>Ga0310786_10008225_pt1 | contig 13430 bp, 4 predicted proteins | sample AusTroGonzalo_MG_FD_203881 | JGI IMG/M metagenome (GOLD analysis project Ga0310786, IMG submission 203881) | Bovine rumen microbial communities from tropical cattle in Woodstock, Queensland, Australia - Gonzalo_03 (v2) (version 2) | ecosystem: Host-associated > Mammals > Digestive system >... | reverse complement strand
GATATTATAGTTCCTCCAATACTCGGGATCCAGGAAATACTCCACCTTGTCGTAGTAGGCATCCTGGGAGTCGAACGAATTTCGGCTGGCGATAGGCTTCACATCATCCGACTGACTGTCGGTGACAGCCATCTCACAGGTGGCGGTGAACGATGTCGAGAACAGTTTCCGCTTCCAATCGCAGTTGAAGCGGAAGACGTTACGCAGATAACTGATACGCGTCACACCGTCATCATAACGATAGTCCACAACGGTTGACAACTCACGCGGTTTGAACCTGACGCCGAAAGGTTTCTTCACGAGCATCGTCTGCGTTGCCTTGTCCTTGTCGCGCATGTCGAGGTCGAGTTCGATACGGGTGAACGCCAGACGCTCTGCGTCAATATACAACTTACCATGGTAAAGGGCGTAGGTCGTCACCAGCGACGGTTCCATCAGCACCACATACTGCTGACGGTCGTTGATGTATTCAGACGTGCCCATCGAGAAGTCGTAGTTATCGAGGTCTTCCTTGTTCAGCAGGAATTCACGGTTCTTTACCAGATCCATGAGCACCGCCTGCACAGGACCACCCGCCACTTTGATACCCAGCGTATCGCCCGTCTTCTGGCTCAGCAGCCGACGACCCTTGACGATGGCCACACGGTCACGCGTCGTACCACGGTCATAGGGCGTCTTATACATATCTTCCACACCCTCGGCCACGTAGATATAGTGCTTACGCTTCATCGCCGTCTCACGGTAGAAGCCTTTCAGCAGCTCGGGCACCTTACTGTAATTCTCCGGAATCTTGTCGATAGCGATATTCACCAGTTCACGGGGATTATAATTTTGGACAACAATCTCGCGCAACTGGATCGCTGTCGGCTCCAGACGGATTTTCAGACCTTCTGTCTTGCCGTCCTTCAACGTCAACCGCAGGGTCTTATAGCCCAGATGGGAGATATTCACGGCCGACGGCATTTCGTTCAGCTTCAACGTGAAGTCACCGTCTTCGTTCGTCACCACTGAAATGCGACCAGCTGATATGCTCACCTGCCGCAAGGGGTCGCCCGTCTTCTGGTCGACCACCACACCACTGACCACCACCTGCTGGGCAAACACAGTCAGGGGAGCGAGCAGCATCAATATGAGTCCTAGTCTTTTCATCATCGTCTTATGTCTTGGTTTACAGTGCAAAGATAATAAAAAAATGTTCACAAAGGACACCAAGCACACAAAATTTATCATTTTTTTAGTGTCCTTTGTGTCCTTTGTGAATAAAAATGCCTATCTTTGCAGCAGAATAGCAAAAATGTCAAGTATGGTTTACAAATACGACTTCCTCGTGATCGGTGCCGGTGTGGCTGGCATGAGTTACGCCCTGAAGGTGGCAAAGGCCAACAAGGGCAAGGTGTGTATGATCTGTAAGACGGCCCTCGACGAGGCGAACACCTCGTTCGCACAGGGTGGCGTGGCCTCTGTAACGAACATGAAGGTGGACACCTTCGACAAGCATATCGCCGACACTATCATCGCCGGCGACTACATCTCCGACCGCAAGGCCGTGGAGCAGGTGGTGCGCATGGCACCCGAACAGATACAGGAGCTCGTGAAGTGGGGCGTGAACTTCGACAAGAAGGAAGACGGCGCGTTCGACCTCCACCGTGAGGGCGGACACTCTGAGTTCCGCATCCTCCACCATGCCGACGACACGGGGGCTGAGATCCAGCGCGGACTGATGGAGGCCGTGAAGAGCGATCCCAACATCGACATCAAGGAGAACCACTTCGCCGTGGAGATTATCACCCAGCACCACCTCGGTGTGCGCGTCACCCGCCGCTCACCTTACATCCAGTGCTACGGTGCCTACGTGCTCAATCCCAAGACGCAGAAAGTGGACACCTATCTGGCGAAGGTCACCGTGATGTGTACGGGTGGCTGCGGAGCCGTCTATCTGACCACCTCCAACCCCGTCATCGCTACGGGCGACGGCATCGCCATGGTCTATCGCGCCAAGGGAACGGTACAGGATATGGAGTTCGTGCAGTTCCATCCCACGGTGCTCCACAACCCCAACGAGACGCATCCCGCCTACCTCATCACCGAGGCCATGCGCGGCTATGGCGGCATCCTGAAGCTGCCCAACGGCGAAGAGTTCATGCAGAAATACGACGAACGCCTGTCGCTGGCACCCCGTGACATCGTTGCCCGTGCCATCGACAAGGAGATGAAGATCCACGGTATCGACCACGTCTGCCTCGACGTCACCCATAAGGATCCCGAGGAGACGCGCCACCACTTCCCCAACATCTACCAGAAGTGCCTCTCCATGGGTATCGACATCACCACCGACTATATCCCCGTGCGCCCTGCCGCCCACTATATGTGTGGAGGCATCAAGGTCGACCTTAACGGCCAGACCAGCATCGAACGCCTCTACGCCCTCGGCGAGTGTTCCTGCACCGGTCTGCACGGCGGCAACCGTCTGGCGTCGAACTCACTCATCGAGGCCGTCGTCTATGCAGAGACCGCTGCCCGCGACTCGCTCAAACACGTAGACCTCTACGACTTCAACGACCAGGTGCCCAAGTGGAACGATGAGGGAACGATGACCAACGAGGAGAAGGTGCTCATCACACAGAGTGTCCGCGAGGTGAACCAGATCATGGCCAACTACGTGGGCATCGTGCGCAGCGACCTCCGTCTGCACCGTGCCTGGGACCGTCTCGACATGCTCTATGAGGAGACAGAGAATCTCTTCAAGCGTGTGAAGGCCTCGAAGGACATCTGCGAACTGCGCAACATGATCAACGTGGGCTATCTCATCACCCGCTTCGCCCTCGAACGCAAGGAGAGCCGAGGCCTCCATTTCACCACCGATTACCCCGTCCATGCTTACGACAAAAAATAACAATTCGATGAGGGGACTTACTTCCCTCATCATTTGTATATTATCATTGCTGACATCGTGCAGCAAAGACGATACGGATGACGGACAGCCGCCACAGAAGGTTACACGCTGGGAGTGTATTCTGTTTGGCTCGTATCCTGCCAATGAGGTGGTCAGCAGTAGTTTCAATGCTGTGGACGATTATGCATTGGTCGATGGTGACGTGATTACAGATGCCTCGCTCTACCATCAACTGGAACAGGCAGAGTGGACGGACAACGACACAGAGATTGTCGGCAAGCGCTATCACAGGCTGAACGGTTCAGGTGCCGTTACCTGTTCCACGAACCGGGAACAGCACTATCGATGGAGCGATACCGAAGCCTGGCACTACTTTGCATACGCCCCCATCAAGTGGCGAATCCTGAAGCAGACGGGCGACAAAGCCGTATTGCTGGCAGACCGCATGCCCGACACTTGCCCTTTTAACGACAGTTACAATGATACCAGTTGGAGCGAGTGCAGCTTGCGTCAATGGCTGAACGGAGAGTTCCTCAGCCGGGTCTTCACGGAACAGGAGAGAAGCGCCATCGAGGAAACGGATGTCAAGAACGCCCCCAACTATTATTTCAGTACCGACTGTGGCCCTGACACCAAGGACCGTGTGTTCGTACTCTCGGAAAGCGAGACGTTCTCATCGCCACTGGCCGTTGAGTATGGTTTCAGCAACAGCGACAGCGGTAATGATCCTGCCCGTCGGTTCCGCTCTACGCTCTATGCCAAGTGCCGTGGGGCATGGTGGTCACCTGTAGAGGGATATCGTGGTACATCTTTCTGGATGATGCGCTCCGTCGGCTATACGAAGGCCAACGTGGTCTATGTAGGCGAGTCGGGCGACACCTACAACCGAGGCATTGTGGTTACCTGCAACGATGCTGCCGTGTTGCCTGCCATCACCCTCGACCTGTCGAAAGCCGACTATCAGCCTGCAGAACCCGTGTATTCTACCGATATTATCCAACAATGAGCTATGGACAGAAAAGCAAGAACATACATATACCTTCTATGTCTGCTGGTTTTTGGAGCAGCTATGACATCGTGCAGCAAGGACGACGATGGTGGCACAACACCCAGTAGCGAGGAACGATATACGGGTGACAGTTACCAAGACCTGCACAGCCCTTGGGTAAAGGATCCCAGTCAGAAGACTCATGTGACGCGGTGGGAGTGTGTCCTGTTTGGCTCGTATCCTGCCAACGAGGTAGTCAGCGGCAGTTTCAATGCCGTAGACGATTATGCACTGGCCAATGGTGACGTGATTATAGATGCCGCACTTTACAACCAATTGGAACAGGCCGAATGGACAGACAATGACACGGAGATTGGCGGCAGGCGCTACCATAGGCTGAACGGATCAGATGCCGTTACCTGTTCCACAAATCGCGAACAGCACTACCGATGGACCGATACTGAGGCCTGGCACTACTTTGCATACGCCCCCATCAAGTGGCGAATCCTAAAGATCAGCGGAACCAAGGCTGTGCTTCTGGCCGACCGTATGCCCGACACTTGTCCCTTCCACGACAAAGATGAGGATGTGAACTGGAGTGGAAGTCGCTTGCGCCAGTGGCTCAACAGCGACTTCCTCCATCGTGCCTTTTCCGAGACGGAGCGCAATGCCATCGAAACGACCAGCGTGGAGAATGCGCCCAATGCCTCATACGGCACCAACTGCGGACCAGACACGCAAGATCGTGTGTTCATCCTTTCCAACAAGGAGGTGTTTGCATCCCCACTGGCCGCAGACTATGGTTTTTATGCCGGCAGTGGCATCGACGACGCTGCTCGTCGTTTCCGTTCCACGCTCTATGCGAAGTGCCGGGGAGCCTGGTGGTCGTCTGTTAAGGGCTATCGCGGCAACTCCTTCTGGTTTATGCGTACTAACGGCTATACGCCCAGTAATATCACTTATATCTGCGACTTTGGCTATCTGTATAATCAGGGTACAGCAGTCACTTGTGATGATGCCGCCGTATTGCCTGCCCTCACTGTCGAACTGACGAAGGCCGAGTGGACAGTAGCCACTCCCGTCATGTCAACAGACATCGTGCAGTAAAGTCTTTAAAAATACTACCCTTGCTACCCCTTTTGGCATAATAGACTGAATTACAATAATTTAAAGGGGGCAGCATTGCTAAAAATGCTGCCCCAATGCTACCCCAATGCTACCCCCTAAATTTTTGATGTCGTAGCGTTTGCCTATAGGCGAACGGTTGTTTGAGTATAGGCAAACGGTCGTTCGAGTATAGGCGAACGGTAGTTTACAGGCAGTAAAATCCCACGGAAATGCCTTTAAACACACAGGGAGGTGCCTGTTATCACTCGTTAAGATGGCTTCTACGACATAAAGAGATAAGGAGTATACCCTATAAGAAAGCATCACAACAAGTCGTACCAGGCCTTTCCAACATGCGCACGGGTTCACTTCAGACCAAGATTCACGTATCTCAGGGCGCAAAGGTGATGGCACCTTTGCGCCCCCAAATTTGAAATCGTCCTTGCCGACACCGCAGATGGGGCCTATGACAAGATATAAAAAAGAGTGTAGCTATTATATTAACATTTTAGCAATCCTTATACATTAAAATCTTCTACCATTGTCTGGATATTTAAACACTTGTCGTATAAAAACTCGTTAAATCTTTTGCGGTTTCGGGAAAATATAGTATATTTGCATCCGAATAGTTAATTTGCATCCGAAAACTAAAAAATTAAGATTATGAAGATAAAAGCCGACTATGTCAATGAGCCAGTATGGAAAGTGCTGACAGTGAAAGCAACCCTTCCTGAGGAGTTGAAGTGTTTGGACGAGATCGCCCATAACATGTGGTGGGTATGGAACCATGAGGCGCGCGACCTGTTCCGCGACCTTGATGTGGAACTCTATCACAAGACCAGACACAATCCCGTGATGCTTCTGGAGGACCTGACCTTCGAACGCAAGGAGGAAATCCAGAAAGACAAGGCGCTGATGAAGCGCATCAAGGAGGTGTATGCGAAGTTCCGCAAGTATATGGATGTGAAGCCTGACTCTAAGCGCCCGTCTGTGGCCTACTTCTGTATGGAGTATGGCATCCACTCCGCCCTGAAGATCTATTCCGGTGGTCTGGGAATGCTGGCCGGTGACTACGTGAAAGAGGCTTCCGACTCTAATGTCGATATGTGCGCCGTCGGCTTCCTGTATCGCTATGGTTACTTCACCCAGAGCCTGACGATGGACGGACAGCAGGTGGCCAATTACGAAGCCCAGAACTTTGGTAACCTGCCTATTGAGCGTCAGTACGACGAGGAGGGTAATCCGCTGGTGGTTGACGTGCCCTATCTCGACTATTATGTGCATGCCTATGTCTGGCGTGTCAACGTCGGTCGTGTGAAGCTCTATCTGCTGGACACCGACAATGAGATGAACTCTGAGTTCGACAAACGCATTACCCACAGCCTTTACGGCGGCGACTGGGAGAACCGCCTGAAGCAGGAGATCCTGCTCGGTATCGGTGGTATACTATTGCTGAAGAAACTCGGTATCAAGAAGGATATCTATCATTGCAACGAGGGTCACGCTGCCCTTTGCAACCTACAGCGTCTGTGCGACTATATCGAAGAGGGACTTACCTTCAATCAGGCTATGGAACTGGTGCGTGCCAGCAGCCTCTATACTGTTCACACACCGGTGCCTGCCGGACACGACTATTTCGACGAAGGTCTCTTCGGCAAGTACATGGGCGGCTACCCTGCCAAGCTCGGTATCTCATGGGATGAGTTCATCGGCATGGGTCGTACCCATCCTGATGACAAGGGTGAGAAGTTCTGCATGTCCACCTTCGCCTGCAATACCTGCCAGGAGGTCAACGGCGTATCCATGTTGCACGGCTGGGTGTCGCAGAAGATGTTCGCCCCCATCTGGAGCGGTTACTATCCTGAAGAGAACCATGTGGGCTACGTAACCAATGGTGTTCACTTCCCCACCTGGGTAGCCACCGGCTGGCTGGAGAACATCTATAATAAGTATCTCGATCCTGCATACATGACAGACCAGTCGAACGAAGAGAAGTGGAAGGGTATCTATGACTGTCCCGACGAGGAACTCTGGAAGACACGTATGGTCATGAAGCAGAATCTGCTCTTCTATATCCGGAAGCAGTTGAGTGCTACGTGGCTGAAGAGACAGAACGACCCCAGGCGTATCACCAAACTGGCGGAACGCTTTAACCCCAATGCACTGGTGATTGGCTTCTGCCGTCGCTTTGCCACCTACAAGCGTGCCCATCTGTTGTTTACCGACCTCGAACGTCTGTCGAAGATTGTGAACAATCCCGAACGTCCCGTGGTATTCCTCTTTGCCGGTAAGGCTCACCCCGCTGATGGTGCAGGCCAGGGACTGATCAAGCGGATCTTTGATATTTCACAGCAGGATGAGTTCCAGGGCAAGATCATCTTCATCGAAGACTACGACTTCCTGCTGGCCCGTCGCCTTGTCTCGGGTGTGGACATCTGGATGAATACTCCGACACGTCCGATGGAGGCTTCTGGCACCTCTGGCGAGAAGGCTGAGATGAACGGTGTGGTGAACCTCTCCGTGAAGGACGGCTGGTGGCTGGAGGGCTATCGCGAGGGAGCCGGATGGGCACTCTCAGAAAAGCGAACCTACCAGAACCAGGGTTATCAGGACCAGCTCGATGCTGCCACCATCTACAGCCTGCTGGAGAACGAGATTATACCTCTTTATTACAATAAGGACAAGAAGGGTGTCTCGAAGGGCTGGTGCAAGGTAATCAAGAACTCCATCGCCCAGATCGCTCCTCACTATACGATGAAACGCCAGCTCGACGACTACTATTCCAAGTTCTACGAGAAGGAGGCCAAGCGCTTCAAGGAACTCTCGAAGAACGACAACCGCCTGGCCAAGGAGATTGCCTTGTGGAAGGAGGCTGTGGCTGAGCGCTGGGATGCCATCAATGTGGTCTCCTGCGAGTTTGACTTCCCTGCAACGGGAGGCATGACGGGCGAGAAATACCATCTGAAATATGTCATCAACGAACAGGGGCTCGACGATGCCATCGGTCTGGAACTGGTGAGCATCTTCACCGACAAGAATGGCGAAGATCGGGTGTTCCATGTTGATCCGCTGAAGATGACAAGTCACGAGGGTAACATCTATACTTTCGAGGCGGAACTGTCTCCCAAGCAGTTCGGTGAGTACAGGAGTGCCGTCCGTATGTATCCGAAGAACAAGCACCTGCCACACCGTCAGGACTTCTGTTACACCAAGTGGCTGGACCTACCAAGTAACAACTAAGCACAAAGCACAAGAGGATGTGACCATTCAAGGTTGCATCCTTTTTTTATCGTGTCAGAGAGAACTTGACGGAGAGGCCGAAGTCGTGGGTGGTCGTGGGATAACTTGACGAGGAGAGCAATGGGGTGTTGGTCTGCGAGTCGTAGTAGGCTGTGAGGGTAAGCAGACGCGAGAGGGTATAGTCGGCCATGAAGGAGAGCTTGAAGGCGCTGTTACCGCTGGAGGCATTGGAGGAGCCTGTGGCGATGTCACGCGTAATGGAGGCCTGACTGCGGAGGGAGATGTCGAGACGCAGGTTCAAGTCGTGGTTGACACCAGACCTAGAGTTCCGACTGCTCTGGCTGCTCTCGTTCTTCTGATCCTTCTGATTCTTCTTGCCGCTCTGCGCTTTGCCGATCTTACGGTTCATCTTATTACCAAAGATGTTGAAGTCCTGAATCTTATAACCGAAGCCAAAGACCCAGTCACGGCTGAGAGCCTCATTGAGCTGGACACTCGTCATGGAGAGGTTCATGACACGGGTGGTGCGGTATTCAACCTTCGCCGTGAGATTGTTCTGGAACGTGGCATCGATACCGAGCAACGGGGAGAAAGCCTCGTTGATGCTGACGGTCGACACATTGTACATAGACGAAGGCTGCAAGGCATTCGTGGTCGTGTTGGGAACGAATCCCAGGCCATTCATATATTCCTGCCAGGTGCTGTAGGAAGCGTAACTGCCGACAGCATAGACCGACTTATAGGCATGGTTGATGTTGACGCTCTTCAGATGGTCGCGGATCCAGGGGAGCTTCGAGAGTCCGGAGTAGCGCACAGTCCAGTTAGGCAGCATGCGCGTGATGGCCGGGAAGATGTCGAGCGAGTTGCCTGCACCCACAGTATAGGCCGAGAGGAAGGCAGGCACGAGGACATCGGCGCCATAGGGATTGACATCACTGAAGGTGCCGGGGGCATCCTTGTACTGCGCCTGGACACGCTGCTGGAACTCCGGGATGAGTTCAAGGAAGTGGTCGAAGGCATCAGACTGGTAGCCGTCGGAGGCGTCGCCCATGCCTGACAGCGAACCACGGAGAGAGATGGTGGTCATGTTGAATGTGCCGCTATGGGTGGTGGGCATGCCTTCATACATAAAGCGGATGCTACGGGCACGGTTGTCGGCACGGGAGGCACTGAGGTCGATCTTCAGGTCACGGACCGGTTCCAAGACAGCACGCACCTGCAGGTCCTTGTTATCATTGACGGTGGCCGATGTGGTGGCGACATATTCATCGGTGAGCAGCCAGCCGTTGTCGTAGGCCTTGTTGATATAACTGTCGCCGATGAGTCCGAAGGCGAAGTCAAGGCCCGGAGAGAGGACGCTGCCGGTACGCTGACCAAATATGTCACCAATATTGGGAATGAAGCCGGGCAGGTTCATCGTGTATTGATTGCGGAAACTGATGTTCACGCTACGCACCATCATCAGCAGGCGGGCTACCGTCTGAGCCGGCTTATACCACCACTGGTTCTCAAGCGGTTCCTTGGGCACGACGCTGAGCATCAGCTGGACGGTATCGAGGTTCTTGATGAGGATCTTGTTCTGGTCGATCACCTTATATTTCACCTCGTAGGGCTTTCCCTCCTTCGTGCGGGCCGTGACGATAATACGCTTGGAGTTCTTATTATGCGCCACGACCGTAGTGGTGTCAGGCTTGAGGGTTATCTCACGCTGATAACTGTTCTTCAACTTCGCCAGGGCCTTCTCATCCGAGGAAGGTTTATCATCCTTGGCATTCTTCGGGTCTTTAGGGTTCTTGGAGTCATCAGCGTTCTTGGGGTCATTTGGGTTCTTCGGGTCGTTGGGATTCTTCTTGTTCGCATTACGGTTAGTATTGCGCTGGTTCCTTGCATTGTTCGAAGTGTTGGACGCCTTCTTGAAACGATCGTTCGCAGCCTTCAGGAACGGCACATGGTTGTAGAGCGTCTCCATGTTGAACGAGCCGTTGATGGTGAGGTTACGGTTGCTGTTGATGGTATTTCCATAGCTCGTACCGTCTTCCGTCTCCATACCTCTGACCCAGGTATAGCGGGCGGTATAGGAGGCATCGCTGTTCAGCCAGTCGAATATGGGCAGTTTGTTCAGAGGCAGCTGGTAGCTGGCGGTGACCTGCTGCTGGTAGTCGAGCGGCGTGCCGAGGTGCTTGATACTCTGCCAGACGGAATCCTTCCAGGCGGAATACTGGTCGGGATAGAGATCTTTGTTCACAGGGGTATAGGGTTCCTCGATCTGTGCACGGGTACCCGACTGGAAGCTGAAGTGCAGGTTCTTCGTGAAGTCCCAGCGCAGGGTGAAGTCACGGTTCCAGAGGAACTGCTGATTCCAGCGCAGGGGCATGTTCTGGTTCTCTGCGCTCTCAAGGTCACGCTCCTGCATCTCATAGTAGTCACGGCTGATCTGCGTGTTGAATCCGATGTTCTGCGGCAGGTAATTGAATCCGAGTGCCTTGGGGAAGGCGAGCCACTTCGACTTGCCTTTGAGGCTCTTGAACGGTTCCCAGGTCTTATAGACGGGCGAATAGCTGTAGTTGAGCGATCCGCGCCACTCGTCGCGCTTCTCATAGACGGTCGTCTCACCTGAAGTATAGTAGTGCGAGTGACTGTATGAGAACGAGAAGTTAGCCGGGTCGTAGGGCATCGGATGGCGCTTGGTCTTCAGTCCCCAGCGCACGTTGGAGAGGGCGAAGTTGGTATTGGTGGTCTTCGTGACCGACAGCGACTCCAGACTGTCACGCTCGTGTTCTGAGGCGGCGGCGTCGAGGGCATCGTTGAGCATCATATCGTTGTCGAGAGCACTGTACCGTGGACGTATCTCATCCTTCGTCACCGAGTAATAGAGGGGTGCGCTGACCTTGGCCTTTTCGGGGAAGAACTTACCCAGTTCGAGCGAGGTGGTGACGGAGTAGTTCTTCTGTGTATCCGTCGAGCGCTGCATGACACCCTCCTCCAGACCGCCGAAGCCATCGCTGACGTAACGGCCCGTCACGTTCACATAACCGAAGTCGGAGAGCTGCACCTTCAAGTTACCTGTGGCCGCCCATCCGCCGTCGTTGTTGCTCTCCATCAGTCGCAGCTCGTTGACCCACACCTCACCGGCCTTTACCTCACCGGAGATGTTACGCACACCGATCATCATCACCTTCACGTCGCCGATGGTGGGATTACCCATCACGCTGACCTTATTGCCGGGATGCTCGGAATCATAGCCGCTGAACAGCTGGGAATAGCTGGCACCGCCCTGCGCCTTCTGCATGTTACGGTCTTTCTTCAGATCCGTGAAGACACTCAGTTTGATGTCAAGCATGTTCTCCTGTGGCCAGACGATACGCCGGTCGGCATTGGAGTATTTGTTGTAGTCGCTGCGGTCGGGCGTCAGCTGCAAGGGAATCTCATACTCGTAGTAGTTGTTCTTGTAGTCGCTACCCAGACGGACGAACACCGCCAGCTGATTGTCTTTCAGGTTGGCTAGATCGGGCACGAGGTGGTTGGCGTGGACGAACATCTGCATGCGCTTGTACTGTCGCAGGTCGAGCGAGGTATTCTTATAGACGGCCTTCGACTCTCCCGGCTGCATGTTCGACACGACCATATTCAGGGCCTGCTCGTTGTTCTCCACCAGCTGCGGCTGTGAGGGGTCTGTGGCACGGCTGATGCCCGGGGGCAGCACGTAGTTCACAGGAGTCTTGTCGTTGTTCTCCTCGATGTTCACCGCACTCACAGAGAAGGTGCCGGTCTCCGTGGGCGAGGTATTCAGGTTCTGCTTGTAGATACGCCACTCGCCACGCACGAGGTCGAGGCTGCCAAAGCGGAGCACGATAGGCTTCTGGAAGCCTGTCATGAACATGCGCATGAAGCGCATGCTGGTAAAGTCATTGATGGAACCCACGCGGTTCACATATTTCACCAGGGGAATGCGGAACTGATACCAGTTGACGCTCGCCGTGTCGCCGTTACGCAGTTTCACGCTGCTGGTGCGCATGTCGGTGATAAAACAGTCGGGCAGAGGCGCCCCGTTGCGGTAGGCATCGAGCACCTCGGGCGAGATGCGCACCTTATACTGATAATAGCGCTCGTACTCGTTGAGGGTGAAGTCCTGGTTGATATCCTCCACGTCGGGGCCTGCCTTGTAGCTGGTGTCATACGACTCCGTCTGATCCTCGGTCTCCGGCGAGTTGTTCTGAGGGTTGTTGTAGAGCTTATATCGGTCGAGGATGCTCTTCTGCTCGTTATCGTAGTCGGAGCCACGGAAGTAGTGGTAGTTGTCGCCTGCAGGGTCGTTGCGCCAGGCCTCGATGATACTGTCGTTGGTGATGATGCCGCTGTTCACCACTTCGTCGAGCCATTCCTTGTACGCCCCGAATTCCCGCTCCTCATCGTCGTTGAGTCCGTTGAGACCCACATCCTGCAGCTTTCTCGAGCCGGCGGTGGTGGCGAAGGCGTAGGTCTGCGTGGCCTGCACCGGAATCTTACCCCACTGGGTGGTCACGAAGTCGCTGGTGCCGTCGACGGGCATACCGCTCTCGTAGAACTTCTTGCCGTCGCGCAGAATATCCTCCGAAATCTCACCAAGGTCGAAGTAGAGGTCGCCGCTATAGTCAGAGGCGGTGCCCTCCTGACGGGTATAGATGAAGGGGTCGAGCATCCAGAACTCGATGTACTCGATGTTCGCCTGTTCAAAGTCGTTGGTCTCGAGGTTACGCATCATACCGCCCCATTTCGTCTCTGGCTGACGGAACGTACCGTCGCTGTTGAAGTCGTGCGACAGGTTATACGGTCCGCGCTCCGAGGGGTAGTAGGCCAGGTTCAGCACCTCGAGTGTCGAGGTGGCGCCGTTGTAGGTGCTCTGGTCGCGGTTGGGATAGAGTTCCTTCACGTAGACCTCACGCACATAGTGGTTCGACAGCTGGTCGAGGTCGCTCTTGATATGGCTCGGTGTGAGCGTCGAGCTGCGGCGGGTGAAGATGGGGTCTACGGCGTACCACGCCAGCTTCGCACGGTTATAGCCGCTGGTGACGCCCGTCTTGTCGGAATACTCCTGGAACATCGTCGGCACACTCGAGAGGACCCACGACTTCGGCGACTTCACGCTGATATAGCTCTTCGTATTCTCGAAGTCGTCGATATACGAGGCGTTGTCCTGCGTGTCGCCGGCGGTGCCTGCAATGA
>Ga0310786_10008224_pt1 | contig 13431 bp, 6 predicted proteins | sample AusTroGonzalo_MG_FD_203881 | JGI IMG/M metagenome (GOLD analysis project Ga0310786, IMG submission 203881) | Bovine rumen microbial communities from tropical cattle in Woodstock, Queensland, Australia - Gonzalo_03 (v2) (version 2) | ecosystem: Host-associated > Mammals > Digestive system >... | reverse complement strand
TCGCCCTTGCCAGCACCAACGAGCGTGTGAATCTCGTCGATGAAGAGTATGATGCGTCCGTCAGAAGCTGTTACTTCATTGATGACGCTCTTCAGGCGCTCCTCGAATTCACCCTTGTATTTGGCACCAGCCACCAGTGCCCCCATGTCGAGCGAGAAGAGTTGCTTGTCCTTCAAGTTTTCGGGCACGTCGCCACGCACGATACGTTGGGCCAGCCCCTCGACGATAGCTGTCTTACCCGTACCAGGCTCGCCAATCAGTATGGGGTTGTTCTTCGTGCGGCGCGAGAGAATCTGTAGCACACGACGAATTTCTTCATCACGTCCGATGACTGGGTCGAGTTTCCCCTGACGGGCCAAATCTACGAGGTTCTTGGCGTACTTCTCCAACGACTGATAGTTGTCGTCGGCACTCTGTGACTGCACGCGCTGTCCCTGACGGAGTTCAAGGATAGCCTGACGCATATCCTTCTCGTTGGCACCTGCGTCTTTCATCATACGACTCACGGTGGAATTGACGATGAGGAGAGCTAACAGCATAGGCTCACACGATACATACTCGTCTTTCATCTCGTGAGCAAGGTCTTCTGCCTTTTGCAGCACTTTTTGTGAATCGTTTGAGAGATAGGGCTCTCCACCCTGCACACGGGCTAAATGCTGCATCTCTTGTGAGGCCAGCATGTCGAGTTGCTGAACGTTGACGCCCAACTTCTGGAAAATAAATGTGGTAATGTCTTGCGCCTTGTCCATCAGGGCCTTGAGCAGATGCACGGGTTCGATGGACTGCTGACCGTTCTGGCGGGCAATGTTGACTGCCTGCTGAACGACCTCCTGCGCTTTAATTGTAAACTTTTCGATTGTCATAATGTTACTCCTTTCTTATTTGTTTGTTTCTGCTGAAAGGGCATCAAACAGTGTGCCGTCTGTTAAAAATGTGACAATTTGGCGGAATTCTGTGCCAGAACGTCGCTCGCGCAAATCCGTAAAATGCGTTAAACTTTCCTATTTTAGGACGTAGGAGTGACGGTAGTCATTTTTTTTTGTTATCTTTGCAGGATAAATAATGCGAGTTTTTCTAAAACTATATGATTATGAAAAGACTGTTTTTATTGATAGCATTAATGATGCCGATGCTTGTATTCGCACAGGGATTTGATGCCTTGTGGAAGCAGGTGGAAAAGGCTGAACTTGACGATCTGCCCAAAACGGAGCAAGAAGTGCTAACAAAGATAATAAAGAAAGCTGAGAATGAGAAGGCTTATGGACATCTACTGAAGGCCGAACTGAAAAGAATAAATGTAGCGATAGAGGTCGCTCCTGACTCTCTGATGCCCGAAGTCCTGCGTCTGCAGAAACGCGAGCAGACTATAAAGGATGCTGCATTGCGTGCTGTTTATCAGACCGTATTAGGTCTTGTTTTTGATCAGAATTATCATCAGATTGATAATGCTGAACAGAAAGCGCAGGAATATATGGATAAGGCTATGTCGGATCCTGACTTGCTGGCATCAGTGAAGATTGATTGCTATGTGCCCTTTGTGGAAAAAGGTGAAGATAGCAAGATTTTCAATCATGAATTGCTGGGCCTATTAGGAATGGAGACAAAGCATTACGATGTAATGCGCCTGTATTATAACAAAGTGGGTAATCGCCCTGCGGCCTTGCTGAGTTCTCTGTTTTGGCTCAAGCAGCAATGGCCTGACGAGATAGAGAAGTTGGAGGAGTCAGTTTATATTCCTCGTTTGGACTCGCTCATAGAAAAATATAGCGATTTGCCTGAAGTTGGTGAGGTTGCCATCGAGCGCTATAATTATATGCGCAGTATGACTGATGCTACACCTCAGCAGAAATGGGAGTTTCTAGGTGAGGCTTTGAATCGTTGGGGAAGGTGGCCGCGAATGAATTGTCTGCGGAATGAACAGTCTGAATTGAAGTCTTTACAATTCAATGCTTCACTGACAGCAGTAGTAGGGCTTCCGATGACCCCACAGAAGGTGAAACTGACGAATCTGCGTGGGGTTAACAAGATGACGATGCGCGTGTATCGTGTTAATCTTCCTGCCATTGACTTGCAAGGAGTCTATGTGGAAACAGACAAGGGCTATAAAGAAGTCAGAAATCATCTCGCAGCCATGCCGGAAAAAACGGTGGAGCGAACCTATACAGGGAAGGCTCCTTATGAGTCGTATGATGACGAAATGGTGCTGGATGGTCTGCCTGTTGGCGTCTATATGCTGGAGCTTGAGAGTTCGCCTGGTACCGACGGTGTGGAGCGTTCTTTATATTTTGTTAGTAATCTGCGCGTGCTCGCCCAGCAGTATCCTGATGAAGTGATGCACTATGTGGTAGTTAATGCCACCACGGGACAGCCTGTGAAAAATGCGACAATAAAGATCCATATAGACAACTCTGATGTTACTTTGACTTCTAATGCGAAGGGTGAATGCGAGTATGCCATGGGTAACCACTACAGATTATTCCATGTAATGACATCTGATGATAAGGCTTGCCCGGCAATGAATCCTTATGGTTATTTCAGTTATTATGACAATAATCGTAATGTTCGTCATGCAGAGATATTTACGGACAGAGCCATTTATCGTCCAGGTCAGACCGTTTATATGTCGGCAATCCTGTATCAGACAGAAAAAGGGTTCCAGAATTGTGTGGAGAAGGGCAAGAAGGTAACTGCAATCCTTCGTGATGCCAATTATAAGGAGGTGGCAACCCAGGAACTTGTGACCGATGACTATGGCACTTGCACGACGTCATTTACGTTGCCACGGAAAGGTCTGACGGGCAATTATAGTATCTGTATTGACAACAGAAGCAGGTATTTTCTGGTGGAGGAATACAAGCGCCCCACATTTGAAGTGGAAATCCCTACGGTAAAGGAAAACTATGCTGATGGCGATACGCTGCAGGTAAAGGGTACGGCCCGTTCGTATGCTGGCGTACCAGTGCAGGGTGCAAAGGTGAAATATAAGGTGGAGCGCAAGCATGCTTTCTGGTGGGTATCATATTACCGCTATTGGGATCAGGCATATATAGGTGAGGATAACGAGACGGAAGAACTGGCCGAAGGTGAGGTGATGACTGAGGCCGATGGCTCGTTCACGGTGCCTACGCCTATCACCGTTCCCAAGACCCGCTATCCGATGTTCTATAACTTCGTGGTTACAGCCGACGTAACTGATCAGGCCGGAGAAACCCATCACGGAGAGTTGTCGTTGCCATTGGGTAACCGTAAGACCGCTTTCACGGTTGATATGTCTGAAAAAATATTGGTGGAATCCAATGAAGGTCTGATGTTCCATCTGCGCAATGCCGCTGGCACCGACTTGGATGCAGAGGTACATTATCGCTTCACGCCAGAGGGAAAACGTAGCCAAGATTGGCAAACGGCAAGAACGAACCTGTTCGTTACTATTGCTAAGTTGAAGAGTGGAAAATACGAGGTAGAAGCTATCTGTGGCGAGGATACCTTGAAACAGGACTTTGTAGTGTTCTCACTCAATGACAAGCGTCCTGCAGCGAAGACAGACGATTGGTTCTATGTGTCTGAAAAACAGTTCCGCAATGATGGGACACCTGTCACTGTTCAGGTTGGTTCGTCAGACGAGGATGTGCACATGATTTATACCATCATATCTGGTAAAAAAGTGCTTGAGAGTGGGGCTGTAGATCAGTCGAATGCCTTATGGAATAAGAAGTTTACCTATCGCGAAGAGTATGGCAACGGTATTCTGCTTACCTTCGCATGGATGAAACAGGGCAAGGCCTATACGCACGAAACGTCTATTAGACGTCCTGTGCCAGATAATAAATTGTCCTTGAAATGGGAAACCTTCCGTAATCGTTTGGAGCCAGGGCAGAAGGAGGAATGGACACTAGTTGTGACGGGACCTGACGGGAAACCTGTAAATGCTCAGCTGATGGCTACATTGTATGACAAGAGTCTGGATCAGTTGACCGCTAACTTATGGTCACTTCAGCCATATTTGTGGTTACCGATACCTTCTACTAGGTGGCGTCCTAGCTCATGGGGTAGCATTCATTGCTCTGGTACAAGGTCGGAGAAATACTACGATGTGAATGAATTGAGTTATGACCGTTTTGATAGGTCGGTATTCCCTGTCTATAGGCTTTATCTCGGAGTTACAAAGAGTGCAGCACGTGGCGTTATGTATGATTCTCGTTCACGAAATGAAATGGTGTTGAAGGTGGCTGAGAAAGCGATTAACGAAGAAGAACACGAGTTCGCAGGTATGGCAATGGCATCTGTTGATGAGTCTATGCGGAGACGTGTTGCCGCAGGACTTGATGAAGTAGAAAATAGTAGCCAGCTTGGCGACAATGCAGACAGATATCGTGGCACTGGTGATGCTCAGGAAGAACCTGCTCTTCAGGTGCGTGAGAACCTGAATGAAACAGCCTTCTTCTATCCCCAGTTAATGGCCGATAGCTTGGGTAGGGTGACGGTGAAGTTTACGTTGCCTGAGAGCCTTACTACCTGGCGTTTTATGGGACTGGCCCATACGCAAGACATGATGATAGGTTCTTTGACTGGTGAGGCTGTGGCCAAGAAAGAAGTGATGATTCAGCCTAACGTGCCCCGTTTCATCCGTGTGGGGGATAAGGCTACAATCAGTGCTCGCATCTTCAATACTAGTGGAAAAAATATCGCAGGAAAGACGCGTTTGGAACTGCTCGATCCAGAGACAAACCAGATTGTCTTTGCAACAGAACGTAAGGTCAGCGTGGCCCCGGATTCAGTGTTTGCCGTATCCTTTGCCTATGATGCTGCTAACGAAACTCGCAACTTGCTCGTGATGAAGATGACTGTGAGTGGTGATGATTTCAGCGATGGCGAACAGCATTATTTGCCCGTATTGCCTAACCGGGAGCGTGTTACCCTAACGGTGCCCTTTACACAGAATGAACCAGGTACGAAGACGATAGATGTTTCAGCCTTGAAGGATAAAACGAATAGCCAGTTGACCATAGAATACACGAATAATCCAGCCTGGCTGATGATTCAGGCTCTGCCCACCGTGGGACATCCTCACGATGACTGCGCTATCTGTCAGGCTGCTTCGTTCTATGCCAATGCCATTGGCCGCCATATCCTGAGTCAGAATCCGCAAGCAAAGAACGTATTTGAGGCTTGGAGTCGTGAAGACTCAGAGAATTCCTCTCTCAATTCTCAACTCTCAAAGAACGAGGAACTGAAAGACCTCTTACTTGACGAGACACCATGGGTGGCTGATGCTAATCGTGAACAGGAGCAGAAAGCCCGTCTGGCAGACTTCTTCGAAGTGAACCAGATGGAGGGTCGTTTGCAAGCATCAATTGATAAGTTGCGCGACTTGCAACTGAGTGATGGTTCATGGAGTTGGTGGCAGGGTATGCAAGGCTCTCTGTATATGACGGTTGAGATCTCTGAGATGCTGGTGCGTCTGAACCAGATGACTGGCGAGAATAGGCAGATAGATCTCTTGTTGAATAATGCCTTCCGCTATATGGGTAAGGAGATGGTTAAATTAGTGGACGAGATGAAGAAGAACGAGAAGCGTGGTGTTAAGCCAGTATTCCCCAGCCATAAATCTCTTCAGTGGCTCTATATCTGTACGCTTGATGGCAGGAAACTTCCTTCGGATGTGCAGTCGGCTAATACTTACCTGATTAAGCTGTTGAAGAAAGAAACACGCAACCAAAGTATCTACGACAAAGCTATGACGGCTATTATACTCAACAATAAGACCTATGTCAAGAGTTTGAAGGAATATACCGTCTATCGTGAGGAGATGGGACGCTATTATGATACAAAGCGTGCCCTCTATTCTTGGCGCGACTATCGTATTCCTACACAGGTGGCTGCAATTGAAGCTATCAAACGACTCACTCCTGAAGATACCAAGACTATTGGGGAGATGCAGCGCTGGCTGTTGCAGGAGAAACGCACACAGGCATGGGATACACCAGTGAACAGTGTTGATGCTATCTACGCTTTCTTGAATGACAATAGAAAGACGCTGGAGGCTCAACCCAAGACTGTTCTAAAGGTTGATGGACAGGAGTTGCCTACGTCTCAGGCTACCGCAGGCATTGGTTATGTGAAGACCGCAATGACAGGTGATGGCAAACAGACCTTCACGGCAGAGAAGACCTCTACTGGCACATCGTGGGGTGCTGTCTATATGCAGTTTATGCAGCCCACATCCGAGATAGAGACTCAGAATGGCGGTATTAAGGTGAAGCGTGAAATGATAGGTAACAAGGATTTGAAGGTGGGTGATAAGATTACAGTTCGCATCATCATCGAAGCCGATCGCGACTACGATTTCGTACAGGTTGTTGACAAACGTGCAGCTTGCATGGAACCAGTGAATCAGTTGAGTGGCTATCACTGGGGCTACTATATCGCACCAAAGGATTGTTCAACGAATTATTATTTTGACATGCTGTCCAAGGGCAAGCATGTCATAGAGACTGAATATTATATTGACCGCGTAGGTACTTATGAGACAGGCACCTGTACTGCCAGTTGTGCTTATAGTCCAGAGTTCCGCGGAACTGCTAAATCACAAACAATAGAAGTTAAATGAAGAGAACACTATCCATGATTGCTCTGTGTATGGTCACACTGGTGGCTTCGGCACAGAGGTTACAAATAGCTAAATCAACTGTCAATGTAGGAAAAACGGGCTTCGAGATTCCCGTTACCGCCACGTTTGAACTGAAAAACAAAGGTGGGCGACATATCAGTATTACTGATGTGAAGCCCGATTGTGGTTGTACCAAGGTGGAATATCCTAAGAAAAACATCAGCGGAGGCGAGTCGTTTACCATCTCAATGACTTATGACGCCCGTTTGTTGGGACATTTCCGTAAACAGGCTGCCGTTTATGTACGTGGCTCTCAGAAGCCCGTCTGGCTCACAATGGAGGGTATGGTCGTGGAGGATTGGAAGGACTACAGTAAGATGTATCCTTATACCTTTGGCAATATCCTGGCTGATATAGATAATGCAGAGTTTGATGATGTCAATAAAGGTGAGCATCCAGAACTGGTTATGAACCTGATTAATAATGGTACGGAGACGGTAGTGCCTAATATGCTCCATCTGCCGCCTTATCTGTCGGCATTTGCTATTCCTGAGAAATTGGAGCCTGGCAAAATGGGTAAGTTGACGCTGTCGTTAAACTCTCAGCATCTGAATAATTTCGGTTTGACGCAGACCACCATTTATTTGGCAGAACAACTGAGTGATAAGGTGAGCAGTGAGACGGAATTCCCCGTGTCAGTAGTGTTATTGCCTAATGTCACTAGTTTTGAGGGGAAAAACAAACAGTATGCGCCTCGTTTGGAGTATTCTGCTGATTCTATCGCTTTGGGCATGGTGAATGGTAAGAACTTGAAGAAGGGTGTTATCACGTTGACGAACAAAGGGCGCTTGGCTCTGAAAATATCTTCTCTGCAGATGTTTACAAAGGGTATGAAGGTGACATTGGATAAACGGGAGTTACAACCTGGCGAGTCGGCCAAGTTAAAAGTTTCCATTGATCGTGAACAGGTACTGAAAGCCCGTCAGCGTCCGCGTGTGCTGATGATTACCAACGACCCAGATCATTCAAAGGTGGTCATTAAGGTTGGGGTGAAATAACTCTTAATTCTTAACTCTTAACTCAGAATATGGAGCATCCGGAGAATAGTGCAGAATATGCTGGCTTGCAGGTGAACAGTGGGGTGGAGCAGCCCTCTATCATCAACCCTTATCTGAAACGAGGCCGTTTCCGTCGTCGTGAGTTGTCTGTTGGCGATATGGTAGAGGGCATCTTGAAGGGCGATATCACTATCCTGTCGCAGGCCGTGACTTTGATAGAGAGTGTGAACCCTGACCATCAGGCCAAGGCGCAGGAGGTCATAGAGAAGTGTTTGCCTTATAGTGGCAATAGTGTGCGCATCGGCATCAGCGGTGTGCCGGGTGCTGGCAAGTCGACGAGTATTGATGAGTTTGGCATTCACCTGCTGAAAGAGAAAGGTGGCCGACTGGCTGTTCTGGCTATCGACCCCTCTTCAGAACGTACCAAGGGTAGTATTCTTGGTGATAAAACCCGTATGGAGAAACTGGCCGTACATCCAGATTCCTTTATCCGCCCTAGCCCTTCAGCTGGTTCTCTGGGTGGCGTAGCCCGTAAGACGCGTGAGACCATTATCCTCTGCGAAGCTGCTGGCTTCGATAAGATTTTCGTGGAGACAGTGGGCGTAGGCCAGAGTGAGACGGCTTGTCACTCTATGGTGGACTTCTTCCTGTTGATTCAGGTGGCAGGCACAGGTGATGAACTGCAAGGCATCAAGCGTGGCATCATGGAAATCAGTGATGGCATTGTTATTAATAAGTGCGATGGTGATAATGTGGATCGTTGCCAAATGGCTGCTACTAATTTCCGTAATGCCCTGCATTTCTTCCCAATGCCCGAAAGTGGTTGGTCGCCTAAAGTGCTGTGCTATAGTGGTTTTTACGGCACAGGTGTAAAGGAAGTATGGGATATGATATACGAGTACTTCGATTTCGTGAAAGCCAATGGTTATTTCGTTTATCGTCGTAACGAGCAGTCGAAATACTGGATGTATGAAACCATCAATGAACAGTTGAGGCTGAATTTCTATAATAGTCCCCTTGTTCGTGAACAGTTGCAGCTGGCTGAGCAGCATGTCTTGCAAGGTCAGAAAACAAGTTTTGTGGCTGCTGGCGACCTGTTGGATCTTTATTTTCAGAGTTTGAAGAAATGATACAGATTGAAATAGATAATGGTAGTGGCTTCTGTTTTGGAGTGACTACAGCCATCAAGAAAGCGGAAGAGGAACTGGCACAGGGTGAGACGCTTTATTGCTTGGGTGATATTGTGCATAACGGCATGGAGTGTGAGCGTTTGCGCCAGATGGGACTTATCACCATCAACCATGACGACTTGCGTGAACTTCATGATGTGAAGGTGCTGCTTCGTGCTCATGGTGAGCCGCCTGAGACTTACGAACTGGCTCGTAAGAATAATATTGAAATTATTGATGCTACCTGCCCTGTGGTGCTGAAACTGCAGAAACGCATCAAGGAGCAGTACGATGAAAACTTCAAACCTCAAACCTCAAACCTCAAACCTCAGATTGTTATCTTCGGTAAGAGAGGTCATGCGGAGGTGTTGGGCTTAGTTGGTCAGACGCAGTCAAATGCCATTGTGATTGAGAATTTCGATGAGGTAGAGAAACTGGACTTCTCACGCGATATCTACCTTTATTCTCAGACCACGAAGTCGCTCGATGAGTTCCATCGCATCATTAGCTATATCCAGGCGCACATCTCTCCCGATGCTAAGTTCCAAAGTTTTGACACCATCTGTCGTTCTGTAGCCAATCGTATGCCGAATATCTCACAGTTTGCTGCCAAGCACGACCTTGTGCTCTTTGTCTGCGGACGAAAAAGCAGTAACGGTAAGGTTCTGTATAATGAGTGCTTGCGCGTGAATCCCAATACCCATTTGGTGGAAGGTCCAGAGGAGATTGACCCTCATTGGTTGGAGGAAATAAAGACAGTAGGTATCTGTGGTGCTACTTCAACGCCTAAATGGCTGATGGAGCAATGCAGGGACAAGTTGGAAGTGTTAAGTGATAAGCGATAAGTGATGAGTGAGAAGTTTGTTAATACAAGGAGATGGTTGGTAAGGATCTTTTTGATACTTATCACTCTTCACTTCTCACTTATCACTTCTACAGCTCAGCGTCCTCAGTACGGAAAAATGTCACCCCTATTGCGTCAACTGTCTCGGATGAATCAAGGGGACAGGTTCTTGATTCGGGATGGAATCAAGCAACCTGTCCCCTTGATTCACCGTGCCCCCTTGATTCAGCAGCGTGTGTGTATGTTCGCTAAGGTTACTGACACGCAGGCATTGACAGATCATGATTGTCGCATCCTGACACAAGTAGGTAATGTCTGTATTGTTGATGCCCCTATCCGTGAATTGGGAACCCTTTCGCTCGATGCTCGCGTTCTGCGTATGGAGGCCCGTCAGGGAAACAGTATTCAGACGAACCAGATGGCTTCTATCTTGAATGCACTTCCTGTTTATGCTGGCGAGAACTTGCCACAGGCTTTTACAGGCAAGGGTGTCGTGGTGGGTATGATGGATGTGGGCTTTGACCTCACGCATCCTAATTTCTATTCTGCCGACACCACGCAGTATCGTATCCAGCGTTTCTGGGATATGGTGACACAGGATACGGTGGGGAGCAATATGTATGTAGGGCGCGATTATGCAGGACGTGAGGAACTCCTGAGTGTAGGGCATTCCCGTGATGGCTTGGACTTGACGCATGGCACCCATACCACGGGTATTGCTGCGGGTAGTGGCTATCAGTCGCCTTATAGGGGAATGGCACCAGAGGCCGATCTTTGTCTGGTAGCCAATGCCGTGAATGATGATGTCGTTTATATCGATTCCGCTGACCTCTATAAATACACCTTTGCTACCGATGCCTTGGGCTTTAAGTATCTGTTTGATTATGCCAAGAGTGTAGGTAAACCCTGTGTGGCCTCGTTCAGTGAAGGCTCGGCTCAGGATTTCTGGGGTTATGATCAGCTCTATTATGAGATGCTAGACAGTTTGGTAGGCCCAGGGCGAATCCTCGTGGCTGCCGCAGGTAATAATGCCCATATAAAGTCATGGCTTCGCAAGCCTGTTGGCGAGGAGTCTATGGGGGCTTTTCTTACAGCAGGTTCTCCCGAAATGGTTCTGACGTTTAAATCGGCTCAGGATTTCGCCTTACGCTTTGTACTTTATTCCCAGAAAAACGATACGCTGGTAATACATACCTCAGATGTGCTTTCACAGCAGGATTCCGTGCAGACATCAGTCTTACGTTTTGATGATTTCCTGTTGGCTGTGACTACAGAGGCCTATCCTTCTTGTTACAATGCCCATGAACTCTGTTATGACGTGACAGTCCGTACTACATATAATATAGGTGAAAAGCGTCGGGTGTCTGTCGAGGTCGTTGGCGCTGATGCCGATGTAGAGTATTTCCGTGTGAATGGTAATCTGTATGCCAGTTCCGTGAATCCATCGCTGAATGCGGGCGAGGGCATCTGCTGCATTCATTCCCCCTCAAGTGCGCCTTGCGTTATCAGCGTGGGTGCTACGTCTTATCGCGACAGTATCCAGAATATGCAGGGCGAATGGAAGAAGTACTGGTTGGGAAATAGCGGCGTTAGGGCACCATTCTCATCGGTAGGACCTACGTTCGACGGGCGTATCAAACCTGACGTGATGGCTCCTGGTAATAATATCATTTCCTCATATAGTTCTTTCTATATGGCAGAGCATCCTGACGCTACGGATCTGACGTGGGATGTGGCACATTTTGATTTCCAAGGGCGCACCTATGCGTGGACTTCCAATAGCGGCACCTCGTCTTCATGTCCTGCTGTGGCTGGTGCTATCGCCCTTTGGTTGCAGGCCAAGCCCGACCTCACGCCAGAGGAAGTAAAGGATGTGCTGCGTCATACCAGTCGCCATTACGACGAATCTTTGACTTGGCCTAATAATGAGTATGGTTATGGCGAGATAGACGTCTATCGTGGTCTGCTCTATATTCTGGGAGCCGACCGTATCGAGGCTGTGTCAAAGAATCACACTTCTGCTCGCATCCGTTGCACAGACAATCAGTTGTATGTCTCATTTACCGAGCCCCTTTCCTCGTCAGTGCGTTTGCGTCTCTATACGGTAAACGGCCGCCTTGTTCAGACAGCCGTTATCCCTACAGGACAAACATCCCACTCCTTTTCCCTTAATAACTTGCCCGCAGGCATCTATGCCGTCCAGCTCGACGGCCCCGCTGCCATCAAAGGCTCTACGCTAATAAGGAAGTGATATTTTTATAAGTCTAAGAGATAGACATCATAAGTCTAGGAGATAATTTCATAACTCTTAGAGTTATTCCCGCAACTCTAAGAGATATTTTTGTAAACCCTATACTTAGGTGTGCTAAGTGCCATATTAACGAGTGCTAAGTACCATACTTTTGAGTACAAAAAAATATCATTTCAGCAACTTCCTGTGTTATAGTGATTTCCGGTGACACTTTTTGGCATGCCCCTGAAAATGGGTAAAAACACCCTCCGTTCCCAGAATTTGCAATTTTGGCGTTGGAATTAGTACAATAATGAAAAGTGTCACCGTAAATTACTGTGAATCTGTATTTTACGGATATGATTGAAAATGCATAATCGTGAATATGCCGCCCTCGACGCCCATTCGCTGCTGCTGAGCTACAAGGGCAGTGCGCACAAAGGGGATGGCAGTAATGGGACTGAATCATTCCCAGCGTAGGAACAAAAGATAAATGGCTTTTTATGTAGGAAATAAAGAAATTTTTGAATAAATCTTTCGTCAAATTGGAAATATTGTGTATCTTTGCCCTCAAATATAACTAATGGATAATTGCCGAGTTAGGTAACTGAGGAGGCAGAGAAAGAAACCTAAGACATGAAGATAAAGACATTTCTTTTGTTTTTGCTGTCGTTGCTGATGTCAGTAGGCGCGATGGCTGAAAAACAAGCCATTCTTACCGTCAATCTTGTTGATGGCCGTAAGGCGCAGTTCCTGTTGCCTGTGGAACGTCCAGAAGTGAAATGTGAAGAGAGCATGATGACTATCACCTATCTTATAACGTCTTCGAGCGATTCAGAGGAAAATCGTTGGAACACCTTGACATTTGAACGTGATAAGGTGAAAGATTTGGTGATAGGCGAAACCGAAGTCGATAAAATCTGTGAGGTGAAAGTTGAAGAGTCACGCATCCGTTTTGATTTGACTCAACGAGGTATGGTACGCGTAAGCGGACTAAATGATAATGATCGTCTAATCGTAGTCTCAATCGACGGCAAACAGGTGCAGCCTACTATCAGCCGTAGTGCAGATGAAGCTGTTGTAGATTTGACAGGACAGCCTCGTGGTAGTTATATTGTAAGTGTGAACGGTAGTTTTTCCTTTAAACTGATGAAGCCATGAAAAGACTGATTTTTTCTTTGACCTTGGCTGTGTCTTGTATTGCAGCCTCTGCCCAGCAATATATCGTCGTGAACGGTGAGCCGCCTATTCTTGCCAGCGACGTGGAAAAGATAACTTATGAGGTTGATGACCAGTTTGATCAGATTTTGCTGCCTGGTGCTCTGGCTCTTGACCCTAAGACCACGATTTTTAGTGCGGCATTGCAGTTGACAGGTTTAGCTGATACGCTGAAAACGTATTTATATGCTCATCCTGACCCGTCGGATGAATCTTATTCTGTTTTCCGTTCTTCCAGCCTTGGAAGAAAAGCATGGCCCTTCTATCGTCGTTTTAAAAACTATACAGTGTTTGCTGAGACCGAC
>Ga0310786_10008222_pt1 | contig 13432 bp, 10 predicted proteins | sample AusTroGonzalo_MG_FD_203881 | JGI IMG/M metagenome (GOLD analysis project Ga0310786, IMG submission 203881) | Bovine rumen microbial communities from tropical cattle in Woodstock, Queensland, Australia - Gonzalo_03 (v2) (version 2) | ecosystem: Host-associated > Mammals > Digestive system >... | reverse complement strand
ATATACTGAAATTGATATTGGTATTTACGCAAAATTTCTTCGTGAAACGCAAATAACTTTAACACGTACAAGATTATATCTCCGAAATCAATTGCGTTCAGGCGTGTCATTTCTGTGTTATATGCAGTTAATATTTTCTGGGTTATTGCTGCTAATGACATTTTTTCGAATTCAAAAATACCTTTGTCTTTGATTCCAGATATCTTTTCAACCCAATCAGCGGGATTATATTCTTTGACATCCAACCCCAAATTAGTTATTACGCGTTTTAATACAGCCTTTTGATCATCTTCACCATAAATCAAAAAATTACTTTGCAAACCTGCCATAGTATAATTTGACCGTAAGATACGCAAACAGATTGAATGAAAAGTCCCCATCCATAAATCACGACACAAACCAGCAGTTTCACCGTATTGAGCGATTCTAAAACGCATTTCATTAGCTGCTTTGTTTGTAAAAGTTAGTGCCAAAATCTGCCATGGTTTAGCCAATTTTTCCATTAAAATATGGGCTATTCTAGACACCAACACACGTGTTTTCCCAGTTCCGGCACCAGACAGCACTAAAACCGGTCCAGACGTTGTTGTGACCGCTAATTTTTGTTCTGAATTCAGGTTATCCATATAATGCATATTTTTTCCAATTTTCATTATTGTAATTTATAAAAGATTTCTATACAATCAATTTGTTTGATAAATTATGGATAAAAAAATATGGCTAGAATAATTTGTTTTGATATTGAAACCACTGGATTTGAATACATGCGTGGTGATCGTTGCATTGAAATTGGTGCTGTGGAATTGGTAGATGGCAAATTAACAGAAAACACTTTTCATGAATATATAAATCCAGAAGGAAAAATTATTCCACCAGAAACTTATATGGTTCATAAAATATCTAATGCTTTTTTGGAAGACAAACCCAAAATGTCTGTGGTTGCGCCAAAATTTTTAGAATTTGTCGGAAATTCTCCGATTGTTGCACATAACGGTCTAGATTTTGACTTTCCTTTTATAAATCATGAGCTGGAAAGATTAAACCTGAACCCAATTCCACGCAATCAAATGTTGGATTCTATCGTAATAGCCAGAAATCGTGTTTTTGGTCCCAAGGCTTACACTTTGGATGCATTGGCAAAATGGTTTGGTGTATCGCTGACTGCACGTGCAGATGCACATGGCGCACTGATTGATGCAGAAATATTGGCACATGTATATCTAGAATTAGAAAACACGGCCCCAGCGCAAGATATAAACGAATTTATGGACGAACAGCATGCGGCTTTCTTGAAACACCCAAAAATAGGCGCAAATTTTCCAAAGCGTAATTTTCCTGTTTCTCCAGAAGAACTAGAAATTCATGATAAATTTATGGATAAATTATTAAATCCAGAACAAAAATAAAAAAACGGATAATCTTCCGTTTTTTTATTCACAATAACTATACTCTATATCGTTGCTGCCACCTTTCAATGTGCAACTACCCTCTCGTTCCTCACAGACACCCAATGTATTACGATATTCGTTGGTGCTGCAAGTTAATAAGCATGCACCGTTCCAAACAGTATAACCACTATCACACTGACATCCCGTATTCACCCAACCGTTCTTTTTTCTATTAGCATCAGCAGCTGTTGGATTACCACTTGTTTTAAATGTTGAATTTTCTGGACATAACAATGATTGATAAAATACTTCTGATATTTTTTCTATTACGCACATATCTTTGTCTTCTTGGGTAGTTGTATTTGTACATTCGGCTAATTCATTTCCATACGCGAATACAGAATATCCACAAGTCAAAGCAACACTACTGCATGCACCAGTCATAACTTTTTGCACGTTTTGAATATTTGCAGATGTAGTCAAAGTATTTATCTGATTTACTTGTTGATTATAACATTCGGACATATTAGCCAAACATGATGCAGCATAATCGGATATAATCTGAGATTGTGCGGCTTTGATATTTACCATTGCGCGCTGAACATAATTGACAACTACATCATTATACGGATTATATGTAGATGATGAATTATTAGTCACATAAGTATAATCTTGGCATCTATCCAAAACTGCACGACATAAACCACCGTTTTTAACGGTTTGACCTGTACCAATTTTTGACATTAAATAACTGACCACACAAGAACCATCATTTCTATCACAAGATGTACCCGCAGATACTGCATTTCTTATGAAATTAGAATCTATTTGTGAATTATCATATCCTGACATATATTCTAATATAGCCGGCAATTTTCCACCCAGTACCACTTCCCCATTTTCATTTATATATTTTTTGGTTGGGTCAATGCATTTAAAGTAATTTTCACCGCAAACCATATCATCTAGCATACAGTTTTCAAGTGCTCCTACACAGCCACGAACATCATACTGATTTTTGTTTTGCAGAACTGCAAGACGTGCTTTCTGCAACATTAAATTTGCACTACGCACATTAGAAACTAATGTTTTGTTTAATTTATCAAGACCTTGTTCATAGGCAATACAATCTTTATCTATGGCTAAATCATAATTACCAGTAATTTGAGATTCTGTTCCACCGGCATCTTTGCAATTTGTCAAAACAGATTTACAACGTTTTGTAGCTTCGTTATATAAATCTTGACCACGTTTTTTTGATATATCACTAGAAGAACCACCAATACTTAAATCCAAACCAAATATAGTATCTTGACTAGAAGAAAAATCCATATCTAAATCCAATATTCCACCACTATCTTCCGCACTAGAAGCTGCACTGGATGGGTCTTTAATCATATCAGCAATTTTATCCAACAAAGACCGATTTTCAGTTGTGTCTTTGTTTTTAGTCATAGCATCTTCTGCTTCTGTCGCAGACATAATTGCACGAATTTCATCAGCAGACAATCCAACATAACGAATACGTTGTGCAACTTCGTTTAATTCGGTATTTGCATTTTCCACAGCTTCTTGAACTTTGACATATTTAGACAAATTAGCAGAACAACTACAACGTTTTTGATTAGCATCAACTACCGCACAAAATTGATCCATACACTCATTATATTGTTTCTGGCAAGTATTATTTAAATCCGCAGTTTTTTCCAAGATATCTTTTGCTTTGGCCAAAGATTCTGAAGTCACAGGCGTTGATTTTTGTGTTTTACCCAACAATAATGAAGCCCTGGATTGTACATTACGTACCTGTTCATCTATGTTAGAACCAGTCTGTTTATTCGTACCGATAATCATAGCACGACCACCAACTTCGGCAGTAGAAGCACGCAATGTCAAACCCGCACGTCTAACCGCAGCAGTATTATTTATACTGGCTGCATTTACACGCGCATTACGACCAAATGTATTTGCACCATCTTCTGCGGTTGGACGCGCAGAAACAGATTTTTGATGATTTAACGACCGAGAAATTACACCAGTATTTGTTTTTATCTTGGACACATTTTCACTAGACTTAACATTTGTTCGATTTGCACCACGTACAGCAACTGTTTTATCTTCGCCATTATTTATAACATTTATACGACGCCCTGCGCGATTTAAATTAGTATTTTCTTTTTGTTCTGTTGTTTGGGTTTCAGCATCATTTTTCACAGGTATCGCACGTGATATAGACGTATTTCCAGCCGCCAAAACAATGGTGGTATGAAAAACAGCCAAGAAAAAAATCAAAATAAATTTTCTCATTTCTTTCCCGTGTATTATATCATAAAAAACGGTTAAAAAAAAGAATATTAAAGCAATTTTTCAATACGATTTATTACAGCTATATTTTGTTGTTCATGGTATTGCCTGTCTTACCCTAAAACATTTCGTTTGTGCAGAATAAAATTCCCCCCATGGGGGAGAATTCACGAAAATCCCAGCCATTTGGCGGGGAACCAGTTAATGAAAAAAATATTCAAAAAAAAATCGCCGATACAAATCGGCGAAAAATATTAAAAATCACCCAAAATAAACCGGATGATTTATTTTGATTCTTCTGGAACAACAGAAACTGTTTTTCTGTCGCCGTTTCCACGTTTAAAGGAAACGATACCAGCAATTTTTGCGAACAAAGTATGATCTTTGCCCATACCAACATTCAAGCCAGGATGAACAGCTGTGCCACGTTGGCGAATGATGATATTTCCAGGTATGACGTGGCTGCCACCACTTTTCTTCACACCCAATCTGCGTCCGGCTGAATCACGTCCGTTAGAGGTTGCAGAACCAGCTTTTTTATGTGCCATAATTAAACTCCTTCTTTATACGGGTCGTGTTAGGCCTTGATTGATTTAATTTTTAAAACAGTGATAAACTGACGATGACCGGCAGTTCTACGATAGTTTTGGCGGCGTTTTTTCTTAAACACCAAAACTTTGTCATCACGTTTTTGTTCGATTACTTCGGCAACAACTTTGGCACCTTCAATAAAAGGTGTTCCAACTTTGTCACCAGCCATTAAAACCTGGTCAAAATCGACCGTTCCAGTGGCGTTCAGTTTTTCAACTTTGACGATATCGCCCTCTTGAACACGGTATTGTTTTCCACCAGTTTGAAATATAGCAGACATTGACATATTTTTATCTCTATTTTTATTGTTTGTTGTACTTTTCTGTTTCAATTTGTAGAAACATTTATGCAAATTGTACATTTAAAATATCAAAAGTCAAGTGTTTTGCATAAATTTTTATGCAGAAAAGAAAGAATCAATAACGATAATTTCCACTGCGCTTTGCTGCACGGTCATCGATATAGTCTTGGAATTTCATAATACCAATATTATAAGTCCCAAGACATGTTGAACATTTATCCCTACTAGTCAAGTCGGTTTGCTTACAACCAGATAACTCAGCGCCCGCAAAGCCATTCATTATGTCTATATCTGTTTCCAACTGTTTCTTTTCATCTTTGCCACATTGTTTATTGCCAATTTTTGACTGCAAAGCGGAATAATTCTGACGCAAGCAATACAAAGTATCTTCGGGTCCTTTGCCGGAACAGTTGGTATATGTTGAATTTTTATTGGAACTGCCACCACTGCCTGAACCACCTGAATCAGCACCAGCCTTTTCTAGTTGTGCGGTCAAAACAGATTTCTGCAATTGGGTTTTCAATCTGCGCAAAGTAGAAGATAAATATTCATATTGTTTGTACATTTGTTGTGAAATAACGGTTATTTTCAAAGCAACTGTATTTTTTATATCTTCACGTAGTGTAGAATCACCATTATTATCTGACACACCATGATTATAGGCATGTGTATCACATATACCATATATTTGATTTATATATGCGCAATCGCCAGATTTATCTTCTGCGGTTGAGCCCAAATCTTTCACACATAATGAATTTTTAATAGTTTTTGACAACATAGCTTTATATAACGGATCAGATTCATCCCCCGTTGGACCATTTGATGAAGAACCAGATTGATTGGTTGTTGAACCATTATTCGTAATGATATTTATCCCCATTTTTTGTGCATCCTCTTTTAAATATTTTGATGGACTTTCATTCTGAATAGTAATAGTGCTTACCTCAGTACAATTCTCATTACAAACATTAAAAGTAACATTGTCTGAAGGATAATCAATATAATTTCCACTGGATGCTTTATCAAGTTGTTGCCGAGGAATGTTATACGTAGCACAAACAGCAGGCAAAGCCAATAAACACATAGTAAAAATCAAAAAACACTTTTTCATATTTATTGTTGTATCCCATGTGCGCAATATTTAAACGCTTCTTCTGTATAGTTTTTACGCGATGTATTTGGTTCTTTTTGGTTTATCCAACGATCCAATTGTTCAATATCAACCAATCCAACACCATTTTTTGCCTTTATCTTGCGTGCAAACAAGGTGGAACCAGCCAATGCAGATGACGCACACGCGATTACCTTTTGATTTTCATTAGTATTCGTTTCAGCATTTATCCACCCCTGATATACTTCTTCTTTGTCTGTTAATATTCTTAACAATGTACATGGCTGACATTTATCCCAATCTTTACACCCACTTGTACCACAAACACGTGGAGCCCCCTTGTTTTCTTCTTTATTTTCTGGATTATTATAACATATATCGCCGTATCTTTCATATGGACATAAATATTCACCCCATGAATTACAAGAATTATTTAACATCATATAGATTTCAGACATGTCGGCACCCACAGTCTGAGCAGTTATCAAAGCATCATAAATTTTATCAACAACCGTGTCATACGGATCAATAAATCCAGACGCTAATTCACGCCATTTCTTTATGCGTTTTGGACCGGTACAATTATCACCACGCACATCACAACCCGCATATTCAAAAGCTGTTTCCATTGCTGCCTTGACTTCTTTCAAAGCATTTTGTGCGCTTTCTAGTTCAGTTATAATTTGACCAGTTATTTTTTCACGTGCTAAAACGTCTTCGGATACACCGCGTGCAATTGCAGCTTCGTCACTGGCACTTATTGTCATACCACCAGCAACCTGAGCGCGCGCTGCATTTTCAGCAGCTGCCTGCATATTCGAAATTGCGGCCTGTTGCTGCTGCTGACTTTGTGCCAATGCATCTGAAATTTGTTGTGCAGATTGTGCATTTTGTGCAGCCATTTGCTGCTGCATTTCCATCATTTGTTGTTGCTGGGCAGCCATTTGCTGTTGCATTTGATTTTGCATTTCTGCCATTTGTTGCTGTTGTTGTGCAGCAGCTTGCTGTGCAGCCATTTGTGCTTGTTGTGCAGCTTCCTGGGCAGCCTGTAATTGTTCTGCGTTTGATGCATTAACCTTTGCCGTAGAAGATGCAACCAACTGCGCAGCCATATACTGAATCAAATCGTCACCATATTGCTTACACTTTGAATTTGACTGAACACAACCTGTCACAATAGACGATGCAACCATTAAATCTGCACAGCCACCATTTGCACATTTTGGTTGCGCACAACGCGCAATAACCGCATTACAATTACCAAAGTCAGCCTTGGCTGAAACACCAGCAGCATCATTACGTCCATTTGACATGGACGCCCATTGATTATTATAGGCAGTACTGGGGTTATAAGCAGTCAAATTAGACCCCGCCGTAGTCGCAACAGCACCAAAAGCATCAAAGGCAAACAATGATGCAGAACACATTATGGTTGAAAAAATACGCGATATATTTTTCATACTCTCTCTTATCGTCTAATTGTACCATAAAAAAAAGTTTGTGTAAAGCACCAAGATAATTTTTTTAGGTCTGAGCTGGACAGCTCCGATTCAGCAGATGACGCAGGAGAATAATAGCCTTTTACGTAATGTCGATATTATTCCAGAGCATTGTCATTCCTGTGCATGAAATAGTATTTCCCCCCTTCGGCACTTCGTGCCACTTCCCTGTTGGGGCAGAATTCACGAAAATCCCCGCCAAACGGCGGGGATATTGTTGTATTTTAAAATAAATCTTTTTCTTATTATAAAGCACCTTCATAACTACAATAAAAATTGTCATTCACATAATGATTACCACTATTCCAAATTTGTAATATTTGTTCATCAACACCGGTTGCACCTGTTTTTTTCACAATCTCATTAACTCCTTGATGGAATTCCGGACAAGTACAAACCAAATCGGTCTCGTTATAAACCGCATGAATAAAAGTGATATTATTTATATTTTCGATTTCTTCTTCTATTTCTTGTGGAAAATTATCACCTGTAGTATCTTTAAAATAGACCAAACCACATCCTAAATACTTATATTTGTAGTTTGAACCACTTAAACAAGGCTCGTAAACCCCTTGCGTATTTCCAGTGCTAGCCAAATTATATCCAGTACAAGCTTTTGGGGTACATTTATACATTGTTGTAGTACCTGCCTGACATGTTTCTTGATCATAACCTGCGGTACAGGTCGTTGTCTGGTTATAACTGGAATCACATGTATTTGCTATACATTTATATTTTGTTGTTGTACCGCTTAAACAAGTAGTTTCGCTTTTGTGAAAACCTGTTGGGCATGTATCTGAGGCTAGTTTATCGAAACCAGTACAAGCTTTTGGGGTACATTTATACATTGTTGTAGTACCTGCTTGACATGTTTCTTGGTCATAACCTGCGGTACAGGTCGTTGTCTGGTTATAACCGGAATCACATGTATTTGCTATACACTCTTTGTAATAAGTTGTGCCGTTCCTTGTGCAACTGTCTGTGCTACGTGTATAACCAGTACCACATGTTGTCACTGTATATGTGCATGTGTCGGAGCTGTCCAGCTCAGACGCAGCTGCACCGGAATCTGCGCTTGTACCTGTACCTGTGCTTTCTTTTTCTTTATATACAGCCAAACTCCACCCACGTATTGAATATTTATCGGTTTTTTCACCAGTACCATTTTCTGACTTTAATGCATTACGCAGACATTTTTCACGAATTTTAGCAGAAGATACTTTTTCCACCTCTGTTTTACCTTCTAATGCACCTAAAATATCATTTTCTTTATCACTAGACTCTGGTGCTTTACTGGTTCCGTATAATATTTCGCTGATTGTGACAATATTACGACATGTATTTTTCTTGTAATCTGTTGAAAATGTACATTCTGTACTGTCTGACTTATCTATCACAGCCTGTAATGAGGTATCACCAGGTGTGCAAACCATCACTTCATAACAATGTGGAACCTGGGCAGGCTGAGAACAATAAGATTTTATACGTGCTGTTGTCCAATTATCTTCTTCTGCATAAGTTTCATAACAATCCCACAATTCAGATTGACATTCTGTGAAATTATTTGTTGCGGTTTTATAATTTGAAAACACATCTGATCTTTCTTGCTGGGCAAACTCAAGACGTTTTTGTTGTAATGCCTGCTCTGCCGCAACTTTTTGATAATTTATGTTCTGAGCGGTAGTTTTCAAATTTGCACCATATACATCACATGCTGAATTCGCATCTAATAAATACTTCTGCATGATTGAACGACGTGCATCTGCAACCGGCCCACGTAATGAATAATACGGATCATTCGTTGATGTGGCAGATGTAGCACGAATCGCAGAGGATGTTGTTGTTGTCGTTGTATATCCAAAACATGATGCGGTTGATGTCACATTTGTATTACTGCTGTCTCTTTCGTGTAATTCTACTTCACCATATTTTTTGTTATTAGGGTCTGTATTTACACTGATATAACTATTGTAATTAAATGGACAAGATGTTGTTGCACCATTTTGACATTTAGAGTGTGTGTTACCATCCGAATCTTTCACTGATACAGGTGTTCCACATGCCTCGTAAATACCATTAAAACATGAATCTAATACACGCCCGCAAACATTGTTATGTGCATATTCAAATAATTTATAACCCCACTTGTTCGCCATTGTGTCTAAATCAGCCTTGCTTGTATCCGTCATAGTTATACCACCAAACTTATTCACAACATAAGACATAGTGGAATTATAATTACTTAATAATGTATCATTATCTGTCGCAAATTCTTTGGCCAAATCTTTCGCATCAGCCCACGCTTTTAATTGAACCAATATATCAGATGACGAACCATCAATATCACCAATATCAAAACCAAAATTATTATTTGTGCAGTAATAAGGTGGATTAGTATAAGATGTCGTTAATGCGCTAGTTGCGCTTGCATCATTATACGTTGGATGATTTTTGTACCATTGTTCCATCAAATCATTACCGTTATCATCTTGTGTTGTACCACTTTTATATTTTGCATAAGTATCGCGCCAAGACACACAATTCATAACCTTTTCTGCATCAGTCAGAGAAAATGCCGCAGCTAAATCGTCACCTTTACCCTTAGTAGAAATCAACAAAGATAACTGACCAGACAAGATTATCAATTCTTCATTTGCACGTTCCAAAGCTTCTTCGGCAGCCAAGAAATTTGTCGCACGACCAGCACAAGAACAGCGTCCCTTAGTTGTACTACGCGCTGTACATATCTCATCCATACATGCATAGTAAGAATCCATACAATTTGCGTACGCATCAGCAGAAATCAACCCCGTTGTAGAATCAATAATATTTGAATAATTACCGGTATTTAATCTACTATTTAAATATGAATAAGTAGTATTAACACTGGCACGACTGCCTGCTGACATCACACTACCACTGGCACTGATACGGGACTGCGTACTGCCAGTTCTTGCACGAACTGTACGGTTTGTAGATTGAGTATTGGTTCTGTTTCCGCGCACCGCAACACTGCGAGTTGATGTCGCTGGACGTGTTGGCGTTATAGAACGAGACGAAACACTTCTGGTTGCACCACCACGTGACACCGCGGTTCTTGTTGGTGCAACTGAACCACGAGATGTTGTTGAACGAGAAACTGTACGATCTGATGTACGAGACGTAGAACGCGGACTTTGCCGACCAGACTGTGCAATTCCAGCATTTGCCGGCGCAACAGGATCTGCAAATACAGAGCGCATAGAAATAAATGTTGAACAAACGAAAAATGCAGTCGCTAACAAGAACACCGTCCCCAGCGCATTTTTGCATGAATTTGCGTTTATACGAACCGTCATAGAAAATCTCCTTTTTATACTATGCATCAAAAACCCAGATTTCTGAGCCTTATAGAGCATAATACACCTTCACTTAAAGAAATTATAACATTTTTAACGCTGTGTGTAAATAACAAAAATAATACTTGGTACATAAAAAAGACTTTATTTTTATTGTATTAAAATTTTTTTAGTTCTATCATCCATATTATGAAAAAATATTTATTGCCTTTGATTGCTTTAATTGCTGCAAATTCTGCAATTGCAGACAGCAATATTATGTTCGGTGAAAAAATTAACTCTTTAACATTATATGCCGCACAAAGTGTTGGGTCTGGTTCGCTTTTAAAACTGGTTCAACCGGGACTTTGGGATTTTTTTCCACAAACTTTTGTAATGTTGCAATACAGTCAGCCAATTAAATTCTTCCGCTTAGATTCAAGATTAAATTTGAATATCGGACAGAATTTTGCTTATAAATCTAGCGAAGGTTTATCTTTTATGGGAATCGGTATTTCTGTTGATACGGCTTTGTTGCAATATCATGGATGGTACATGGGAATTGGTATTGGTCCATTTATGCGTAATACTCGGGATTATTGGGTGGAAAGCAGACTAGTATTTGAAGAAAAATTCTTTATCGGAAAAAATATATCTGATGATTGGTATATTGAATTATTTACCGTTCATTTTTCAAATGGTAATTTTACACCTAAAAACGAAGGCTTTAATTTTGCAGGCTTATCCGTTGGATATAAATTCTAAAAAACTAAGAAATCATACCCATAGCAAATAGATAAAAAATAATACATAATATGGATGTCTATGACACGGCAACCCCAAAGAATTTATTTCGACGGCGGGTTGAGTTGTAGGCCAACAATGTCCCACTACCGTGTTTGGGGCGTTGCAAAAACCCCGTCATCATGACGGGGTTTCATTTTTATCTTAACAACCTTTATCACACACAGGTTTCACACGTGTATAAGTGCCAGCTGGAACATATTTAACAACTGGTTTATATTTCTGTATCGTTTCACGAACAAAATATTCACGTTTAATAACATCTTCTTTGGGTTCTCCACAAACAACGCCACAACCACAATCTGGTTTTACATTGTTTTGCATCGTGCGTGTTCTAACAATACCATTATCACATTCCACAACTGTTATAACAGCACGTTTTTCAGACGTAGCTTTGTCCAAAGCAGCACGCATTTCAGTTTCATCACAGGTATTTATTGTGGTTTTATAATAATTATCTGATGCAGATGCTGCGCTACCACACAAAGCCACCATTAAAAATACTAAACCTAATTTCTTCATTTTTATTTCCTTTGTTTTGTTTCTCTCTTGCTTGTGATTGTATACCATATTTTCATATACGCAACAAAAAAATATTGACAAAACATAACCTATGTCTTATATTAAAATTAGCGGGTCAAAAGGGTGATGTATGAATTTAAACATGCAGCAATTAAAACAAATTGTACAATATAATCCGGAACGCATGTATTTTGGCAAATGGACATCAAACGATTTAAGCAGCTGTTTCAAAGAAGCCAAAACCACCAATACCGCCACATTAATCACTGTTGGAAAATTAACAAACGATATCATTTGCGATACATTGTGGAACGAAATGTCATTGAATCCAAAAAGATTTGGATATTGGTCCCCATTTAAAACAGACGATAAAAACAGTCTGATATATTTTAAAAACACATACAAAAACAAAATTCTTTATGAAAATTTTGGCAAATCGTCCAAAAATGTTATGGATTTAATCTGGAAAATTAAGAATTTTGTTCAAAATCTGTACGAAGCCAAACAAGATACGGATTTTATAAGCGATTTAGACGATATAAAACTTTATGATTATTTTGTTAAAACAGGCGAATTACCAACAACATTTAGAATTTTTGATAAAAATTATTCTTACGAAAGGCCAGATGCTAATGCAGGATATCGTATTTTGGGTTCACTATGTGGTGCATTACATCTGATTGCTAATCAAAATTGGCAAGATTTAAAAGACCCTGTGTATAAAGAACAAATTAAAATGACCGTGATGGAAAAATATCCTTTTGGCAAGCGAACTAATGTCTATTGTATAATCAAACCAACAGAACAAGAGATTAAACCGCAAAACCAAATAAAACAAAACATTTTAGAAAAACCAGAACAAGAATTATTACCATTTGCAAAACTCGATATTTTAACAAAAATAGATTTAAAAATTGATTCAATAGATTCCAAAATTTCTGAAACTAAAAACGTAATTAAAGAATTAGAACAAAAATTAGATGATATAGATGATAAATACGATGTACTTGATGTAATAGCTTCACAAAAAGAACTAGAACGTGCAAAACATCAAATTGCTGCTTATTATGGTATAAAACAGCGATTACTAAATAAACAACAAAAACTTCATGATTGTGACGTGCGTTAATTACTGTACGTAATAATTGTATCATAAAACAAAAGCCGCCACATAGGCGGTTTTAATTTCGGTTTTTATATCTATCTGGATTTAATTCTGGCGACGACCTACTCTTCCGTGGCTGAAGCCAAAGTACCATCGGCGATACGGCTTTTCCCTGTCTGGTTCGGAATGGAACAGAGGGTGACATCCGCTCTATAATCACCAGAATTAAATCCAGCATTTACATCATAATCAAAAATATCACAATGTCAAGAATCTTTCAACGTTCTCTTCAAGCATTTCGTCTGATAAAAATCAAACGATAAGATAAAAAGTCAATGGTTCAATTAGTAGTGGTAAGCTAAATCCCTCACAGGACTTACACCGCCACCCTATCAATGTCCTAGTCTAGAACTGAACTCATGGGGATATCTTATCTTGCGACCAGCTTCCCGCTTAGATGCTTTCAGCGGTTATCTGTTCCGAACAT
>Ga0310786_10008221_pt1 | contig 13433 bp, 13 predicted proteins | sample AusTroGonzalo_MG_FD_203881 | JGI IMG/M metagenome (GOLD analysis project Ga0310786, IMG submission 203881) | Bovine rumen microbial communities from tropical cattle in Woodstock, Queensland, Australia - Gonzalo_03 (v2) (version 2) | ecosystem: Host-associated > Mammals > Digestive system >... | reverse complement strand
TTACGGCAAGCTCTTCCCTGGCCGGTTGCGGTGTGAAGGCTTCTGCTGGCGCCTGCTGCCTGACGCAGGCGGCGACCTCACGCCGGTACTACACGACGCCATCGAATGGCACATCACCCCTGGCGAATACCTCGCCCCCGTCAGCCGCGACTTCCTCACCATTTGGCGGCAGAACATGTCTGTCCAATAGTATGAATATGATGGTACACAACTGTCCCGATTTAATGGAGGCCATCCGGCAGATAGGCCTCGTGCCGTTGCTCGACAGCGGCATCCCCGGCTTCTCGGCCGACGAATTGGTAGCTCCGGAATGCCGCTACGTGCGACTCGATGACGGCGGATGGGATTGGCCCTTGTGGCAATGGAAAGGGCCGATGGTCACCGAAGGCGGCTTTGCCTACGGCAAGTTCTTCAACGGGAAAGCGGGTTTCGTCACCATGGAGTGGTGGCCCGACCTCTGCAACTACCGTCGCGGGAAACATCCCGAACCGGCAGAAGACAGCATCGAAGGTGTCATCCTCGAAATCCTGCGGGTCAACGGCAGCATGATTACCCGTGAGCTGCGCTCCGCCTGCGGATTTGACGGTCCTAAGATGCGCAGCCGTTTTGACGCCTACGTCACACGCCTGCAGATGGCTTGCCGGGTCGTCACCGAAGACTTCGTCTATCCGCAGGACAAACACGGCAACAACTACGGCTGGGGCTGGGCGTTGCTGACCACTCCCGAACGTCTCTTTGGCCGCTCGGCCTGCCACTGTGACCACACCCCCGAAGAGAGCCGGAAACGCCTGCTCGCACACCTTCAAGCCCTCCTTCCGCAGGCCTCGGAAAAGCAACTGGACAAGCTCATCAACTGAAATGGCGTAAGGAATTCGTAAGCCTCACCGAGGCTTATTTGGCCATTTGAAAAAAAATATGTATTTTTGCATTTTAAACTATCCCGCTTTATGGAACAACAGCTTTTGATATACAATACTTTAAGTAGGCAGAAAGAACTTTTCCGCCCCTTGACCGAAGGACGGGTGGGCATGTATGTGTGCGGCCCGACAGTCTATGGCGACGGCCACCTGGGACATGCACGTCCGGCCATCACCTTCGACGTGGTGTTCCGCTACCTGCGGCACCTGGGCTACAAGGTGCGCTACGTGCGCAACATCACCGATGTGGGACACCTGGAGCACGATGCCGACGAAGGCGAGGACAAGATTGCCAAGAAGGCACGTCTCGAGCAACTCGAGCCCATGGAGGTGGCACAATACTACACCAACCGCTACCATGCCGCCATGGAGAAACTCAACGTGCTGCCCCCCAGCATCGAGCCTCATGCCAGCGGCCACATCATCGAGCAGATAGCCCTCGTGCAGCAAATTCTCGATGCAGGCTACGCCTACGTCTCCAACGGCAGCGTCTACTTCGACGTGCGCAAATACCAAGAAGATACACATAAATACGGCCAGCTCAGCGGCCGCGTCATCGACGAAATGCTGGCCACCACCCGCGACCTCGACGGTCAGGACGAGAAGCGCTTCAGCGGTGACTTCGCCCTGTGGAAGAAGGCCGCTCCCGAACATATCATGAGGTGGCCCTCGCCCTGGAGCGACGGCTTCCCCGGCTGGCACGCCGAGTGCACTGCCATGGGAGCCAAATACCTCGGCTCGCCCTTCGACATCCACGGCGGCGGCATGGACCTCGTCTTCCCGCACCACGAGAGCGAGATTGCGCAGTGCGTCGCCTCGAACGGTCACGCCCCCTGCCGCTACTGGATGCACAACAACATGATTACCATCAACGGCCAGAAGATGGGCAAATCGTTGGGCAACTTCATCACCCTCGACGAGTTCTTCTCCGGCAGCCACAAGGACAAGGACGGCAAAGAGATGCTTGATCAGGCCTACTCGCCCATGACCATCCGCTTCTTCATCCTGCAGGCTCACTACCGCAGCACTGTGGATTTCAGCAACGAAGCCCTGCAGGCCGCCGAGAAAGGTTTTTCTAAGCTCATGGAGGCCTATAAGGCGCTCGGCCGCATCACTCCCTCTGGCAACGCCACTGTCGACCAAGTCTCTGACCTGCGCGCCAAGTGCTACGACGCCATGAATGACGACTTCGCCACGCCGACGGTCATCAGCCACCTCTTCGAAGCTGCCAAAATCATCAACTCCGCTGCCGACGGCAAGCAGAAGCTCTCGCAGGCCGACATCGACGAGTTGAAATGGGTCTTCGACACCTTCCTCTTCGAGGTGCTGGGCATGAAAGACGAAGCCGCGAGCGACAACACTGCCTTGATTGACGGCTTGATGCACATCATCCTCGACATCCGCGCCACCGCCAAGGCCAACAAAGACTGGACCACCAGCGACAAAATTCGCGACGCCCTCAACGAGGCCGGCGTCACCGTCAAAGACGGCAAAGACGGCGCAACATATAGTTTTTAAAAGCTAGTCCAACTAGCTTAACTAGTTCAACAAGAAAAAATAACAATGAAAAAAGCAGACTGGATACTGATTCTTTGTGTCGCTGCAGTGGCGGCACTCTTCGCCATCCCGCAGACGCATGCGGCTGAGGGCTTTAACTGGGCCACAGCCCACCACCCCTATATCATGGCTTTCTTCAAGTTCGCCATCCTCGCCACTCTGGGCGAGATGCTGGCCCTCCGCATCCGCGAAGGCGTCTACAACAAGAAGGGCTTCGGCGTGGCACCCCGCATGATTGTATGGGGCTTCCTCGGTATGGCTATCGCCATGTCGATGGTCATTTTCAAAAGCGGCGTGCCGGTATTCCTTGGCTCGGTGGCCGATGCCCTCACGGGCAATGCCGGCCATGCACCTGTCTATGCCGCCATCTTCAAAGCCACAGAACTCACTTGGGGCAAACTGGGCATCGCCTTCGCCGTCAGCGTGCTGATGAACAGCATCTTCGCCCCGGTGATGATGACCTTCCACAAGTGCACCGACATCCACATCACCGACAACGGCGGCACCGTGGCGGGCCTCTTCCGTCCCATCAAGATGCGCGAGATTATGAGTAAGAAGGTCAACTGGGACGTGCAGTGGAACCTGGTCATCAAGAAGACCATCCCGCTCTTCTGGTTCCCGATGCACACCATCACCTTCATCCTGCCCGCCAACCTGCAGGTGCTCTTCGCCGCTTTGCTGGGTGTCGCACTGGGCCTCATCCTTGCCTTAGCCGGAGGAAGCAAGAAATGAAGAAAGCCTTAATCCTTTTCGGAATACTCGGAGTATTCGAAGTACTCCGAGCCCAAGAGAATCCTTTCTCCCTCAGCTGGCACGGCTTCGTCAACCCCCACTATTATGCCGACAGCCGCAGCGTGGTAGGTGGCCGCGAGGACATGATGCTCTTCTATCCCAAGCCTATCTTGCGCGACAGTTTGGGGCATGACATCAACGACGGCTGGCAGGCCAACATGCTGGCCATCACCGCCCGTCTGGGACTCAAAATCAATGGTCCTGAAATGCTGGGAGCGAAGACTAGCGCCTATATCGAGGGCGACTTCACTGGCAGCACCAACGCTACCATCAATGACTTGCGACTGAGACATGCCTATATTGACATGAACTGGGAACACCACCGACTGCTGGCTGGCCAGTATTGGTACGCCATGGTCATCCACGAGATTATGCCGATGACTAACCCCTTGAACATGGGAGCCCCCTTCCATTGCTACGCCCGCCAGCCTCAGGTGCGCTACGAGTACCACCTCGATGCTTTTGAGGCAGTGGCAGTGGCACAGTGGCAGCTCGACAACATGAGCCAGGGATTGTTGAACGGAGACTCTGCAGTCTCCACCTTGTTCGCCCGTCATTCCATGGTACCCGAAATGACTGCCCAGTTGCGCTATCGTGGCGAGAAATTCTTCGTCGGTGTGGCTGCCAACCTCAAAACCATCCAACCCAATGTCCAGACCAAGTACACTACGGTGCAACCTTCCTCCGACCTCTATTCCTCTTTTTCCTGGTCTCTCTTTGGAAAAGCCACGCTCGGTCTCGTCACCGTTAAAACGCAGACGTTGCTCAATAACAGTCTCTATGAAGGCTGTTCCCTGGGTGGCTACCTGATGCTGGCCGACAGCACCTTCCAAGACTGGCACTTTAATACCGTGTGGCTCGACGTGGAGCGCAACAAGGGCCACTGGCGCCCGGGGCTCTTCCTCGGTTATGCCAAGAACCTCGACTATGGCCATCATGCCGATGCCCTCCACATCTTCGGCCGCGGTCACGACATGGACTACCTCTGGCGCGTGCAGCCCCGCTTGACCTACACCACAGGCAATGGCCTGAGTTTCACCGGCGAAGCTGAATACACCTACGCCGGTTACCACGAACCCGTAGGCAACCTGCGCCTGTCCCTCAGTATGGTTTATGCTTTCTAACTACCATACCCATAGCCTCTACTGCGACGGCAAAGCCACTCCTCGCAAGATGGTGGAGTTCGCCGTTGCCCATGGCTTCACGGCGCTGGGTTTCAGCGGCCACTGTCCCCTGCCCTTTGAAAACACCTTCTCCATCCGCGACTACGAAGGTTACTGCAACGAAATAAGGACCCTCAAGGAGGAATACCGCGACCGTATAGACATCAGTCTTGGCCTTGAGATAGACTATATCCCCGGCATGCTCGAAGACTTTTCTTCCTTGATAGAGAAAGGTAAACTGGAGTATACCATCGGCAGCGTACACCTTATCCCCGCCGAAGGAAGCGTCCCAAAGAACAGCGACGACCTGTGGATGATCGACGGCAGCCGCTACCAGACCTACGACGAGGGCCTCATGAAACACTACCACGGCGACATAAAGCGCGGGGTGAAAGCCTATTTCCACCAACAGAACGAGATGATTGTGCGCAACCGTCCCACCATCGTCGGCCATCCCGACAAGATTGCCATGCACAACCGCGGACGCTATTTCTCGGAAGAAGAGCCGTGGTATCTTGACCTGGCGATGGAGACCCTCTCCCTGATACACGAAAACGGACTCGTCTGCGAACTGAACACCCGCGGCATCTATAAAGGGCGCCACCCCGACTACTACCCTGCCCGTCGCCTCATCCAGGCCATGAAACAGTGGCGCATCCCCTTGATGGTCAGCACCGACGCCCACGCACCTGAAGACCTGTTATGCACCGAAGGTGCCTATACCTTCCTGCATGAGATAGACTATCCCTGTGTAATTAAATCCCTGAAAAATAGATAAGATGAAGAAGCTACACATATTCCTGCTCCTGATTGCCTTTCTGGCACCCGCCATTAAAGCGCAGACCCTGGATTCGGTCGACGTGATAGACTATGACATCACGCTCGATCTCAGTCACGGCAGCCCGTTTCAGGGTGATGCCACCGTAACCCTGCGTCTGTTGCGTGGCTGCGACTCCATCGGGCTCGAACTGATTGGCACGGTCGATTCCCTGTGGGTAAACAGCTCGGCCATAGCCACTCCGAGCCTCACTGCCATCCCCACCACCGGCATTGCCGTGGGCGACACCTTTACGGTACGCGTGTGCTACCACAGCACAGGGTATGTGGAGGACTACGGTTTCGGGGGCATGCACTTCGACAACAACCAGCACTACAATCTCGGTGTCGGTTTCGATACCGAGCCCCATTCCATCGGCCGCGCCATCATGCCCTGCCGCGACAACTTTCACGACAAAGCCACCTACACCCTGCGGATACATTCCAAGACAGGCTGGACAGCCGAATGCAGCGGCGAACTGGTGTCGCGCCAGCCGCAAAACGACGGCACCGAACTGTCGGTCTGGCGCATTGCCCATCCTGTATCCACCTACCTAATTGGTATCAGCCAGGCTGCCTGGAAACGCGTCGACACCACCGTGGCCAACTACCCCGCCACCTACGGATACCTCTCGCAGAGAGAAAGCAAGGTGCGCCAAGTCTTTGACCAACTCGATGCCGTGGTGCCGATGTACGAACAATGCTTCGGTCCCTATCGCTGGGGCCGCATCGGCTACATCGCCACCAACCGTGGTTCGATGGAACACGTCAACAACATTGCGCTGGCCTACCAAGCCATGGAAACCATGCGCGAAGAGGGGCAGGCCACCATCGCACACGAACTGGGACATGCCTGGTTCGGGAACCTCATCACCTGCACCACGGAAGAAGACATGTGGATTAACGAAGGTGGCGCCTCGTTCTGCAGCGAGGTGGCCATGGAAGCCGTCTCAGGCCGAGGAAACTCCGACCAATACTACCAGACCAACCTCGAGAATGTCATCCGCACCACCCACCTCACCGACGACGGTTACCGTGCCCTGAGCGGCATGCCGCACGACTACACCTACGGTTCCACCACCTACGACAAGGGATGGATGGTGTGGCACTCGCTGCGGGGCTACCTCGGCGACCAACTCTTCTACTCCAGCGTGCGCCAACTTATGGCGAGCAAAGCGTTCGACAACGCCGACGCCAACGAGGTACGCGACTCACTGAGTCTCTACAGCGGCGTCGACCTCACCGATTTCTTCAACTTCCACGTCTTCAGCCCCGGATTCATCGACTACCACGTCGAGGCCAACTACAACGGGAACACGGCCCATGTCACCGTGCGCCAGCAAAGTATTGGCACCGACAACAGCATGCGGTCCAACCGCGTGCCCGTCACCTTCTTCTCGCAAAACGGGCAAGAATACAAGCACTGGATAGCCTTCGACGGCCTCGACACCTCGCTGACGGTGGAACTGCCGTTCAGCCACCCCGCCTACTGCGTGCTCGACTATGACAAAGACCTCTCCGATGCGGCGGTCATCGCTGACCTGAATGCCTCCGTCAGCGGGCTGCACAAACTCGACATCGCACAGATTCGCATCAACCTCGCGGTGCCACAAGGCGACAGGGCCCGTATCGCCGTGGAGCACCACTGGGGCCGTCCGTGGGACATCGATACCGTGACGGGGGTTATCCGCGCCGCCAACCGCTACTGGATAGTCCGTGGCACCCAGAGCTACTTCGACCAAGCCGAAGGCCTGTTCCACTACGTCGGCGAAAACTACCAAGGCGCCGACTACCCGCACCTCGACCGCGACTTCTTCAACGACGCCGCCTCGCTCGACTCCATAGCGTTGCTCTACCGCCGCAATGCCGACAGCCCTTGGATGGCCCTCACACGGAAACGCAACTCCAATACCCTGAACGGGCATTTCGTCACCGAATGCCTGCAGCCGGGCGAATACACCCTGGCCGTCGTCGACACCAACCTCATGTCCATCGCCGAAACCCACCTCCCTACCCAAAACATCCAGCTCTTCCCCAACCCCGTGAACCAAGGGGCTCCACTCACCATAGAAGCCCCCACCGATGCACCTTTCTCACTGAAAATCATCGATGCCGCAGGCCGTACCGCCTGGCAGCACAGCCGTTGCAGCAACGGCATGTCGGTCCAACCGAACCTTGCTGCGGGAACTTATTTAGTGCTAATTGAAAATAAATTCGTATTTTTGCAGTCGAAATTGATAGTATTATGAACAAGATAAAAATCATTGCCGCCTTGGCCCTGACGGTCCTGGCCTCGGGAGCCGCGGCACAGTATTCGCAACTCGGCAACCAAGCCGAATTCATGTTCAAAGCCGAAGCCGGCTACCAGATTTTCACCGGCAACAGCGGTCAGGCCGGCGAACACGGCTTCTACCTGAGCAAGTTCTACCAGGCGGCCGGCATTAACCTCATCGCCGGTGCCAACCTCAGTCAGGATTGGTTCGTCGGTGCCGGTGCCGGACTCAACTACTACCACAGCCCGCAGCAGAAGTTGGCCGAACCCATGACGGGCATCAACTTCTTCGCCGATATCGATTTCCGTCCCATCTGGAAAGGCACGATGGGTATCGACTACCAGCCCTCCTCCATCAAATGGGCCCCGATGGTGGGTGCCCGCCTGGGCGGCAGCATGCTCATGGGCCCCGACGAGCCTCAGGGCTACGGCACTACCATCACCCCCCTGGCCGAGTTCTACGGTGGCGTCAACTGGTACTACCGCCACGGGCTCCGCAACATGGAGCGTAACTGGCACTCCTTCTACGCCACCATCGGCATAGCCTACATGCAACAAACCCTTTTCCTGCCTGTCCGTGTGGGCTGGCGCTGGTAAATCATTCATATTCATGCAGAGTACCCGACAAAATAAAATCTGCCGCCTCATCCAGCAAGACATGGGCGACATCTTCCTGCGCGAGATGAAAGGCGCCCTCGGCCCGTCGCTCATCACCGTCACCGGCGTGAGCATCACCACCGACCTGGCCATCGCCCGCATCTATGTCTCCATCATGGTCATCGGGCAGGGAACCCCCGACAGCATCATGGCCCAGATTCGCGAACTCACGCCCGACCTGCGCCGTCGCCTCGGCCTGCGCGAAGGCAAGCAGCTGCGCATCATCCCCCAGCTGGAATTCTATCTGGACGACACCCTGGACTACAAGGAAAATATCGAGCGCCTTCTCAAACAATGAGACTCGAAGGGCTCATAGCCGTGCGCTACCTCTTTGCGGGCCACCGGAAAAACAACGCCGCAAGGACGCGGTCGGTGGCGACCGTCATCTCGTGGATTTCGCTCATCGGACTGCTGGTGAGCACGGCAGGCCTCATCATCGTCCTCTCGGTCTATAACGGCATCGGCGAACTCACCAAGGGCCTCTTCGGCACCTTCGACCCCGAACTCATTATTGTCCCCGCCGAAGGCAAGACCTTCCACACCGGCGACATCGACTACGCCGCCGTCGCCGCCACCGACGGGGTGGACTGTGTCGCCCAGCTGGTCGACGAAACCGCGTGGATCACCTACGGCTCGCGACAGGCCATCGTACGCCTCCGCGGAGTCGACGACAACTACCTGCCCCTCAGCCGCCTCGACACCCTGCTGTACGAAGGCACCTACCTCCTCGGCGACGACCCGCACTACCTCATCGCCGGTGGCGAAATCTACTATGAGCTAGGCATGTCCCCCCACTCCACCATGCCCGTGGCCATCCACATCCCGCACCGCGGCACCACCTCCCTAGGCTACACCATGGACCAGGCCTTCGCCACCGCCTATGCCTATCCGGCAGGCAACTTCTTCATCCAGCAGGACATAGACCGGAAGTATGTCGTTACCGACATCGCCCTCGTGCGCCAACTGATGGACTACGCCCCCGACGAAGTCTCCGCCCTGGCCCTCAAACTCAAACCCGGCACCAACGTACAACGGTTGAAGAAGATAATGAACTCCATGCTCCAAACTCCGAACTCTCAACTCCATGTCAAGGACCGCTACGACCAGCAGCCCCTCTACTTCAAAATCTTCCGCACCGAACGACTCGGCATCTATCTTATCCTCTCGCTCATCATCCTCATCTCCACCCTTAGCTTGGTCGCCTCGCTTTCGCTGCTGATAATCAACAAGCAACGCGACATCTTCATCCTGCAGAGCCTCGGTATGACGCGCCGCCGTGTGCGCCGTGCCTTCCGTGCCGAAGGCATCCTCATCTGTGCCGTCGCCGTCGTCGCGGGACTGCTGCTCGGCTTCCTCGTATGCCTCGTACAGCAGCGGTTCGGCATCATCCGCATGGGCGACGGCAACTTCGTCGTCAACGCCTTTCCCGTGGCCATGCGTACCCTCGATTTCCTGCTCACCTTCCTCCTTGTGATGGCCATCAGCGCCGCCTCCGTCAGCCTCACCGTCCAACGCGCCAAGATATGAAGTCTCAAAGTATTAAACCCGTAAAGTCGCATCGTCGCAGGGCATGGCACGCCCTCGCACTTCTCGCGCTCCTCGCACTCCCCGTCCTGGTCTCCGCCTGCAGCGGCAACGAACACATGTACAAGCACAAACGCAGCGACTGCGACTGTCCCCGTTTCGATTGACCCTTGACCACCGAGGAAAGATACCGCCGCATACTCAGCAATCACCTGCCCGCGCAGGCGGTGGACTGGGTGTACGACTACCTCAACCGCTACCGCGTGCATTTCCACATCACCCGTGGCCGACGGAGCAAACTGGGCGACTATCGCTGGCCGCAGGAACATCATGAAGGCCACGAAATCAGCATCAACGGCGACCTCAACTCCTACCTCTTCCTGTGGGTCTTCCTCCACGAAGCCGCCCACCTCGAGACACACCTGAGACACCCTCGGGTATCCCCCCATGGCCACGAATGGCAGGAAGAATACCGCAGCCTGCTGGCCGCCCATGCCGCCCTGTTCCCCGCCGAGGTGCAGCCCACGCTGGCACGCCTCACACGACACATCCCCCTCAGCCGCACCCTCTTGCGACAGGTCGAGCAGACGCTCCGCCGCTATGACCCGGACTACCGTCCCGAAGAGCACACCCTCCTCGACCAGCTGCCGGCCGGCAGCCGCTTCCGCCTGAAGGCCCAACCCGACCTGCTCCTCGAAAGCCTCGAACGGCGCCGCACCCGCTGGCTCTGCCGAGACACCGCCTCCGGCCGTCAATACACCGTCGCCGCCACCGCTGAAGTGATACCCGTCCCCCTGTCATAGAGGCTCCCTCCAGAGTAAAAGGACACCCTGTCGAAGACCCCTTCCCCAAGGGGACGAAACACACAGATATATCGTACACGATATAATTTTAACAAGCCCGAATCAAGCCCGACCATGATACGCCTTTTCTCCGACCGCGGTCGGACTTCGGTCGGACAACGGTCGCACCACAGTCGCACCACGGTCGCACAAAATACATCCTTCACGCTGATTTTCTGCGATTTAAATATTACAAGCATTTTGTGCAATATTTAACATACCTGATAATCAGCACATTAATATGATTCACCCGACAAGAGGCCGATTCGGCAAAAATAAACAATCATGGTGGCAGAAGTACAATTACAAAATGTCGAAGATGCAGTTATATCGTGCACGATATATTTTTTTCACCAGGCATTCCGACCCCCCTCATCCTCACTTTTGGCATTAAATTAGGCTGGGAAAAAACATTTTTGGCCATGTCAATTATTTTCCGTAATTTTGCACTTCAAATACTTCTACCATGAGAAAGAATATATTTAGTTTTGTGGCCGTTGTGCTGTTGGTGTTGCCGACAATGGTACGAGCCGACGAAGGAATGTGGATACCGATGCTGCTGGGTCGCAACGAGGCCGCCATGCAACGTGCCGGCATGCATATCACGGCACAGGATATCTACGACGTGAACAACGCCTCGCTCAAAGACGCCGTGCTGCTGTTCGGCGGCGGATGCACGGGCGAGTTTGTCTCGAACGAGGGGCTGGTGCTTACCAACCACCACTGCGGCTACGGCCAGATTGTGCGGCACAGCACAGTGGAGCACGACTACCTGACCCGTGGCTTCTGGGCCATGAGCCGCGCTGAGGAGATACCCTGTCCGGGCCTGACGGTGACACGGCTGGTACGGATGGAGGATGTCACGGCACGTGTGCTCGACGGTGTGGAGGACGGCCTCTCGGAGCAGGATCGCGAGACGGTGATAGACAATAACATACGCGCCATCACCAAGGAGGCTGTCAAAGGCACCCACTACCGTGCCGTCATCAAGCCGTTCTACTATGGCAACCAATACTTTATGTATGTCAACGAGGTGTTCACCGACGTGCGCCTGGTGGGTGCTCCGCCGAGCAACATCGGCAAATTCGGTGGCGACACCGACAACTGGATGTGGCCCCGCCACACGGGCGACTTCTCGATGTTCCGCGTCTATGCGGACAAGGAGGGCAAGCCGGCCGACTACAACAAGGACAATGTGCCCTATACCCCACTGAAGCACTTGGAGATAAGCCTCAAGGGAGTCAACGAAGGCGACTTCACCTTTGTGTTCGGATACCCGGGCACCACACGTCGCTATGTGACGCACGACTATGTGGACCTGGCCGCCAACCAAGAGAATCCCGTGCGCATTGCCTTGAGAACCATACGCCTGGACCACTATAACGCCGCCATGCGCCAGAGTGCCGCCCAACGCCTGAAATATGCCTCGCGGGTGGCCAACATCGCCAACGGCTGGAAGAAGTGGCAGGGCGAGACCCTCGGCATCGAGCGCCTGAACGGCGTGGAGCAGAAGATGGAACAGGAGGCGGCATTCCGCAAATGGGCCGCCGACAAACCGCAGTACCGCGACGTACTCGACAGCCTCGAGGCCAACTACGCACAGCTGCGCGAGGTGGAGCTGGAGCGGACCTACTTCAACGAGGCCGTGCTGGCAAGCGACTTCATGCAGCGCACCCTGCAACTGTGGAACATCACCCGCAAAGCCGATGAGGGACTTGCCCAGAAGATGCTCGATGACAGCCGCAAATACTTCATGGACTTCGACGAACATTCGCCCGTCGACAAAGCCATCTTCGTGGAGACCATGCTGTATATGTGGCAACATGGCTATGCCCCGTTCATGGACAAGAAATACAGCACCGCCACGGAAGTGGAGACCCTGCTGGAGAACATCTATGCCAAGTCGGTGCTCAACAACCCCAAGAAGTTGGAGAAGATGCTCACCATGAAGTATGAGAAGATGCTCGAAGCCATCGAGAAAGACCCTGCGGTCGCCCTCTTCTCGGGAGCCTACCGCTTCTGCTACAGCGATGCCAAGCGCCAGACCTATAACAAGGCCGACGCCAACATCCAGCGCCTGATGCGCACCTATGTCAAGGGCATGATGGAGCAGTATCCCGACAGCAACTTCTTCCCCGATGCCAACCTCACGCTGCGCGTCACCTACGGCCATGTGGAAGGCTTCAAACCCAAAGACGCCACCTACTACACCGCCTACAGCACTATCGAGGGCATTATGGAGAAGGAGAACCCGGATATCTACGACTACCGTGTGGAGCCCCGCCTGAAGGAACTCTGGCAGAAGAAAGACTACGGCCACTATGCCAACGCCAAAGGCGAGCTGCCGGTGGCCTTCATCGCCACCAACCACACCACCGGCGGCAACAGCGGCAGCCCCGTGCTCAACGCCGACGGCCAGTTGGTGGGTATCAACTTCGACCGCTGCTGGGAGGGCACCATGAGCGACCTGCTGTTCGACCCAAATTACTGCCGCAACATCTCGCTCGACATACGCTACTGCCTCTTTATCATCGACAAATTCGCCGGTGCCCGCCACCTGGTCGACGAGATGACACTGGTGGAATAGACACAGCTTTTAACGAATAATATCCAATGCCATGAAAAACATATTGAAAAGAAGCATGCCTGTTGTGCTGGCCGCCACGCTGCTGGCCATGGGTGCTGTGACCGTCTCGTGCTCGAGCGGGAAAAAGGGTACCCCCCGGACCAACAGCACCATGTATGAACGTCACCAGTCGAACAAGGGTGCGAAAGTGAAATCCAACATCAAGGTGAAAGGCTCGAACAAATCCAACGGTCACACTACCCGCAGCTACTAACACATCCCCGCATTCACTCATGCCCTCATCGCTCTATCCACTGAAATTCCTCC
>Ga0310786_10008220_pt1 | contig 13436 bp, 13 predicted proteins | sample AusTroGonzalo_MG_FD_203881 | JGI IMG/M metagenome (GOLD analysis project Ga0310786, IMG submission 203881) | Bovine rumen microbial communities from tropical cattle in Woodstock, Queensland, Australia - Gonzalo_03 (v2) (version 2) | ecosystem: Host-associated > Mammals > Digestive system >... | reverse complement strand
CAAAAGCCTTGTGAGCCATGTTCTGCCTTAACGACACGATGCGCTACTGGCTGTGCCCGGGGAGGACTGACATGCGCAAGGGCATCAGTTCTCTCTGCGGCGTGGTGCATGAGAAGATGAGAAGTGACGTGCGTAATGGTGACGTGTTCATCTTCATCGGCCAGAGCCACAAGCTGATGAAGCTGCTCCATGCCGAGGACGGGGGTATGGTGATGTATGTGAAGCGTCTGGAGGCAGGGCGCTTCAAGCTGCCTGAGTATGATGAGAATACTCAAAGCTATCAGATGGAGTGGCGTGACCTTGTAGTAATGGTGGAGGGCATACAGGAGTCTCCGGACCAGCGACTCAGGCGCCTTCGCGCACAGCGAAGGGAGTATGTGGTATAGGTAAAAAACCGTTACACATATATTATTGATTATTAGTTATTTATAGCATGAAACATTCTTTTTTCTCAGATATTTTATGTACCTTTGCACCATATTTAAAAGGTACGGGAAATGACTCAGGAAGAGATGCGTTCACAGATGGAAATGATGCTGCAGCCCCTGCAGCAGTTGAATGCATCCCAGGCTGAGACCATCAAGAAACAGGCAGGTCAGATAGATTCATTGCAATTGCGCATCAAGGAACTGACGGCACAGGTCGCATGGCTGAACCGCCAGCTCTTTGGTCGCAAGTCCGAGAAGCTCCCCATCATCGACCCCAACTATCCTGACCTCTTCGCCGGTATGCTTCCTGAGAATGCACAGCAGATAGCTGATGCCCATGACGAGGCTGTGGAGAAGATCACGAAGACCAAGGAGGAACGACGTCAGGAGAAGAAGAACCGCATCATGATGGAGGACCTGCCCGTATTGGAACAGGTAATCCTCACTCCCGATAATCTTGACGAGACGCTTTACAAGAAAATCGGTCAGGAGGTGACACGTATCGTGGAGCACAAGCCTGGCCAGCTGTATATCAAGGAGATCATCCGCGAGAAGTGGGGCCTGAAGGATAATACCTCCACAGCTCCCAAGGGCATGAGCGGCGTGCTGATTGCTCCCATGCCCCTGCTGCCAATTTACAAAGGTATAGCCGGAGCAAGCCTGCTGGCAGAGATCCTGCTCCAGAAGTATGAGTACCACATGCCTTACTACCGCCAGATCAAGCAGTACAGTCACCTTGGCATGAAGGGTCTTACCGAAAGCACCGTGGACGGCTGGTTCAAGCAGACGATGCAGCTGCTCAGGCCACTCTATGAAGTGCTCAAGGCAGAGGTGATGAAAGCCGACTATGTGCAGGCAGACGAGACCACCACGCCAGTTGTGAACAGGGAGACCCACAAGGCTGCGAAGGAATACCTCTGGATGGTGAGGGCAGTGATCCAGCGGCTGGTGCTCTTCCATTACGACCAGGGCTCCAGGGCAGGAGCGGTGATAGAGTCGCTGGCAAACAGATTTGGCTTCAAGGGCTACCTACAATGTGACGGTTTTGCGGGCTATGAGACGGCCTTCAAGACAAGACCTGACGTGCGGCTGGTTAACTGCATGGTACATATCCGTCGCCACTTTGAGCAGGCACTCGACGAGAACCGGCCGATGGCAGAGCATGGCCTTACGGAGATACAGCATCTCTACAAGATAGAGCACATGTGCGATGATGCCCGGATGTCCTTTGATGAGCGCAAGGCCAAGCGTCAGGAACTTGCCCGTCCTATCATGGAAGCCATGAAGCTGTGGATGGAGACGGAGGGCGTGAAGTACAGCGAGAGCTCACTGACAGGCAAGGCCATCACCTATGCCTATACCAGATGGGACAACATGATGCGCTATCTGGAGGACGGAAGGCTCCTGCTTGATAACAATCTTGCGGAGAATGAGATACGTCCCATCACGCTGGGCAGGAAAAACTACCTCTTCTGCGGAAATCATGAGGCAGCACAGAACATGGCTGTAGTCTGCTCACTATTGGCAACATGCAGGAACCACGACGTCAATCCAAGGGATTACCTTAACGATGTTATCAGCCAGATGCCATATCATACAAAAGCATCGCATGAGGAACTTTTGCAACTGCTGCCGCATAAGTGGAAACTAACACATCAGGAATCTGTCATGACTAAAACTGTATGATATAGGTATCACAGATAGGTATAACAAAACAACAGCAGCTATATGCTTCACTCGAGGTTATAGCTGCTGTTGCTATAATGTATAGGTTCTACTACCTGTAGTTTATCGAATGCTTACTATCATAGCGAAAGAAAGCCCATGAAATGGGGTGTTGAAACCTAAGAACCAGGGTAATAAAGCCATCCTTTCTACCGTTTGCCTTGGCTCGATTAACCGTTTGCCTTAGCTCAAATGACCATTTGCCTTAGCCCAAATGCTACGGCATTCAAAAGTCATATGGGGGCATAGTCTTTATATGGTTTTTATATCTCTGTATAGATGTCTGTCTGCCCCATTCGGGTCTTCATCAGCTTGGGATTCTCACCCTTTGTCCAAGCCTCCAACTGCTTTCGTGCCGAGTAATGTGTCAGGCTGGCGTAATAGGCAAAGCTCTTAGTGGTGGCATAGCCCTGCTTGAGGCACTCTTTGAGTGCTCGTTCCAGATGGTCGGAATCCTGCATCAGCGTCATCACATTGGGGTTGTCGACACGGAGAAAACCGTTAAAGAGCCATTTGCTAATGGCCTTGTTCCATATCTTGCCGGGGTTATAGTCTACCCCTTCAAGCACCACGTCGCTGTTTTTCACCTTGTCGGCATTGGTAATTTCACGCTTCAGACCCAACTTTGGCACGAACGAGCCGATGGGTGTGTCGATTCTGTATCCCTTTGCCATCAACTCAGCAGCCCCCTTCAGAAACTCCTCGAACACAAATTCTACTTCACCGTTTCTCGTATTATAGTGCTTGTTGCAATATTCATCGACGGCCTTGATGTCGAGCTTCAGCCCCTTAGCCGGCCTTGCATAGACAATGTTCCTGCCATCCTTCCCCTTGGCGGGCGTCGGATGGACCTCATATAAGAAACCGCTTTTCTTTTTTGGCATATCGTGTATGTTATTAATTATTGTACCATTGCATCAGCTGCTATCTGATAATGAATCAGAAGTTGCATGTGCAAAGGTACAATAAAACTATAATTGCTATAACGTGTATTACAATGATTGTGTTCAGTAGTATTCTTTAACGGCGTCCGCCTCTGCCGGAACTGTGGCTTGAGCCACCACCGCGTGAAGCACCGCCAATTGAGCCACCACCGCGTGAAGCACCACCTATAGAACCTGAACTGCGTGTGGGAGCACTACCACTGCTTCTTGATCCGCTGAAGCTGCCGGATGACTGACGGCTGCTGCTGACACTACCTGACTGACGGTTACCGCTGAAGCTGCCTGATGACGGGCGGTCGCTTCTGACTGAGGAATTGCCGTTGACGCTGCTCGACGGACGGTTGCCGCTGAAGCTGCCTGATGACGGGCGGTCGCTTCTGACTGAGGAATTGCCGTTGACGCTGCTCGACGGACGGTTGCCGCTGAAGTTGCTTGACGATGGGCGGTCGCTTCTGACTGAGGAGTTGCCGTTGACAGTGCCTGACGAGCGGCTTTCGTTGAGACTGCCTGACGATGAGCGGTTGCCACTGAAGTTGCCTGACGATGAACGGCGCCCGTTTTCAATATTGCGGTTATTGCGATCCATGTTGCCACGTCCGTAGGTATCGTCGTTACGCGAGTTCCGGCGATTGTCATTGCCAAATCGGGAGTCGTTCTGGCGACGGTCGGAACCACCGTTCACGTTTCCACGATTTCCCGTAATGCGGGTAGAACTGCCAGAACGTGAGCCGCGGAAGTCACCACGATTGAAACCGTCGCGCATACCGAAGTGTGAGCGGCCTTCGGCCAATCTGGGACGGAAATGGTCGTGACGTCCCTCGTAGTAGCTGTGACCACCGTTGAGGCGCCAGCTGTGACCGCCACGATAGGTGGCGTAGAAGTGAGGACGGCCGAAGTAGAAGTAGTCGCGGTGGGGGTAGCGGGCATAGACGCCGAAGTGCCAGAATCCTCCGCTCCAGTACAGTGGACGGTAGAAATAGGTAGCTGCGCGGAAGAGATCCCACTGCCAGCTGTAAAGGATATAGCTCAGGTCCAAGTTGCGACGCTCCCAATAGAGACCGTAGACGTCGTCGGGACTGGTTACTCCCATCAGGTAGTCGAGGTTAATCTCATAGGCTGCCTCGTATTGCGCATCGGTGAGATTGAGCTCATAAGCCATCTTGTCCGTCAGGAAAAGGGCTTCATTGCGAGCCTGCTCGTAGCTCATGGCGTTGGCACTGGCTGACATTGTCAGCATCGTAATCAGTGCAAATATCATCTTCTTCATCATGGCGATAAATTTTTAGTTGTTCGACAATATGATTCTTTGTTTTACAGGTGCAAAGTAACGGCTTTTTTCTTACCTGCGCAAAGGATTTTCCCTAAACCGACGGGGGAAAATCCCTATAAATTTCATAAAAAGGCAAAAATAAATTGGTTGTTACGTTTTTTTGTCCTAACTTTGCAGCATCAGAAACTAAAAAAGGAAAAGAAGTGATGAAAAGATTTCTTGGTTTGGCATGTGTTCTGTGTTTGGTGGCAGTACCTGCTTTCTCGCAGATTAGTCCCTCACAGGAGGAATTTAAGACGACGTTCAAGGCATTCAATCAGCTTGATCTGGGTGTGACGCTTGGTTCCACGGGTGTGGGTGTGGAATTGGCCTCGCCCATTGGCGAATACCTGCAATTGCGCGCCGGATTCTCAGTAATGCCCCGCATACACTACCCCCTACATTTCCATGTTCAGGTGGGCGATGACCCGGAGGCCAGTAGCTCGAAGTTCAATAGTCTGGCCTCAAAGCTCGAGAACTATACAGGCTTTAAGGCCGATGACGAGGTAGAGGTGACAGGCGTCCCCACCTATTATAATTTTAACGCCATGATAGACATCTATCCTTTCAAGCGCAGTAAACACTGGCGCCTGACAGCCGGATTCTATCTGGGACCGGAGAAGGTTGCCAAAGCCTATAACGTCACGGAGGCCATGCCGTCGCTGTTAGCTGTGGGTATATACAACCGTATTTATGAAAAGGTGTTCAATTATGAACCAATCTACAAAAACATAGGCTTGCCACCTGAATATGAAGAAAAGATTCTGAACTATGGTCGTATGGGTATCCATGTGGGTGACTTTATTGATAGGTATGTGATGGTTAATTCTGTTGACGAAGAAGGTTACTGGATTTATGACGATGACAATAACCCCATCATGGAGTACAAGCTGGATGCCAATGGCAACAAAATACCTCAGCCTTACATGATGGAGCCGGGCGAGGACGGTATGGTGAAGGCCAGCATCTTCGTCAACCGCTTTAAGCCCTATGTCGGCTTTGGCTACGATGGACAACTCAGCAAACAGTATGACCGGATGAAGATTGGGTTCGACTGTGGTGTCATGTTCTGGGGAGGTGTGCCGCAAATCATTACACATGATGGTACTGACTTGGCCCGCGATGTGGATAATATTAAAGGCAAGGTGGGTACTTATGTGGATGTCATCAAGAAATTCAAAGTGTTCCCCGTACTTAACCTCAGACTGGCCTACACTTTGTTCTGATTCCGATTATCTTATTCTCACAATCTCTCATTTCCCCAATCTCCCATGGACGAACGACAGAGAATAGAGCAGCTGCGGCGTGAGCTGCATGAGCACAACTACAGATATTATGTGCTGAACCAGCCCAGCATAAGCGACTATGATTTCGACCTGCTGATGCACGAACTGCAGAACTTGGAGGCGCGCCATCCAGAGATGGCCGACGCTAACTCGCCGACCCAGCGTGTAGGCAGCGACCTGCAATCGGAGTTCCGTCAGGTTGCCCACAAGTACCCAATGCTGTCATTAGCCAATACCTATAGCGAAGAGGACGTGCGTCAATGGTACGACAGCGTTAAAAAGGGCTTGGCTGGCGAAGACTTTGAGGTGTGTTGTGAGATGAAATACGATGGGCTTTCGATATCGCTGACCTACACTGATGGGAAACTTGTGCAGGCTGTGACGCGCGGTGACGGCGTTCAAGGCGATGATGTGACACAGAACGTCCGCACTATCCGAGCCATTCCGTTAGTGTTGCCTGGCAACGGTTATCCCCGTGAGTTCGAAATTCGCGGCGAGATACTTATGCCGTGGATGTCATTTGAGCGACTGAATGCGGAGCGCGAAGCGGCAGAGGAACCGCTGTTTGCCAATCCCCGTAATGCGGCCAGCGGCACGCTGAAGAGTCTTGACTCGCGTGTAGTGGCCAGTCGTCAGCTCGATGCATACCTTTATTATTTATTAGGGGATGAGCTGCCCGCCGATGGACACTACGAGAACTTGGAGGCTGCCCGTTCGTGGGGCTTCAAAATCTCTGATGGCATGAAGAAGGTGAAGACGGTGGAGGAGATTCTCGCCTTCATCAACTATTGGGATAAGGAACGCAAGAACCTACCCGTGGCTACCGACGGCATTGTGCTGAAAGTGAACTCCCTGCGCCAACAGAAAGCTTTGGGTTTCACAGCAAAGTCTCCCCGTTGGGCCATTTCCTATAAATTCAAGGCCGAGCGGGCTTGTACGCGTTTGCTGGAGGTAACCTATCAAGTGGGCCGCACAGGAGCTGTAACACCTGTAGCCAACATGGAACCTGTTCAGTTGGCAGGTACCACCGTACGGCGTGCTACACTGAACAACGAGGACTTTATCCGTTCGTTTGACCTACACATTGGCGACATGGTCTATGTGGAGAAGGGCGGTGAGATTATCCCGAAGATTGTGGGTGTGAACATTGATGAACGTCCCATCATAGCCCAACCCGTGCAATTCATTAAGCGCTGCCCTGAATGTGGAACGCCGCTAATAAAAATAGAAAATGGAAAACTGAAAATGGAGAATTCTGCTGCGCCAGCTATTCTTCAAGCTTCCATACTCAATTCTCAATCTTCTGCCTGGTATTGTCCCAACGACGTGGGGTGTCCCCCACAGATCAAGGGCCGCATAGAACACTTTATCTCCCGTAAGGCCATGAACATCGAATCGCTTGGCCCGGAGACCGTCGACGAGTACTTCCGTCGTGGACTCATCCATAACGTTGCCGATTTGTATGATATTGAGGTGCAGCAGATTAACGGCGATGGATCGCGTACAAAATCGGCCCAGAGGATTGTGAACGGTATCCGTAAGTCCTGTGAAGTACCCTTTGAACGCGTGGTCTTTGCCTTGGGCATCCGTTTCGTCGGTGAGACCAGTGCCCGTCTTTTAGCTCGCCATTTTAAGACGATGGATGCGCTGATGAGTGCCGGATTGGAGGAACTGCAGGAGGTGGAAGGCATCGGCGAAGTAATGGCGAAGAGCATCGTTGACTACTTCCGTAATGACGAAAACCGTCGTATTGTGGAACGGCTGAGGGGATACGGTCTGCAATTCGAACTCTCGGCAGAGCAGACGGCAGCCCAGAGCTACAAGCTTGCCGGTCAGTCTGTGGTCATAAGTGGTGTGTTCCAGCATCATAGTCGTGACGAGTACAAACTTATTATCGAGCAGAATGGAGGCAAGAATGTAGGCAGCATTAGCGGTAAGACATCCTTCATCCTGGCTGGTGAAAACATGGGACCGTCGAAATTGGAGAAGGCTCAGAAACTCGGTATAAAAATAGTCAATGAGGACGAGTTCCTTCAAATGATTAGTTAGCCATGAATGTAATTGTATCTCAGGAAATAGAGCAAGTATGTCCCGAGTTTGTGGGTGCAGCCGTGGAAGCACAGGTAGTGAACACAACGTATTGCGCCGAGCTTTGGGACGAAATACATGAGTTGGAAGAGCGGTTCCGTCGCGAGTTAACCACCGAGTCGTTGAAAGAGTTGACGAGCATAGCCGCTACACGTGCGGTTTATAAGAGATGTGGGAAAGACCCTTCACGTTACCGTCCTGCCTCTGAGCAGCTCATCCGTCGCATGTTGCAGGGCAAGGAACTTTATCAGATTGACACGCTTGTCGATTTGGTCAACCTGGCATCAATAGCCTTTGGGTATAGTATTGGTGGGTTTGATGCCGACAAGATGGTAGGCGACACGTTGATTCTTGGCGTGGGGCGTGAGGGCGAGCCATACGAGGGCATTGGCCGCGGACCACTGAATATTGCCGGGTTGCCCGTCTACCGCGATGCAGAGGGTGGGGTAGGAACTCCTACAAGCGACCATGAACGCACAAAGATGACGCTCCAAACCACTCACCTCTTAGTGCTAATCAATGGCTATGATGGCAACGCAGAACGTGTGCGCCAGAACGCTGAGTTCATTCAGCAACTTGTTCGGAAATACTGTCAGAGCGACGGAGGAACCGTCACTCTATACCGATTCGGAAACCCAGTTAGTTGAAACAATTTGCTATTGTTATCGGCAGGGTAGTGTGAGGGGCCGGAAAACAAATTAGGAGGGGAAATGTCCCTCCTAATTTGTTATACGAATAATAATTAGCTTTCAGTAGAAGAAACCTTATTTGTCGCCAAAGTAGCGTTTCAGTAATCCGGCAAAGCCAGAACCGTGGCGGGCTTCATCCTTTGCCATCTCGTGTACAGTATCGTGAATAGCATCAAACCCGGCAGCTTTAGCATTCTTGGCAATACGGAACTTATCCTCGCAAGCTCCTGCCTCAGCTGTGGCGCGCTTCTCAAGGTTCGTCTTGGTGTCCCATACGCACTCTCCGAGTAACTCGGCGAAGCGGCTGGCGTGGTCGGCCTCTTCGAAGGCATAGCGCTTGAAGGCCTCGGCAATCTCGGGATAACCCTCACGGTCGGCCTGACGGGCCATAGCCAGGTACATGCCTACCTCGCCACACTCGGCGTTGAAGTGGTCACGCAGGTCGTTAATCATTTCTTCACTGACGCCTTCAGGCTTGCCGTCACCAATACGGTGGACGGTGGCATAGGTCGTTTCACCCTCTTCCTTCAGTTCGGAGAACTTTGATGCAGGAGCTTTACAAATAGGGCACTTCTCAGGGGCAGCATCGCCTTCGTAGATATATCCACAAACGGCGCAGATAAACTTTTTTTTCATAGTAATAATTGTATTTGTTTAGAATTAAGTATATATTCGAATGCAAATGTACTGATAAAAGTGGAAACGTGCAAGCATTTAACTTATTTTTTGTTATTCGTTATGGGTTTGTGCTGGAAAATGAGTAATTTTGCAGCGAAATTGAAAAGTAAAGAATGAATTGTTCTTGCATTGAATGATGACACCTGCAGAGTATATTCAGTTAAAAGCATTTGCGCGTGTTGACGGTTTGACCTTGTCGTTGCTTTGGACGGCAGCTTTTGCGTGTACGGTGGTGGGCTTGTCAAAGCCGATGTATTCTATGATAGCCATGACGCTATTGGCTGCGACACCGATTTACGTAGGCTATCGGCTGAAGCGTTTTCGTGATGAGGACCGTGGTGGTATCATCTCATTGATGCGCGGTTGGGCGTTTTCTATCTTGGTGTTTTTCTATGGCGGCATATTATTGGCTGTAGTGCAATATATCTACTTGGCGTTCATGGATCATGGCTATCTGCTGATGTCCTTAAAGCGTATGCTTGACTCTCCTGAAGGCAAGCTGATGGTTGAGCAGTATGGTATGGCGGAGAGTTTGGAGCAGAGTCTAAGTAATTTGGAACAATTGCGCCCAATAGACTTCGCCCTGAACATGCTGACTATGAACATTTCGGCCGGCATAATATTGGGACTGCCGATTGCGGCAATCTTGAAGAAGAATGAAAAAAGTGAAAAATTAGAAAGGTGAAAGATATTTCTGTAGTAATACCTCTGTATAATGAAGAGGAATCGATAAACGAGCTATATGCGTGGATAGAGCGCGTGATGGTGGCAAACGGTTACAGTTTCGAGGTCATCTTCGTGAACGATGGTTCGACGGATGGCTCGTGGGAGGTTATTGAGAAGCTGCATTGTGAGAATCCTGAGCGTGTGAAGGGCATTAAGTTCCGTCGTAACTATGGTAAGAGCCCAGCATTGTACTGTGGCTTCAAAGAGGCACAAGGTGATGTGGTAATTACGATGGATGCCGATCTTCAGGACTCGCCCGACGAGATCCCCGGTTTGTATAAGATGATTATCGAGGAAGGCTATGACTTGGTTAGCGGTTATAAGCAGAAACGCTATGACCCTTTGTCGAAGACATTGCCCACGAAGCTTTTCAACGCTACGGCAAGGAAAATCAGTGGCATCAAGAACCTGCATGACTTCAATTGTGGACTGAAAGCCTATCGTAAGGCTGTGGTAAAAAACATTGAGGTATATGGTGAGATGCACCGCTACATGCCCTATCTTGCAAAGAACGCAGGTTTCAGCAAGATAGGCGAAAAGGTGGTACAACACCAGGCCCGTAAGTATGGCGAGTCGAAGTTCATGGGATGGAACCGCTTTGTTAACGGCTATCTGGACCTGCTGACGCTGTGGTTCCTGTCAACGTTCGGCAAGAAGCCTATGCATGTGTTTGGCTTCTTAGGGTCGATTATGTTCTTCATAGGCCTTTTGTCAGCATTTGGCATTGGCGTTGACAAGCTTTGGTGTTTAGCCAACCACATTCCACAGAGGTTGGTCACCAACTCGCCGTGGTTCTATATTTCGCTGACCATGATGATTATTGGCACACAGCTTTTCCTGACGGGCTTCGTGGGCGACCTGATAAGCCGCTCCTCGCAGAACCGTAACGACTACCAAATTGAAGAAGAATTAAAGAGTTGAGATGAAGATAATAATGAGACATTCATTCTGGCGGCAGCCTCATAGGTTGTTGTTGCTTGCATTTCTTATTTTTATGATATCTACATTTTCCTGTTCGAGCATTGACTGTTCGGTACAGAACACGGTGGCTACGCACTACATGCTAATGACGGCTGTCGGTACGACCGACACCCTGCGCGACACCATGTATATAAGCTCTACACGGCGCGACGGCACCGATGCCGTATTGTATAATGCCGGTATAGGACTGACTGAATTCAAGCTACCCATAGGCTACTCTAATCCTGAAGATACTCTCTTTTTCGCTCTCCATGGCGCGGACGGCGTAAACACTACCGACACCGTGTGGATAAAGAAGGAGAACATTCCCCATTTCGAATCGGTTGACTGTAATGTGTCCTTCTTCCATATTATAACTGATGTGCGTTGTACCCATCACGGGCTGGACTCGATAAGCATCAATGACCCGGAAGTAAACTTTGATACATCGAATGAGCATTTCTACATCTATTTCAAGGATCGCCGTTAGTCTGCTGGTACTGATAGGCAGTCTGCAGACAGGTTACGCACAGAAGTTCCTGAAGTTGGAGAAGGACACCGTACCCGTCATGCAGGGCTTTCAGCTGTCTTTCGATTTGTTTGGCTTCGGGCTTTTGCAGTTCTCTGATTACGGCCAATATGAAGGTGCTCTGCGACTGAACATTCATGACCAGTGGTTCCCCATTGTCGAATTGGGTTATGGCGTGGCTAAGCATGAGAATGACGAAGTGACGCAGATTACATACAAGACTCAAGCCCCATATATACGTGCTGGTGTAGACTTCAATTTGCTGAAACAGAAACATCAGGCTAACCGACTATATGGTGGTTTCCGCTATGCTTTTACCTCTTATAAAGTAGACGTCTATCGCAAGGACCTGCCTGACCCTGTGTGGCAATGGGACTCTGGTTTTGGTGTGCGTGGTGACCGTTGTTCTCAACACTGGCTGGAGGCCGTATTCGGCGTTGATGCCAAGATAATAGGACCACTACACTTAGGATGGTCGGTGCGCTACAAGCGTCGACTGTTCCACAACGACGGCGTCTTGGGTAAGACTTGGTACGTGCCGGGCTACGGTTTATGGGATGACACGGTGCTTGGGGGAACGTTCAATGTGATGATTGATATTTGATGTTTTCATAGCCCGTTGTGAAATGTAATAGGAAATAGTGAAGAGAATATGGTTGATGAGAAACGGAAAAAAAGACTGATGTGGCAAGTGCCGTTCCTGTTGCTGCTTATCATCGGCACGGTACTCATTATACGCCAACAGCATGCACAACCTTACCAGCAAGAGGAGGGAATGGCGTTCGGCACGTTCTACAGGGCATCGTACCAATATGAACGTAGCCTGAAATCCGAGATCGAGACTGCACTTGCCGGCATTGATGCCGAGTTCTCGATGTTCAATGATACGTCAACCGTGGCACGACTGAACCGTGGTGAGCAAGTCCAGTTGAGTGACGAGTTTATGGACGTGGCACAATTGGCACTGGACATTTCTCGCGACACCGATGGTGCATTCGACATCACTGTGGCTCCATTAGTCAACGCGTGGGGGTTCGGCTTCAAGACCCAGCAGATGCCAACCAGTCAGCAGGTGGACAGCCTGCTCAGACTGACGGGCTGGCAGAAGTTGAACCTTGACACCAGCAAACGGCAGTTGGTAATGGCCCAAAAGGGCATGATGCTTGACTTCTCGGCCATAGCCAAGGGGTATGGTGCCGATGCTGTAGCGCGTGTCATGAGAGAGCATGGCGTAGTGAATTTCATGATTGAGATAGGTGGCGAGATGGTGACCCAGGGCATCAGCCCTAAAAGACTGCCGTGGCGAATTGGCGTCACTAAGCCGGTTGACGACTCGCTCAGCGTGAGTGGTGAACTGCAGACAGTACTCAACATCACTGATCGTGCTATTGCCACCAGTGGCAACTACCGTAATTTCTATTACCGAGGTGGACGTAAGTATGCACATACCATCGACCCCAAGACGGGCTATCCCGTGCAGCATTCAGTGCTGTCAGCCACTGTCATAACCGACCGCTGTGCTACAGCCGATGCTTATGCCACATCAATAATGGTTTTAGGGCTGGAAGGCGCCAAGAAACTGCTGGAGAGACACGACGAGCTAATGGCTTATCTGATATATGCTGATGACAGCGGTAATAACGCCGTGTGGTTCTCGCCGTCGCTGAAGGATAAAATAGCAGAATAAAGTCTGCAAATATAGAATAATCGTATTATTAGATGCAACTCTTTGACCAGCTACTACAATTCCCGTTGTTTCAGGGCATGAGCCGTGATGACCTGTCGTTGGTGGCCGAGCGCACGAAGTTCGACTTCATGAAACTGCAGTCAGGCAATATCGTGATAGCTGAGGATGACAGTGCGCAACACCTCTATTTCCTGTTGTCGGGTACACTTAGTGCTGAAACTGCTGCCGACGACCGTTCGTACAAGGTGACAGAACAGGTAAACGCGCCATTCATGATGCAGTTAGAGAGCCTCTTCGGTTATAATCAGCGTTACACACGGACATTCAAGGCCATGACCGATGCTGGTGTACTGAGACTGGAGAAGAAAGAGGTGGTTAGACTGTCAG
>Ga0310786_10008219_pt1 | contig 13436 bp, 7 predicted proteins | sample AusTroGonzalo_MG_FD_203881 | JGI IMG/M metagenome (GOLD analysis project Ga0310786, IMG submission 203881) | Bovine rumen microbial communities from tropical cattle in Woodstock, Queensland, Australia - Gonzalo_03 (v2) (version 2) | ecosystem: Host-associated > Mammals > Digestive system >... | reverse complement strand
TTATTATCAAGGGTATCGGTACGGGTATGATTTCAACCTGTATCCCCGTCATTACGATCGGTGTGGCTATCATGCTGAGCTATCTTTGTGCTAACGGCTTCGACCTCTCGATGTCGTCTGCAAGCCTATCGCACGGCCTGTACGGTATCGGTATCGCTGCTGTGGGTATGCTCTCTACGCTGGGTATCACGCTGGCTACCGACGCTTACGGCCCCATTGCTGACAACGCTGGTGGTAACGCCGAGATGTCGCAGCTGGGCGAGGAGGTTCGTCATCGTACTGACGCCCTCGACGCTCTGGGCAACACGACTGCTGCTACGGGTAAGGGCTTCGCCATCGGTTCTGCCGCGCTGACCGCTCTCGCTCTGCTGGCTTCCTACATCGAGGAAATCAAGATTGCAATGACGCGTGCCGGACAGACACTGACAAACGTTGCCGGCGATGTCATCAACGCTACCGACGCTACCATTCCCGACTTCATGAACTACTTCCAGGTGAATCTGATGAACCCGAAGGTGCTCGTGGGTGCCTTTATCGGCGCTATGGCTGCCTTCCTGTTCTGTGGTATGACGATGGAGGCTGTGGGCCGTGCTGCCGAGAAGATGGTGCAGGAGGTGCGCCGACAGTTCCGCGAGATTGCCGGTATCCTTGAGGGTACAGGTACGCCCGACTACGGTCGCTGCGTGGAGATTTCGACACGTGCCGCCCAGCACGAGATGGTCATTCCCTCAGTACTGGCTATTATCATTCCTATCGTTGTAGGCATCATCCTCGGTGTGGCTGGTGTGCTCGGTCTGCTGGTCGGCGGTCTGGCTGGCGGCTTCACGCTCGCTGTCTTCATGGCCAATGCCGGTGGTGCGTGGGACAACGCCAAGAAGAACATCGAAGAGGGAAACTTTGGCGGTAAGGGCTCGTTCGCACACAAGGCCTGTATCGTGGGCGACACCGTGGGCGACCCCTTCAAGGATACGTCTGGTCCTTCGCTGAACATCCTCATCAAGCTGATGTCAATGGTCAGCATTGTGATGGCCGGACTCACAGTCGCCTTCTCATAAGACGAAAAAATGAGCCGCAGTCTTCGGGCTGTTCTTATTTAGAATATGGACAAATAAGCCGAGGTAGTGAGATTTTGCTATCTCGGCTTTGCAATTTCGGGGATTTCTTCGTACCTTTGCAGCTGATTCAATCAACTCAAGCATGGAAGCTTTCTTCAGAACACACCGTTATTTGGTAGAACATGTCAACGCTCCGGTCCGTCGAACCCTTATGGATGAAATAGACTGGAACGACCGCATGATTGGTATCAAAGGTACGCGTGGTATCGGAAAGACAACCTTCTTGCTGCAGTATGCCAAGGAGAAGTTTGACATCAACGACAAGCAGTGTCTGTATGTCAACATGAACAACTTCTATTTCCAGGGACGCGGCATTGCCGATTTCGCCGGTGAGTTCTATCATCGGGGTGGTCGTGTGCTGCTTATCGACCAGGTGTTCAAGCAGGACGACTGGTCGCAGGAACTGCGTAAGTGCTATGATCTTTATCCTGGACTGAAGATTGTGTTTACCGGCTCGAGCGTGATGCGTCTGAAGGATGAGAACCCCGAGCTGAACGGCATCGTCAAGTCGTATAACCTGCGCGGCTTCTCGTTTCGCGAGTTCCTGAATTTGCTGACGGGTAATAATTTCCGCCCGTACACGCTCGACGAGATTCTGAGCGACCATGAGCGCATCGTCAAGCAGATACTGCCTAAGGTGTCGCCTCGCCGCTACTTCCAGGACTATATCCACCACGGGTTCTATCCCTTCTTCCAGGAACACCGCAACTATAGCGAGAACCTGCTGAAGACGATGAACATGATGACTGAGGTGGACATTCTGCTCATCAAGCAGATAGAGCTGAAGTATCTCCCCAAAATCAAGAAACTCTTCTACCAGTTGGCCGAAGAGGGACCGAAGGCGCCCAACGTGTCGAAGCTGGCACAGGACATCGAGACCAGTCGTGCTACGGTGATGAACTACATCAAGTACCTGACAGATGCCCGTCTGCTGAACATGATTTATCCTGTGGGCGAGGCCTTCCCCAAGAAACCGTCGAAGGTGATGCTCCACAACTCCAATCTCCTCTATGCCATCTATCCCATTCACGTGGAGAAGCAGACGGCAATGGAGACTTTCTTCGTCAATTCCATGTGGAAGGACCATAAGGTGAACCAGACGGGACGCGAGCCCTATTTCCTTGTTGACGGCAAGCTGAAGTTCCGCATCTGCGATGCTGATATCCACAACAAGATGAGGTATTCGTCCGACACGATTTATGCCCGTTATAACACGGAAGTGGGCAAGGACAACCAGATTCCCCTTTGGTTGTTCGGTTTCCTGTACTAATTTCTCAGTATGACCATCAGCGATGTGTTTGCGCTGCGCAGACAGGGCAGGGTGGAGGAGGCCTACGAGACGGCACGCCAGATTTATGCTGCCGACAAGAGTTCCCAAGCCGCTGCGGCTATGTATCTGTCGGCTCTCGACATGCGGCAGTTGCTCTTGGACGATGGCCAGACGGTAGAAGCCGACAAGATTGGTAAGGCGCTAGAACGCTTGCTGACGCTGACGCCTGAGCACCTGCTGACAGGTGTTTGGGGTGAGAATGTTGCAGCCGACTACCTGTGCGAGAAGGGTTATCTCCTGATGGAACGCGACTGGCACTCGAACCACCGTGACATCGATATCATTGCCCGTCAGGGCGACTGCATCGTGTTTGTAGAGGTGAAGACGCGTCGTAATCGCGACTATGCCGACCCGTTGCAGGCTGTCGGTTATCAGAAACTCCGGAATCTGGGACGGGCCATCAACCACTATCTCCATTACCGTCAGCTCGACAATCGCTGGCGCTTCGATGTTATAACCGTTGTAGGTTCTATGGGCAGTGACAATCCTGAGATTGACCATATTGAGGACTTTCCTCTCCGTTAGCACCTTATTTAGACAGTGCAAAAACGCAAACGTTTTAGAAAGATTTTGCGAACTACGCTTTGCAATTTGCAGATTTATTTGTACCTTTGCACCGTTTTAAAACAAATCCTCATTTTTAGGTATTATCAGAGGCAATAGTTATACATTTTATATTCATAAAAAATGGCTAAAGAAAAGAAATTTATCACCTGTGATGGTAACGAGGCAGCAGCTCACGTGAGCTATATGTTCTCGGAGGTAGCTGCTATCTACCCCATCACCCCGTCTTCGCCTATGGCGGAGCATGTTGACGAGTGGGCTGCCCGTGGTCGCAAGAACCTGTGGGGCCAGACCGTCAGTGTTCAGGAAATGCAGTCTGAGGCTGGTGCTGCCGGTGCCGTTCACGGTTCGCTGCAGGCTGGTGCTCTCACCACGACATTCACCGCATCTCAGGGTCTGCTCCTGATGATTCCTAACATGTACAAGATTGCCGGTGAGCTGATTCCCTGCGTGTTCGACGTTTCTGCCCGTACGCTGGCTTCTCACTCTCTGTGTATCTTCGGTGACCACCAGGACGTAATGGCTTGCCGCCAGACAGGTTTCGCTATGCTTTGCGAAGGTTCGGTTCAGGAGGTGATGGATATGACCGCCGCTGCTCACCTGGCTTCGCTCGAGACCTGCGTACCGTTCGTTAACTTCTTCGACGGTTTCCGCACCTCTCACGAGTATCACAAGATTGAGCTGCTCGACCAGGAGGATGTTCGTCCTCTCGTTAAGGAAGAGTACATCAAGCGCTTCCGCGACCGCGCTATGTCGCCTGAGCGTCCTATCACCCGCGGTACTGCTGAGAACCCCGAGACCTTCTTCACACACCGTGAGGCCTGCAACCCCTACTACGATGCAGTGCCCGAGGTTGTTGAGAAGTATCTGGGCGAGCTCTCTAAGATTACAGGCCGTGAGTATCACCTCTTCTCTTACTACGGAGCCGAGGATGCCGACCGCATGATTATCCTGATGGGTTCTGCTACCGATGCTGCCCGTGAGGCCATCGACTACCTGAACGCCAATGGTCAGAAGGTTGGTATGATTTCTGTTCACCTCTATCGTCCGTTCTCAGTGAAGCACCTGCTGGCTGCTGTTCCCAAGACCGTCAAGAAGATTGCTGTTCTCGACCGCACGAAGGAGCCCGGAGCCAACGGCGAGCCTCTGTACCTCGACGTAAAGGATGCCTTCTTCGATGTTCAGGACCGTCCTGTTATCGTTGGTGGCCGTTACGGTCTGGGTTCTCACGATACCACTCCCGCTCAGATCATCAGCGTGTTCAACAACCTCGCTATGCCCGAGCCCAAGAACCACTTCACCGTTGGTATCGTCGACGACGTGACCTTCACCTCTCTGCCCGAGGTTGAGGAGATTGCCCTCGGTGGCGCTGGCATGTTCCAGGCTAAGTTCTACGGTCTGGGTGCTGACGGTACCGTTGGTGCTAACAAGAACTCAGTTAAGATTATTGGTGACAACACCGACAAGTACTGCCAGGCTTACTTCTCTTACGACTCTAAGAAGTCGGGAGGTTTCACCTGCTCTCACCTGCGTTTCGGTGACACGCCTATCCGCTCTACCTATCTGGTAACCACACCTAACTTCGTGGCTTGCCACGTTCAGGCTTACCTCCACATGTACGACGTTACTCGCGGTCTGCAGAAGAACGGCCAGTTCCTGCTGAACACCATCTTCGACGCCGACGAGCTCGAGAAGTTCATGCCTAACAAGGTAAAGCGCTACTTCGCACAGAACAACATTACCGTCTATACCATCAACGCTACCAAGATTGCACAGGAGATTGGTCTGGGCAACCGCACCAACACCATCCTGCAGTCTGCTTTCTTCCGCATCACCGGCGTTATCCCCGTAGAGCTCGCTGTTGAGAAGATGAAGGCTGCCGCTCTGAAGTCTTACGGTGCTAAGGGTCAGGACGTGGTTGATAAGAACTACGCTGCTATCGATCGCGGTGGCGAGTATCAGCAGCTCGTTGTTAAGCCCGAGTGGGCTAACCTGCCCGATGACGCTGAGAAGCAGGACGATGCTCCCGCATTCGTCAAGGAGCTCGTTCGTCCTATCAATGCTCAGGCCGGCGATCTGCTGAAGGTCAGCGACTTCGCTAAGCACGGCACCATCGACGGTTCTTGGGAGGTTGGTACTGCCGCCTACGAGAAGCGTGGTGTTGAGGCCTTCGTTCCCGTTTGGAACAAGGACAACTGTATCCAGTGTAACCAGTGTGCCTACATCTGTCCTCACGCTGCCATCCGTCCGTTCGTCCTCGACGAGAACGAGATTAAGGGCTTCGCTGCTGCCGATGACACCATCGAGATGAAGGCTCCTGCCGCTATGAAGGGCATGCACTTCCGCATTGAGACCTCTGTGCTCGACTGTCTGGGTTGCGGCAACTGTGCCGACATCTGCCCGGGCAACCCGAAGACTGGCAAGGCCCTCACGATGGCTCCGTTCAACCCCGATGCTGCCGACATGAAGCAGGAGGCTAAGAACTGGGAGTACCTCGTTAAGGAAGTGAAGTCTAAGCAGGATCTCGTTGACATCAAGAGCAATGTCAAGAACTCTCAGTTCGCACAGCCTCTGTTCGAGTTCTCTGGTGCTTGCTCTGGTTGCGGTGAGACTCCTTATGTTAAGCTCATCTCTCAGCTGTTCGGTGACCGTCAGATGATTGCCAACGCTACTGGTTGTTCTTCAATCTACTCTGCTTCTATTCCTTCAACTCCTTACACTAAGAACGAGAAGGGTCAGGGTCCTGTCTTCAACAACTCACTGTTCGAGGACTTCTGCGAGTTCGGTCTCGGTATGGCTCTGGGTAACAAGAAGATGAAGGAGCGCGTTACTAAGCTGCTTCAGGAGATGATCGACGGCAATGCCAGCGATGAGTACAAGGCTCTCGCTCAGGAGTGGATTGCCAACAAGGACGACGCTGACAAGACCAAGGAGATTGCTCCGAAGCTCCGCAAGTGCATCGCTGAGAGCGCTGCTAAGGGCTGCCCCGTTTGCAAGGAGCTCCAGACTCTGGATCACTACCTCGTAAAGCGTTCACAGTGGATCATCGGTGGTGACGGTGCTTCTTACGACATCGGTTACGGCGGTCTCGACCACGTGATTGCTTCTGGTGAGGACGTGAACATCCTCGTGCTCGATACTGAGGTTTACTCTAACACTGGTGGTCAGGCTTCTAAGGCTACTCCTCTCGGTGCTATCGCTCAGTTCGCTGCTCAGGGTAAGCGCATCCGCAAGAAGGACCTCGGCATGATTGCCACTACTTACGGCTACGTCTATGTTGCTCAGATTGCTATGGGCGCTGACCACGCTCAGACCCTCAAGGCTATCCGCGAGGCTGAGGCTTGGCACGGACCTTCAATCATCATCGCTTACGCTCCTTGTATCAACCACGGTCTGAAGGCCAAGGGCGGTATGGGTAAGAGCCAGGCTGAGGAGAAGAAGGCTGTCGAGTGCGGCTACTGGCACCTGTGGCGCTTCAACCCCGCTCTGGCTGAGGAAGGCAAGAATCCGTTCTCTCTCGACTCTAAGGAGCCCAACTGGGAGAACTTCCACGACTTCCTGCTCGGCGAGGTTCGTTACCTCTCTGTCAAGAAGGCTTATCCCAACGAGGCCGAGGAACTCTTCGCCGAGGCTCAGAAGATGGCTCAGCTCCGTTACAAGAGCTACATCCGCAAGAGCCAGGAGAATTGGGAGGATTAATCCGAAAACGTGTGGTCAGCGGTTCGCCTGCTGACACACCTTCCATAATCAAAGGAGCATCCGTTTTGGGTGCTCCTTTTTTTGATTTGTATCACGATATCCCAATAATGCTGCGCAAAAAGTTGCACAGGTCATAAAAAAGTAGTACCTTTGCACCTCGAAAAAATACAATAGGTATTATTATTTTACAAAATAACATAAATCACTGATTAATCAATGCGTAAAGAATGGCGTGGTTTCAAAGGAACCAAATGGACCGAGGAGGTCAATCTCAGAGACTTTATTCAGAACAACTACACAGCTTACGAAGGCGACGAGTCATTCCTGGCTGAGCCTACCGATGCCACCAACATTTTGTGGGGACGTCTGCAGGAGCTGCAGAAGGAAGAGCGTGCCAAGGGCGGTGTGCTCGACATGGAGACAGAAATCGTGTCGAGCATGACGGCTTATGGCCCGGGTTACATCGACGAGAGCAAGAAGGAGCTGGAGAAGGTAGTTGGTCTGCAGACCGATAAACCCCTTAAGCGCGCCTTCATGCCTTTTGGCGGCATTAAGATGGCTGAGCAGGCTTGCACCACATACGGCTACAAGCCCTCAGAGAAGCTGCACGAGATTTTTACAAAATATTGCAAGACTCACAATGACGGTGTGTTCGATGCTTATACCGAGGAGATGATGCACGTCCGTCATAATCATATCCTCACTGGTCTGCCCGACACTTACGGTCGTGGCCGTATCGTAGGCGACTACCGTCGTGTGGCTCTGTACGGTATCGATTTCATCATTGCCGAGAAGGAGGCCGACAAGCGCAATTGCGGTGGCGGCGTGATGAGCGACGACGTCATCCGTCTGCGTGAGGAAATCTCTATGCAGATTAAGGCCCTGAAGGAGATGAAGGCTATGGCCCAGATCTATGGTTTCGATATCTCTCAGCCTGCAAACAATGCCCGCGAGGCTGTCCAGTGGCTGTACTTTGGCTACTTGGCTGCCATCAAGACTCAGAACGGCGCTGCTATGTCAGTAGGTCGTGTGTCAACCTTCCTCGATATCTACATCCAGCGCGATATGGAAGAGGGAACGCTTACCGAGTCCGAGGCTCAGGAGCTCATCGACCACTTGGTTATGAAGTTCCGCATGGTTAAGTTCGCCCGTATCCCGTCTTACAACCAGCTCTTCTCTGGCGACCCCGTATGGGCTACCCTCGAAGTAGGTGGTATGGGCATGGACGGACGCCACATGGTGACCAAGAACGACTACCGTTTCCTCCACACGCTGGAGAACATGGGACCATCGCCCGAGCCCAACCTCACCGTGCTTTATTCTCCGCGACTCACCGATAGCTTCAAGAAGTACGCAGCTATGATTTCTGTAAAGACCAGCTCAATCCAGTACGAGAACGACGAGGTGATGCGTCCTGTTTGGGGCGACGACTACAGCATCTGCTGCTGCGTAAGTGCTACTCAGACTGGTAAGGAGATGCAGTTCTTCGGTGCACGCGCCAACCTGGCTAAGTGCTTCCTCTATGCATGTAACGGTGGTGTCGATGCCAAGACCCGCGAGCAGGTGGCTCCTGGCTTCCGCCCCATCAGGGACGAGTACCTCACTTGGGAGGAGCTGGCTCCGCGCTTCGACCAGGCTATGGACTGGTTGGCTGGTGTATATGTCAACGCCCTGAACCTCATCCACTACATGCACGATAAGTACTTCTACGAGGCAGCCGAGATGGCTCTCATCGATACCAACGTGCGCCGCACATTCGCTACCGGTATCGCAGGCTTCTCTCACGTAGTCGACTCTATCTCAGCTGTAAAGTATGCTAAGGTAAAGATGATTCGCGACGAGGAGGGCTTCAACGTAGACTATGTGGCCGAGGGCGACTTCCCCCGCTACGGTAACGATGACGACCGTGCCGACGAGATTGCAGTATGGCTGCTCAAGACCTTCGTCAAGAAGATTCGCAAGCACGCCACCTATCGTAACGCCACCCCGACCTGCTCAATCCTCACCATCACCTCAAATGTGGTTTATGGTAAGTACACAGGCAACCTGCCCGACGGACGCCGTGCTGGCACACCTCTGGCTCCTGGTGCTAACCCCAGCTATGGTGCCGAGCAGAACGGACTGCTGGCCTCGCTCAACTCAGTGGCCAAGCTGCCTTACGAGTACGCCCTCGACGGTATCTCTAACACCCAGACCATCAGTCCTAACACGTTGGGACAGAACGACGAGGAGCGTGCCAATACGCTGGTTCGCGTGATGGACGGTTACTTCAGCCGCGGTGCTCACCACCTGAACGTAAACGTGTTTGGTGTCGACAAGCTGCGCGATGCTATGGAGCATCCTGAGAAGCCCGAGTACGCCAACTTCACCATCCGCGTCTCCGGTTATGCTGTGAAGTTCATCGACCTGACTCGTGAGCAGCAGGAAGACGTAATTGCACGCCAATCTCACGAGAGCCTGTAATGAATAGTAAAGGCTATATACATTCCACCGAATCCTTTGGCTCAGTAGATGGGCCAGGGATTCGGTTTCTTGTTTTCCTGCAGGGTTGTCAGATGCGCTGTCGCTACTGCCACAACCCCGATACATGGAAGCTCGCTTCTGATGCTTGCGGCAAGATGATGACTGCCGACGAGCTGCTCGACAAGGCCGAGCGCTACCGCAGCTACTGGGGCCCCGATGGCGGCATTACCGTCAGCGGTGGTGAGGCCTTGCTGCAGATGGACTTTCTCATCGACCTGTTCGAAGAGGCTCATCGTCGCGGCATCAACACTTGTCTCGACACAGCAGCACAGCCATTTTCGCGCCAGGAGCCTTTCTTTTCAAAGTTCCAGCGCCTGATGCAGAGCACCGACCTGGTTCTGCTCGACATCAAGCACATCGACAGCGAGAAACACCGTTGGCTCACGGGTCATGGCAACGAGAACATCCTCGACTGCGCCCGCTATCTGTCGGACATCGCTAAACCCGTATGGATTCGCCACGTATTGGTGCCTGGCATTACCACCGATGAGGAGCAGCTCACGCAGCTGCGCCAGATGCTCGACACGCTGCACAACATCCAGAAGGTAGAGGTTCTGCCTTACCACACTCTGGGCACCTTCAAATGGGAGCAGATGGGGGTTCCATACTCCTTGAAGGACGTGGAACCTCCCACCGCTGACCAAATAGCCCGGGCCCGCGAAATCCTGACATCGAGATAAGGGTAAAAACTACGAGCGACGCATCCGATTGGGTGCGTCGCTCTTTTTATCTCAGCGAGAGAGATTCTTAATTCAAGAAAGGATTGTTAAGTATCCTTGACAGCGCATCGTCTGCCTCCACCTCTTCCGTGGGTGGATTCACCGTCGCGTCAAACTGCGAAGCCTCCATTAGGCTTTCTGCTTTCACCTCAATGGCTGTTGACAGAGGTGCTGTGTATGTTTTCTTTCTCATCGTCATAACTTACTTAATGACTACCTTTCTGCCATTCACGATATAGAGTCCACGTGTTGGCTTCTCTACACGACGGCCTTGCAGGTCGTAAATATTATCATTTATCAATTCTCCGTTATCATTTAGAGGCGAAGCCTCGCTGATGTCCGTCGTTCCGCCATCCTCGAAGACCAGCTTTATGCTGCGTGCGCCGCTTGGCAGACTGGCTGTCGGCAGGGGCAGGTATGCCTTGTGGGCACTCAGCGTCGAGCCGTCGACAACGGCATAGAAGCCGAGGTTTCCGTTCTTCTTTGCCAGGACATAGTTCGTGTAGTCACCCTCCACTTTGTTCAGCACGGTGTTCATGGTCACACCCCTCAGCATGTTCGACACAATCGTTTCTCCCAATCCTGGCGTCATCGTATATGTTCCTGCCGCGCCTTTCACTACGATGCCCGTATTAGCCGGTACATCGGTTATTTGCGTCAGCGTCACTTCGCCAGTACTGGGCTTGAAGGCCGACACAATGTAAGCCTTGATATCATCTGTGCCAGAGAAGTCGAGTGCGTGAGTACTGCAATACGTTCCCATACCTTCATCGCCAATGGTAATTGTTTCGTCTATTTCTACGATATTACCAAAGTCCTTCCATAAATTTGCTGCCTCATACAACGCTTTCGTTCCTTTAGGGACATATAGTGTAGCGTCTGAACCCGAAAAGACATAACCATCTATCTCTAATGGCGTGTCCCAGTCAACGGTTACTGAGGTCAGGCTTCTGCAGTACCAGAAAGCATGGGATTCAATGCTCGTCACACTGTTGGGAATCGTGATGGAGGTCAGACTGTAGCAATAAGAGAAAGCACCGTTTCCGATACTCGTCACGCTATTGGGGATTGTAATGGAGATTAACTCGCTGCAAGCCTCGAAAGCTTGGCCTCCGATGCTCGTTACGCTGTTGCCAATCGTGACGGAGGTCAGACCTTTGCAGTTGTAGAAAGCATAGTCTCCTATGCTTGTCACGCTATTGGGAATCGTGACAGAGGTCAAGTTGCTGCACTCATAGAACGCACTTACTCCGATGCTCGTCACGCTATTGGGAATCGTGACAGAGGTCAGGCCTTTGTACTTATAGAAGGTCCTGTCTGCTATGCCTAATGTTCCTTCTTCTATTACAATTTTTGTATTGTTTGGCATAGTACCTTTATATTTATAAGCAAATTTGCCCACGTACACAAGTCCGTCTGGTTGGTTATTATACCAGGCTGTTTCGTCGAAAGCACAATCTCCAATTCTCGTCACACTGTTGGGAAGGGTGATGGAGGTCAAGCTACTGCACTCATAGAAAGCCTCCTTTCCGATGCTCGTCACACTCTTGGGGATTGTGATGGAGGTCAAGCCAATGCAACCGGCGAAAGCCTCCTTTCCGATGCTCGTCACGCTGTTGGGGATAGTGATGGTGGGTAGTTTTATGCATGCATAGAAAGCCTCCTTCCCGATGGTCGTCACGCCATCGGGTATGGTGACGGAGGTCAGTCCGTGGCAATAGCTGAAAGCACCCTCTGCAATGCTCGTCACCCCATCAGGGATTGTGACGGAAGTCAGACCTTTGCAGTAGTAGAAAGCATGGTCTCCGATGTTCGTCACACTATTGGGAATTGTGATGGAGGTCAGGCCGTCGCAGTTTTTGAAAGTAGAGCCTCCGATGCTCGTCACGCTGTTGGGAATTGTGATGGAGGTCAAGCCTTTGCAGTTTTCGAAAGTATGGTTTCCTATGCTTGTCACGCCATTAAGGATTGTGATGGAAGTCAGACCTTTGCAGTTGTAGAAAGCATAGTCTCCGATGCTCGTCACGCCATAGGGGATTGTGATGGAAGTCAGGCGGTTACACCCTGAGAAAACCTCGTCTCCGATGCTCGTCACGCCATCGGGTATTGTGACGGAGGTCAGGTAGGTACAATTCCTAAAAGAACGAGAACTGATTGTTGTTATTCCATCAGGTATCACCAAGTTCGTAATCTCTTGGTCATCTAAGTATAAATGGTGAGCGTTATCTGAAAGACCAGAATAAGAAATGTCTGTATTGCACCACCATGCTAAATCCGAGATGTGGATAGAGGTCAGGCTGGTGCAATTTTCGAAAGCTTGGCCTCCGATGTCTGTCACGCTGTTGGGAATTGTGATGGAAGTTAGTCCGCTGCAACCCTTGAAAGCATAGTATGCAATGCTTGTCACGCTATTGGGGATTGTGATGGAAGTTAGTCCGCTACAGTTAGAGAAAGCATACCATCCAATGCTTGTCACGCTATTGGGAATCGTGATGGAGGTCAGGCTGCTGCAACCCGAGAAAGCCTCACTTTCAATGCTTGTCACGCTGTTGGGAATCGTGACGGAGGTTAGACCGCTGCAGCCAGCGAAAGCACCATATCCGATGTACGTCACGCTGTTGGGGATTGTGATGGAAGTCAGTCCGCTACAGCTCTCGAAAGCATATCGTTCGATGTACCACACGCTATTTGGAATCGTGACGGAGATTAGGCCGCTGCAGGTATAGAAAGCGCCGTCTCCGATTCTCGTTACTCTACGTCCTTCATACTCTTCGGGAATAACTATTGTTGCACTATAGTTGTCCTCGTGCCCACTGACATAGCAGGTCGATTCATAATCATTCGCCGTGTACTTAACGCCTTGCGAATCACTTACTGTGCCCGTGAACTGAGCAAAAGTCAGTTGCGAACAGATCAATAATACTGCGGTAGTAAATAGTCTTTTCATATGCTAAAAAGTATATGTCCTTTTTTTTATATTAATACAATATAAGGCTGATTGGTTAATTTTGCAGTTTAATAAGCCATCCTTAATTAGTGATTCTATTCTCTGTTTTGTTAAGGAATTCAAACATTCCTGATATTCTTTCATTTTGTCTTTTGCAGGATTATTGTTTCCAAAAGGTTCCGCAGGCGGTAATGTGATCTCTGTTATTACACCATTGTTATATGAGATGTTATTAATTACAATATGAGAATCGATATTGTTAATATTGGATTCTGTTTTTACAAATAGACGTAATTCATTTTCGTATTTGTATGCATTACGTTTAAGGCATAACTTATTTAAGTAATCATCTATAGATGTGAATTGTTGATTTTCACATTTCTCCTTCAATATACTTTCCCTGGATTTATATTCCATACCTGCTAGATAATAATTATATAGATTATCAGCATGGTCATTCAGTGTTGATAGTAATTTATTAACATTATAGGTAACTCTCACTATAGGTTCTTTTTCACCTTTACTCCAGATTTGCCAAA
>Ga0310786_10008218_pt1 | contig 13437 bp, 13 predicted proteins | sample AusTroGonzalo_MG_FD_203881 | JGI IMG/M metagenome (GOLD analysis project Ga0310786, IMG submission 203881) | Bovine rumen microbial communities from tropical cattle in Woodstock, Queensland, Australia - Gonzalo_03 (v2) (version 2) | ecosystem: Host-associated > Mammals > Digestive system >... | reverse complement strand
TGTAGAGAATGTTATCGCCCTGGTCGCGCAGGTAGGTGCCGTAGCGGCGGAAGAGGTCGCTGTAGTACTCCGGCGTCATGTTGCCGCCGCAGCCCCAGGCCTCGTTGCCGATACCGAAGTATTTGACCTTCCAAGGCTTCTCGCGGCCGTTGGCACGGCGCAGGTCGGCCATCGGGGTCTTGGCATCGGAAGTCATGTACTCCACCCACTTGGCCATTTCCTCGACACTGCCGCTGCCCACGTTGCCGCTGATATACGGCTCGATGCCGAGCATCTCGCAGAGGTTCAGGAACTCGTGCGTGCCGAAGCTGTTGTCCTCCAGGGTGCCGCCCCAGTTGTTGTTCGTCAGGTAGCCGCGCTTCTCCTGCGGGCCGATGCCGTCCATCCAGTGGTAGTCGTCGGCGAAGCAGCCGCCCGGCCAACGCATCACGGGGACTTTCAGGGTCTTGAGGGCCTCGAAAACGTCTTTGCGGTAGCCCTCGATGTTAGGGACGGAGGAATCCTTGCCGACCCAGAGGCCGCCGTAGATGCAGCGTCCGAGGTGCTCGGAGAACTGGCCGTAGAGCTCGGCGGGAATGGTCTGGCCGGTGCCGGCGTCGTGCACGCGCACGGTGGCGTCCTGCGCGAGCAGGGACGCGGAAGCGAGCAGGCAGGCACCTGCAAGCAGGGTGATGATTTTCTTCATATAATCATGAATTGTGATTGCAGTAGTACAAATGTAAGAAGATTTTTGCGTAATTTTGTGGTGATATGGCCAAAGTTTCCGTCAATATCGACGCACAGTGTGCGAAAATCCTCTCCGACGTGCGCGAGGGGCGCTTCAGCCCGCTCTATCTGCTGATGGGCGACGAGCCTTATTACCCCGAAACGGTCTGCGACGCCATCGTGCAGGCCTGCATCCCCGAGGAGGAAAAGGACTTCAACGAGACCATCTGCTACGGCGGCGAAGTCACGGCCGCGCAAGTGGTCACGGCCGCCCGCCGTTTCCCGATGATGGCCGAGCGGCAGCTCGTGGTCGTCAAGGAGGCCCAGCAGATGAAGAGCATCGAAGAACTGGCCTTCTACTGCGCCGAGCCGCTGGACAGCACCGTGCTGGTGGTCCTGCTGCACGGCGCGTCCGTGGATAAGCGCAAGGCCTTCTACAAGGCCGCCCAGAAGGTAGGCGTGGTGGTCGATTCCCCCGCCCTGCGGGATTACGAAGTCCCGAACTGGATCCTCTCCTACTACAGCTCGCGCGGCCTGCAGATTGAGCCGCAGGCGGCCGCACTGCTCGCCGAATCCGTGGGCACGGACCTTTCCAAGATCGTCGTGGAGACGGACAAGCTCACCAAGGCCCTGCCGGAAGGCGCCACGCGCGTGAGCGTCGCCGACATTGAGCGCAATGTCGGTATCTCCCGGCAGTTCAGCATCTTCGAGCTCACCAAGGAGCTCTCCTACAAGCACGCCGCGCAGGCGCTCAAGATCGCCGCGCACCTGGGCAACAGCGCCAAGTTCGCCATGCCGATGGCCGTCAGCGCCCTCTTCACGCACTACAGCCGCATCCTCAAATATGGCGCCCTGCTCGCAAAAGGCGGCTACCCCTCGCCCGAGGACAAGGCGCGCGCTCTCGCGGGCGTCAATCCCTATTTCTACAAGGAATACGACACTGCCGTGCGCAACTACCCCGTCCCCAAGGCCATGGCCGCCGTCTCGCTCCTCTGCGACTACGACTACCTCGGCAAAGGCGGCGACGGCACCACCCTCGTCTCCGACGGCGAGCTCCTCACGGAACTCACCGCCAAGCTGTTGAATCTTTAGTCATTCCCGGCTTAACCGGGAATCTCCTACTTAGAATCGGAGACCGAAACGGACGGAAAAAGCGGGGGAGAATCTGGTCGGGCAAAGAGACTTTGCATATAACGAGCCTCCCGGAATCAGATCATCCTTCAAACCGGGCCTAATCGCCTGAAGCCAAAGTACAGCTGCAGCGTACAACGGGCCGGCTTGAAGCCCCAATTCTGGCATTATACACATTCCCAACAATTTGGTCTGTCTCCCCTGACTATCTGACACGACAAAACAATTGGAGAAGGAATAACCGGCCGACAACGACACGAACGGAGAAACACCACCAAAGGTTAGGACGTCCATATTGCATTTTCCTTTGACCATGATCGGGAAACACCACCCTTTCCTTGAGCCTAGCGACCTCGTGGGCTCCATTTCAGAAAGGTATTGCACCATCTCTCCATACCTGGCACCGAGACTTACACCCCACTGGAAGGCTCCGGTTCGGAAAGGATAGAAAGCGATGTCGCTCCCCCAGCCACGAAGCACCCCGTCGTCTTTTCCTCTGAAAGACTGCACCACCACTTCCCATCTGGGCGGATTCTGGGCAAATGTGTTGATCGGGAGCAGAAACAATATGATCAGTATTTTTTTTTTCATGTTGCAGAACGGATTGGAGTGAAACTAGAATTGAATTCCAAGACGAATGGAGATAGCCGGGGCCAGGTGGAAAGGGTTTAGCCTCTTCACACGTTCATTGCCTCCGATAAGCCCAGGATCAAACGGCTCCGCAACCCCCTGTCGCATCGACTGGAGCCAGACACCGGCTGCCAAGAACAATGCTCCGGACCGAACTCCAAGCTCCGGTATAAGGAAATAACCATACATCGCATGCTTGGTATTTTGTTCATCATATAGCGGATACTTTTTGTTGAAAGCAAACAGATATCCGGCCGATAGACATACAAAAGGCGACATGCCCCACATCGAAATCGAGTCGAAATTACATTTCCCCTTTAGCGCTAACGGGAAGCCCCAGGCAGCGCAATAAGAATGGATAGAAGAATCTTCGTGTATATACTGCAATGTCGAAAGGTGGTGAGCCCCGACGCTGATTCCACATTGGATTATACCGGTACTCAACGGATAAAAAGTAACGTCTCCGCCGTAAGAATAGGCAAATTCCGGATGCTGCACAACATCTTCACCACTAGAATAGATAAACTGACGGCCAATGCCAAAGACAGATTGAGCGCTGATCTCCCAACGAGGTCGTTCTACTTGCTGTCCGAATAAAAAGACTGGCAGAAAGAAAAGGATCAATGTAATTCTACGCGGTTTCATAACACAGCAAAATTAGAAATTGTACGACGAATATTATCCATTCTGGAACAGGCACAAGTAAAGAAAAGAATGAAGAAGAGTGATTTAAAAATAGTTTTCATCTTAAATAAAAATAAGATATCAAATTCGCCACTGCGGTCCGGAGAGATTTTACCATTTTGAAGAGCACCTGTCTGATCCGAGTTAGAGATAGAATTGGAAAAGAAGGGCTAGTTTTCTCGTATTTGTTATTGTGAATGATTTAGCGTGAACAAGATAGTAACTATTAACCATTCCGACAAGGAAAATCCCTTTTATTTTCTAACAGGAGCCCACCCGAAATATTGGAAGCAATTGATTGTATTCCAATATATTATGGAGATAATGGGAACAAGTGTTAGATTTGGCGTTTCTAACACACCGCTTGCATTCAAGCAAAATGAACGTTTATCACACTCATTATCAGCATGTTGAGAAAAGCGCCAAAAGACCCTGCTTTGTTAGTTTTTTTCGGCCAAAACGGACAATAAAGGCTCGCCTGGTTCTTGACCGCGGCCACGCGCGTGAGCGTCTCCGACGGCGAGCTCCTCACGGAACTCACCGCCAAACTCCTGAATCTGTAAATAAAAAAGCCGCCCGGCGGGCGGCCCTGCATACTAGACACCATTATAAAGAAGTGCCACCTCTTTAAGCGCCACTTTGAAAGACTGGCCGTCGCTATTGGTAGCACAGAGCGTTAACGAGCCTGTCAGGGAAGTATTCTCATCATTACTATTCAACGAGCCAATCAGGCTGAAGTCCGATACCTCCTCATATATATAACACAGATCACTGTAATAATAGCACAATCGAACAGACCCGACTGCATTCTTGGAATCTATTATCAATCGGCCGTCCCTTGACATTTTCCCAGGGAATCCCCTAAAGACAAAATCGACTCCAAAGGCCTCATAAACACTAAAACGTATCCTTTCTGACGAAATTGTAAATTCCTCCATATCATGGAGATAATCACCATTATACCGGAGAAATTCCCTTTTTAGCGGGAGTATTGTTTGCCAAGGGCCCGTCAACTGCAGGACTACCGATTCATCCTGATTGTATTCACTGAAGAAGGCATCAGGTTTCAACTCATTCTCAGGAATGTTTGCAAATTTAGAACAAGCCGAAAAAACGCCCAAAAACGCCAGACAAAGGACGCCCGATACAAAATAGAATAAATGCCTTATTTTCATAATCCCGTGTAATCCATTGAATACCGACCAAGTATATTGTCTATAAAATTATGAATTTGTTATTAATTATCAAAACGTGAGTTGCTCTGCAGACCCTGCCTCCGGAGCACTGGCAGGGAACACCGGCTGATTATTTAGTTCACATATGTCGGTCCTTTTGAGGAGCATCTGTCCAACCCGAGTTAGAGATAGAATTGGAAAAGAAGGGCTAGTTTTCTCGTATTTGTTATTGTGAATGATTTAGCGGGAACAAGATAGTAATTATCAACCATTCCGACAAGGATAATCCCTTTTTTGACAGATTCTTTTGTTTCTGTCAAAAATTCACTAGATTTGACAGTTGAAAGAAAAACTGTCAGAAATGAAAGCATTCGACCGTAATATTCCTTACAACCAGCTGCCTCCTCTTCCTCCAGCCATTGAGTTGTATCGCGATGAGGAAGTCATAAACAAGCTGATGCTTGCCAGTCGCCGTCTTGCAGAACTGAAGGGGTTGGCATCCACACTTCCCAACCAGTCCATTTTTGTGAACACGATCGCGCTGCGGGAGGCTAAGGCCAGTAGTGCCATAGAAAACATCTTCACGACAGATGATGAGCTCTACCGTTCGCTGTCTTATCAGGAAGATGATTATCTGGAGGGGCCGGCCAAAGAGATTCTCCACTATCGGGAAGCACTCTGGAAGGGCTTTCAGAGAATCAAAGCAGAAAAGACGATGACCATTGACACGATTATCGATGTGTACCGGGAAGTCAAAAGGACTCACGATAGCATTCGTCCCTATCAGGCCGAAGTGGTAATCAAAAAGAGAGGGTGGGGCTCTCTGGTTGCCGAGAATGTATACACGCCGCCCCGGGGAAAGGGAGTCGTTGAAAAGAAGATGGCTGAGCTCCTGGAGTTCCTGAATGATGATACCAAGTATCCGATAGATTCACTCCTGAAGATGGCTATGGCTCATTATCAGTTTGAGGCTATTCATCCCTTTCGGGACGGTAACGGAAGAACAGGCCGGATCCTTTGCATCTTATACCTGATTCAGAAACAACTGCTGGATTTACCGATTCTGTACCTTAGCGCATACATTCTTCAGAATAAGGATGAGTATTATTGGAATTTGAACGGAGTTACGGGCACTCTTCTTTGGAGATCCTGGATTCTGTATATGCTCGAAGCCGTCTCCCAAACAGTAGAATACACTACCGACAAAATACTCCGGATCAAAAGTTTAATGGAGAAAACCCAGGCGATGATGCAGGAGAACGGGTTGCCTGTGGGAAGGATGGACGTCCCGAAACTCTTTGAGCAGCCTTATATCCGACCGAAGAACCTGCTCTCGGATAGGATCAAGAGTATTAACACAGCCAAAAAGTATTTATCCCAACTTGAATCTTTGGGAATGCTGACTAAAGAGAAGGTGGGGAAAGAGTATATCTGGTTTAATACGGATTTGATGACCATCCTGTCGGATTGACTTCACAAAGAATACCCGTATAAACAAAAAAAGGCCGTCCCGGAGGGCGGCCTTGAAAGGGAGGGAGAACGGTTAATTCTCGAATTTCTTTTCTTTGACGCGGGTGAGCTTCTCCTTCATCGCGTCCACGGCTTCCGTGACGGCGTTCTCGAAGGTGTCAGCCTCCCGCTCGATAACGAGCTCCTCGCCAGGGATGTGAATCTGGATCTTGGCGAGCTTGCCTTGTTTGAGATGATCTTCGAGCGCTACTTCGATCCCATTGGCCAGATCCTCGCAGAAACGGGACAGGCGCGAGACTTTCTTCTCCACGAAGGCGGTGAGCTGCTCACTGGCTTCGAACTTGAGGGCTTTGATCTTAATCTCCATGGTTACCATCGTTTTTTGCCCTTGGATGGGCGGATTTATACACTTTTTGCAGCCGCTCAATGGAATTGTGCGTATAGACCTGGGTCGCCGCAAGGGAGCTGTGGCCCAGCAATTCCTTGATGGAATTGAGGTCCGCTCCTCCGTCCAGCAGTTCCGTCGCCAGCGTGTGGCGAAGAACGTGCGGAGACTTGCGGCCGCTGATGCTGCCGACCTGTCCGAGGGCCGCCTTGACCGCCCGGTCCACATAGACCGGATACAGCCTGGAGCCACGCGGGGTCTGCAGGAGCGGGGCTTCCGGAGCCTGATCCGCGCATTTCAAAGAGTCAACCGATTGTAAATATAGCGAAATTTCTTCACAAAGCGAAGGAGTCAGTGGAATTTCGCGCATTTTATCTCCTTTTCCGCGAACGCGAAGCACGCGGCGCGCGGTGTCAACCGAGTCGCGGTTCAGGGCGATCAGCTCGCTGCGGCGCAGGCCCGTACCATACAGCAGCCCAAGAATCATGCGTTCCAGCTGGGCTTCGTATTTTCCGTATTCGAGCACCCCTTGGGTGCGCTCGAAGTACTCTTGCATCGCCTCCTCCCGGTAGAACACCGGCAGGCGCTTCTCCTGCTTCGGACGGTTCACCAGGCGCACCGGATTGCTCGTCAGCACGCCCTCCTTCATCAGGAATTTGCAGAATCCGCTTAGCACGCTCAGATGCAGGCTCACCGTCTTCGCACTCTCCCCTTTCTCATCCAGCAAATATACCTCATAAGAACGAATTGTCTGTACATCCAGCGGAGCCTCAGCAAGGGCCTGTCCAGCAGAACCGTAGCCGCCCGTGGCTTCGTGAACGGGAGGGGCCCAGCCGTCAGGCTGGGAGGGATGAGCGCGTAGCGCGAAGTTCTGTCGGGCAGCGCCCTTGCTGGGCGAAGCTCCACCAGAAACGAATGCTAGGAATTCTGTCAGGACATCCCGGTAGATGCTGACGGTGCGCGCAGAGTAGCGCCGGACGGTGGCGAGGTAGGTCAGGTAGCGCTCGATCATACTTCATGCAGGCCAAGCTCAGAAGCGTGCTGCCGCATGAAGGCATCCGCCTCCTCGAAATTATTCCCAATGATTCCGTCCAGGATAGCCTCCTTGACCATCTCCTTGATCTGCCCGATCTGCCGGCACGGCGGCACGCCATACACCTGCATGACGTACTCCCCGTCGATCGGGTTCTTGAAATTGCGGATGGCGTCCTTCGCCTCCACCTCCACGAGCTTGCGCGCGACGAGCTCGAAATTCGCGCGGATGCGCGCCACCTTCGCCTCGTTCTTCGAGGTGATGTCGGCGTTGCAGAGGAGCATCAGGTCGTCGATGTCGTCGCCGGCGTCGAACAGGAGCCGGCGCACGGCGCTGTCCGTAACCTCGTCGTCCACCAGCGCGATGGGCCGCAGGTGCAGCCGCACGAGCTTCTGGACATACTTCATCTCGTCGAGCGGAAGGCGCAGGCGGTCGAAGATCTTCGGTACCATCCGGGCGCCCACGACCTCGTGGCCGTGGAAGGTCCAGCCGACGGCCGGATCGTAGCGCTTGCTGGCCGGCTTGCCGATATCATGAAGTAGCGCCGCCCATCGAAGATACAATTTATCAGAAGTGCGCGCCACGTTCGTCAGCACTGCCAGGGAATGGGCGAAATTGTCTTTGTGGCCCCTGCCGTCCACAGTCTCGACGCCCTTCAGGGCGAGGAGTTCCGGCAGGACGTGGCCCAGCAGCCCCGCCTCATCCATGAGGCGGAAAGCCATGGCCGGGTTGTCGGCCGCGAGCATCTTGTTCAGCTCCTCGGCAATTCGCTCGCAGGAAAGGATACTCAGGCGGTCCGCCATCCGGCGCATCGACTCCATCGACTCAGGAACGATGCGGAACGGGTGCTCCGGCGTGGAAAGCTTGGTCGCGAAACGCACGGCACGCAGCATCCGGAGCGGGTCGTCGGAATAGGTCGTGTCCGGGTCGAGCGGCGTGCGGATGATGCCGTCATTGAGGTCGCGGATGCCCCCGAAGGGATCCACCAGCGCCCCGAAGTCCTCCGCCTGCAGCGAGAAGGCCATCGCATTGATGGTGAAATCCCGACGCTGCTGGTCGTCCTCGAGGGTGCCGTTCTCGACGATGGGCTTGCGCGACTCGCGGCGGTAAGACTCCTTGCGCGCGCCCACGAACTCGACTTCGTCGCCGCGGAAATGCAGCATCGCGGTACCGAAATTCTTGAAATAGGAGACGTGCTGCTTCGTCTTCTGCCCCACCGCTTTCGCGAAATCGATCCCGCTCCCCTCCACGACGATGTCGATGTCGGCGCGCGGGCGGCCGAGGAAGCAGTCGCGCACGAACCCGCCGATCACGAACGCACGTACCCCCCGCTCGGCAGCGACTTCGCTGACGATGCGGAAGATCGGACGATCCAGGAACTGAGCGGTTATCGTGGACATAGCATTTCTTCGTAGCTGGGGATGCGATCCATCGGGACGAAGCGCTCCCCTTCCAGCCTGTAAAGATACGTCTTTTTTCCGTTCGTCAGGAACAAATAACGCACGGAAAGCACGGAATTGTAGCGCATCGCCTGCTCCACGACGCGCGCATCGATCGCCACGTCAGGGCGTTTGCACTCTACGACCGCCAGCGGCGCGGCATTCCGGTCATAGACCAGGATATCCGCCCGCCAGGGCTTGGCGCCGAACTTGAACCCCACCTCGCTCATCATCAGGTGCTCCGGCACGCCGAACGTGTCACGGAGCTGCACGATAAACCACTGCCGCACCCGTTCCTCGGGTGTGGCAGTGACTTCTCGTTTGCGGAGCGGGTCCCAGATCTGCTCCATTGCAAATTATTTCTTGCAGCGCACGGCTGCTTCCTCGATCGGGAAAGCGGCCTTGTAGTTCGCCAGATAGGCCTCGAACCCGGCCACGTCTTCCGCGACGGGCGCGATCTCGGAGCCGGTGTTGCCGGCGAACACGACCTCGTCCAGGTAGTCGGGCAGGCTCATGCCGCTGCCGTTGTTGACCGCGTAGGAGGCCAACAGGGCAATGCCCCAGGCGCCGCCTTCACCGGCCGTCTCCATCACGGAGATCGGCGAGTTCAGAGCGGCAGCGAGGAAGCGCTGGCCCACGACCGGCGTCTTGAAAAGGCCGCCGTGGCCCGTGATGCGGTCCACCTTCACCTGCTCCTCGCGGAACAGCACGTCGTTGCCAATCTTCAGCACCGCGATGGAGCCGTAGAGCTGCGCGCGGAAGAAGTTGGCGAGCGTGAAATTGTCGTTCGCGCCGCGGACAAACAGCGGACGCCCTTCGGCGAAGCCCGTCACAGGCTCGCCGGAGACGTAGTTGAACGCCACCAGGCCGCCGCAGTCGGGATCGCCCTCGAGGGCGTGCGTGTAGAGCTTGCCGTAGATGTTGTCATCCTTGGCGCCCAGCAGTTCCTGGTACTCGCGGATCATCTTCACCCAGGCATTGAGCTCGGACGTGCAGTTATTGCAATGGACCATCGCGACGAGGTTCCCGTCCGGGGTCGTCACGATGTCGATCATCTCGTTAGGCTTAGACAGTTCCTTCTCCAGGACGATCATCGAGAAGGAGGAAGTGCCGGCGGAAACGTTACCCGTACGCGGACGGACGGCGTTCGTCGCGACCATACCGGTGCCGGCGTCGCCTTCCGGCGGGCAGAACGGCACGCCGGGCTGCAGGTGGCCCGAGACGTCCAGGCGCGCAGCGCCCGTCTCGGTCAGGCAGCCGGCCGGCTCGCCGGCGGAGAGCACCTTCGGCAGGATGTCGTGCAACTTCCAGCGGTATTTCTTCGGCGCGACGAGTTTCTCGAACTTCTCGACCATGTCGGCACGGTAGTTCCCCGTCGCCGGATCGATCGGCAGCATGCCGGAGGCGTCACCGACACCCAGCACCTTCTCTCCGGTCAGCTTCCAGTGGATGTAGCCGGCGAGCGTGGTCAGGTAGCCGATGTTCTCGACGTGCGCCTCATCATTCAGGATGGCCTGATAGAGGTGCGAGATGCTCCAGCGGAGCGGAATGTTATAGACAAAGAGCTTGGAGAGCTCCGCAGCGGCGGGACCGGTGTTGGTGTTGCGCCAGGTGCGGAACGGGGCCAGCAGGTGGCCTTCCTTGTTGAAGGGCATGTAGCCGTGCATCATCGCGCTGATGCCGATGGCGGCGAGCTGTTCGATCTCCACGCCATACTTCTTGCGCACATCCTCGCGCATATCGGAGTAGCACTGCTGCAGGCCGAACCAGATGACCTCCTTGCTATAGGTCCACAGGCCGTCCACGAGCTGGTTTTCCCACTCGTAGCTGCCCTGGGCGATGGGGACGTTGTCCTGGTCGATCAGCACCGCCTTGATGCGGGTGGAGCCGAACTCGATGCCGAGGACCGCCTTGCCGGATTCGATGGTTTGCTTTGCGTCCATAGCTTATTTGAGCGCCTTGTTCAGCATGTAGTACACCTCGTTCATCCGGAGCTCCTTCTTGAACTCGGGGATGGTGGTGTTCTTGTTGATGTGGACGAACTCGATGCCGGTCATCTCGGCGAAATCATCCCAGTAGTCGGCGGTGATGTCGTAGCTGAACGCGGAGTGGTGCGTGCCGCCGGCCAGGATCCAGGCGCCGGCGCCGACTTCGAAGGTCGGCTGCGGGACCCAGAGGGCGGAAGCGACGGGGAGCTTGGGCATCGGCTTGGGCTCGATGCACTCCACATCCTGCGCGATGAGACGGAAACGGTTGCCGAGGTCCACAACGGTGGCCTTGATGCCGGGGCCGGTCTTGGAGGTGAACACCAGACGGGCGGTCTGCTGCTTGCGGATACCGATGCCGAGGAAGTGAACCTCGAGCTTCGGCTTGTCGCTCGCGATCATCGGGCAGATCTCGAGCATGTGGCTCTGCAGGCAGGAGCTCTTGTCGCCGGCGAAGTTCAGCGTGTAGTCCTCGAGGAAGGAGCAGCCCGTCGGCAGGCCCTGGGACATCACCCAGAGGGTGCGGTACAGGCAGGCGGTCTTCCAGTCGCCTTCGGCGCCGAAGCCGTAGCCCTCCTCCATGAGGCGCTGCGAAGCGAGGCCCGGGATCTGGTCAAAGCCGCAGAAGTCCGGAGCGTTGACGTCGGCGTCGCCGAGGTCGTCGAAGTTGGTGGTGAAGGCCGTGGCGCCCTCGTCCTTCAAGACGCGGCGCAGGGCGATCTCCGCTTTCGCGGAATTGCGCACCTTCTCCCAGTACACCTGCTCGCCGGACTCGTCGATCTTGATCGTGTAGAGCTTCTTGTACTCCTCCACGAGCGCGTCGGTCTCGGCGTCGGTGACCTTCTTATAATACTCCATCAGGGAGGACACCGGGTAGTAGTCCACGTGGTAGCCGAGACGCTGCTCGAACTCCACGCGGTCGCCGTCGGTCACAGCCACGTTGTTCATATTCATACCGAACATCAGGCAGCGGACGTTCTTGGCATCCGCCACGCCGGCGGCCACGCGGGCCCACACGGCGATCTTCTTCTGGGCTTCCTCGCTCTTCCAGTAGCCGACGACCACCTTGCGCGCCACGCGCATGCGGGTGCAGATGTGGCCGAACTCGATGTCGCCGTGGGCGCTCTGGTTCAGGTTCATGAAGTCCATGTCGATCTTGTCCCAGGGAATCTCGGCGTTGTACTGGGTGTGGAAGTGAAGCAGCGGCTTCTCCAGGGCCTGGAGACCCTTGATCCACATCTTGGCCGGCGAGAAGGTGTGCATCCAGGTGATGATACCGACGCACTTGGGATCGTTGTTGGCCGCCTTCATGACGTCCTCGACCTCCTTACTGCTGTTGGCCGTACCTTTATATACAATCTTCACAGGGATGTTGCCCGAAGCGTTCAGGCCATCCACCATTTCCTTGGAGTGTCCATCGACGGCGACCACCGCATCCCCACCGTAGAGGAGCTGCGCACCGGTCACCCACCATAATTCGCAATTATTAAATGCCATATCAGTCTTAAGTGTAATTGGTTTATTTCTTTTTCTGGCCGTAGTAGGCGTTGGGGCCATGCTTGCGGCTGTAATGTTTCTCAATCAGGAGTTTGTTCATCGACGGGGCGGTCTCCGACTGGTACGGATTCCGCTTCGCGCCGGTGAAGCTGTCGTTGACCGACAGGGCCACGAAGGCCATCTTGGCCACGGCTTCCAGCACCACGGCGTTGTGCACCGCGTTGTCGGCGTCCGTGCCCCAGGCGAAAGGCCCGTGGTTCTTGACCAGCACCGCAGGCGTGTCGTCGGGGTTCATCCCCTTGAAACGCTCCACGATGACCTTGCCGGTCTCCTTCTCATATTCGCCGAAGACCTCCTCCTTGGACATATCCCGCGTGCAGGGGATATCGTCGTGGAAGTAGTCGGCGTGGGTCGTGCCAAGGCTGGGAATATCCCGGCCGGCCTGAGCCCAGGCCGTGGCGTAGGTCGAGTGCGTGTGCACCACGCCCCCGATGTTCGGGAAAGCCTTGTAGAGCTCCACGTGCGTGGGCGTGTCGGAAGAGGGGTTCAACTCCCCTTCCACCACCTTGCCGTCCAGATCGACGACGACCATATCGGACGGCTTCATATTGTCATAGCTCACACCGGAGGGCTTGATGACCACCAGCCCGCTCTTGCGGTCGATGGCGCTCACGTTGCCCCAGGTGAAGATGACAAGGCCGTGCCGGACCAAATCGAGATTGGCCCGGCACACCTTTTCTTTCAGTTCTTCTAACATAATTCAGGGAGATTCCGGGTCAAGCCCGGAATGACTATGATACTACCAGAAGTAAATGTAGAACGCGACCGTGAAGGCCAGGATGATGCAGGTGTGGATGATATCCCACGTGCCCCAGGAAGCGCGCGTAGCGGCTTTCTGTTCCGGCGTAGCCGTGCCGAAGCACAGACCCTGCACCTGCTCCTCCTTCGGCTTCGGGGTCAGCAGGGTGACCACGATGGCGAGGCACACGCAGAAGAGGAACATCCAGACGCAGAAGGCGTACACGTTCAGCTCGTTGAAGATGAAGGTGAACACGTTGTGCGCCTCCGGATTGAGGATCATGGTGATCAGTCGCGTGAAGCCCAGCACCAGACCCACGATGAGGGTCCACATACCCGCCTTCGGCGAGGTCTTCTTCCAGCAGATACCAAGGAGGAACACCGCAGCGATGGCCGGGGCCAGGAGGCTCTGGACGCTCTGGATGTAGTTGTACAGGCTCTTGCCCATGCGCTGGATCACGAAGATCCACAGCACGCCGAGCACGACCACCACCACCGTGGCGAT
>Ga0310786_10008217_pt1 | contig 13440 bp, 15 predicted proteins | sample AusTroGonzalo_MG_FD_203881 | JGI IMG/M metagenome (GOLD analysis project Ga0310786, IMG submission 203881) | Bovine rumen microbial communities from tropical cattle in Woodstock, Queensland, Australia - Gonzalo_03 (v2) (version 2) | ecosystem: Host-associated > Mammals > Digestive system >... | reverse complement strand
AAGGATGATTCTACGCGCTTACGCGCGCAACATCTCCACATTGTCGAAGAAGTCCACGCTGATTGCAGACGTTGCAGCCTCTGGCGAGGTGTCGTGTTCGGAGCCCACATTTGACGATTATGTCAGAGCATTGCGGAAACTCTTTGTGGTTTGTGACATTGACGCTTGGTGCCCAGCCATTCGTAGCAAGACCGCTATTCGCACAGGTCCGAAACGCTCCTTTGTCGACCCATCCATTGCAGTAGCGGCATTGGGCCTTACCCCAGAGGCGTTGCTGAACCAACTGAAGACCTTCGGTTTCATCTTTGAGCAGATGTGCATTCGTGACTTTAAGGCATATACGCTTGATTTTGACTCGCATATTTCGCATTACAGAGACCGTTACGGGTTGGAGTCCGACCTCGTTTTGCATCTTGGTGATGGTCGTTACGCTCTGATTGAATGTAAGTTGGGCAGTAAAGAGATTGAGGATGGCGCATCGCATCTTTTGGAGTTGAAACGTCTTATCAACGAATACAATAAAAAGGAGAAGCAAATGCCCCTGCGCGAACCTGACCTGCTAATTGTGATTACGGGCGGCAAGATGGCCTACACTCGTCCGGATGGTGTGAAGATTATCCCTCTGGCATGTATTAAGGAATGAAACAAACGTGATTGTAGAGACCAAAATGTTGAAAAATCATGCTGTTTTGTTATTTTGTTTCCAAAAATCACTGTTTTTGCAGAGTTTTAGAAACAAAATGACCGAGGTGAACGCAGAACAGATACTGAAATTTCCTGATTTAATAGCAGAGTTGTAATTAAACAAAATTCACCTCAGGGCTAATCCGAATCCCGAATTTAGCCTCCACCGAATTTTGTATTTTGTGGGCCAACTCCACGATATCTCGCCCTTTGCCGCCGCCGTAATGCACTAAGACGAGGGCCTGCTTGTCGTAGACGCCTGCGTGTTCGTCGCGCCAGCCTTTCCAGCCTGCTTGCTCTATGAGCCATCCCGCCGGCACTTTCACCATCCCGTCCGCATCGGGATAATGCGGAATGTTGGGATAATCCTTTTGCAAAGCCTCAAATTGTGCCTTTTCAATCACGGGATTCTTGAAGAAACTGCCGGCACTGCCGATTTGCTTCACATCGGGTAGCTTGGCGTCGCGGATGGCGCAGATAGCGTCATGGAGTTGCTGTAAGGTCGGGTCTTCTATGCCGTTTTGCTCCAGATAGGCTTTGATGTTGCCATATTCAAGATGGAGAGGGGCGCTTTTCTTCAGCAGGAAGTCCACAGAGGTAATGACATATTGGCCTTTCAACTCGCCTTTGAAGACGCTCTCACGGTAACCGAAACGACATTCCTCTTTCGTGAAGACCTTGGCTTCGCCCGTGGATAAATCCATCACCTCGCATTGCAGGAAGCTGTCTTTCAGCTCCATGCCGTAGGCACCGATGTTCTGTACGGGTGCGGCACCCACCTTGCCAGGGATGTGGGCGAGGTTCTCCACGCCATGCCAGCCCTTGCCGACACAGAAACGCACGAAGTCGGGCCAGCCCTCGCCGGCTTGGGCGCGGACAACAACTTCGTTCTCGTCTTCCATGATGATTTCTATGCCTTTGGTGTTGATGAAAACCACGAGCCCGTCAAACACCTCGTCTTGAAATAAGACATTGTTGCCACCGCTGAGAATCAAGGTCTTGTACTGCTGCAATGCGCCACCTTGGATGAGCGTTTGCAGCTCGCAGGCCGTGTTGATCTCAACGAAATACCTGGCCACGGCATCGAAACCGAAGCTGTTGTAAGGTCGTAGGCTGACGTTGGTTTTCATGGCTGCAAAAATACACAATAGAAGTGAAAAACCATCGTTTCATCAAAAACATTCGTATCTTTGTCCCATGAAACGCGCCATCGTATCGGTGATTAACGATTTGGTCACGGACCAAAGGGTCAACAAGTCGTGCCTGGCCTTGCAAAAGGCTGGCTACGAGGTGCTTTTGGTAGGACGGAAACAACGTAAGAGCCCGCCGATGGACGAACGTTCCTACGCCTCTCACCGCATGAAGCTGCTCTTCGAGAAAGGGCCTCTGTTTTATGCTGAATACAACATCCGACTGTTTTTCTTCCTGCTGTTTCATCGTGCACAACTCTTGCTGTCCAACGACTTGGATACCATTCTGCCTAATTTTTTTATCTCGCGGCTGAAAGGCATCAAGATGATTTTCGACAGCCATGAGTATTTCACCGAAACGCCCGAGTTGGTCAACAGACCCAAGGTGCAGCGCGTGTGGAAACGCATCGAAGGCTTCGTGGTACCTAAGTTGGACGAGATGATTACCGTGTGCGACAGCATAGCCGACTTGTTCCGTGAGAAATACGGTGTCAAGGTGCATGTCATCCGCAATATCCCGCCGCGCAAGGCCCTGCCACCCAAAGGCGACAAATCCGAATTGGGTCTGCCTACCGACAAACACCTCCTTGTCTTGCAAGGCTCCGGCATCAACATTCAGCGTGGTGCGGAGGAACTGGTGCAGGCCATGGCACAACTTGACGACTGCTTCCTGATGATCATTGGCGGCGGCGATGTGTTGCCCGTCCTGAAGCAAATGGTTGAAGACCTAAACATCGCCGACCGAGTGCATTTCTTCCCGAGGATGCCTTACCAGCAGATGATGGCCTACACGCAGCTCGCCGAGTTGGGCTTCTGCCTCGACAAGGACACCAACCTCAACTACCGTTTCAGCCTGCCCAACAAGCTGTTTGACTTCATCCAGGCAGGCGTGCCTATTGTTGCCTCGCATCTCACCGAGATAGAGAAGATCATCCGACAATACGACCTAGGCTTGTTCATCGAAAATCACGAGCCTGCCACCATTGCCGCCACCATCCGTGAGGCCTTGTCGGATGAGGCGAGAAGGGAACAATGGAAGCACAACTTGTCTGTCGCGGCACGGGATTTGTGCTGGGAGAACGAGGAACAGAAACTGCTTGAAATCTACCGACATTATGAATGATACCGATTATCACCTACACATCATCGCCTTCGACGTGCCTTATCCTGCCAACTACGGCGGGGTCATCGACGTGTTTTACCGCTTGAAGGCACTCATCGAGGCGGGCGTCAAGGTGCATCTGCATTGCTTCGAGTACGGCCGCGGCGAGCAGGAGATTCTGAAACGCTGCCATGAAGTGAAGTACTACAAGCGCGACACCTCGTTTGCCAAACAAATGAGTCTCACACCGTATATCGTCAATACGCGTCGCTCCGAGGCCTTGGTGCAAGACCTGTTGAAAGATGATTATCCCATCCTCTGTGAAGGCTTGCATACTACTGCTGTTCTTCTCGACAAACGCTTGAAAAACAGGAAAATCTATGTCCGTGCCCACAACGTGGAGCATGATTACTATAAAGGCTTGGGTGATACCGAACGATGTGGTTGGAAGCGGTTTTTCTACCATGTAGAGGCTTGGAAACTAAGACGTTATGAACATGTGCTGAAGAAGGCGACCGGCATTTTCGCCATCTCGCAACAGGATGTGGATTATTTCAGCAAGCATTACGCAAATGTGACGCTCGTCCCAGGCTTCAATGCCGCCGACTCGGTGTGCTCGGAGACGGGTAGGGGAGAATATGTTTTGTATCATGGCAACCTCTCTGTCCGTGAGAACGATGACGCCGCCAGGTGGTTGATAGAAAATGTGTTTGCTGAACTTGACATGGCCTGCATCGTATCGGGTTTGGATCCGACCGAGAAGTTGAAAAAGCTGGCCGAGAAATACAGCAATGTCACCCTGGTCGCCAATCCCGACGATGCCGAGATGATTGACCTCTTGCGACAAGCGCAGGTGAACATCTTGGTAACGAACCAGCCCACGGGATTGAAACTGAAGTTGCTGAATGCGCTTTACAACGGACGTTTCTGCTTGGTCAACTCCAACATGGTGAAGGGCACTTCTTTAGAAAGCCTATGTGTGGTGGTCGATGAACCCGAGCAGATGATCGCAGAAATCAAGCGACTGATGGAGGAGGACTTCACCGAGGACGACATCGAGGAACGCGATGCCAAAATGAGGCAACTCTATGATAACGAGTCGAATGCTCAAAAAATCATCAGAGCAATTTACTCCTAATTGTCAATTATCAATTATCAATTGTCAATTATTCCATATCCGAACAAACCACCGTCCCATTCTTACAATTGGCGATGCGCGACGGGTATTTCTGCATGAGCGTGTAGTTGTGCGTGGCCATCAGCACGGCGGTGCCGTTCTCGCTGATCTGGCGCAGGAGCTTCATCACTTCGAGGGTCGTGTCGGGGTCGAGGTTGCCCGTGGGCTCGTCGGCGAGGATCACATCGGGCTCGTTGAGCAGGGCGCGGGCGATGGCGACGCCTTGTTGCTCGCCGCCCGACATCTGATGTGGCATGCTCTTGCGCTTGTCAGCCAGTCCCACCTTGGCCAGCACCTCGTCGATGCGGCGCGAAATCTCGGCTTTCTCGGTCCAGCCTGTGGCGCCCAGCACAAACTCCAGGTTTTTCTCCACGCTGCGGTCAAAGAGCAGCTGGAAGTCCTGAAACACGATGCCGATCTTGCGGCGCAGATAAGGGATGTCTTTCCTGCGGAGCTTGGTGAGGTCGTAGCCGGCCACGCGGAAGATGCCGTCGCGGGCAGGTAACTCACCGTATAACGTCCTTAACAAAGAGGACTTACCGCTTCCTGTGCGACCGATGAGGTAGATGAATTCTCCCTTGTGCAAGGTCAGGTTGACATCACTCAGCACGAGGTTCTCCCGCTGAAAAATCGATGCGTTTTTGATTTCTATAATTGGTTCTGCCATAGTCTTTCTCTAAACACTAAACACTAAACACTAAACTAATTTTACCAACTCCCAGAGGCTCCGCCTCCGCCAAAGCCGCCACCTCCGAAGCCACCGAAACCGCCTCCGCTGAAGCCACCGCCTCCAAAGCCGCCCATGGGAATCCAGATGGTGCGTGAGCCACCACCTGAATAGTTTTGGCCGCTGCCATTGGAGAACTTGATGAAGATGATGATAATAGCGATGATAAAGAGCAGGGTGAGCCAACTAGGTATGCCGTCGTCGGCGTATTCGTCTTGCGTGAACTTGCCCGAGCAGAGGCCCATGATGACATTGACGGCATTGTCGATGCCGGTGTAGTAGTCGTTTTCTTTGAAGGCCGGAATCATCTCCTTGTCGATGATGGTTTTGGCCGTGGCGTCGGTGACGTACTGCTCCATGCCGTAGCCTGGACTGATGTTGGCTTGCCCTCTTTCAGTCCCTTTCTTGGGCTTCACGAGGATGACCAGGCCGTTGCCCTTGTCTTTCTGTCCCACACCCCAGCTGTGGCCGATTTCTGTGGCATATTGCTCTATGCTGTAGCCTTGCAGGTCGTCGACGAGCAGGACGAGGATCTGGGTCGAGGTGCTGTCGTTGTAAGCCACCAGCTTATGTTCCAAGGTGTTGATTTGCGAAGCACTTAAGGTGCCCGTGTAGTCGTTCACGAGGCGAGGTGGGTAGGGTGGACTCGGCAGCTGCGCTTTCAAGCCTGTGCCAAAAAGCAGCACAAGCAGAAGGATGAGCAGTAGGTTATATCGTTTAGTTGTTCTCATAGGAAATCTCGTCTGGTATTTCGTTGATGTCGTCGGATTGGTAGGGGAAGTAGGTCTTCAGCTTCTCTCCGCACCGCATGATGCCTTGCTCGAGGCCTTCGGCGAAGCGACCCTCCTTGAAGTGGCTCAGCATCAAGTCTTTCACGTCGTTCCAGAAGCCGTCTTCCACCACCTTGTCGATGCCTTCGTCGCCGAGGATGGCGAACTTGCGGTCTTTCACCGCGAGGTAGATGAGCACGCCGTTGCGAAGTTGGGTCTCGTTGAGTTTCAGGCGGTTGAAGACGACAAGGCTGCGTTCTTCCACGTCACCGCGACAGTGGTTCTCGATGTGCACTTTGATCTCGCCAGAGGTGTTGAGCTCGGCCTGTTTGATGGCCTCCACGATGCGGCGGTCTTCCTCGCGATTCAGTATGGTGATGGCATTCGACATGATGTTACTTTTTTGCAAAAATAAGCAAGTTTTTGATATTTTTCGTAAATTTGCCTCATTATAAAACCAAATTCTCATGAAAAAAGCTTTTGTCGTTCTTTTTGTTATGCTGTTTTCGTTTGCCAGCATTGCGCAAACGCTTGAAAACCCATCGTCAACCAAAAAGGGCTTGTTCTCTGGTCGGGACAAATACGGCTGGGTGGAAGCCAAACTAGGCCGAGCGTTTTTGCGGGCAGGTGAGGTGACAGGTGAGGACGCGCAGGTTTTCTATGGCGGAGCGGGATTAGGCGTCGGTGTAGTGTTGAATAAAACCATGCTTGGTATCGGCGGCGCTTTCGAGTGTGTCGACCTCATGGACAAATCCTATTCGTTTCCGCTTTTTTTGGAGCTGAGGCAATATATCGGGCGTGACTCGTCGCGCGGATTCCTTATTGGCGCCAAAGGAGGATGGATCTTGGGCGGTAAAAAGGCGTTCTCAACGGTTAAGCCGATTGGGGAAGAGGAGGAATTGGTGGGTACCACAACACGTTCCATGCAAGGCCCCTATGGGGAAGCGATGGTGGGCTTTCATTACCGCCAATTTGATTTCTTTGTGGCTTATAATTATCGTGTCGTCAAATACGATACGAATTATGTATATGGTACTAATGCCATGCCTAATTACGACGAGTCGTGGAAGCGAAGCATGCATGTGGTCATGGGAGGAGTGAGTTTCCGCTTCTTTTAAAATGTGTTGAAATCGGCAGGATGGTTATGAGTAAGACTTTTAAGGTCATAGTATTCCTGTTAACTTTGTTGGTTTTTGCTGCAAGCTGCAACAAACCCGACGAGCCGAATAGTGGCGACAATGGGAACGAACTCAACGGCCATGAATATGTCAACCTGGGTTTGCCCAGTGGCGTGTTGTGGGCCACCTGCAATATAGGAGCTAGTGCTCCTGAAGATATCGGTGACTATATCGCATGGGGTGAGACTGAACCCAAGGAGATTTATGATTGGAAAAGCTACAAATACGGCAGGTTCTTCCATGACCGTTACGAGCTGACAAAATATTGCACTGATTCGGTTTACGGACTTGATGGCTTAGTTGATGAATTGACCCTTTTGGAAGCCGCCGACGATGCTGCCACTGCCCACTGGGGCGCAGGCTGGCGTATGCCTGCCATAGAGGAATGGGAGGAATTGTTTCTCAACACGACTGGCGCGTGGACGGTCCAGAACGGCGTGAAGAGTTGGCTTTTCACCGCCACGAACGGCAAGAGCCTTTTTTTGCCGGCCGCAGGCTATTGGTGGGGGACGGAGTTCAATGCCGACCTGGGACTCTATTGGTCGAGTTCGGTCAACAAAGAGTTCCCGTACCGTGCTTGGGGCTTCCACTTCAATACCGACAGCGCCCATCTTTGCGGCAGCAGCGACCGCAACAGGGGACAAGTGGTGAGGGCAGTTTGCGCTCGTTAATACAGCAACCCGAACATCCAAAGGGGTATCTTGTTCCCATAGCCCACTTCGGTTTCGTCGATGGCCAAATAGCTATTGGGGATGTCCTTGATTTGGCCGAAGCTTTTCTTACGCCCGCCGACTTCAAACAAGTACTTCCCATCCACAAGGAAATCTCCTTTTGGAGGATAGGTCACTTGATGCGACTGGCTCAACTGGTTCAGAAAGAACAACTCCCGCATCGTGCCTATGTTGGGCTGCATGGAGAAAGCGTTCATGAGGTTGGTGTTGTTGAGGTAGATCTTTTCGGGTCGCGACAGGTCGGATAGTTTTCTTGGCGTATCGGTGAGTAACGACAGCAGCCCTGCCTTTTCCAAGGCATACAACATCTTCAGTCCTTGGTTTCGGTCGGTATCCAATTCGCGGTAAAGTTCCGACATGTTGGGTTTCTGCGGCACTTGCTCGGCCAAGATCATGAACATCTTTTTGGCTTTCTTGATGGTGGATTGCTCCACGTTCTCAATGACGGCATAATCGTTTTCCAAAATGTGGTTGACTACGTTCTGCAAACGGTTGGCGTATCCTTCATAAACGTCTTTGTAGAAAGGATAATAACCCATCTTCAGATATTGGACGAACGCAGGCAACACTTTGAAGCCATCGCTGATGATTTCCGTGGCAATGCTTTTGTGCTTTTTCAGCAAGTCCTTCAACTCGATGACGGGGATGTCCTTGATGCCTTCAAACTTCAGGTATTCACGGAACGAAAGTCCCGTCAGGGTGTATTCCATTAGCCTTCTTGAGAGGTCGCCTTTGCCTTTTTCCATTTTGAGCATCGACGAGCCGGTGTAGGCAACGTAAAGTCCGGGGTAGTTGTCGTTGAGGTTCTTCAAAACAGTCTGCCACGAGTCCAAATAATGAATCTCATCAAGGAAAAGATACCGTCCGCCATAGGCATAGTAGTCCTCCACGACATCCGCAAAGGCGTGTGTCGCAAACCAAAGGTCGTCCAACGAGGCATAAAGCACTTCTGATGTGTCTGGAAAGGCTTCCTTAATGTGCTGGAGCATCAGCGTGGATTTGCCCGTGCCTTTCGGGCCTTTGATGCCGATAAGTCTGTCTCTCCAGTCGATTTTCTCGAATAGGTATCGCTTGAAGTCGGTAGAAGTGGCTTGAAGCTTCCTGTCCAAGACTTTTTGCAAGTATTCTATTGAGTTCATGGTAGTCGTATTTTGCCCGCAAAGATACGAATAATATTTCAAAACACAAGTATTTTGCAAAAAATAGTATTTTTAAACACTAAAAACACAAGAAAATAATGTTTGTAAATACTAAATTTATATCAAAAATAGTATATTTAAACACTAATTGAAGATAGGGAATAATAATAAATCCCCGCAACGCTATTTGGAGTTGCGGGGATTTCAGTTTCTTAAATTCGCTAATTCTTAATCACAGCTTCTCCATATTCCTCTTTACGAACTCACTCAAATCCTTGCCCTTCAACAAGTTCTTCGAGAGTAAGGCGAGGTCGTAAATCTGACGAATCGTGGCTTCCTGCTCAGTTTCGTCTTTGTCGAGCAGGCCAGTGATGACGGGGCTATTCGTGTTGAGCATCAGCGTGTAGCTGTCGGGCATGGAGCCGTAGAACGACATGGGGCTGCCGCCCATCTGCTCCATCTCCTTCATACGACGCATCCATTCGTTTTGGGTGACCTCCACGGGGGCTGCCTCCGCGCCTTCGTTGCTGAACTCCACGTTGAACTTCACCATGTCGATGACCTTCTCGAAGGCGGCCTTCACGGTCTCCTTCTGCTTGTCGTCGAGGCCCGAGGCGGCTTCCTTGCCGTCCTTCACGATGAGCTTGTCGATGGTGTTGGAGTCGACGCGGGCGAACATGGTGCGGCAGTCTTCGCCTTTCTCGCTTTCCTTCTGCTCATAGGCGCTGATGAAGTGGGCGTCCAGGATGCCGTCCATCATCAACACATTGTAACCTTTTGTCTTGGCGTTCTCGATGTTGGTGTACTGGTCGTCCTTGTCGGTGGCGTATAGGTAGACGAGGAACTTGTCCTTGTTGGTCTGCTGCTCCTTGATGAGTGCCTTGTACTCTTCAATGGTGTAGTATTTGTCGTCAGTGTCCTTGAAGAGGAAGAACTTCTCGGCGCGCTCGTAGAACTTCGGGTCACTCATCATGCCGTATTCGATGAACACGCGGATGTCGTCCCAGTTCTTCTCGTAAGCCTCGCGGTCTTTCTTGAAGAGCTCTTCCAATTTCTCGGCCACCTTCTTGGTGATGTAGGTCGAGATTTTCTTCACGTTCTGGTCGCTTTGCAGGAACGAGCGGCTGACGTTCAGCGGGATGTCGGGCGAGTCGATGACGCCGTGCAGCAGCGAGAGGAACTCGGGTAGGATACCTTCCACCGAGTCGGTGACGAAGACCTCGTTGCAGTAGAGTTGGATTTTGTTGCGCTGGAACTCGTAGCGGTTCTTCACTTTTGGGAAATAGAGGATGCCCGTGAGGTTGAAGGGGTAGTCCACGTTGAGGTGGATGTGGAACAGCGGCTCGCCGAAGTTCATCGGGTAGAGCACGTGGTAGAACTCGTTGTATTCCTCGTCCTTGATGTCGGTCGGGGCTTTCTTCCACAACGGCGCCACGTCGTTGATGATCCAAGGCTTCTCCACTTCTTTGGTCTTGGGCTTGCCGTTCTCGTCGGTCTCGCCCTCGATTTCCTCCTGAACCTTGCGGGTGCCGAACTGAATCGGGATGGGCAAGAACTTGCAGTATTTGTTGAGCAGCTCACGAATGCGTCCTTCTTCGAGGAACTCGGAGGAGTCGTCAGCGATGTAAAGGATGACATCGGTGCCGCGGTCGCCCTTCGGGATCTCGTTCATGGTGTACTCGGGGCTGCCGTCGCATTCCCAGATGACGCCGTTCGGGCCTTCTTCCTTGCACGACTTCGAGATGAGCGACACCTTCGAGGAGACCATGAAGGCGGAGTAGAAACCCAAACCAAAATGTCCGATGATGTTGGCGGCTTCGGCTTCGCTTTGGGTCTTGAACTTGGCGATGAACTCCTCGGCGCCCGAGAAGGCGATTTGGTTGATGTATTTGTCGACCTCTTCGGCGTTCATGCCGATGCCGCGGTCGCGCACGGTGAGGGTCTTTTTCTTCTTGTCGACTTCCACCTTGATGGTGAGGTCGCCCAGCTCGCCCTTGAACTCGCCTGAGGCGGCCAAGGCTTTCAATTTCTGTGTGGCGTCCACAGCGTTACTGATGATTTCGCGCAGGAAGATTTCCTGGTCCGAATACAAGAACTTCTTGATGACAGGGAAAATGTTTTCTGTCTTAACTCCAATGTTACCGGTTGTCATATTGTTGTGCTTTTAATGATTTCAAGATTGACGAGGGATGTTGGTCAAATTGTGTGCCACTTGAGAAACTGACATTTTGGCAAAAAAAAGCCAGCCACGAAGTGTGACTGGCCGTGTGCATTTTGATGGAGACTGGCTTATTGGACTTCTTCGGTTTCTTCAGTTGTTTCTTCGGTCGTTTCCTCGGTCGTTTCCTCAGTCGTCTCTTCAACAGGTTCCTCGCTTTCTTCGTCTTCGCAGCCCAGTTCGGCAACTTTAGCTTCCATGAGCTTCTCAAGCTTCTCGCCGATTTTTTCCATCTCGGCTTGTTCGGCCTCAGTCATCTTGTCCTCTTCGACATATTCTCCCTTGGCCATACCGCCAAACAAAATTTCAAGGACGGAATTTTGAAGCTCGTCACAGGTCTGGGCATCGTGGATAGCCTTTTCGAATTGTTCAGACATTTCCTTTGAGTCTTGGAATTCCTTGGATTCTTTGCTGCTGCCGCCACACTGCGTGAAGGCGAACAACATCATGCCCGCGAGGGCAATCATCAGAGTTTTCTTCATAGTTGTTGATGTTTAAATGGTTGTTGTGTTGTTAAATCGCAACAAAAATAGGAAAAATTCGAGAAAAACAAGATTCTTTGAAAAAAACAAAAACTCAGCAATTGCGACATGCTCTTTGCTTGGTCTATATTATAATAATTTGTACTTTTGCGCCATAAATCATCAAAAATCCGTAATAATGAAAAACCTCAAGAAATCATGGATGCTGGCCGCCATCCTTGTCTGCGGCGCTTGCTTAGTGGCTTGTGGAAACAAGAACGCCAAAGAAAACAATGATGAGCAAAATGCCCAAACCGAAGTGCAGGCTGCACCTCAAGTACCACCTGCGGTGTTGTATGATGCTGCTGTCAACGACTACCTTGTCAATGTGATTGGCAAGAACTACGCCGAGGCCGAGTATTGCATCCCTTGCCCGATTGTCATGAGCACGAACGATGGCAACAAGGAGGATGTCCTCGTTTGGGGCGACTTCTGGGTGTTCAACTATAACCTTTCAGGCGACACGCTGAAGACCGTTTCGGGCGGCGACCATCCCGGCCTGATGCATCTGTCCAAGACCGAAAACGGCTATGAGGTGTCCAGCTTCGAAGCCGTGGAAGACGGTGCCGGCAACATGGAAAGCGCCAAGAGGATTTTCGGCGACAAATACGATGCCTTCTGGGAAATCAACAGCAATCAGGAGAAACGCTATGACGTCATACTGCATTGCGTCGCCGACTACGTGAAGAAGCACAACCTGCCTGCCAAGATGGTGCAAGACTATGGCTGGCCTGCCGTGGCATTGCCGGAATAAACCTTTGCAAAGCCAACCATGCCCGATAACCTCGAGAAATTCCTGAACGGTGTCGCTGAAGCCGCCGAGCAAAGCACGCTGGTGAAGATGACGCTGAGCAAGCCCGTGCAGAAGCACGACGAGTTGCGCAACGTCTATGTCAAGCCCGTGCTGATCAAAGAGAAACGCTTGTTCGCCTTCACTTATCATTATGAGCGTCGCGACGAGGTGAAAAACTACGATGCCGCGCAGATGCTTGACCTCTTGAAGGAGATGCTGCCTTGCCGTTTCCTCAATGCTGTGCTGTTCACCGTGGACGAGGATGTCACTTTGCTTGTTTCGAGTAAGGGCAAGGCAACGCTACAGACCAAGAAGGTGCAGGAATGCCGTGAGCAGAACCTGGAGCACGACAAGCAGAAAGCCCGTCTCATCAACCCAGCGAATCCTTGGTGGTACCAGCTGGGCCTGACGACACGTGAAGGCAAGATCACTGCCGACATGCAGCACAAGTTCAAGCAGATCTATAAATATGCCGAGATTGTGGAGAGCCTCATCAAGCCGATGAAGTTTGAAGGCACTGTCCATATCGCCGACATGGGGGCAGGGAAGGGGTATCTCACCTTTGCCCTGCATGAGCTGCTGACCCAACGCCTGAACTTGGATGTCGACATCAAAGGTGTGGAAATCCGTCCCGACTTGGTGTTGAAAATCAACGAGATCATCAAGGCAGACAACTTGAAGGGCTTGGAGTTTGTAGAGAGCAGCATCGAGGCCTATCGTCCCGAGAAGCTGGATGTGTTGATTGCCCTTCATGCCTGCAACACCGCCACCGACGACGCCATCGCCTCGGGCATCAAGGCAGGGGCGGAGCTGATTGTCTGTGCGCCGTGTTGCCACAAGCAGATACGACAGGAGATGGAACGCTCGGGCAAGGTCGACGCCATCACACGCTACGGCATCTTCCTCGAACGCCAGGCGGTGATGATTACCGCATCCGCGCCTTGATTCTCGAGTATTTTGGCTATAAGACGCAGGTGATGGAGTTTATCGAGATGGAGCACACGCCGAAGAATGTGCTGTTAGTCGGAAGAAGAACATCGAAAAATGCGAAAGACCCGAAGATTTTGCAGCAAATCAAGGAGTTGAAGGCTCAATATGGCGTTGAGACTCATTACCTTGAAACGGCGTTAGGATTAAAGAATTAAAAATCTCCGAAAAAGCGTTGCACATTAAGAAATAATTCGTAATTTCGTGGACTTTTCGGAAACGA
>Ga0310786_10008216_pt1 | contig 13440 bp, 7 predicted proteins | sample AusTroGonzalo_MG_FD_203881 | JGI IMG/M metagenome (GOLD analysis project Ga0310786, IMG submission 203881) | Bovine rumen microbial communities from tropical cattle in Woodstock, Queensland, Australia - Gonzalo_03 (v2) (version 2) | ecosystem: Host-associated > Mammals > Digestive system >... | reverse complement strand
TCTATCCCTGATGCTGCCTTGCCAATACACCAGCACAGCAGCATATTGAACTTTAGCCCCCGCTTACGACTCACCTTACGCAGTCGCGTCACGTCGAAGGTCTTCGTGAGCGTCACCATCGGCATGGACGACTTTGTCCACAGCTCGAAGGCGATGGCTCTGTTGGTATCCTTGGGATTGATTTCCTGTTTCATCGTCTTATTGGTATGCAATCTGTTTGCAAAATTACGCATAATTGCCGAGACAGCCAAACAATTGGGATAATCTGCACAAAAATGTGATGAATGTCACTCGTCAACGAGCAAATTCCCTATGCAAAGGTTTTGGGTGAGTCAAATAGATTTCGTAAATTTGCACCCAACATTCATTGAATAAAGCTATGGCAAGCAATATTGATTTTGTACAGTACATCGCCGACCAGTGTAGTGGTGCGGGCGAGATTATAGCGAAGAAGATGTTTGGCGACTACGGCATCTATTGTGATGGAAAAATCTTCGGATTGATATGCGACGACTGTTTCTATCTGAAACCCACAGAGGCAGTTCGGCCATTACTTCGTGTGGTTGATATGCGACCGCCTTACGACGGCGCCAAGGACTATTTTTACATTGCCGATGTCGATGACCGTGATTATGTCTCGTTTATAGTCCGCGAAACCTGCAAGGCTCTACCGGCACCGAAGCCTAAAAAAAAGGCCATTTGAAAGCGTGCTTTCAAATGGCTCTCGTTACCTATAAAGTTCAAAATGGAACGGTTTGTCGAAATGACGACGGGAATAATATGTAACTGAGGGGTGCGTGAGATTCATCACCATAGTCCAAGATGTTCCGAGGAATCCCTCGTGCTGAGGCTGCGACACGGCCGAGATGGCATCGGTCAACTGTTTCTCACTCATCACACCGTGCGTTTGGTCGAACCGCTGGCAAAGTCTGTCATAACGATCATCACCTTCTTCGAGTCCTACATTCAGTTTCTGCTCACAAAGATAGTGATTGGCCACAGCAGGCGTTTCTACCACCACCATTTCGTTGTCAACATATTCCACAACCACGTTTCGACCCGTTGCATCAGCCATTGCGTAATGGTGGGCCGAACCGATGTCTGAGTGCATATCAATGCCACGCAGCAGTTCCAACGCCTCACTGACATTAGCAGCATTCTTCAACATATAGGAAATAGCAGTAGTTGTTGTCAGGTCGGGTTTGCTAGTGCGCTGGTGAGTCTCTACGGTATCGCCAGCCATCAGGTCGGCAATAGCCAACCCTTTCTCGTTGATACCATCGAGAGCAACAAACAAGCCCGTTAATGCCATATACTGATTCTTGAATCCCTCTGGCTTGAAGTCCTTGCCGAAACCATAGAACTCCACATTGAAGGTGGTTATTGTTTCGTATCCTTTATCGGGAATGCAATGCATGATTACGCCGATGGCCGACGGGAAGTCGAAATTGCGTCCCATCATCACGCCACCATCGGGTGTGTGAACCGTAAGGGCCGAACATCCGAAATCGTTCTTTGGGGTCTTCACATCAATCTTGTAGTGCCCCTTCGACAAAAACTCAATGGCATAACCTGCCAACTGATCGGCAGATTCGAATCCACCTTTCGCCATCAATCCGTCGAAGCCATCATCGCCACGATACTCCATGTAGTAGAGTCCATCATCGAGCTTTACGCAAGAATTAGCGCCTTTCATCAGCGCCCCGAACTCCATCCATACTAACACTCCTGCGACTATCACCACTACTATCACTACTCCCAGCGCACCCAACAGTGCAATCTTTAATCCTTTTTTCATCGTCCGTCTATTTGTTTTTTATGTTTGACGTTGCAAAAATACTAATTGTTGCAGAATGCACCAAATTTCTGGGATAATATGCACTGATTTCTATTATTTTTTGAATATCTCGGCAAGTTTTGCATCAAGTTGTTCGCCACGCAGATCGATATCAACCACCTTTCCATCACCATCAAAGAGTATGTTACTTGGTATGGAATGAATCTCATAGGTAGATGAGCCGATACTTTGCCATCCAGCAAGGTCGCTCAAGTGTACCCAGGGCATCTTCATGGTCTTGATAGCTTGCAGCCAGGCTTCCTTTTTATTGTCAAATGAGATAGCCACGATGTCGAGTCCCTTGTCGTGATACTTCTCATAACATGCCGTTACGTTAGGCATCTCGGCACGACAAGGTCCACACCACGAAGCCCAGAAGTCAACCAGCACGTAACGGCCCTTGCCGCACCACTCGCTCAGCTTATGCTTCTTACCCTCTGTATCATTCATCGTCAGGTCAATAAAACGCTTGCCAATAGAACGCGGTGAATTGCCTGAGAGCATTTTCAGACGCTGCTTGGCCTGCCTCATGGAAGGATTATCCTTATATTCTGGATGAGCATCAAAAATCTTTTGCAAGTCACCAACCGAGAGATTATCAGCAATCATCGGTACGAAATGTACGGGTATTTCTGAGTCCAGGTTCTCCATCACAGCCTTATACATTACCTTATAGGCCTCTTCTTTGGAGTCATTGATCATACTGGTATATAGTCCTCTTACGGCCTCGTTCATAGCCATAGATGCCTTAGAACCCTTGACGCTACCTTTCATCAAATCCACCTCCGTAGGCGTATTGTCAACCATCACTGCAGCCACATTTTTCAGTAAATCTTGAGGCGACTTTATACGTTGAACGTCGGCTATAATGGTTAACATAGTGGTTCCGATAGGCTGTTCGGCTTCATAACTCCACTTACCATTATTTACGGTTGTGCTGTCTTTCAGTTTACCCATGCCTATATCATCACAAAAATAGATCATTTTAGCGTCAGCTGCTGCTACGCCATGAATGTTGACCTTTGTCTGCGCCTGACTCATCACTGCGATGAGGGCAAACAATACTGTCGTGAATATTTTCTTCATTGTATATTTTATATTTAATTACTATCTATCTTACATATTTATCGCTTTCATCAGTCGAACGGCATCCACGTACTGTGCGATACCCATTGTGACCTTCTTGGCATCCTGCATCGCATGAACAACAGTAGCCTGACGACCAACAACATCGCCACCGGCAAAGACACCTTTACGCGTTGTCATGCCATAAGGAATATCACGCGTAATCAGGAAGTTTTGATCATCATTGTCCAAGCCCGATGTTGTACGCACAATCTTTGTTGCAGGAGTTGCTCCGATAGCCATGATTATATTGTCAGCTGGTAATGTCTGCTTTACAGGCTCTTTTTCAGGTTCCTTGGTCTCGAGCACAATCTCCGTGATTTCCATATCGTCATCAACATGAATCTCAGTGATAGCACTCCACCAATTGAAACGCACACCTTCCTTAACAGCATCTTCATACTCTGCACGCAGAGCTGACATATTTTCTATACCCTTATGATAGATGACATTAACCTGAGAGGCACCAATACGAAGAGCTGTACGTGAAGTATCCATAGCCGTATTACCACAACCAATAACCCATACTCGGGCTCCTTCGTCAACGGGTAACTCCTCGCGTTTCATGAATCCCTCGTTAATAAGTTCTACACGGCGCAGGAAATGAGTGGCCAAACGGATACGCTTCAAATTAAAATTCCTTGTTGCACCTTCGCCCTCAAAAATACAGCGTCCATTCTGCCAAATGGGAATCTCGAGTGACTTGGGTTTACTGAGACCTGTACCGATATAGATAGCATCAAAACCCTGTTCAAAAAGGCTGTCCACCGTAATTTCCACACCAACATGTGTGTTACGATGAATAACGACACCCATTTTCTCGATGTAACGTATCTCGCGAGCTACGACCTCTTTTGGAAGTCGATATTCGGGAATGCCATAGCGGAGCACGCCACCACACTGAGCCTCCATTTCAAATACTTCCACTGCAAAGCCCATACGCGAAAGATCACCTGCTACTGTAATGCCCGACGGACCCGCACCAATGACAGCCACCTTTCCACGTGTTTTCTCTACCATATCTTCATGTGTCAGACCTAACTCCGAGTCAAAATCAGCCACGAAACGCTCCAGTTTTCCAATATTAACAGGCTCTCCCTTCTTACCCAAGACGCAGTTTCCTTCACACTGCTTCTCATGCGCGCAGACACGACCACATACTGCAGGCAGATTACTCTTTGCACGGATAATGCTAATGGCATTGCCCATGTTGCCTTTCTTTAGTTCATGAATCCAGTCGGGGATATCATTACTAATAGGACATCCCTTTTTACATTGTGGCACCTTACATTGCAAACAGCGTTGTGCTTCTGCAATGGCCTCAGCCATCGTATAGCTTTCGTTAATTTCTTCTTTGAATTTCATAGCAATCAAATTTTATAAGCGTTTATCCACGTAACACGTTTTACTGCCATCGAATCAAACGAATTGCGCCCTTGCCGCAGACACAGTCAAAACGGTAAGGGCGCATATGATGAGTTTCTTTATTCAGGAATCATTTGTACGGCAGATAACAGTTCTTGGTAGTAATGCCAGGCGCATTATTCTGCAACATATGGCTGAGCCATTTATCACCAAAGTTACCTCCATACGTACCCGCCTGATTCTTGTGAAGAGCCAGACGACGGAGGTCAGAGAAACGAGTTCCCTCGAAAGCAAACTCCATCGCATACTCATCGCAAAGAAGATCTTCCATCGCATTGATGTAGTCATCTTTGGTATAAGTTGTCAGGCCAAGGCTGAACTTGCTGTTTATATCAGCAAGCTTAGCACCAAGAACCATGCTGTAGCGATAAGTAGAATAGAGGTCCTCAACAGCTCCTGCACCATGATAGTGAATACCAACATATGCTTTCGTAGCACCGTTCTTGAAGATGTCAGAATTCTCCTGAGCCAAGAAAGGCAACTTGGTGGTAAGCAATTCGTAAGACTCGGGCATGAGATAGTACTTATCATCAAGATGTGACTGAGCCATATCGAGCACCTTATTACCACTTCCGTCAACAGAATCATTACCCTCCTGATCCTTCAGGTAAACCTCAAGGTAACGATAGTTGGGTAACTCTGAATGATAACCATTCTTCAATATAGCGAAAGCAGCATCAGGATAGCCCATGCGGTTGATAGCCTCTGCGAGGTGGAGCCATACGGTAGTATTACGATAGAGGTAGATATAAGCCGTAGAAGGTTTGAGAGTATATACAAAAGTGGAATCGGCACCAACACCCTGACTAACGATAGAGGCACGTGCATCACCCAACGCCTCATTCTTGACAATCCAGTTGAAAGGTGCCACCTTCACCTGCTCTGTATAGTAATAATACTGAGCGCGACGAGCTGAATCGCAGTAAGCCTGAGAGGGAACAATCTGTATATCCTCTGTCTTGGGGCAATTAAAGATGTCATTCGCGTTGGTCTTAACAGCGCTCTGACGCTCTGTGCCATAGTAATTATAACCATATGATGCAGGAATATCGGTAGTCTTACCCATCGTATAGTTCACTGCCATGGGGATATAAGAGATAATATCGCCAGTTGTAGCCTGATGACTGAAAGAATTTTCCCAGACAGGCACACCATTATACAAAGAATTGTTCTTTGATTCGTTATAATCTGCAGGCCACTCCGTGAAGTTCTTGAAGATAGGACTGTATTCACTATAGTAAGTATTCATAGGATCAACATAGAATACGGAGATGTTTTTAAGGGCTAGCTGTCCCTCATAGCGCAGATACTGATAATAACAGGTGGCAGCCTTCTCGTATTCGCCTAACTCCAGATAAATATCACCCAGCACCACATTGAGCGGAATAAAACATTTGGCAGGGTTAATAAACTTCTCCTCACTACCCCAGTTGAGCATACCAATAGAGCGTGACGACTGGTTGAAAGTAGGAACAGAGAGCTGCTCATCAGTGTAACGTGCCTTAAGAGCTTCAAGCATCTGTGCCTCGCCAGTAAGAATCGTCTGATAGTCGGTCATTGAGGTATTGGAATTTATTTGACCGATAGTGGTAACGGGCTCTGTGATATAAGGCACCTGGCCATACTGGCGTGAGAGCTGAAGGTAAGTCCATGCACGGAAAGAAGCCACAGCAGCATACTCGTTGCACACCACATTACGGGCACCCGTGGCCAGCGTGGTGTCACGATGAGCCAAGTAATAGTTACAGTTGTTGATTACCTTATAATAAAGGTACACACTGTCGTACTTATTCGTGGCATCAGCCGTAAACGATGCCAAGTTGCGCAGATGGGTAGTAGCCTTAGAAGTAGGACTCACCAAGTCACCACGCATCTCATTCTGATAATAATACTGGTCGGCCAGTTCCTGCATAGCCTGCATGATGCCATAGGCATAGAACACGGAGTCTGTCTTCTGATTAAGCTCTGGGTCGAACAACTGGCGCGAGCTGTCAGACTCAAGCATATCTTCGCAGGACATCAAACCACAGATTACACAGAATCCACAGATTATATATTTTGCTTTGGTAATCATAATTTTTTACTTTTTTACCTTTTTATTTTTATACCTTTTATTAGAGGTTAATCTTCACACCCATTGAGAAGACGCGTCCCTGAGCAATATTACCACAGTCGATGCCCTGATAGAGTTGGTTATTGCCTGCAGCAAACTCAGGATCGCTACCTGTGTATTTCGTAAGGGTGAAGAGGTTGCGTCCCTCTGCCCAAACAGAAATACCCTGCAACCATGACTGCCATGACTCAGGAATGGGAACCTGATAAGAGAGCATCACATTCTTCATACGCAAATAAGAGCCATCCTCAATCCAACGGTCTGAGAAACGGTTGTTACCCATAGGATCACCATAGCACAGACGTGGCAGATCGGTAACCTGTCCCTCGTAGCGCCAGTGACCAATTTCTGCCACCTGCTGGTTATAAAGTGTAGATCCGCTGTTGAGGATAGAGCGCTGATAGTTATAAACATCATTGCCCAGACTATAATTGAAAGTCATACCGAGGGTGAAGCGCTTCCAGTTGAGGTTCAGGAAGATATTTCCATAGATATCGGGATTAGGATCACCAATAACGACCTTGTCAGCTTCACTAATCTGTCCGTCATTGTTAACATCCTGGAAGATTACGTCGCCAGCTTGGAAATACTGCTTAGCACCAGTCTCGTCAAGCATATAAAGACCTGCAGCCTGTGCTTCGGCAGTAGTAGAGAATACGCCACTGGTCTTATAGCCATAGAAAACACCTACTGGGTTGCCCACTGCTGTGAGGATATTATCCTTTCCATATATAGAAGAGGTGTAGTTACCATTAGCCAATGACTTAACCTCATTCTGATAGTGACCTACAGTAGCACCTACTTCCAAATGCCAGTCCTTCAAAGAGATGGGTTTACCATTGATACCAACCTCGAAACCGCTGTTACGCAATTCACCATCGTTAGTCCAGTAATTATTGATACCACCGATGGGGTTCTCAAAGCTCTTCAGAGCCAACAGATCCTTTGTGTTATGGATGAAGTAGTTAGCATTGAAGCCCAAACGGTTATTGAGGAAGTTTGCCTGCAAACCAATATTGAACTTCGATGTAGTCTCCCACTTAATCTCTTCATTACCCACATTGGTGAGCTGCATACCAATCTCAGTATAGTTATAACGTACGGTATTAAATGATGTACGTGCAGCGTAGTTGCTGATGTCATCATTACCACTCATATCGAAACCGGCATTCAGACGCAGGTAGTTAATACCAGAAGTCTTGGGGAACCAGTTCTCATTGGTGAGTACCCAACCTAACTGCACGCTGGGGAATACAGCCCACTTCACGCCACCCATCTTAAAGCCGCCGCTGGCATTTGAACCGAAACGACTATTGGCCTCTGCCAACAATGATACTGTAGCGAAGTATTTGTTCATGTAGTTGTAATCACCAGAAGCATACCACTGCATGTTTTTCCACACATCATCAGCACCCTTCACGGTTGAATACACATCATTACCCGTTGCAAGTTTCGGGTTCTTATCATCCTCAAGTTTCGTAGAATACTGAGTAGCCAGATCACTATTGTCGTAAGAGAAATAGGTATAACGGAAACCACCCATGGCATCAATGGTATGAGCACCAATCTTCTTGTTCCAATCCAGATGAGTATTGCTCAACACGTTAATCTCCTTTGAGAAGATTGAAGCAGCCTTAGAATATACTGTTCCGAGATTCTCGATAGCAAAAGAAGGCAGACCGATGTTGGGACGATAGTAAGCCTGTGAGTTACGATTGAGATAGTAACTGAAGTGAGAAGTCAGTTTCCAATCCTTGTTGATCTCATAGGTAGGAGCGATAGCCACATTGAAGAAAGTATTCTCATTACGATTTTTACGCTCACCTGTACCATTAATCATCAGAGCCAATGGGTTAGCCTGCGAGTAATTGCCGTTTTCCAAAGTGCTATAGAGGTCATCGGCATCAGAGAGCAGTGAGGTAAATGCATTGATATTCTTATTATACTGATAAGGATTGAGCAATGGGCTCTTAATCAGCGATAGGAATGCTGGTGAAGTGATCACGCCTGCATTAAGATCTGCGGGAATACCCTCGTCAAAGAGGTTTGTATTTGAACGTGAGAATGACATATCAAACTTCGTAGTAAGGTTCCAAAGCAGATGGATATCTGTATTGAAACGCACATTGATACGGTCGAAGCTAGTTGACTTCACATTCTTCATGGTCTGAATATAAGCCACAGACAGGTTATACATACCAACATCATCACCACCCTGTACATTAATACTATAGTTGTGAGTCAGTGCTGTGCGATACACATAGTCGCTCCAGTCAGTATCATTATGATAGGTATTGTAATAGTAACCATCCTTAGCATCATTGAGGAAATTAAACTGCAAAGGATTGGTAGAAGAACCTATACGATCCTGAACCTCAGCAATAGTACCCAACTGCTCAACAGCATAGTTACGATACTGGGCTGCATTCATCATTGTGGGATAGCTGGGAACAAAGGTCCACCCCAATCCCAGTTTGGCATCGATGCGTGTAGCCATAGAGTGACCGCGTTTAGTGTCAATAATAATAACACCATTGGCACCACGTGCACCATAAAGAGCTGTAGCATTCTTCAATACCGTGACCTTGTCAATATCCTCAGGAGAAATTGTAGAGAGCATATTGAACACATCACCCAAGTGCAGCGACTCACGATTCTGCTGCATATCGAGTTCCACACCATCGAGAATCACCAGAGGCTGAGCATTGGCATTGATAGAACTGATACCACGGATAAACATGGCAGCACCCTGCTCCAAATTGCCTGAATGCATATTCATACGAATGTCGCCACCCAGTTTCTCAGTCATCTCCTCATCAATAGAAAGACCATTGCCATTAGAGATAAAACTGTTTTTGGCAGTGATAGTAGTACCATCTGCATACATATCAGCGAAGGCGCCACTCAGCATCTTGATACTCACATTCTGCTTCTCGTCACCAGCAATAATACTTACCTGCTGCGAGATATAGGTAGGAGTCTGAACGAAGAGCGAGGTGGTAAAGGTAGGCACCTTGATAGTAAACTTACCGTCATCATCGGTCATAGCGACATAACGCTTGTCGTTAAGAGCCTGAATACGTACACCTGCCAACGGCAACTTTGTTGCTTCATCGACAACGATACCCTGTACACTAATTGTGGGGGTGTTATCGACAATCAGAGTGCGCTTTGGAGCTTTCAAGCCCGTAAATTCCTCTTCGTCCTCAGCATCATCCTGAGCGAAAGCAACCGAGCATGCTGTCAAAGCAATGGCACAGAGTGAGAGTCTGAGACTCTGACGCTGTAAGTAGTTATATATCGTACTTTTCATCGTTGTCATTAGTCATTAGAAGAATTAGCCCAATAATCATTATATTCCTTCGGAACGAGATAAACACCTGCTACACGCATCTGCTGGTCGTATTTCTTACGGTTGGCAGAAGAGGTAAAACTCTTTGTGTGCATCATCATCAAACTAGGATAAGCATCCAGTCCATAATAACAAGCAGGGAATGTAAACTCGCCAAGATCAAATACATTGACCTTTCCTGGATCACCAATGCAAGTCAGTTTCTTACTATCGGTACCCTCGTCTGTGGTCATCTCCAGATCCTTAGCGGCTCCCTGTGGCAATACCGTAAGCTGCTGTTTGTTAGCGGCATCAGTCCAGCTGAGATAGAAGCGCAGGTAGTAGGGCTTCACATCTACTGCAGGCTCTTCAACCTGTGCAGGAACGGTAATCACATAGATATGATACGTTGTAGAGCGGACGCCTTTCAGAGCAAAGTTAAACTCTGGCTTACTTGTAGAACCATCAATGTTAGCACTATCCACAGCAACGTATGAGAAGAAACGTGATGTTCTTGGGAAAAGCCACTGACGGAACATCTCAGGAACTTTCGAGAAGAGGCTATCACGACCAGCCAAGCTATCCAATGGGATATTGTGAGAAGTGAGTTTCTTCACCTTCATCGTTGCATCTGGACGAGTAGAACCAAGCACGGGGTTGTAAGAATCCCAAGAATTGAATGAGAGTGAATCTATTGTACGTGTGATACCATTACTCATCTCATTGACAGCAAGTGTGTAATCCAGCACCGTCTGTGCATTTTTCAGCAGACGGCCACTGGTAGAAACCACTGTATCTTCTTTACTAAGTGTACCCTCACCAAAGAATGGCTTATTATAAGGATTAGAAGCTGAGAATACAAGATTGCTGACAAGATTACGACATGTCAGGGAGTCTTGCAACTCGGTATCAGCCTCAGCAGCCTTGTCGGCCTTGGCATCTGTTGCTTTGAGTGAAGAGGCAACCAGTGTTTTCTTCGTAAGATCCATATAATCCATCTTCGGAATATACTGATAGCAAGGACTGATGGCTGCATAAGCACTGTTCCAAGCCTTATCATTAGGAATCAGCATACAGAAGGTACTATCCTCTTCCTCCAGGTCTGCACGCATAATAGTGCGGATCACGTTGTTACGCTTCTTCATCACAGAATCCAGATAGGTCTGCTTGCCGTCGCGCAACGGACCAATGACTGAGGCATTCACATCAAGATAGTATTCATCATATTTCTGAATGTACTTCTTTAACAAGTCGCAGTCCACGAGCTTATCGATGTTCTCATAGAGATTCTCATGGAACTCTGACATACCATTAATCTTATGCATCACGCCATTAGTAGAAGCCATGTTGACGGTATTATATGGGAAGCCATCAAAAGACGTCTGCGTAAAAGGATGATGCTTGGCATTAAGAGAAATGATAATCGTACTATCAAGAGCAGCCGATACAGGATGATTGTAATTCGTAACATGCTGCTGGATGAACTGTTTCAGGATTGTAGCACTGTCGCTGGCCATCAGTCTATTGTACTCAGCATCACTGAAGGCATCATCAACAGGTGCCCATACAGTATAGAACTGTGGACTATTAAGTGCCTCAGAGAAGTTGCACTTACTGGCAAGCGCTGTAAACTTAGTCAGCTGCTGATCGTTTGAGATATTTTCCCACAACGTGTTGTTGGCTCCAGCCTGGTCACCACCAACAACTTGAGGCACCGTGTTGTAGTCATCGTAGTCGGAGCAAGACGAGAATAAAGGTAAAAGGGTAAAAAGGTAAAAGGGTAAAAAGCCTTTAGCCATCTTCCTTACCTTATTGAATATTATAACTCTCATATTTGTTTTACTTTTTTATTTTTTCACTTTTTTACCTTTATATTAGTACCAGTCCTCAGACATCGTCTGACTGTTCACAATGTCGAGGGGCACCAGTTCAACGAAGTCGAACGACCAACCCAGGTTAGTATCGTTCACAAGGTTCTTAATACGCAACCAGTAATCCTTACCCTGCTCAAAGCGCTGAGTAGTAATGATACGGCGCAACATCATCGTACCATAACCTGACTCTGAACGACAGCTGGTAGAACCAATAATCTGGCTGGCAGCCGAATAGATATCATCATCAGAATAGGTCAACGGGTCTGTAACAGTATTATAGGTACCACGAGAGAAGGATGCCGGAGCACGCATATAACCACGTACATGCATACGCTGGTCACTCTCTACGCCACAATCAGAAGTCTCATCGTCAGCACGGCTAACAATATCCTCGTAACCGATGGTTGCATCCTGATAAGGGTTAGCACAAGCATCGAAAGGAATACCGATGGCCACCATGTCAGACTGCTTTGAAGAGTTACCCAGATAGAACTGCATCAGTCCACCACGTGCCATAGGAGGATAGATAATACGCAGCTCATAGTCACCCGTAGGCACATGAGGCAATTTGATAGCGAAGTCATATACATCCCAACCCTGGAACTGGTCTGAGTTGTGTGCACGCCATGCTCCCATCACATTGAAACGGAGCAGTGTACCAGGATTATAACAAACAATATTATCAAAATAGTTGTTCTGGAAAGCCACACGGTTACCATCACCACCACCATTCATAGAACTTACCTCTGCAGGTGTTGCACCACGCAAGCCATTGTTGATGAGCTCATAGAGGAAAGTAGATGAGTCAAAACGAAGGCGCTCATGAAGTGCGTCCTTTGCGTTCTGATCATACTTCAGGATTCCCTTGATACGGTGAATATAACCGTTAAGAGTCTCCACGCTATTGTTACGGTCAACAGATACGCCAGCGAACTTCAGCACATGGTCACCATCACCAGGCATACCAAAGAGTCCCAGCTTAGAAGTCAGTGTGTTGTTCGTCAGATAACGGTTCAGCCACAAGTTCTTTGTCGTCTTAGGATTGGTCTCCCATACCTTCAGGATGGTATTAGGAAGCATCGTCTCGAAATATTCCTGTGGCTCATAGCCGAAGCAGAAGTTCCATGAAGAGTTTGTCTGAGCATTCTTCTCGTAAACAATACGGTCAATAGGCATACCTGCACGCAGGATATGATATGCCACGAACATATTCACCACATTAAATGGATTCGTATAGTCATCGCCAGTACTGATAGTGATACCCTTCTCATTGATATAGTCGTACCACGCACTGCAGTTGCCATACCACTCAACACACTTAGCCTTCAAATCATCAAAGTTATTGATACCAGCTGCACGGAACACATCATCAGTCTCAGCAAAGACTGTCCATTTAATCATACACTCCTTCGGATAATACAGGGAGTTACCATCACGGTCATTGTGATTAGTACCCAGATCATAGGTCTTTGCAGTACCGTCAGCGTTACGCTTACGCTCTATCATAAGTGTGTCGGTATAGCCCGTGGCCTCAAGGGCTGCATAGAAAATACTCAGGTCCTTTTCTCCCTCAACACGCAACTGGTCATCAGTGGTGCGGTCTGAACGTGGAATCACACTAGAGCAAATATGGAGCACACCATTGATAGCATCAATATCACCTTCAATGATAGCAGAGATATCATTCAGACTGGTAAGACCTCTATACTCTGAATCCAAGAACACACCCACGCGA
>Ga0310786_10008215_pt1 | contig 13446 bp, 13 predicted proteins | sample AusTroGonzalo_MG_FD_203881 | JGI IMG/M metagenome (GOLD analysis project Ga0310786, IMG submission 203881) | Bovine rumen microbial communities from tropical cattle in Woodstock, Queensland, Australia - Gonzalo_03 (v2) (version 2) | ecosystem: Host-associated > Mammals > Digestive system >... | reverse complement strand
TTTTTGTGTATTTCTCTACTATTTCTTTCGCATAATTAAGTTTAGCGATTACATCTAAAGCACGTTTTTGGTCACTCCAAAAATCAGGTGCTTCACTAATAGTAGATAATGTAGAAATATCTTTATTTAATTTATCGAGGTCAAAGAGAACACCCGAGTTGATGGATTACTTCACCAACAGCACTTAGATCTTGCTTTAAGATAACCAAGTCTTTCATTATTTCTTTTCCTCTTCGGCCTTAGGAGCGTCTTTAACTTCTCCCTTATTTTCAATTGGCTCACCAGTTTCTGGATCAACTTCTACTTGTGGTTTCTTTTCGAGTTTAACATTAACAAGATTTAAAACAGCATCAACAGAAGCTAAATCTAAACATTCTCTAAACATACGGTAACCTTCATTAACGTAGTCTTGTAATGGGTTAACGTTAGCGTAGCTTCTTAAATGAATTGCGTCTCTAAGTCTAGCCATAGAGTCAATATGCTTAGTCCAGTTATTATCGATACAGTGGAGGATAATATCACGAGTCACTCTATCGACCATTTCTTCTGGCCATGTCTTACGTCTTTCAAGGTAATAGTCATAAATCATATCACCTAAATCTGGTGCACAGTCTTCGACTGTAATTTCATCAAATAAGTTAACTTTAATACTACCTTCTGGTAAGAAACGAGGTTCAACTTCTTTCTTAAGAAGAGAGCCACTTACGAGTTTATTATTATCTCCAAGAGGTACTGCTTTTTGAGATAAGAAAGTACCTGTAGTAGAGAAGACTTCATCAATAATATCGGTGATATCCGCTCCATCAATAATACGGTCACGTTTATCGTAAACGATTTGTCTTTGTTTTGCTAAAACATCATCGTATTCGAGTAAGCTCTTACGGGTATCAAAGTTAGTACCTTCAATACGTTTTTGAGCTGAAGTAATAACGTTAGAAACCATCTTAGCTTCAAGAGCTTCTTCTGGTTCAAAACGTTTTTCTATAAAGTTTCTAATTCTATCAGCGGCGAATCTCACTAATAATGTGTCATCAAAAGAAACATAGAAACGAGAGAATCCTGGATCACCTTGACGACCAGAACGTCCTCTTAATTGGTTATCAATACGACGAGATTCATGTCTTTCTGTACCGAAAACACATAAGCCTCCTAACGCTCTAACTTCATCATCAATCTTAATATCGGTACCACGACCCGCCATGTTAGTAGCTAAGGTAATGTGGCCTTTTTTACCAGCATCTGCAATAATTTCTGCTTCTCTTGCGTGGTTTTTCGCGTTTAACATCTCATGAGGTAAACCTGCTTCAGTGAGCATCTTAGAGATTTCTTCTGAAGATTCAACTGAGACTGTACCAATTAAGATAGGTTGACCTTTCTCATGACGTTCTTTAACTTCTTTGATTAACGCTCTAAGTTTTGGTTCTTTATGAGCATAGACATAATCAAGCGCATCAATTCTTTGGATTGGTTTATTGGTCGGAATAACTACAACACGCATGTTATAGATTTTTCTAAATTCTTCTTCTTCGGTTTTTGCAGTACCGGTCATACCAGCCATCTTCTTATATAAACGGAAGAAGTTTTGATATGTGATGGTAGCAAGGGTGACTGTTTCTTGTTTGATGGTAACATTTTCTTTGGCTTGAACAGCTTGATGTAAACCATCACTCCATTCTCTACCTGGAAGAACACGACCAGTGAATTGGTCAATAATTTGAACTTGTCCTTCAGCGTCAACAAGGTAGTCAACATCTCTACCCATAATATAGTTTGCTCTTAAGGCATTATTGATACGGTGAACTAAATCAGAATAGGCTGGATCATAAAGGTTAGGAATGCCAAACATTCTTTCAGCCTTCTTATTACCAGCATCAGTTAAGTTAACAGTCTTATCTTTTACGTCGATAACATAGTCAACTTCTTTTTTAAGTGTCTTACAGAATCTATCCGCAACGGTATATTGAGAGGCACTCGCTCTCGCACCACCAGAAATAATTAATGGGGTACGTGATTCATCAATTAAGATAGAGTCAGCTTCATCGATAATACAGAAATCAAGTCCTCTTAAGACTCTTCTTTCCTTAGATGTTGCCATGTTATCTCTAAGATAATCGAAACCTAATTCAGAGTTAGTAGTATATGTGATATCACATAAATATGCTTCTTTCTTTTCTGTAGAAGTTTTACTACGTAAGTTAACTCCAACAGTTAAACCTAAGAAACGATATACTTGCCCCATCCACTCAGCATCACGAGTTGATAAGTATTCGTTAACTGTAATAACGTGAACACCTCTACCCGCTAAGGCGTTAAGATAAACAGCCATAGTAGCGGTTAATGTTTTACCTTCACCAGTACGCATTTCAGCGACATCACCATCATGTAAAACGAGGGAACCAATAATTTGGACTGGATAAGGGAATTCGTTTAATGTTCTTTTAGCGGCTTCTCTAGCAACAGCGAAAGCTTCAAATTTAATATCATCAAGTGTTTTACCTTCCGCTAATTGTTTCTTGAAGTAATCGGTTTTGGCTCTTAAATCATCATTACTTAAGGCAGCCATCTCTTGTTCAAAAGCAAGGACTTTATTTGCCTCTTTTCGATATTTTTTAAGAGCGTGTCGATCAAATAATCCCATAATTACACCGTTTGCAATAAATTGCACCTTTCTAAATTCATCAACAACAAAGTTGCTTAATAACTATACATTAAATACTATTACTATTCAATGCTAAGCATTATAGGCTAATAAGTATCAATGATGATTTACTTTCGCTAACGTCAATATCTTGATACATTTCGGATTCCCCTTTTTGATTAACTTAATTGCACTTTTTAAAGTGGAACCAGTTGTTACTACATCATCGATTAATAATATTTTACGATTTCTCACTTCTTTTAAATCGGACACTTTAAGGTATTTTGATATCTTATGTCGCTCAGAATGAGGTTGGTCAGATTGTTTATATCTCTCACTCTTATATAAGATATTTAAGAATTCTAAATTCATGATTTTGAATGATTCAATTACATGATTAAATTCTCTTTTAATATCGTCTTCTTTACTCGATGGCATTGGGACTAAAACATAGCCATGATAAACAAATCTAAGATATAAAAGATATTGTTCAATAAATATCTGACCTAATTCAATATCATAACAACCCTTAAATTGATAGAGTAATGCTTTAAAAGTATCATCATAATCATATAAAGATAATGCAGGTATGTTATCAATTTTATATTTATAAAAATTCGGTGTTAATTTATCAAAACATCTATGACAAATTGATATCCTTTTATAAACAATATTTCTTAAAGAATCTAATTTAAACGACTTAAAGCATATTTTGCAAACTCGCATTGGCTCGTTTAATTTCACTGATGGATTTAGTAATCTCATCGTTACTTTTTGTTGCAAGAAATATCACCTCCCCTTCTGGAGCATCCTTTTTTCTACCCACTCTTCCTGATATTTGAATAAGCGCGTGATGATCATAAATACTATTTTCTGCATGATAGATAATCACTTGTACATTCTTAACCGTTACTCCTCTTTCTAATACCGCGGTCGTTACAATATAAGTAATTTTTCCTTTTCTAAAATTATCAATAATAGTAGGTCGACCTTCTCTTTTTGAATGAACATAATCACCCCCATGACATAAATATTTCATCTTCAAATATGTTTCTTCACACGATTCAATTGTTGGAGAAAACACCATCACTTGTTTTTTCTCTTTGATATAGCGATTAGTAAGAGATATTAGTTTATAAAAAAGAATGATGTTATTCGCTACGACTAATTTAGGAACGGGTAATGGATGTTTATGAAATCGAGAGAACAATTCTACGACATCAAATCCTTTCTCTTTGAATAATTCTAGTAATTCAATTGATGGCGTTGCGCTCATTAAAACGTAGTGTCCTTTTATCGCTCGATGGAAGAACGCATCTAGCACTTCATTATTCTTAAATGGGAATGCATCTATCTCATCCATAATTAATAAATCGAAGTAATGATAATAGCGATATAGCTGATGAGTTGTAAGCACAATTAAGTCGCCATTTACTGTGTTCTCATTATGACCTCCATAAACAGAAATAACGCTATTTCGCTTAAAAATTGATGTAAATCTCTCACAAATTTCAATTACTACATCTCTTCTAGGTATTGCAAAACCAACCTTCTCCCCACACTTGATTGCGTACTTAATTACTTCAAGAACAATCTCGGTTTTACCACTACCACACACTGCGTGAACTAATGTATTTATACCGTTTTTATAATTCTCTAAAATTTGAGATGATAACTTCTTTTGATCTTCAGAGAGCTCATAATCAATATAGATAGGAGCGCTTTTAGGATATGTCACTTGTTCAACACTTTCTTCACCACGAAAAGAGATACACCTTCGACAATAATAGTGATTATTTCTTATCCCTATATATTTATCTTTAGATGCACCGCATATAGGACATGTATATTGTTTAATAGAAATATTCCCCATATTAAATAAGACCCTAAAAACAAAAAAGATTACAAAAAAAGTTGACGTTACCGCCAACTTCTTAGTCTTATCAAGAAATAATTAGTCTTCGTCGATGATTTCAAGACGAGTTTGATGACGTCCACCCTCGAAGTTTGTAGAGAGGAAGACATTCACTCTTTTAATAGCATCTTCTAATGAGGTGAATCTAGCACCGAATGAGATGATATTAGCATTATTATGAGCTCTCATTAAACGAGTAACTTCATCATTATATGCAATACCACATCTGATACCTTTGAATCTATTACATGTGATGGCAACGCCTTCACCAGTTGTACAGACAACGATACCTCTTTCTGCTTCACCTTTTAAAACTTTTTTAGCAACCATTTTCGCAAATACTGGATAATGGCAGCTTTCAATGGACATTGTGCCGCAGTCGATAACTTCGTGTCCATTGCTTGATAAATAACGGCGTAATTGTTCTTTGAGTTCAAAGCCGCCGTGATCACAACCGATTGCAATCTTCATGATTAGTTCTCCTTAATTTCTTTGATAATTTGTTGGTGAGATATACTTCCTTCTCTAATGATTACGGGATCCTCATTAGTGAAGTCTATAATAGTCGAAGGTTTCTCACCTGCTGAATTTATTTCAATAATATAGTCTAATAAATTATTAAAGTAAATAAGAACTTGATTTATATTTGTGGCAGGTGGTTCTCCAGATGGATTAGCGCTAGGCACTAATAAAGGTTTTTCGACCTTATTTAATAACTCTAAAAGCACTTTATGGTTAGGAATTCTAATCCCAATAATGCCGGTATTATGAGTTACCCAATTAGGAACATTATCTCTAGATTTAAGTAAGATAGTTAATGGTCCAGGCATAAATCTATTAATCACTTTTTGAGCATTAGCACTAACATAGGCATATTTAGATATTTCATCAACATCTTTTACCATCATGGTATATGGCTTATCTTCGGGTCTACCTTTAATTTTGTTGAGATTTTGATAAGCAATAAAGTTATCAAAAACTACACCTAAACCCATTACAGTTTCAGTAGGAAATGCAATAACTCCACCTTCAAGTAAGATCTGTTTTGCGCGTTCTAAATTTGTTCCAATTTCACTCATCTATTTACTCCAAATATATAAAAATCTAGTACGATCATATATATCTTTTTTAAATATATAGGAAACATTATCAAAATATAAATGAATTAATTTAGTTAACTCTTCTTCCATATCTTCACCTATCTCAAATCCCATTATAAATTGCTCATGTAAATATATGGATTTAGCTTTAAAAATTTCTTCATAAAAATAGGTAGAAGGAGACGCAAATAACGCAAGGTGTGGTTCATATTCTAATGTCTTTGGATCTACAGTTTCTTCACTTCTTATATAAGGTGGATTAGAGACGATAACATTATATTTTTTAGGTGTTAAATTCTTAAATAAATCACTTTCATAAATATGACAATTTGTCTTAAGTGATTCATTATTCAATTCGGCTACTTGATTAGCGGATTTAGAGATATCTACCATATCTACTTCAGTGTTAAGTAACATCGCTAATGAAATACCAATTACTCCGGATCCAGAACACATATCAAGAATATTAAATTTTGAAAAACATAAAGATTTAGAAAGAAAATCATACAAATCTATCACTAATTGTTCAGTTTCTTGTCTGGGAATAAGAACAGAAGGATTAACATAAAACTTATTATTTAAGAACGTTGTATATCCTAAAACATATTGATATGGCTCACCTTTTTCTATTCTTTCAATCATTGAATCTAACTTAACATAATATAAAATCTCTTTATCAAAATTTATAATTAAGTCAGTGCGATTTAATCCACTTACATCTTGAAATAAAGAAAAAATAACCTCATCAGTAAATAGGTTATTCTTTTTAAGTTTGAAGTAATATTCGCGATATGTTGGCATTATTATTCACCAGCAATTTTTGTTGCTTGATCGTAGTGAATTAAGGCATCGATGATTGAATCAAGTTCACCTTCCATAACACGGTCTAATTGTTGAATTGTGAATCCGATTCGATGATCAGTTACACGGTTTTGTGGATAGTTATATGTACGGATTTTTTCACTTCTTTCACCAGTACCAACTTTGAGTTTTCTTTCGCTATCAATTTTCTCTTGTTGTTCTGCTAAAAGAGTAGAGTAGATTTTTGCTCTAAGCATTTGCATAGCGATTTCACGGTTTTGTATTTGTGATTTTTCAGTTTGACATGCAACAACTATACCGGTTGGCTTATGAGTAATACGGACAGCGGATTCTGTTTTGTTAACATTTTGTCCACCGGCACCTTGGGAATGATATGTATCAACTTGTAAGTCGTTAGGATTAATTTGAACATCAATCTCTTCGGCTTCTGGCATAACTAATACTGTCGCAGTTGAAGTGTGGATACGACCACTTGCTTCGGTACGTGGCACTCTTTGAACACGGTGTGCACCACTTTCAAATTTAAGTTTAGAGTAAACCATGTCGCCCTTAATCATAAAAGATACGTTAGCAAAGCCACCTGCTTCAGATGGTGATTCATCAATCATTTGAATCTTCCAACCTTGCATTTCTGCATAACGTGTATACATTCTAAATAAATCGCCAGCAAAAATATTGGCTTCATCACCACCGGCTGCACCTCTAATTTCAACGATAATATTTTTATCATCATTAGGGTCACGTGGTAATAATAATTGAGTGATTTCAGTAAGTATCTCTTCGAGTAATGGTTCTAATCTTTTGATTTCTTCTTTACTCATTTCAGCAATTTCAGGATCAGAATCATACGCCATTACTTTAGCGTCTTCTAAATCACTACTAGCTTTTTGATAGCGGTGAAATGCTTCAACTTGCTTATCTAAATAGGCTCTTTCTTTTGAAAGGTCTCTAAAACGTTTGACATCTCTAGTGACACCTTCATCTAATAGAGCGTCGTCAATTTCTTGTAAGCGCTTCTCAGCAGCTTTTAATCGATTAAACATACTTTCTTCCATAGCAAAATGTATTCTACCATACTGTCAATAAATTACAAAGCAAATGTATATTGACATTAATAGAATATTAATCTTTAATGAAATGAACTTTTTATATATAATAGTTGCATGGCATATAAAGCATTATATAGAACATATCGTCCTTCTACGTTTGAAGAGGTTGCTGGTCAAACTCATATCGTAAAGACTTTAAAGAATGCATTAGCAACAAATAAGATAGCCCATGCATATCTTTTTACTGGCCCTCGTGGTACTGGTAAAACCACCATGGCAAAATTATTCGCTAAAGCTTTAAACTGTGATGAAGGAATAGGCTGTCAATGTAATGAATGTAAAAACTGTATAGCAATTATTGATGGTAGCCATCCAGATGTTTTAGAAATCGATGCTGCCTCTAATCGTGGTATTAATGAAATTAAAGACTTAATTGAAAAAGTTAAATATTCCACTATTTTAGGTAGATACAAAGTATATATCATCGACGAAGTTCATATGATGACACCTGAAGCATTTAATGCTTTACTTAAAACATTAGAAGAACCTCCAGAGCATGTAATATTTATATTAGCAACTACTGAACCTCATAAAATCTTGCCAACAATTCTTTCACGTTGTCAAAGATACGACTTCACTAAAGTTGCTGATACCGATATTAAAGAAAGACTTAAAGTCGTATTAGAAAAAGAAGGTATTTCCTATAATGATGACGCGATAAACACCATCATCTCTTTAGCCGATGGCGGCATGAGAGATGCTTTAAGTATGTTAGATCAAGTTTTAGCCTATTCAGGTAATAGCTTAAAAGAGGAAGATGTATTAGCAATCTTCTCATTAGAATCCAAAGAGGAAAAGATTAACTTAATTAAAAATATTGCTAATGGTAATGTTGGAGAAGTATTAAGCAAAGTTAATTCATATATCCAAAAAGGTACAGACATCAAAAGACTTACAAACGACTTATTAGTAATCCTTAAAGATGCCCTTATTTATTCATTAACTTATAAGAAAGATTTATTCCAATTTATCGATGAAGATAACGCTAAAGAGATAGTTCAAAACCTTACTAGCGACCGCATCATCGAGATGATTGATATCTTACTTAACGCTACTAAAGAATATAAGAATGTAAACGATATCAATCCACTATTTGAAGTCACTTTACTTAAGCTTACTACTACCAAAAATAAAATAGTTCAAGTTCCAGTAGTTGAACAACCAAAACCTATCGAAAAACCTGCAAAAACAATAGAAAAACCTGTAATTTCTAAAGTTATTCTTGAAAAACCACTTATTGATCCAGAGAATGATATCGTTAAAGTTGAGCCTGTTAAAGTCGAACAAGTGAAGGCTGAAGAAGTCGCTCCAGAAGCTAAAAATTCTAACAAGATTTATGTCTTAAGATCTGCTCTTAACGGAGATAATTTTAAGATTAATAATGACACATTAATCAAGATGGTTGCTGCAAGTAGAAAAGACTTAAAGAATCAGTTTATTGAAGGCTGGGGAAGCATTAAGAAATTCATGTCCCACGCTACCCTTGGTAAGCCTGCTTCTTTATTGGTAGATTCATATCCACTTGTGGTTTCTAACAAATTCTTAATTGTCGTTTTCCAATTACCAATGATGGTTGATAAAGCTAACGACATCAATAACCAAGCTGCACTCGAAAATGTTATCGAGACTGTCTTTGGTAAACGTTTATTTATTTACGCTGTATCAAGAAATGATTCAGTGGAATTACAAAAAACATATATGAACTTATACGCAGTTGGCAAAACACCAAAAGCCACTGACGATGATTTCAATTTCGAGGAGGAAGAAAGATAATGAACATGCAACAATTAATGGCCCAAGCCCAAAAGATGCAAAGAGAATTAAGTAAGGCCAAAGCCCAACTTGCAGAACAAGAATTCTCAGTTAATAAAGCCGGTGTTGTCACCGTCACAGTTAAGGGAGATAAAACAATCTTAAAAATCGACATCGATAAAGATGCTTTAGAAGATAAAGAAATGGTCGAAGAAATGATTGTTATGGCCCTTAACGAAGTTTTCGACAAAATCGATGACGCTAATGATGCCATCGAAGAAAAAGTTACCGGTGGTAGGACATTAGGTTTCTAATGGAAAAACTTAAACCATTAACTCGATTAGAAGATTCTTTAGCTAAATTACCAAGTGTTGGAAGAAAAAGCGCTGAAAGAATGGCTTTTGCTATGCTTGATATGTCAGATGAAGACTTAAATGAATTCGCTGACGCTGTTAAAGAATTAAAAGCTAACATCCATCAATGTCCAAAATGTGGAATGTTAACTGATCAAGACGTATGTGAAATATGTTCTAATCAAGAAAGAGACCATACCATGACTATGGTTGTTTCTGGACCTAAAGACGTATTATCAATCGAAAAGAGTAATGGTTATAACGGACTATACCATGTACTAAATGGTGAGATTAATCTTGCTAAAGGAAAAGGCACTGATAGTTTAAATATCGATTCCTTAATAGAAAAAGTTGCTCAAGGTACTATTAACGAAGTTATTTTAGCAACAAATCCAACATTAGATGGAGAAACTACAGCCCTATATATTTCAAAATTATTAGAATCATATTCCGTTAATATTACCCGCCTTGCTTATGGCCTACAAATGGGCGGCAATATTGATTACACGGATCAACTAACTTTACTTAAAGCCTTAGAAGGTAGAAGGAAGATATAACTATGTTTATTACAATTGAAGGACCAGAAGGAAGCGGCAAAACTACCGCGACAAATAAAGCTGTCGAAGAATTAAAACGTTTAGGCTATGACGTTATTAGAACTAGAGAGCCAGGTGGTACACCTATTTCTGAACAAATTAGAAACGTCATCTTAGATAAAAATAATACTAGCATGGATGCAAGAACCGAGGCTTTATTATACGCTGCCGCTAGAAGACAACATCTTGTCGAAAAGGTATGGCCAGCCACAAAAGAAGGTAAGCTTGTAATCTGTGATCGTTATATCGACTCTTCTTTGGCCTATCAAGGTGGCGCGAGAGGCTTAGGTATTGAAAATATTATTGCAATTAATATGTTTGCAACCGAAGATACATGGCCTGATTTAACACTATTATTTGATATTGAACCAGAATTAGGTTTAGAAAGAATTGCTAAAAACAGCGATAGAGAAGTTAATAGATTAGACTTAGAAAAACTCGACTTCCATAAGAAAGTTAGAGAAACATTCTTACTCCTTGCTAGAAAGCAACCTAACCGTTTCGTGATTATTGATGCATCTAAATCACCTGACGAGGTCGCTAAAGCAACTGTAGACGCTATATTATCCCATATATGCAAATAGGAAAATATCTTAGAGAAAATCAACCACTTATATATAAGACATTCATAAATTCTTTAGAGAAGAATAAACTTTCTCATGCTTATTTGCTTGTAGGTAATCCTGGTACACCACTAAAAGAAACCGCAATGTACTTAGCTAAATCAATGATATGCGATGAACCTTCTCCACTTGCATGTAATAACTGTATTTCATGTTTACGTATTGAACATAATAACTATCCAGACTTCTTAGTCTTTGATGGATCTAAGGAATCAATTAAGAAAGACGATGTCCAAAGCATTGAAGCACAGTTTGAACGTACAGCGGTAGAAAGAAAAGGCATCATGGTATATATCATTCATTTAATTGAGAACATGAATAATATTGCAACCAATAGCATTCTTAAATTCTTAGAAGAGCCGCGTCCTAATGTTTTTGCGTTTCTTACAACCAATAATGAGAATTCAATATTACCTACCATAATTTCTAGATGCCAAGTCATGCATTTAAAACTTGTTGATAGAAAAGAGGTTATCCATGACGCATTTGAATATGGTGTGCCTATAGATGACGCAGAACTACTATCATACTTCTATAATGACGGCGAAATGATATTCGATTTCCTTCGAAATGATGAAGAAAATAAAATATACCATGCATCCAAGAAAGCTATTATTTCTCTACTTGAAGAGCTTGACAAAAATAACCACAGAGAAGCCATCTTTCATATGCAGAATGTTATTACCCCAATGGTCAACAATTCTAAGAAGCAACAATCACTTAGATTTTTCCTCGATTTATTAGCCCAATTTTTTGAAGATTTACTTAATATTCAAAATAACAACAACATAACATTATCAAGTTATGATACAATACTTACTAGTCTTGCTGGTAAGCTAAACCATGTACAAGAAAACTTATTAGAAATACAAAAGCAAAGAAATCTAGTTAATCTCAATTTGAATATTCCATTACAACTAGATCACTTAATCTTTGAAATAGTTAAGGAGTGAAACGATGGAAGAAGTAATTAATAAAAACGAAAACCAAAAGTATACACATTATGTCGGCATTAAATTCGCTAATGCGGGTAAGGCATATTTTTTCGGTACCTCAAACGGTAATTTAAAACTCGACGATAAAGTTGTTGTCGAAACAATGAGGGGTAATGAATTAGGTGTTGTCGCTATCGCACCTATTGATATTGAAAAATATCGCTCAAGTTTAGGCTTAAAGCCAGTTTTAAGAGTCGCAACAGAGAGTGATGTTAAATTATATGAATTAAACCTTAAAGACGCTGTTACAGCCTTAAAAATATGCGAACAAGAAGTAGAAAAACTTGAATTAGATATGAGATTAATCTCTTGCGAATATATTCTTGATAAATCTAAAGTTATTTTCTCTTATGTTTCCGATGATAGAGTCGACTTTAGAGAATTATTAAAAGCTTTAGCATTTAAACTTAGAACAAGAATCGAATTAAGACAAGTTGGCACAAGAGATAAAGCCAAGATGATTGGCGGTTTAGGTATGTGTGGATTACCACTTTGCTGCTCCACTTTCTTAAATGAATTTGATGGTATTTCTATTAATAGAGCGAAGAACCAAATGCTCGCTATTAATATTCCTAAATTAAGCGGACAATGCGGTAAACTTATGTGCTGCTTAAAATATGAAGATGATGCATATACTGATTTAAAGAAAGATTATCCAGAAATCGGTAAAGAAGTCTTTATCGATAAAGTTAGACATAAAGTCGGCGCAATTAACGTTATCAGTGGCACGATTAGATTAGATAATGATGAAGGATTCATCTTCTTATCTTTAGATGACTACAATAAACAATTTAATAGACCTCATCCAAATAACAAACATAATGAAAAGAAATAAATCTTTTGATAACAAATCACCATTACTATATTTAGTGGCTACTCCTATAGGTAATTTAGGTGAATTTTCTTCTCGAGCGATTGAAGTTGTTACTAATTGTGATTTAGTCGCTGCGGAAGATACAAGAAACGCTCATAACTTATTAAGTAAATTTAATATTAATAAACCAACATATTCTCTTAGAGAACATAACGAAAAAGCTGCCAGCCAATATATCATCGAAAAGATCAAAGAAGGTCAAAAGATTGTATATATGAGTGATGCTGGCTATCCTGGTATATCTGATCCAGGTAATATCTTAGTTCAAGAATGTATTAAGGAAGATATCAACGTTTCTGTTATTGCTGGTAGCTCCGCTTTTCTAGCGGGTCTTGTTCCATCAGGTATGGAAACTAACCATTTCTATTTCCATGGTTTCTTACCTGTTAAAAAAGGTGAAGCCACTAAAGTATTAGAGGCAATCAAAAATAAGAAAGAAACTATGATCTTCTATGAGGCCCCTCACCGTATCAACGAAACACTGAATTTACTCTTTGAAATACTAGGAAATAGAGAAGCATGCATCGCTAGAGAATTAACTAAAATAAACGAAGAATATATCCGTGGAAAATTAGAAGAATTAACTCAAATAGATGAAGCAACATTAAAGGGCGAAATGGTTATTGTGGTTGAGGGAAATAAAGAAGAAAAAGACACCTCTCTCGACGC
>Ga0310786_10008214_pt1 | contig 13446 bp, 10 predicted proteins | sample AusTroGonzalo_MG_FD_203881 | JGI IMG/M metagenome (GOLD analysis project Ga0310786, IMG submission 203881) | Bovine rumen microbial communities from tropical cattle in Woodstock, Queensland, Australia - Gonzalo_03 (v2) (version 2) | ecosystem: Host-associated > Mammals > Digestive system >... | reverse complement strand
TAAACTCTATGCGGTCGGCACCTGTTCCCGTTTCCGCGGCGGCGGACGGCATGAAGCCGACAGGCCGCTCGAGGACTATGCGAGAGCCCTGCAGCGGCTTCGAAATCGCGTGTTCGGAGAACTCGCCAACGATGAGGTCGGTCCCCGAAAGAGACTTTGCGCCGGTCGTCGTCACCACAGAGGGCCTAAGACCCCAGCCGGGGAGCAACGAGGCGACACCGCCGGAATCTGCCGTCGCGAGAAGGACGAGAAGACGCCCGCCTGCGCGGAGATACGAGTCGATGCGGCCTGCCTCTGCGCGGGAGAAGTCCTCCTTCGCGCCGGCGACTACTATGAGCGCGCAGTCGGACGGTATCTGCGCGTCGCCCGCGAGATCAATCGACATGTTCCTGTACCCTTCGCGCGCAAGGTCTCGCGCTATGTCGCTCATTCCGAAGGTACCGTATTCCTCGCTAGCCGCCTCGCCGTGCCCGACGGTCCAGTAGACGTTGCGTCTCTGAGGCGGCATCGTGAGACTCTGTATGGACGACGCGCATATCCGCTCGCCGTATCCATCCGCGAGAGGCAGCACGACGTTGCGGCGGCCCTTCTCGAAGACTAGACTGCCCTCGGCGGCGCCGAGGCGCACGAGCCGCTCGGCCGGGCCGAGATCCCACATCGGGTCGACGAAGCGGAGGTCTATATTGAGCCCGCCGAGCGACGCCGACTCGCGCTGGAGACGGCGGAGGAAGCGCCCGATCGGGCGGAAGCGCGCGTCCTTGCGGGGAAGGAAGCACGTCACCGTCATCTCGCCCTGGGCCGAGGAAAGGATGCCGCGCGTCCTGCCGGAGAACTCGGTCTCAAGGTTTCCAACTGGCAAATCGAGCTTCGAGTCGAGACGGTTCACGAGTTCGACGACAAGCCCAGAGAAAATGCCGGCGAGGACTAGCGCAAAGGCGGTGGAAAGCCGTAGCGCGCGGCCACCGCGACCACAGTAGCGGTACATGGCGACGTTCTTCGAGGCGACGAAGAGGAAGAACGACGAAAGGACGAGATACGAGAGAACGGTCCCCGACGAGAAAAGTCCCGAGGACATGTCAATCACATGCGCGTCGAGAATCATCTCCCCGAACGCCGTCCTGCCCTGCGGAGCCCAGGCAAGAAGCGCGGCCCATCCGCCGCGGGGGATGCCTAACAAAAGGAGGAGCGACGCACATGCCGCGGCGGCGGCATGCCGGAAGAGGGAGCTCATCGCAACCGAGACAGCGCACCAGAGGACGCTCTGGAGCATAAGTGCGAGAAATGCCGGGCAAAAGCCGAGAACGCCGACGCCCGCAAGCGCAGACGGCGCGCAGACACGCAGCGCGACGACGGTCGAGGCAAACGAGATGAACGTGAAAACCACAACCATCGAAAAGACGCCGAGGAACTTCCCGAGCGTAAACTCGCGCTCCCTTACTGGCGTAGTAAGAAGAAGCTCTATGCGCCCCGACTGCAGCTCGTCGCTCCATACGTCCATCGCGAAGAACGCCGCAAGCGCGGGGAGGAATGGCGAGACGCTTGCCGCCCAGACGGAAGCGACCGATAGATTGGCGCCTTCTGCCGCATCGAGCCTGAACGCGAAGAGAGCAGCCGTAGCCGCGAGGAATCCGCCTGCGGCAAAAGCCGTAGAGTAGAGGCTGCGCGCACGCCCGATGGTGCGCCTCCAAGTGACGCGCACCGGACTCATGAGGCACCCCCTTTAAGCGATGAAGCAAGGCGACCGCGAAGGGAACTCCTATCGACGCCGACAGCCGTCACGGACGCGGAAATCACGCCGTCCCTGAGAATGAAGAACCTAGTCGCCCACTTCGCGAGATCGTCAAGCTCGTGGCCAGTCGCTATGACCGACGAGAACGCGGCGGCGTTTGACAGCACGGCACCCGCTGTTTCGCGCATGTCGCTATCGAGCCCCGCGAGGAAGTCGTCCAAGAGCAGGACGCGCGGCCTCAGGAGAAGCGCGTCTGCGAGCGCCACGCGCTTCTTGATACCGGCGGAGAGACTTCCTATCGGGGACCGCAGGAATTCCGACACCTTGCACATCTCGCACGCCTCGTCGACGCGGCGGCGAATACGCTTCACCGGCTCGCCCTTCAATGCGGCGCGGTAGTTCAAGTACTCCTTGACCGTCATCTCCTCGTAGAGAGCGACGCGCTCGGGCAGATAGCCGAGCTGACGGCGGTAGCGCAAGGGCTTCGCGAACGCGTTCTGGCCGTCGACCATCACAACGCCGGAATCAGGCGCGGCGAGGGTCGCAAGCACCTTGAGAAGCGTCGTCTTGCCGGCTCCATTGGCCCCGATCACGCACACGACCTCGCCCGGAGAGACGACGAACGACACATCCCGCAAGACTTGCTTCTTGTGGTAGGTAAACGCGATGTTTCGCACTTCAAACATTGTCCGCTATATTATACCAAAAATTGCGGGGCGCAGACCGATCGCCCAAAAAGCGTGGCACAATTTGTGAGGCGGTGGCCGAAAGCTCCTCCTCATGGAGCCTCGGCGAATACGCCGTATCCATTCGCTCGGACTTTCGCTCCACCGCCTCACTTACCGCCGCACAAACCGCGGCAGATTCGCCCGCGACGCCCTGCCCGGTGCCTTCGAAGAAAAGACCGAGAGTCAATTCTTATGCCTCCTCATCCTCCTGCCGCACATTCTCCCCTCAGACCATATAACAAAGGACAATCTTTTAGCCCATCTTACGACATCTTGTCAAAATCTGCGATTCCCCGACAAAAATCACAATCGTCAAAGGGGTCTCACCCCGCAATTTCCTGGAGGTTGAACCGGACTTCGAGGTATTCGTAGGCGCTCGTCAGATTCAGTCGGCGGAAGAATGGCAGGTACCACCGCACGACGACTGGCGCCATGAGGAGGATTCCGAACGCGATGGCAAAGTAACTCATGTCGCCGGAAAAGCTCATCGCGGGGATGGATATGAAGGTTATGGACGAGAACATCGTCGCGTAGATCGAGAGCGAGACGACCCACCACGGGAGCCTTCCCCCGGCCTTGAAGTATGCGTCCGCGTTCCTGTTCCGGTGCATGAACCAGAACCCCATCCCGGCCATTACGGCGAGATAGGCGGCAATGACGGCTATGTCGACAGGCTTCACCTGCGCACCCCGCGAAACGTAGCTATGTCAATCATGCGGACATTCTACCAAACATCCCGCGTCCGCGCGGTCAATTCAGCCCATTGCGGTTTTTTGCCCATCCACCGCGCTCCCCGACGTTCCGATGGAGGCGTCCTGCGCCTGTCTTCCCGTCAGTCACTTGTCAGAAGCCACGGAAACAATGTTATGCGTATCTGGGTCTCGGAAAGCGGCACTAGGCTTATGACTTCCGCCTCGGCGCAGTCGGCTTCAGACATCGGGCTGCACGGCGGATCGACCGCGCGTCCGGGCGCATCGGCACGGAGAGTTCCCCAGCCGGCATATCCGGTCCGCCTGGCGCGTACCAGGATTTCCGCTGCGCGTCCGCTGCCGCGAACCTCGGCGCCGGCAAGTGTCCTCTTGCCGGAGAGCTCAAGCGCATAGTTCCACGCCCCCTTGGGGCGGACCTCCCAGCGGGGGAACCCCTCCGCCTCATTGTCGACCTCTCGCTTCTCGTACGGCACCGTGTACTTCTTCGGGCGAGTCCATTGGCTTTCCATCTTGAGGGCGTAGACGAGCGGACCGCGCCGCACCGCGACCGCCCCATTGCCCCAGAACGAAAGCTCCGTCTCCATGGGGAACTCGATATCCAGTACATCGCCCTTCTTCCAGTTGCGCTCGTACCGCCGAAACGAGCCGGCGTCCTGAACCTTCGCCCACCTTGGCACGCGAACGAAAAGCGGGAAGCGTCCGTTACCATCCTCGATGCGGATCCTAACCTTGCCGGAATAAGGATAGTCCGTTTCTTCGCAAAGCGTCATGCGTCCGCACTGAAGCGTTGCCGTGACGCGTGACGGGCCATGGGCAACAGCCGCGATTCCCCCTTCCTTCGTCATCCACATCGACTGCACGAACTTCGGCCAGGCGACGTGCCAGTTGGACCGGCAGCAGCCGAAGCCCGAATGCGGACCCGGACAGTTCGCTCCGGTAATCTCGCCCTTCATGCCGTTGTTTGCGAACATGAGCCCCTTGTCGATGCAGACCGGCTGGTTCAGGAGGCAATAGTAGCGAATGCCCCTGCCGTCCGAGAGAACCGTCGCCGGAAGCGCGTTGTACGCAACGTCCTCAAGATCGTCTGCGGCAGACGCATCTCCCGTCGCGGCAACAACCGATCCGCAGCTGACTATCCGCTCTGCAATCGCACAAAGCTCCGTGCCGCCCGCCGCGCTCATGTCAGCAAGCGGCTCCGAGCCGTTCAGCATGCCGTCGGGACGCCCACACTGGCGCATGGCCCATCCGTCCGGCGCAAAGGCGGAAGCATACGCACACCCGTCTGCGGCGTCCGCGTCGAGCAGCCATCTCAGCGCGGGGAACTTGAGACCCTGCATGAAATTGACTATGTGGGCGCGATATCCCTCCGGTCCCCAGCCGCCGAACCCGCCGTCGCGATAGTAGCTCGTCCAGTCCGCCGACTGGGCTGCGACGGTTCTGGCAAACTCCAGCCACTCGGCCTTGCCGGTCTTCCGGTGCAGCCAGAGGACGACGTCCAGCTCGTCGCCTGCACGCGCGACAGCCCACGGCGAGTCCTTCGCCAGCGAATAGCCGGACGCGAACGCCGCGCGCTGAAACGCGAAGTACTTCTCCATGAACGGCACGACGCGTCCATCTCCAGTCGCCTCGCACCAGTCGCGGAGAGTCCACAATGCGATCATGTTCGCCCACCAGTTGCGATCCTTCGGGCCGAAGTCCCCGTTCTCGCGCTGAGAGCGCAGTAAGGCGTCAATCCACTTTCCGGCCTTCGCCTTGAGTGCGGCGTCGTCTATGGCGAACGCAAGCGCGACAAGACCTTTGGCGTAGTACGGGCCGCGTTCCCACGAAAACTCGCCGCCGCGTCTCTCGCCCGTCAGCCAGTCGCTCTTTCCTATGTCGTCGTACAGTTCTTCGGCATGTCCGGTCAACCCGTCGCGCTGCCGCTCCAGCCTCTCTTGAAGCCAGCCCTGCGGACGAACGCATCCCGGTGCCAGCGGCTCCATCACCGACATGACAGGCACGTGCGCAAACACAGCCGCAAAGAATATCATTCCGCATTGAGTCATCATCGTGTATTTCCCCGGGACTCGTCACATCGTATCTGCTGAGCGCTCGAAATACCTGTAGACAAATCGCCCGTCTGGGGCGGAGTCTCCGTGACGGTAGAAGTCCAGCACGTCGCCGCGCTCGCCAATCGCGTTGTCAGACCACTTGAACCGCACGTCGATTTTCCTCCCCGCGATGCCAAGTGCCTTTCGCGGCAATGCAAGCGTCAGGATCTTCCCTTCAACCTTCATCGGAACATGCGCCGCATCCCTCCACTTCCATCCGCCCTCGCACACCTCAAGAACAGCCGTGCCTTCATCCATCGGAGGGACGCGGTTGACGACGAATTGAAAATGGTTCCAGTTTGGCCGGACATCGTCCGACTTGAAGGCGACCGAGATGAAAAGCTGCATCCATGCATTGCCTGCACGCGACGTGACATTCGAGGCGCATTCGGCCCGGAATGTGATGCTCTCCTTGTCATGTGAGACAAAACATTCGACTATGTCGTTTCGCCCAGACCTGTCAGTATACACATTCCGTCCATATCCAGGCGAATCACGAGACGCAACATCGCCGGAAAAGTCCCTGTACACAGGACCTTCGTCGTACGCGCGTTGCCTGCCCACCCCGCGAAAACGCCGTATCTCCTCCACGAGCAGGCAATAGGAGTTGTCTCCGAGAACGCCTGCCGAAGGTTCGATGTCACGGCTGAATTCGGGCGAGAACTGGTCTGGAAACGCATTCTTCGTCCCGAACCACTCGGGGAACATGTTTGCAATGCCCTCGTTCCATCCCGTGACGAAAAGATAGTCCGGGTCAATCTCCCGTACCCTTCTCATCTGCTGGGCGAAGTTGTCGTCCCAGACATAGCGGTTCGCCTCTCCTCGCCTTGGATTGCGGTCTGCCGCGAACCGCAGTCTTTCACCCGGCAGGAGTTCATTCTCGTCCGGCGCAAGATATGCGCGCCCCATCACATTGATGTCGTTCATGGCCGCGAGCCCCTTGTGGCCGTCCCGCCCTCCCCATGTGTGGTTCTGGGCCACGCCTGCGCAGCACATCTCAAACGTCCCGTCGCCTTTCGGGCCGCACGGATGCTGAGGATAGACCTCAAGCCATGTCCACTGAGCAGCAGATTTCGGTCCGGCTGTATATGACGGCTGGAGAGGACGGAACGTGAAGAAGCACAATATCTCACGCATATCGCACTTGTCCTCATCTTTTACCTTGGGGTCTGCAATCGCCTTTCCCAGAACTTCGGGATTGGCATGGACAAGAGGCTTCCCGTCCCACAAGAACCAGAGCTCCCTAAACGCGCCGACCTTGTATATCTCCCGGTAGAGTTCAAGCAGCGATACAATCTGCTCGGGATTGTCGCCGAAATTCAGCATGTAGGCAAACTGCGGCGTAGGATTCCCCTCGCCTCGCATCGCGCACCACGTCTCCCCGAGCGCACGAAGCGAGTCGAGCCAAGTGAACGTGACGTTCGTCGCGTCGACGACCACGACATCCACCCCCGCCGCCGCAAGCATCTGCGCATGGCGTCGGAGCACCCACTTGTCCGTCGTGCGGTAGAATCCGAAAAGCGGCTCGTCCCAATGGTGGCGCGCCATCGCCCGACCCCAGCGAGGGTCGTCCGGAAGGTTTTCAATCCCCGGGTTTCCGGCGAGAAACTTCGCGTTGTTGATCGGGTCTTGGCCTGCGAACCCGCCCTGATGCCACAGCCAGTAGAACATGCCGACTTTCTTGTCGCGAAAAGCGGGGAGACGCGCCCTTTCAGTCGCCCGCCCCAAGCCGTCGATCGCATCCCATGTATCGGAACAAACACCATCGCCAACCGGCATCAGACGATCAGCGGCACGGAGGAAACCCGAGCCACCGACGAGGATCGCCGACACGAGGAATGGTATTGCGCAGGACTTCACGCCTGTTTGCACAACACTCCTCAACGCACAAACAACAACAACCCCGCTTCAGCCACCGTCAGATGAGACTCAAGCGTCACTCCGTCAGCCATTTCCAGCGTGACAGTCCAGACGCCAGGGACGGAGAAACGGAAATCTTCCGCCCCCGTTCCGCTACGCGCCAGAACTGTCGGCTCGCCGGACGGAGGCGCAAACGTCAAGGTCGCCGCATCCAATCCTCCCACCCAGTGGTCGCCTGTATACGACACAGGAAACCCGCCGCGCGCCTTGGTCTTGCGGTCCGGGCCGTTCTGCTGCGCATCTACGGCGAACTTCGGCGAAGACGCGCCGGAATCGAGCAGTCCGCCATCGCCGAATACAGACCACGGGACGCCGATGCGGGCCGAACCCTGCGCGGAGTTTTCGAGCGTCCAGACGCCGCCAGCATTTGGCACGAAGGCGACAGAACCGGCCGAAGCGGCGGCATCAGCAAGTGTGAACGACGCTCCGAGGCACGAAGTGGCCGTCACTGTCTCGCCAGCGAGCCATGTGACGCGCGGCAGCGCGGCGATCGCAGCGGCGTCCGCGACGGCGAATGCCGCAGCGTCAACAGTCCAGACTTCGAACGCCGGAGACGGCGAGGCCGTCTCGGCGAGAAAATCGCCGTCCGCCGCGTGGAGCGCGGCAGCCCCTGCGAGAACGGTGGCGCAGATAAGAAGCGTATGTTTCATGACAGGACTCCTTTCCCGGAAGCAGGGCTATGGGACAATGAACGCCACGCGAAAGCCATTCTTGTACCATTGGTCTTGATCGGGTAATCCTGCAGTTCGCCGTGAGGGGCGGAATTTTTCATTATTAACAAACTCGTCATAGGCGTTACCGCCACGAAGGCTCCGCCTGTCCCCAGATGTCGACGCTGGCGCAAACGGGTCATCGACACCCGAAATTTCCGTTCTCGAATTGTCGTCAAGGCACCATTCTAATATGTTTCCGATCATGTCGTAGATGCCCCAGTCGTTAGGGAGTTTTGTGCCAACAGCCAAGGGATCCGTCAACATGAGGTTCACAGTGCATCCAACAACATAGTATTTATTGTCACCGGAAGACTCACCCCATGGATATTTCGTCGTAGCGCCAGCCCTGGCGGCGATCTCCCATGCCAGCTCTGTGGGCAGGTCGAAGTAGAGTCCCGTCCTGTAGTTGAGGCGCTGGAAGAATGTGCCCGTGAAGGATGAAACCGCAGGTATGCTGTCGGCTGGCGCAGTCGCTGATATTCGCAGATTGTTCCATGTCACGCCATAAACCGGAGCATCGTCTATCTTGGCACGGGATGGATTTGATCCGCAGATTTTATAATATTGCGCCTGTGTTACCGGAAAGACTCCGATATAGTAGTCGCGGGCTGTCTTCCAGTAGACGCGGCTGTTCTTGTAGACGGCGGAAGAGGAGGCGCCGTCGAGGTTGTCATCCATTCCCGTCGGATAGCCGGCCAGCGAGGAGAGTGCCTCCGCGTTCGGGAGATGGCTTCTTGCCGCCCAGATCGGGACCTTGCGAAGGACGAGCTTATTCGTCTTGTATGCGACATTGTTCGTATAGCGGCCATTGGAGTCGTCCTGCGAGGCGAGAAGCCCCTCGTAGGAAACTGCGCCGGTGTCGAGATCGACAACCATGTAGTCGTCGCCGCTCGGATTGTCGGCGGAGAGAAGCTGCGCTGTCATCGTGCACCCGCTCGCCTTGAGGCCAGGCGGCAGCATATAGGCAACGGTATGCGTACCGTCCGAGGCGTTTGCCCCGACATCATGGACTCCGTCGATCACGATGTTGGTCGCCCCTATGCTCGCCGTGAAGACGATGCGCGCATACACACCGAGGGCAACATCCTGACCTCCAGACACCGTATATGTGATGTCAATCTTGTTGTTCCACGGCCAACGCTGGGCAACGCTGTCAATTGTCACGCTTGGTGTAGCGTTTGCGCCAAGTGCAAGCGTTCCGGCTGTTGCGAGCATGGCGACATTGTGCCACGCGGTCCTTGTTGTCCTTGCTGTCATTTTTATTGTCTCCTTGGTGTTGTATTCATTGTTTGATTATTCATTTTTGATTCAAGAGTTGATGGTCGCGGCGGATTTGCAGCCACCGCTTCGCAGGGAGTTTGCACATACCACGCGGATTTGCTTCCTACCTTTATCACAAGTTTGCGGATTGTGCGCGGGCCGTCAGACGAAAGCCCTGGCGCGTGCGCCCCATTTTCAGGGAAGAAGATCGCAAACTCACCTGGCTCCAGAGTCCACGGCTGACCTTTCGCATTAAAGAGCACATAGTCCTTCGTTGTGTCGAACCCGTCGAACACCTTCGGGTCTGGCTTTGCAACGCCAAACGTCTCGCTGCCCGAAATCGGAGCCTGGATGTCGATAAACGCACGATGCACTTCATACTTGTTCTCCTCGGCAAACGGCTTCAGCACAACCTCCTGAACCATTGCCCAGCAGTTCGAGCCGTCGATTTCATACCGCCCGCAGGGCAGCTCGGCGAGGTCCGGCCTGCGCATGAACTCAAACGCCTTGGCGAAGCGCGGATGCAGATTCTCGTGCTTTTCACACTCTGCAATTCGTCCGCGAACGTGCGACATTCGCCTTGACGCATCGCCTGTCGCCGGATCGACTCTTGGTCGCACGACGGGCAATGCGGATTTGTCAACGATGCAGCCGCGCCTGCGAAGCTCGGCGAGCATGGTTGGCACGTCAACCTCGCTATTCGCCGTGCCGCGTGCAATCTGCCGCGACGCGACGCCGCACGCCTCGCCCATTGCCATGCACGGTGCCATGACGCGCAAGGGGCCCAGCACGTCGCGCTCCACGCTTACCGCCCTTCCCGGACAAAGCAGGTTTGAACATCCACGCGGAACCATGACGCGGTATGGAATTGGCGTGACAAGCTGTTTCTTCGCCTTGTTGACGAACCCGCCGCCGGTTTCGTCCACCATCGGCTGAACGCTCGGCTTTTTCGGATCTGGCAAGTCCCAACCGTACATGGAGTACCCTATCGTATCAGGAAACGCTGCGCCATTTCGCAAATCTTCGACCGTCAGCTTGAATTCGCCGTCAATCCGCCGCGACTCACGGACGCCAAGCATCGGCGCAATGGACTTCATCTGGGCGTTCTTGAAGCCAGGGAAGTGCTTACGTAGAATATCCAGCAGTTGATATGCCTCGCGCCGTCCACGCACATAGCCCTTCGTGCGCGATTCCGCACCTGTGCCGTCGATCTCCGTCAGCCGCATTGTGTTGATCATCACCTCGTCTTCGGCAAGGCCCTTTACCGAAATGAAGATGTCATATGGAAACGGCCACTCGCCCTTGCGCTTCAATTCCTCAATCAGCGGACGGAACTTCGGCTCGCGCGTCCGCTCTATCTCGTCCCAAAGCGCCTTGCCGTCAACGTGCGAAAGGTGGAACGTAAGCGAGGCGGGCGTCGTCAGGTGGTCGCAGTCACGCCCCACAAGGACGGGGCATCCCGCGAAGTTGGCAACGTCCGCATCGCCGGTTGCGTCAATGACAACCTTCGCGGGAATGCGGCGAAAGCCGTCTTTTGCGTGGGCGATGACGTGTGTTATCCGCCCCCCCGACTTCTCCACGCCGACGACCCGTGTTTCGAAAAGCACTTCTACGTCCTCTTCCGACATCACTTCGTCAAGCATCATGGCCACACGGTCGGAATCAAGCACGACACCATGGATGAACCACGGCAGCCATGCATACGGCTGGTACGTCTTGCCGTCTGGGTGTTTCGGCAGAATCGCCGCACCATTCTTCTCTGTTCTAAGAGACAGTTCGCGGAAAATTCCGCCGACGACCCATTCGCCCGCATCGTTGCGTCCACCGAGCCAATGCGAGACGCCGCCGCTCGTCGCCGTCCCGCCAAGACGACTCTGAGCCTCGACAAGCAAGACACCCAGCCCCGACCGCCTCGCCGCAATCGCAGCCGCGCATCCCGCCGGTCCGCCGCCACAAACCACCACGTCGCGCGGCGGCATGTCCCGCGCCGGAAAGTTCACATCACCCGCCACAGCCGAGAACGAAAGGATCGATGCAACAATGACACACGAAATCATCTTCATTGTCACACCTCGATAAGGTTCCATGAATAGGAGAAGTCGCCTCGAACCTCGAACAGCCTGAAGCCCTCAGGCCTGAAATCGAAGTTGTCGCAAGCCGCCTCCGCGCCAAGAATAACGAGATTCCTGTAGCCCCTAACAACCAGCCGATGCTGATGGGCGGAAAGATAAAAGCGCGCACCCGAGGCGACATACGATTCAAGACGCGCAAGCCGTCCATTCAGCGGGTGGTTGTCATAGGAGTCCTTCTCGTCCGGGATGAACGCGAACGGCGGGATATGCGAAGCGAGGATCACCTTCCCGCCGTAGGCCTTCGCGCTTTCGAGCTCCGACTTGACCCAACTCTCGTACTCCGCCTGTTCGTCCTTCAGTTCCGTAGGATGCCAGAACTGCGAATTGCCCGCTATGATGCGCCATCCCTTCACGTCGCGCGCCTCGCGGTCTCTTCCGAACACCTTGCGGAAACGTGACAGATTGCCTTGTGTCACGTGGTTGCCCATGTCGTGGTTTCCTGGGGTGATCATCCACGGCGACTTTATGCGTTCAACGAGCTTCGGCCATTCCTTCTCGACGTCTCCGGGGCGCTGGGTCATGTCGCCGCCAAGCAGGACCAGATCCGGCTTGATTTCGTTGATGCGCTCTATCGCCCGCTCGCACCGCGCCAAATCCGCCTTGTAGTTCTCGGCGGAATGTTCCGACGCCCGCCACTTCATCGACGACCAGCCGGTGACAAAGCCAAACTGCGGGTCGCACAGGTGGGCGATCCGGAGCGAAGAACCAGCCGACGTCGCTGCGTCCGCGCCAGTCGCACCTGCCGCACCGGACAGAGGCGCGGCAATTGCGCCGATGATGAATCCCCTTCTGTCTGTCATTCCACGCTCTCTTTGCTTTTGGTTCCAGGCAAGTTGGTTCCAGGCAAGGCGACAGCATCGGTCTCCTCGATGCGAAAACGCGTCGAGATGATGGACTGCTTTCTGACATCCGCCCAATATTTGATGTAAGTTGTGCAGACGATTTCGCCGTTTGGCAGGAGATGGATGCCTGGGTATCCGCAGTCGACGGTTGCATAGTTGTGCAAGAGCTTGACGCGATATGCTCCCTTCGGTTCACGCGACTTGATTGCGTCATAAGACCCGACCCACGCAACGAAATGACCATACGACGGAGACTTTGGCGCCATGTCGCGGAAGACAATGACAAGGCGTCCATCGGGAAGCTGAACGCCCTGATGCCTGTCGCCGGTAAGTCCCCACGGGGCGTCTTCGGGTGTCATCCACGTCTTGCCTTCGTCGCGGCTAAACATCATCATCGAGTCCCCGATGCGCAGGTTCTCGCGCATGATGCAGCAGAGTTCGTCGCCCTTCGGCGAACGGAATACGTATGGTTCGCAGACGCTCTTGCCCTTCACTAGAGCGACGCACACGGGATCGCTCCATGCGAACCCACCGTCCTTCGTGACAGTCTGGTACACCCCGAGAGGAGGCGCGTCCTTTCCGTCGGAGCGCACATGGAACATGCCCATATACGAACCATCCTTGAGCCGGACGATGGATGAAAACGCCATCACGCAGCGGAATTTCGGCCCCAGCGGTGGCATCTCCTTCCATGTGCGGCCTTCGTCCTCGCTCATGACGGATGGCATCGGTTCGCCGCGCTCGCGGCGGTCCCAATGATCTTTCGCGTCCGGCGGCATCTTCACCTGGCTCCAAACCCAAAGCCGCGCCTTGCCGTCCGGCCCGACAAGCCGATAGACGCTAGGACAGTTTACATGGCGTTTAAATGACGCGGGGAAGCGGTCGTCAATTCTCGTCCATGACTTGCCACCGTCCGAAGACTCAGCCGCAGGGCCGCACCACCCGCCGTGCGGCGTACACCAAACGGCGATGATGCGCCCGTCTGCCGTCATTACGGTCGTCGGATGGCCCTGATAGACCTTCTCGGTACCAGCCGCGACAATCACGTGCCGGTTCGTCTCGCCGCTCAAGTCAACAAGCGGCAACGCATCGCCCGCGCGGACGAGCCAGCACGTCGCGAGCAGCGAGCAAAAAACTATTATGTGACGAGCCTTGCTTCCCATGACGGCGGTATTGTACCATACCGCCGCCGTGAGTCACGGCAAAAAAACAACTTTACGGTTTTTTGACCATGCTCCGCCGAATGGGTCTGCCAACATACACAAGATAGGTTAAAACACGTACAACTATCAGAGTGCGTCTATCAATTTCACATATGCATA
>Ga0310786_10008212_pt1 | contig 13448 bp, 13 predicted proteins | sample AusTroGonzalo_MG_FD_203881 | JGI IMG/M metagenome (GOLD analysis project Ga0310786, IMG submission 203881) | Bovine rumen microbial communities from tropical cattle in Woodstock, Queensland, Australia - Gonzalo_03 (v2) (version 2) | ecosystem: Host-associated > Mammals > Digestive system >... | reverse complement strand
ATACAATCCTCGAGACTCATCGGACCACAGTTCTCTAGACGGTTGTGGGTGATGACGTTGTCACCGAAGATATCCATGTACTCCTGGATGGTGGGACGCAGGTATTTCACCAGATCTTTACAGTTCTTGACGAAATTCGGATCGATATCATCCTGCAGACCACCGATACGGTAGTAGTTCTGTATCAGACGGCCACCAGTCGTCTCCTCCATCACGTTCAGCACGTGCTCACGGTCGCGCATACCATAGAGCATACCGGTAAGGGCGCCGAGGTCCTGGGCGACACACGAGGTATAGAGCAGGTGTGAGTCGAGACGCTGCAGCTCATCCATGATAGTACGGATGTATTTGATACGATCGGTCAACTCTACCTCCATGGCCTCCTCGATGACACCTACCAGAGCGTGACGATGCTGCATAGCACCAAGATAGTTCAGACGGTCAGTAAGAGCCAGAGTCTGAGGATAGGTCATGCCTTCCCACATCTTCTCGATGGCACGGTGGATATAACCGAGATGCGGATAGATGTGCTTGACAGTCTCACCGTCGAGAACGGTCTGCAAACGCAGCACACCGTGGGTGGCAGGGTGCTGAGGACCGATGTTGATGACGTAGTCGTCGGAACCGAAGAGACGGTTCTGCTTCGACTGCAGGTTACCATCCTTGTCGATGAAATACTCAAGACCATAGTCGGGCTCTACATCATCATCCAGCGTGTACTTGTCGTTGAACGCCCAGTCCTTACGGAAAGGATAGCCCTTGAAATCGCTACGCAGGAACAGACGGCGCATGTCAGGATGTCCGAGGAACACGATGCCATAGAAGTCAAAGACCTCGCGCTCCAGCAGGTCGGCAACGCGCCAGATGTTCGAGACGGTGGGCAGATAGGCCAGCACCTGACCATCGGTATCACCCGTACCATTCGAAGCAATACCGTCGCCACAAACCTGCGACTTGGCAATCATCTTCACGCTGCAACGCTCGTGCGTCTTCGTGTTCTCAAGGATATAAACACAGCCAAGGCCCTCGTCTCCGAAGTCCTCGCCAACGATGGTGACAAGATAGTCAAAGCCCTTCTTGTCCTTCAAGTTCTGCATCTCCTGAGCGAACTTGTCAAATTCAAATGATAAGAACTCTAACTTCATGCCTTTGCCTCCTCATTTCTCATTTCTGATTTCTCATTTTTCATTTCATCAATGAATTCCTTTGGAACTTCATTGATGACCAATGGCTCACGACGATGGTCGTTGTGCTTCGAACGGAAGGTCAGCTCCTCATTCGAAACACCAAGAGCAGCCTCTTCTGCGGTCTGCTTGTGATTGGCGCCACCGAAGAATTTCTCAATCTTCACCTTACGCTGCAACTGCATCATACCATACATGATTGCCTCTGGACGTGGGGGACAACCAGGAATGAACACATCAACGGGAATGATTTCTTCGATACCCTTCACAACGTGATAGCTCGACTTGAACGGGCCACCGCTAATGGCACAACCACCGACGGCAATCACGTACTTAGGCTCAGCCATCTCATCATACAGACGCTTCAGGGCTGGAGCCATCTTGTGGGTGATGGTACCGGCACACATGATCAAGTCGGCCTGGCGGGGAGAGTTACGCGTCACCTCAAAGCCGAAGCGGGCAAAGTCGTAACGGGCACAACCACAGGCCATGAACTCAATGCCACAGCAGCTGGTAGCGAACGTCAGCGACCATAAAGAGTTCGCACGTCCCCAGTTAATCAGTTTGTCAAGCGAACCAGTGATGACGTTGACACCTCCCTCATGGAGCTCGTCAACAATCTTCTCTAACGACTCGTTGTCGTTCCATTCCTCATAAGGAATAGACTTGATTTTCGGCTTTATTTCCATTCCAGTGCTCCTTTCCGCCAGGCGTATGCCAGACCTAAAACCAATACTACCAAGAAGAACCCAACCGACAGCAGTGCCATCGCTCCGAAGTCCTTCACTACCACTGCCCACGGATATAGAAACAATGTTTCTACATCAAACATGAGGAACAAGATGGCAAAGAGATAGAAACCCACCGAAACCGGCAGCCATGAGCTGCCTCGTGTGGGAATACCACTCTCATACGGCTCACCTTTCACCTTAGCATAGGACCGCGGTCCTATCAACTTGGCTACGATGTAAGCAGCTACCACCAATGTCAAAGCCGTCACCAAGACGGTAATCAACAAAGTGAAATTCATAAAAACTTATAGTGTTATAACAATTGTTTCGTAAATTTGCGTGCAAAGGTACTAAAAAATATCAAGAAAAAAGCATAAATATGAAGAAAAATTCAACCTAAAAGCTTCTTCCATAACGGGTCGGCCGGCAGAGGGGCGTCGACACTGATATTTTCCTTAGAAACAGGGTGAACAAACTCTACATGACGAGAGAGTAACGAGATACTGCCATCTGGATTTGAGCGGCGGGCACCGTATTTCAGGTCGCCACGGATTGTCATCCCCGCTTGAGCCAGCTGACAGCGTATCTGGTGATGACGTCCCGTCAACAGTTTCACCTCCACCAGTGCGTAGTGGTCGCCGACGCTCAACATACGATAACGGAGGACAGCCTTCTTGGAACGAGGCACCTCATGATCGTAGGCATACGACTTATTCTGCTTCTCATTACGGACAAGCCAATGCGTGAGGGTTTCCCACTCTCCGGACACGCCTCGTTCTGCTTCGCCTTGACCGCTTCTCCTTTCAACGATGGCCCAGTAAGCCTTGTGCACCTCTCCTTCGGCAAACATCTTGTTCAGTCGACTGAGAGCCTTCGATGTACGCGCAAAGACCACCAGCCCAGAGACAGGACGATCTAACCTATGGACAACGCCAAGAAACACAGCACCAGGCTTTTGATACTTTTCCTTCAAGTACTGCTTAACCATCTCCGACAACGGGATGTCGCCAGTTTTATCGCCTTGAACAATCTCACCGCTCTGCTTGGCGACAATGATAATATGATTATCCTCGTAGACTACTTGCATACCAGCTGACTGGCACGTTCCAATGCCAAGTTGATGTGACTGCAGATATTGTCCGTTCCCACCAGTTCGTCAAAGCGTGCTTTATGGAGAACGGCCTGCACACGCTCGTTAACACCAGAGAGGACGACCTGAATGCCCTCCTGCTGTGACATCAGACAAAGGTTCGTCAAGTTGTGAATACCTGTTGAGTCAACAAAAGGAACTTTTCGCATTCGGATGATACGCACCTTAGGACGGCGATTACCCAGCGAGCCCATGATTTCCTCAAACTTGTTACCAGCACCGAAGAAGTACGGACCATTGATCTCGTAGACCTCAACGCCCTCGGGAATAGTCAGATGCTCCAGGTTACCCAGTTGGAAGTCGCTCTCCTCTTCAGCAGGATTAATCTCGTCGCTGATAACCTTGACATCGGTAGTCTCAGCCATACGGCGCATAAAGAGCAGGCAGGCACAGATAAGGCCCACCTCAATAGCTATGGTGAGGTCGAAAATGACCGTCAGCAGGAACGTCACCCAGAGCACAATCACATCGCTCTTGGGATTTTTCATAATGCTCAGGAAAGAGCGCCAGCCGCTCATACCATAGCTGACAACGACAAGGACACCAGCCAGACAAGCCATGGGAATATACTGTGCAAGAGGCATCAGGAAGAGGAAGATAAGTAGCAGTACCACGGCATGGACAATACCAGCCACAGGAGTACGGCCACCATTGTTGATGTTTGTCATTGTACGGGCAATGGCACCTGTAGCGGGGATACCGCCGAAAAGCGGTGTTGCAAGGTTGGCCACACCTTGGGCTATCAGCTCTGTGTTTGAGGAGTGGCGGTCGCCAATGACACCGTCTGCAACAGTTGCCGACAGCAGTGACTCGATAGCACCAAGAATGGCGATGGTGATGGCTGGCGTGACCAATCCTTTGATAGTCTCCCACGACAGAGCGGGTACTGTTGCTCCCGGCAGTTCGTTAGAAATACTGAAGCGGTCGCCAATAGTCTCAATGGTCGTGACTCCGGCATACTGTTTCAGCAGCAAAGCCGCCACCGTCATGACAATGATAGCGATGAGCGAGCCCGGCAGTTTTCCTAAAAATGTACGTCCCGCCAGTTTCGGCCATACGGCGATAAGGGCCACAGAGCCAATACCGACACCAGCACTCCACCAATCGATGGTGGGAAAACTACCCACATAAGCTATCCACTTCTCGATGAAGTCCGACGGAACGCTCTCCATCGTCAGTCCCATAAGGTCCTTTATCTGCGTTGTGAAGATAGTAAGCGCGATACCACTGGTAAAGCCCACAATAATTGGATATGGGATGTATTTGATGATAGTACCCAGATGGAGCACACCAAACATGATGAGGAATACGCCTGCCATTAGTGTGGCGATAGTCAATCCTTCGAAACCATATTGCTGGATGATACCATAGATAATAATAATGAACGCGCCCGTAGGACCACCTATCTGCACCTTCGAGCCACCGAGGACAGATACCAACAGGCCGGCAACGATGGCAGTGATAATACCTTTCTCTGGCGTCACTCCTGAGGCGATACCAAATGCAATGGCTAACGGCAGAGCAACAATACCGACGATGATGCCGGCCATAAGATCGGTTGTGAACTGTTTCTTCGAATAGTTCTTAAGCGTCGCAATCAACTGCGGCTTGAATTCTAATGATGTCATGAATATTATACCTTGAAAACAGGTGCAAAGGTACGAAAAAAGTTAATAATAGCAAAAGAAATTAACAATATAATGGAAAAAACACTATATTTGCCGCCGGTATTGATACCAATTAAGTTTTCACTAAAACTATTATGTTATGAAAAAACTAATGATTATGGTGATGGCCGCCTGCGCCATCGGGTTCACATCGTGCGGGAACAAGAGCCAGCAGGCTCCTGCTGATCAAATTGAGGCTGACAGTGCTGCATTTGTCGATGTTGATGCTGCCATCGAGGCTGCCACATCCCAGATTGCAGAGCAGATTGAGGCTAACGACGCCAACAAGCTGCAGGAAGCCATTGAAGCTGTCAAGGCTAAAGTTTCCGAGATTCTCGCCCAGAATCCCGAGGCTGCCAAAGAGTATGTCACCAAGGTTCAAGCTTTCCTGAAGGAGAATGCCGAAAAGATCAAGGCCGTTGCTGGTGACAATGCCGCCATTGCTACTGCCGTTGGAGCACTGACCGAGGCTCCTGCTGAGACTATCGTCAACACGCTGAGCAGTGCTGTTGGTGGCATTCAGGAAGCTGCTGAAGGCGCCGTTGAAGGTGTTAAGGATGCCGCTGACGCTGCTGTCGAGGATGCCAAGAAAGCAGCAGAAGACCAGGCAAACGCTGTTAAAGAGGATGCCAAGCAAAAGGCTAACGACGCTATTGACAACGCTGCCTCTGACGCAAAGAAGGCATTAGGCTTGTAGAATAAGTTCCACAGGACAATGATCCGAACCATAGACGTCCGTAAGAATACGGGCGTCTATTATTTTTTCTTGCAGACGGTCGCTACAGACAAAGTAGTCGATACGCCAGCCTGCATTCTTCTGACGGGCCTGAAAACGGTAGGACCACCATGAATACTTCACCTCGTCAGGATATTTCCAACGGAAGGAATCCGTAAAACCACAACGGAGCAGGTCACTGAACTTCTCGCGCTCATCATCGGTAAAGCCGGCATTCATGCGGTTACTCTTGGGGTTCTTCAAGTCTATCTCCTCATGAGCCACATTCAAATCGCCGCAGAGGATAACGGGCTTTTGCTCGTCCAGCCGCTTCAAATAATCACGGAAAGCATCTTCCCACGACATACGGTACTCCAGACGGCGAAGTCCGTCCTGGGAGTTCGGAGTATAGCAGCAGACCAGATAGAAGTCTTCCATCTCAAGGGTAATCACCCTACCCTCGTGATCGTGCAGGTCAATACCTATGCCATAGCTGACGCTCAGCGGCGTGTGACGGGTGAAGATGGCAGTACCGGAGTAGCCTTTTTTCTCAGCATAGTTCCAATACGACTCGTAGCCCTCAAACTTCAGGTCGAGCTGTCCGGCCTGCATCTTTGTCTCTTGCAGACAAAAGAAATCAGCGTCCATCTCTTTGAAGATATCGCTGAATCCTTTTCCTTCACAGGCACGCAGCCCGTTGACATTCCATGATATAAACTTCATTGGTCAGTCGGTATATGCGTGTATGACATGGTTGTCAGAACTTGGCCATCTTGATGGCTACCACTGCACACTCATCACCTTTGTTGCCCAGTTTTCCACCAGCACGGTCACGAGCCTGTTGCAGATCGTTGGTGGTGAGCAGTCCGTAGATGACGGGGATATTGTTTGTGGCGTTGAGACGTGCTATGCCGGCAGTGACACCCTGACAGATATAGTCGAAGTGGGGCGTCTCGCCACGGATGACGGAACCAAGGACGATGACGGCATCGTAACCGTCGTTGAGCGTCATCTGGTGGGCACCATAGATGAGCTCGAAGGAGCCCGGCACAGTCTTGACATGGATATTTTCCGGTAGCGCACCGTGACGCTCAAGGGTGCTGACACAGCCCCTGAGCAGGGCATCGGTGATCTCAGGATTCCACTCGGCGACGACGATGCCGAAAATCATGTTCGACGCATCGGGGACCTTCTCAAGGTCGTAGTCACTGAGGTTATGCAATGCGGTGGCCATAGGTATCTGTGTCTGGTTTACTCGCTGACACGCTCAATGTACTGGTCGATGGTCTGGTACTGCATCGAGTTGAAGTACTTTTCCTTGATGGTCTGGTACAGCTTCAGTGCCTCAGCCTTCTTACCCTGGCTCTCAAGGATCTCACCAGCCTGAATCAGGAACGTGGGCGAGATAGAGTTATTGTCGGCTTTCTCGGCAGCCTCCTTCAGGGTGCTGACAGCCTTATCAAGCTGGTTCAGGTGAGCATATACATTACCCAGAGCGCCAAGGGCGGCGGGGGAAATCATCTGGTCACCACAGCCAGAGAACTTCTCGATGTACTTTGCTGCGTCCTCCCACTTACCGAGCTGAGCACTGCAGAGACCGGCATAGAGATTAGCCAGGTTACCGGCATCACCGCTATAGTCAGCAGCAATCTTTGCAAAACCGGCAAAACCCATGTTGTCACCATTGAGAGCCTTGTCGAACTGTTCCTGGCCGAAATACTCCTGGCCCTTAGCCAGTGCGGTATTGGCCTTCTCGGCCTGTGGCTTTGCGATGTAGTTGTTGTAGAGGATGACACCTGCTACGATGACGACCAACGCCACGACAGCGCCAATAATTGCGTTCTTGTACTTGAGGAAGAATGCCTCACTCTTGTTAAGCGTCTGCTCAGCCACGGGCTGCTGGGCGCTCTGATTCTGATTGTTTGTTGCCATTATGATTTTCTTTTTTATTATTGTTTCTACACAAATCGGCCGCAAAGGTACGAAATTATTTTGACCATCACAAACTATTTCCTGAAAAACTGCAAAAAAAGCAGCAGAAATAGAATGAAACATTACAAAAGTCACACGATATTTGAAAATTAGTTGTAACTTTGCGCCGTGAATCTCGAGAAACTGTCACTCATCAACTACAAGAACATACCTACGGCGGCACTGGAGTTGTCGCCGAAAATGAATTGTTTCATCGGCCATAACGGTGTCGGCAAGACAAACGTGCTCGATGCCGTCTATTTCTTGTCTTTCTGCCATTCGGCAACGAACCCCGTCGACTCACAGGTCATCCGCCACAATCAGGACTACATGATGATTGAAGGAATTTATAACGATGGACTGACTATCTCCTGCGGCATGAAACGAGGCACGAAGAAGCACTTCAAGCGCAACAAGAAAGAGTACAAGCGGCTATCGGAGCATATCGGACTGATACCGTTGGTAATGGTGGCCCCCGGCGACACGCTGCTCATCGAGGGTGGCAGTGAGGAACGCCGCCGGCTGATGGATGTGGTCATTGCACAGCAAGACCGCCAGTACCTGGATGCACTCAGCCGCTATAACAAAGCGCTGACGCAGCGCAACATGCTACTGAAACAGGAAGAGGAGCCTGATGCCGATGTGATGTCAATCCTTGAAGAGCAGATGGCAGTGGAGGGCGAGCGTATCTTCCTGCGGCGCACAGCGTTCGTTGAGGAGCTGACACCGCTGTTTCAGTCGTTTTACGAAAGAATCTCCGGCGGACGAGAAGAGGTGTCGCTATCATATCAGAGCCACTGTCAGCGCGGCCCGTTGCTTGATGTCATTCAGGGTGGCCGCTTCAAAGACCGTGCCATCGGCTACTCACTGCACGGTGTCCATCGTGACGATCTGGAGATGCTGCTCAACGGGCACCCCATGAAGCGGGAAGGTTCGCAGGGGCAGCTGAAGACCTACGTCATCGCCCTGAAACTGGCACAGTTCGAACTACTCAAAGGGTCTATGCCCTCCGTTCCCCTACTCCTCCTGGACGATATTTTCGACAAGCTCGATGCAAACCGCGTGGAACAGATTGTCAAACTGGTGGGAGGGGACGATTTTGGACAGATTTTCATTACCGATACGAACCGCGACCATCTGGACCAGATTCTTCAGAACACAGCTCTGGACTACAGGATCTTTCAGGTGGAGAATGGTGAAATAAACTGCAAATAATCGAATTAATCCATGTTTAAGCGCAACGTTCAAACCATCAAGGATTTGGTACTCCGTAACCTGCGTGTTCAGGGGCTGGAGACACCGCTACTACAGATGCGGCTCGTTAAGTCATGGCCCTCGGTGGCAGGACCGACAGTGGCACGCTACACCAGCGAGACGTACATTCAGAACCAGACGCTTGTCGTCCGCCTGACACGTCCGGCACTACGCACAGAACTGTCCATGCAACGTACCGAACTGGTGAGACGACTGAACGAAGCGGTCGGCGAACAGGTCATCGCCGACATCATGTTCTGCTAAGCCCTTGCCACCAGCCCCATGCTCACATGGGTAGTCCTATAGTCGTAAGCCGTCTGCTTCGTCTTCTTGGCCTTGTCTGCCTTCGGGAACGCTTCGCCTGCCTTGAACACACGCAGGGTCTCAATGATAGCCGGATCATCGGCATTGAGGTATTCCGTCCACTCGGCCTCACCCATCATGTTGTAGATGATACGGCTGTTGACATAGCGTTCCAATAACTTGTGCGAACGCTGAATCATCAGGTTACGCCGCTTCAGCCCTTGTTTCTCGGCATACTGCACGAACAGCTCTACGGAATTAATCTTACGGAGATGAGCCTCCAGTTCATGCATCGTCTCAAACGCACTCAGAGTCTGACGGTTATTGTCCGTGTAGTCGTATGCGAACTGCAGTATCAGACCCGACATTGAAGCCTCCTTATAGTACGAAGTCATGTCGACGGTATCCTCGGGAACAAAGATGTCAGGAGTGATGCCACCGCCACCATAGACAATGCGGCCACCCTTCGTATGGTATTCAGGACCAGTATGATGGATACTGTCCTGCGAGAAGAATTCTCCGTGCTCATAGCGTGTCAGGATGTCCGACTCATAGTCTTTGTTGTCACCCTGTGTATAGGGTTTCTGTATGCAACGGCCTGAAGGCGAATAGTAACGGGCAATGGTCAGACGAACCATCGAGCCGTCATGCAGTGTCACAGGCTGCTGCACCAGTCCCTTACCGAAAGAACGGCGTCCGATGATGGTTCCGCGGTCATTATCCTGGATAGCACCGGCGAAGATCTCGCTGGCCGAAGCCGACGACTCGTCGATAAGCACCACCAACGGCAGCTGCTGATAAGAGCCGCGGCCGTCGCTGCGGTATTCCTGACGCGCCGACTTTCGTCCCTGGGTGTAGACGATGAGACGGTTCTTGGGCAGGAACTCATTGGCGATCTGTACGGCCGACATCAGATAGCCACCAGTATTGCCGCGCAGGTCAATGACAAGGTTCTCGAAGCCTTCCTGTGCCAGCTTAGCCAGTGCGATGAGCAGTTCCGGATAGGTCTTCTCGCCCCAGTTCTTAATCTTGATGTAGCCAGTATTGTCGTTAAGCATATACGTGGCTGTAACACTCTTCATTGGAATCTCGCCACGAGTGATGGTGAAGTGCTTCACCTTCTTCTCCTTATAGCGCAGCACGCCAACCTCGACCTTGGTGTCCTTCTCGCCTTTCAGGGCATGCATGGCCACCTCGTTGGTCACCTCCTTGCCCACGAACGGTTTGCCGTCCACCTCCACGATCTTGTCGCCAGCCAGCAGTCCGGCACGCTCGGCAGGTCCGTTGCCAATGACATTCTGGACATGGATGGTATCCTGGCGGATGGTGAACTCTATGCCCACGCCGAAGAACGAGCCCTTCAGGTCGTCATTGGCCTGCTGGACGTCCTTGACACCGATGTAGACGGAGTGCGGATCGAGCTCCGACAGTATCTGGGGCATAGCCGTCTCGACGAGGTCGTTCATGTTGACGGTGTCCACATACTGGTCGTCGATGATGTGTAACAGGTCTGTCAGCTTGTTACTACCTGAGTTAATGATACTCAGACGGTTGCCGCTGAAGCGGTTGGCGAAGAAGGTGCCGATGAAGATACCCAGCACCACGCTCAGGGCCAGCCACAGGGGCATGAAACGATTCTTTCTGGTCATATTGCTATTCCCCTAAGTAAATGATTTCTATTCCGGCACGCTCCAACAGTTCGATGCCGTCGGTCAGACGGTACTTCTCACCGTAGACGACACGTTTGATGCCTGCCTGGATGATAAGTTTTGCACACTCGATACAGGGCGACGCCGTGATGTAGATAGTGGAGCCGTCGGAATTGTTCGACGACCGTGCCAACTTCGTGATGGCATTAGCCTCAGCATGGAGGACGTAGGGTTTCGACAACCCCTCCTCATTCTCGCAGATATTCTCAAAGCCCGTCGGCGTACCGTTGTAGCCGTCGCTGATGATCATCTTGTCCTTGACCACCAGGGCGCCTACCTGACGCCGCTTGCAGTAGGAGTTCTCTGCCCAGATACGGGCCATGCGCAGATAGCGCTCATCGAGCTTTCTTTGTTTCTCGTTTGATTCCATTTCTCTTCAATAACGCATCAATGGTAGGCTCACCGCCCTTGAATCTCTTATATAGTGTCATCGGATGCTCCGTGCCGCCTTTCGACAGCACCTCGTCGCGGAAACGCTGGGCCGTCTGCTGGTTGAAGATTCCCTCGCGCTTGAAGACGGCGAAGGCATCGGCATCGAGCACCTCGGCCCACTTGTAGCTGTAGTAGCCTGCAGCATAGCCGCCAGCCATGATGTGCGAGAACTGCACCGTCATGCACGTGTCGGGCAACTGGCGTCCGAGGATGGCCTTCTTCCAGGCTTGTTTCTCGAAGGGGATGATGTCTTCTGTAAACTCCTCCTTCTTCGTGTAGTACGCCATATCAAGCAGTCCCAGCGACACCTGTCTCAGACAGGCTGTGGCAGCCATGAAGTTACGACTCTTTGTAATGCGGCGAATCAGCTCGTCGGGCAGCGGCTCTCCCGTCTGGTAGTGGAAGGCGAAGGTACGCAGGAACTCCTTCTCCACAGCGTAGTTCTCCATAAACTGCGACGGCAGCTCCACGAAGTCCCACCACACGTTCGTACCAGAGAGCGACTCGAAGCGGGTGTTGGCGAACATGCCGTGCAACGAGTGTCCGAACTCATGCAGGAACGTCTCCACCTCACCCAGCGTCAGCAGGGCCGGCTTGTCTTCCGTCGGCTTCGTCAGGTTCATCACCACGCTGACGTGAGGTCTGACATTCCTCTCTTCTCTCTCCTCTTTCCTCTTTCCTCTCTTCTCAATATACTGTCCCTGGAACTCCGTCATCCATGCCTCACCCTGCTTGCCTTTGCGCGGATGGAAGTCGGCATAGAACACTGCCAGGTAGCTACCGTCCTTGTCGAAGACCTCGTAGGCCTTCACGTCAGGATGGTATACGGGAATCTGCTTATTCTCCTTGAAAGTGATGCCATAGAGCTTGTTTGCCAAGCCGAAGACACCGTCAATCACCTTGTCCAACTGGAAGTACGGACGCAGCATCTCTGCATCGAGGTTATACTTCTTCATCTGCAGCTTGTGCGAGTAGAACGCCGTGTCCCACGGTTCCATCTTCTCATCACCGTTCATGCACCTCGAGCTATTCTCTCTCCTCTTTCCCCTCTCCTCTCTCCTCTTTAACTCAAGAAGTTCCTCCCTCTCCTTCACGGCCGTCGGCTTATACGCATCGATGAGGTCGTTCAGCAGTCGGTAGACACCACGGGTATTCGAGGCCATGCGGCGTTTCAGCACATAGTCGGCGTAGGTCTTGTAGCCCAGCAGCTGGGCTATCTCGCGACGCAGGTTCACAAGCCGCTTGCATATCTCCAGATTGTTCTCCGCATTGTCGTGTGTACACATCGTGTTGCGTGCCATGTACATCTGCCGGCGGAGTTCTCGCTGCGTACTGTAGGTCATGAAGGGGGAATAGCTCGGCATGTCCAGTGTGAACAGCCATCCCTGCTTCTCTTCTCTCCTCTCTCCTCTCTCCTCTTCCCTCTCTTTCCACGCCAGTGCAGCAGCCTCGCGGGCCGTCTCGGGCAGTCCGTCGAGCTGTGCCTCGTCGGTGATTTCGAGCGTAAAGGCTTTGTTCTCTTTCAGCAAATTCTGCGAGAACTGCAGTCCCAGTATCGAAGCCTCCTCCGTCAGCTGGCGCAGCCGTTCCTTGCCCTCCTTGTCGAGCAGGGCACCGCTACGCACAAAACCGTCATAGCAGTTGTCAAGGAGCATCTTCTCCTCGGCCGTCAACTTGCGGTGGTGACGGTGCACATACTTGATGCGCTCGAAGAGGCGCTCGTTCAGTCGGATGTCGTTGGCGTGTTTTGTCAAGATGGGCGACATTTTCTGTGCCAGCGCGTCCATCTCGTCGTTCGTCTCGGCCGACAGCAGGTTGAAGAACACCGTCGACGTCCTTGACAGCAGGTCGTAGTAGTTGTCCTTCTCGTCATCGACCGTAATGATGGTATTGTCGAACGTCGGCTTCTCGGGATTGTTGATGATTTTCTCTATCTGCTCATCGTCACGCCGTATGCCCTCCATGAAGGCCTCCTCGAAGTCCTCCAGTCGGATACGGTCAAAAGGCACCGTGCCGTGCGGTGTATTATAGGGTTCAAAAAACGGATTCTTCCGCTCGTTCTCCTGACTCATAACATACTTTTTGCTTTCAACCTGCAAAAGTACGAAAAAACCTCAGTCCAACAAAGGATTTATCCTTTTTTAATAATTTATCCCTTTACCTTTCCTTCCCTAAGTATTTCGTGTCCAGATAGCTCTGGAAGGTGTCTTTGTACATATCTCCTACGGGAAGACTGGTCTGTCCGTCGAGAGTGATGCGATTCTTGGTGACCTCCCGGATCTTGTTCAGATTGACGATATACGAACGGTGTATACGCATGAAGCTGTCGGGC
>Ga0310786_10008211_pt1 | contig 13449 bp, 4 predicted proteins | sample AusTroGonzalo_MG_FD_203881 | JGI IMG/M metagenome (GOLD analysis project Ga0310786, IMG submission 203881) | Bovine rumen microbial communities from tropical cattle in Woodstock, Queensland, Australia - Gonzalo_03 (v2) (version 2) | ecosystem: Host-associated > Mammals > Digestive system >... | reverse complement strand
AATGTTGTACTAGGAGTGTTTACAAAAAAATCCTTTGCAGGCATGGCGTTTGCAGCCAACAAAGACAGAATTAAAATGAATGATCGTTTCATGGGTGTTTTTGGTTTATTTGATTAACTCGCGTTGTTCAAAGAGAGTAAATCCCATGAGCAACGCGAGTATAATTTATATAATATACTGATTATTACCAGACATCCTCTGGTTTAGAGGGGTTGTCATATATTTCCTTCGGACACCACTCGAAGTAATCAAGATATAATTCCTTCTTGTCCGTATCAAGTACAGATTTGAAACGGAGGTAGTAAGTTTTCGCTGGATCCAAAGTCTGACGAATCAGGATATGACGTTTCTGACGTGAGTCGTCACGCGCGGTTTTATTCTCACCGAACTCATGTCTTGCAGCCTTCATCAAGCCATGGTTTCTTAGCTTGTGGTCAATCTCAATAATCTGATCATCATCACGATTATCATCAGCCAAATCAGACCAGCTACCACCTTCGCCGGCATAAGTCACTGCAATACCCTCTGCCATATTAACAGGAATACCTGCAGCTGGCAAGTTATTGGGGTCAGAACCAAAATATACCTGGGTAATACCACGGGCAGCAGTGGCAAGTACCTTATAACGAAGTTCGTATGTTCCGCGTTTGGGAACAGGAGGCAAAGTAAACATGATATCATATTTACCAAATACCTTATCCTCATCCTGACAATAGTTAGGCCAGTCGATACGGTATCCATTATAATGAATAAAGTGGGTTTCTTCGTTGAGAATACTTACATTATCAAAGTATTTGTAATCCTGATCCTGAGGAACATATACATGCTGGTACTTACCTTCGCTGGAATCTGCACGACGGATATTATTTGTTATGGCCTCAGGGAACATGGCAAAGAGGTCAAAACGGATACGTTCCTTACCAAGATTATCACGTACTGCATCTGTATAAGCCAAAGGACCGGAAATAGGATAGATACAAGCATTGGTTATGTCGTTGACAACAGCCTTCTCGCCATCCTTATCTATAAAGATACCTTGCTTATTTTTATCACAAGCTATTTCGGCACCAGTACCCTGAATTTCATTATCTAAAACAGGGAATCTGTTAAGATAGACGCCTTGGCTTTCCTTACTCTCGTAGAGCTTCAATAAACGACGGGTACCCTCTCCTACTGTGCAATACCATTCATAAACAGGTAATGTATAAACACCTGGACGAGATAGACTATATCCAATTTCATTACAATGGTAAACCAACTTATTGGCTGGAATACGCATGGGAAGAATATGATAGGTCACCCACCTATACAAGATATGATCAGGTGAGTCATAATTATCGTCTGTTTTATTCTTTTCATCAGAAAGATACATATTATTCTTCTGAATCCAGTTAATGAGTTGCTGTAATGCATCAGGCGCAGTAGGATCGATGCCTTGTGAGCGCCAATACTCATCAGTTTCTGCAAAAATGGTATAACCATACTTACGATGCTCAGGTGCATGTGCATCGGGATCACCAGAGGTAGCAGACTTATCGCCACCGGATTTGGATTGATAATCCTTCATGTCTGGAATCAAGCCCCTTTGATATTTCTGCTCATACTCCTGATCGATTTCTTTGCTAAGCATATCTAACAGGTTACATGCCTGAATGACACGTGCCATCATCAGATAGCCTTCTGTTTTTTTGTCCAGAATATTCTGGAGGTATCTTGCACAAGATTCATCTTTAGGTGCAATGACCTTATGAATCTGATGAATATAACCATTTATCACAGGGATGTCATGGTTAAGGGGGTCAATCGGACATACCTTATTTACAAAGATACTATCCGAATTGGTTTTGCTATCATTGATAGTCAAACGATGGTCGCTAAGAGTAGGAAGTGCCAACTCTGTATTCATATCAACCATCTCTATAGAATAACGCTGATCTTCTCTGTCATATCCGTCAATGACGCTATTCCTTACAATCACGGAACGAATAGAGTCCAACTTCACAGAATCCGTAAATGCGTCCCAAGAAGGTTCTGCGATAAGCCCCTCTTCGACAAGGTCCTGAAGATAAGCATCAATAGCATCATTAGTAACGGCAAATACGGTATAGTTACCACGAGCTGTCAATAACTGATATACCGATGAAACTTCTGACCTATTAGGATTGATAGATACTTTCTTCAGTAAGTCCACATATTGGGAATACACGGGCTTAGACTCCAGATAACTGGCTACTGTATTATACTTAAATACGTATCTCGATGAGGTATCTATCTGCTCCGAGCAGGCGCATACCATTAAAACCAATGCAACAAGAGAGAAAAACAGCTTTCTCATAATTTCCTTTTTTTGTATATTTTCTTTTTTTAATATTCTCCTGACCTGGAGGTCTAAACCCCAGGCCAGGAGAATGTATAGAGAACTAATAATTAACTAAAATGAGCATTTATTCAGCACCAGCCATAATCTTAAGGATCTCCTCGATGTCACCAACACCTACAGAACCACTGCCGTCAAGGTCAGCAGCAGGATTATCCTCACCACTAGCCATAATCTTAAGGATCTCCTCGATGTCACCAATACCTACAGAACCACTGCCGTCAAGGTCACCTCTAATGCCTTCAGTTTCTACGAAGATCATCTTGCGGATGTTGATAGTAGCACCATTGCTCTTCTCCATGAGGCGGAAGATGATGTAGTCAGAAGACTTCTTCAGACCCAAAGACTTAACATTCAGCGAAACCTTCTTGTAGTCTGATGTAGCTTCCAGGGTTTCAAGCTCGATACCCTCGCCAGTCAAGCCATTCTTAATCATAGCGCCTTCGAGATCCTTGTCAGACTTGTACTCAAACTCAAGAACAGTCTCATTAGCCTTCAGATCATCGTACATTAAGCCAAACATTGCCTGGACATTCTTGCCCTCTTCGTTTGTCTCGAACTTGTAGTCAAATGGTTCTGTTGAATTAACTGTTGCATTTGAAACACGCTCCAAGTTAGTAATATCCAAGTAATCGGGACAAGCCTCGAGAAGAGCTGCCAGAGCAGCATCCACCTCAGCAACAGAAGCATACTGACCATTATCCAAACCATCATTAAATGGTGTTATAAGCTCGAGGAGATCAGATGAACTGATATGGTTACCCCACTTGTCAACAACCTTAACCCAGTATTCTGCAAGATTATAGTAAGCAGCCTTTATAGGAATGATTCCCTCGAAAGTATTACCATCAGCTATCAACTGATCCACTGTAGTGCGGGTTGCAGCGTCAGCCAAGGCTAACTTCTGAGCAGCGCCAAAGTTTGGAGAATCCTTATAGGTATTCAACGAATCCTTGTTCTGATAAACACCAGGAACATAAGTGTTGGTAAGAATATCAACTCTTTCACCATTGCATGCAGCAGCAGCAGCAATAGCTTCTGGAGTAGCCTCTTCACCAAGATATGTCATGCGGAAGTTACCAGCACCCAGCCAGTCACCACCAACAAGAGTACCATCGTTCTTCAAACCGAACTTCAGTGTACCGTCGGTTACCTTAGCAACCATGTTGATCTCATAGCGATCTTGCAGGATAGCATTGATAGTACCCTGAATACCATAGATAACATATCCTACCACTACAGAGTCGACCTCAGGATCACCTGTAAATTTATCAACATTACATGCATAAATCTCCTTATCGGAAATAGAACCTGTCCATGCTTTCTCCTTCTCAACCATACCCTCACGAACAACGGGAACGTAAGTCTTGGTATCGTTGGCGAATGCCATAGCTGTATAGTTGAAGCTATTGATATTGCCATTAGGACGGAAACCTGCATTCAGCTTAATCTGATAGTAACCGTTCTTCATGTTACTCATAGTCTGGCTGATGTTAAACTTAGACTGCTCGTTGCAGAACTCAGCAGCAGACATTGTACCTTCCTTGTTTGTATCGTTGCCAAAGATGTAGCCATCCCAGCCTTCAGCCTTCTTGGTACCAGAAACCTTGTTACCCTTCTCGTCAAGAACCTGCTCTGCCTTAGCAAAACTACGGTTCACAATCATAGAAGTGATATCTGTACCGGCAACATAACCAGCAGATACAGCAGCAACCTTCAGAGACTCCAGGAACTTTATCTCACCTGCTACGATGCTGTCAGCAATTAAGTTTTCATCCAAGATGTATGAAACAGAACCGTTGGCAAATACCTCGTTAGGCTCAACCCTCTCATTAATGTAAGAATTCAATGTTGCAAGGGCTTCAGACTCCTCTAACTGATTGTCCTCAAGGAACTGCTTAACTGCATCTGCACTTGCCTCCAACTTGTCATACATCTCAGCACATGCGGTAATAGAATCACGGAGAGACTCAAGTCTGTAGTTTACACGTACCAAAGCCTCCATGTTTGCGCACTCCTCGATTTCGGGGATAACAGCCTCATATTTTTCAATAAGAGACTTCTCGGCTCTAACGTTTGTATTGAATTCGCTGGCTTCCTCTGTGAATTTCTGCTTAATGTCATCAAACTCCTCGGGAGTACCGAAGTGAAGTTCGTTCATCTGGATAGAGTTACCCTCACAAGCCTTGTAAACAACCACCTTGTAATATGTATAAGGTACAGTTGTCTCTGTGCTGAAGCTAAAGTAAGAAGGCTGTGCATCTACAGCATGCAGACGATCCTGCTTTACGCCCACACGCTCATCTATGAGAACCCAACCTTCAGCATCCTTAGTAGCCTGAATGTCGCCCTCGAAGTTAGCACCATAGATAGACCATGTATCCCAGTTACGGCCAGGATATGAACCTGTATCGTTACCAGTTGTCAGAGTATAGAAGAAAGGATTGGTAGGATCCTGAGTACGGAAGATGATATAAGTGTTACCTTCAGCACTTGCCTGGCCACCCCACTTGGTAGCTTTTACCACAACTTCTTTGCCATCTTCTATCTTTGTTGTATTCAAATCAATACCATCAATGAGGTTACCATAGAAGCCATCGCCCCACTCACCTACTGTATTACCACCTAACAGAATGTAGAGATCATTATTCAATGCATTAGCAACATTCATGTAATATTTGATTTCTGCATTGAGAGCATCATCATCGAGTTCGCAATTCTCCATGATATACTGGTAAGTACCACGTCCGTACTTGGGACAAGGAGCGATACTCTCTTTCATATAACCTTCATACCATGCTGCCATAGTTTCAGATTCAGGAGAAAGTTCGCCTATTGAATCTACAACAGATTCATACTTTTCATACACTTTTTCAGAATTTGCAATCTTCTCCTCCAGTTCAAGCAACTCGTTCTTAATCTTCGCTACGTCGGGAGCATTGACAACAGTTTTCAACTCAGCATACTTAGCCTTGAAATCTTCCTTATATCCCTTGTAAGCAACAAAACCATCTACATCCCCGGCATACTCCTCGAAACTATCGACTTGACTTTGACGATATTCTATCAGGTTACCAGAGTTGTAGAAAGTGAACTCGTTCATCTGCATCTGACCATCGTGATATACCTCAATCTTGAAGTACTTATAAGGTACAGTACATCCTACTGAGAGATAAAGGAAACTCTCGTACAGACTTGTAGTTTTCAGGACATCTTCACCGACACCCTCTTTGCTATCAATCAGCACCCAACCGTCAGCATCCTTGGTAGCCTCTTCGTCACTTGCAAAGTTAGCACCCCATATCTTCCAGTTTTTCCAGTTACGATGTGGGTTTTTACCTGTATCACCACCAGTTACAAGGCCATAATATGTAGGCTGTATAGGCTCAGCTGACTTGAAGATGATAAAACGATCACCCTTGGTTTCTGTTCCCCATTTGGTACTTTCGGTGTTATTAAGACCAGACTCACCATCTATGAGGTTTTCGATAGGACTGTCACCCCAGTTTTCAGAATTGGGTGTACCATCGATAAACTCATATGAAGCCGGTAAGGGGTCAGCTTGTTTGCTATTATTGAAGAGGTAGATATTTATACGTGTAGCTTCAGCCTTAACCTCTTTAGTTGTGAGCTGGCGATTGGCTTTAACGTATGCAAAGTTACCACAAGGATATTCTTCATTAGGAGCGATTACGTCCTCACTAGTCCAAGCTGTCAGATAGGGTACAGCTGTTGCAGAAACATCTGTGCCAACAAGAGCAAGGCGAACCTGATTGTATGCGGTTTGCAGATCAGCATAACTATTTGCAGAAAGTTTGACTTCAGCCTCAAGTTCTGTTGCCTTTTCCATCAGGCCTACGAATAGAGAACCATCTTCGCATGTAGCAAGCTGCTCCAGTGTAGATGACATCTCGTCAACGACTGCCTTTTCAGCAAAGACTGTAGGATCAAAGTTAGCCTTGAATGCATTAGCAATAGGAGTGCGGTCGATAGTAACAGTATATTTGTCTCCGAGAGCAAGCTCAGACATCTGCTGAGTACCTGTTCCGTCCACACACTCTTTTAGCTCAACCTTGAAGTAAACAAATTCCGTTTCCACATTCTCCGAAGGAGTGAAGTATGACGTCGCATTATCTGCGGCAGCAAGTTTGTTCATACCCTCTCCTGCAGGAACGTTATCCTTGTCATCAAGAAGAACCCAAGCTTCAGATTCACGTGTTACGTCATCCTTGCTTGCTGCATTCATACCATATATCTGCCACTTCTTCCAGTTACGACCAGAATAAGCACCAGAATCACCACCAGTAACCAACTTGTAGTAAGTAAGAGCCATGGCGCGAGAAGCTTTGAAGATAACGTATGCACCATCACCAATCTTATGGCACCACTTAGTACTGGGATTGTTATCGAACAGCATATCGGCAGACTCGCCACCATTACCTTCACTACTGCTCATCCAATTGAAGATAACAGGCTCGTCTGGACCAGTAACAATATTGAATTTCTTCTCCAAATAATCCTGGAAGGTTTTGTAGTTACCCAGACCAAATTCTGCCATGGTCATATATGTATCCCTATCGTCGCCACCGTATCCGGCAGCATCGGTAATCTCAATCCAGAAGTACTTGAACTTTTCTGTTCCTTTGTAATCAAAGTTGAGAGTTACACCTACAGAATTGCCCGAGGGAAGGAATTCTTGCTCCTTGTTGTCAATGAGCGTCCAGCCTTCACCTTCACGCTTGGCAGCTTCATCGCTCTCAAAATTACCGCCGTAAATCTTCCATGAAGACCAAAGACATTTGGGATCATCGGCAGCATTATTTGCCGTAAGAAGGAAGTACTGAGTGGGAAGAATAGCTTCTTCAACCTTTACGATTGCATAAGCAATACGCTCATCTTTCCAACTGTTGAGATCCTCAGGTTGGAACCAAGTTCCCCACTTGGACTTCTCGTTTCCATCAACCAGAGCCTCATAGCTCTCGTTTGAATAAGCAGCCCAACCGTCCACAGGAGTGAGCCTGATGTAATCATCCGCGCATACACCCTGACTGAACAACAACATCATTGATGTTGCCAGCGAGAGAACCGTTTGCTTAAGAGTAAATCTTTTCATCGCTTTTTTGGTTTTTAGTTAATAATAAAGTTTATATAAAATTTGTTGTTGTGTCTATTCTTTTCCCTATTTTTTGGCTTAAAAAGCACACAAAAATAGAAATTTTGCATCATACTTTAACCATTTTATATGCTTTTATATGGCACTTTAACATTATTTAACCGAACAGCATCTGCCTATACGCTCTCCATTTACCTTACCATCACCTTCTTGCCATTCTGGATGTAAATTCCAGCCTTCAGTTTGGCGTTCTGGATTTTGTCACCAGATTCTACCTTACGGCCAGACAGGTCATAGATATCATGCCCATCTTTTGAATTCCCATTTGTAATACCCTTTACCGAGGTTACTTCATTATTACCAGACAAGAAGAAATCATAAGGTGTATAATTAGCCGCCCCAAGTACGGAACTGTTGGTTTGCTCGTCTATCAGTTCCCAGCATTCATCATCGGGATCCTCCGTATAAGAGTTGCTTCCGTACAATCGCCAACTAACGGGGTTACGCTCGGGGAATTTCTTTGTATCATTGGCTGTGTAGATGCGATAGCCACATGGCATGACTACGCCCCCTGCATCAAACATAAAGAAAGCATATTCGTAGAACGATGGGTTGCAATACTTGGTATGCGTGTCGTTATCGCCAGCATTTTCCCAGTCCTCGTAAGAGATACTGCTCGACGTTCCATTATATGCATACAACTCTTCGTATTCTTTCCCATTCTGATCGAGGATATCAAATTCTGCAAACTGGATGGTTCCCCACGTTCCTTCCTTCAGTTCACTTACTTCCCATTTGTAGTAGCGGTAACCTTGGAGGTCTTTATTGACATTGGTATAGACACCATTCCTGTAATAAACCATACCATTTGAGGACTTCAGTACAGGATGTCCGTCTGGCTTTCGACCGTTATCTATGTTCTGACGCCAGTTATTGGATCCGTTGCCTGTATTTAAGAGATAACAGAGGGCACCAGACATTACATCAACTGGGGTAACATATTCTACCTGACGGGAATAAGCGTCATAACAATTCTGCAGATTACATGTATTCTCGGAATAAGCAAATTCACGTCCAGAAGATGCTCCCGATACTTTACCAGCGTTGTAGCAGTCTGCAATGTCTAATATTCCCTTGGAAGGAGCTACGAGAGCAGCAGCCTGACTATTAGCAGAAATCTTACCTAAGTTATACGATTCCTTTATGACAACTCTGGTGCCCGAACGAGAGAAGCCCAGAATACCTGCAGCACAAGTGCCAGATGCAGTAACAGCAGAGGCATTGCTACATCCAGTAATCTCTATGACTCCCGTAGATGCACATCCTATCAGTCCGCCAACATTATTCACGCCAGAAACTGTACACGTTGCATCCAAGTGCAGGTTCTGTATATCAGCGTAATTGCCTACCATGCCAAAGAAGCCCACGTTGTCATTACCCGTAAGATTCAGATGGCTGATGGTATGACCCTGACCATCGAACTCTCCACAGTACGGCATCTTGCTATTTCCGATTGGCGAAAAGTCTGACTGGAACTCTGACATATTCAAGTCGGCATTGAGCACGGCACAGGCCTCACACTCTCCACCGTTAACAATTTCCGCAAAAAGGCAAAGGTCAAGAGGTGTATTGATCTGATATACCCCGTCCTTCTGATTAAGCTCTCCATAAGACAGCATCCCATCCATCCATGCTACACGGTCATACACAAAGTCGCGTACACGATCTACTTCCTTCTCCCATGAACCGGGAACAGCTGGATTAAGTGATAGCTGCTGGTTGAGATAGGGCCAACGGATAAAGTTGAGTTTAGCTGATGCACGAACCTCCTCACGCAGAGAATCGACATCTGCCGCCACGGATTCCGGCTCAAAGGCACCGCTCTTGCGCAGCTTTGCCCACATCGACTGCATCTGAGCGAAAGCAGAAGGATCAGAAAGGACACGGTCAACAAAGTCCGTCCAGTTTCCAGTATCGCGCACCTTATACGTCCAATCCTTTTTCTGGTTAGCCGGATAAGTGGTAACGTCGTTTTCCAGGGCGAGGTCGGCATCCCAGACAGGGCCGACATAGAAATGATCATCACCACGCTCCTTGTACAGGAAGACCTGGCAAAGCATATCGGTATTGCCATTGAATTCACTTACAAGGATATGTCTCAGGAATGTTTCCATGTCGAGGACAGAACGCATTCCTTTCTCTGGATCCGTGTAGTTAGAACTATAAACAACACTTTCCATATTATTCCATGCGTTCTGGATATACTCAAACTGCACATCCTGTATAATATCTTCATCTGGGTCATGAACGGAGATGGGGTTGCCGTATATAGAATAAAAAGAATAAGGTTCGCGAGAGGCGTTGTTATCAACCTCGACATAATAGCCACCGGTAATCGTCTCTTCGTCAACGTCAGTCGCAGACATCTCAGTAATTTCTATGCGCCCCTTGTGTACATCTACGTGGTCGGCAATGGTATAAGTTCCGTGATAGTCACCGTTGACAATAAGGTCAACCACCTGGCTCCAAGGTGTCCACTTCATCTGACCACGCTTGGACATAGCCCATGCTACGGGATTACGCATCAGGGTCTTATCACGATAACTGTTGATGAGCACCCACTTCTTTGCCTTGACAGGCGACTCGTTGTGACTGTTTTTCATCACATGATGGCTTTTCCCATCATTATATTTTAAACGGAAGGCCTTATTTTCATGTGTAGCAGAATAATTACCACGAACGCGGAACAGGATAGGATACTCCTGCAACATCTTGCCACCCTCATATATCAATACGGATTGGGACTCAAAATCCTCTCCCCTCTCCTGTGGCATGATACCATCTTGCACATGAACACTAAGCGTAGGCAGATTGGTTATCTGATAGAACTGGCTGTCGTCACCCTCGCCTTCATGACCATAAAACTTCAACTCTGCCACTCTGGCGGAAGAGCCTGCGGCTCCCACATACCTAACATATCTGACACCACGACTTACATTTATATCCACCGTGGTGGCAGTTCTTGACTGTGGTCTTTCTCCAATCAGATACAAGGGAACAGCATCCATGAAAGAAGGGTCATTACCTCCCTCAAAGAGAGAAAGTAACATATAGTCGGGGCCTGTGGACATGGCCGCCGGGGTATAACTGATGCGGGTAATCACATGGGGTGAGCCCAAATCCAATCCCACCCACTGCCTGTCGGTACCGGATGAACTGTAATATGTGGAGGGGTCATCATCAAAGGCTCTTCCCGCACGTGATAAAGAAGAAGGTGCAATCGGAGTTCCGGTCAGAAGTTTATCTGTATCGGCATCATAAGCATTCATATTGTGACTACACAAAAGTAGTGCTACAAATACTTTCAGTGGCTTTCCAAATATCATGTCTAATACCTAATTTCAACAGGTTTTTAGGCCCGTTCTCTTGTGTTTCGGACGCAAAAATAAGAATAATTTTGTGAACATACAAAAAAACTTACTATCTTTGCAAATAATAAATAGAAATAAAGCATAAACATGGGAAAGAAGAAGAGTGGAGGCGGACGCCTCAAGAAAAAAAATCTGGAACAGATGGTGATTACCCTGTTTGAGGAGAATCCCACTCAGGTCTTTGAACTGAAAACCCTCTGTCGAGAGCTTCATCTGAACACACATCCAGCCAAGATGCTACTGATGGACGTGTTGGAGACGCTGATGATGGATGACTATATCAAGGAGAACTCCCGTTTCTGCTACACGCTAAATACCCCCACCCAAGTGATGACGGGTATCTTCCACCGCAAGGCAAACGGGAAGAATACCTTTGAGCCTGAAGACGGCGGCGAACCCATACTGGTGGCCGAACGTAACAGCATGCATGCCATGGACGGCGACAAAGTTCAGGTAACTATGATGGCCCGCCGCAAGCATCATGTGCGCGAGGCTGCTGTAACAGAGATTCTGAAACGCAACGAGAAACAGTTTGTGGGAACCTTACAGGTCAGCAAGAATTATGCATACCTGCTCACAGAAGACCGCACGCTGGCCAATGATATCTTCATTCCCAAGTCCTGCCTGAAAAAAGGACAGACGGGAGACAAGGCTATTGTAAAGATTATGGAATGGCCTGAGAATGCCAAAAATCCTGTCGGAAAGGTTGTAGATATATTAGGAAAGACTGGCGAGAATAATGCCGAAATGCATGCTATATTGGCAGAATACGGTCTTCCATACGTATATCCCGCAGCTGTAGAGAAGGCTGCCGGGAAGTTAAAGCCAGGCATTACCAAGGAGGAAATTGCTCGCAGAGAGGATATGCGAGATGTCATGACTTTTACTATCGACCCACGCGATGCCAAGGACTTCGATGACGCGCTGAGTATTCGCCAGTTGAAAGCCGGGCTTTGGGAGATTGGCGTTCATATTGCGGACGTCAGCCACTACGTCACGGAAGGCTCTATTATAGATAAGGAAGCCCAGAAACGTTCCACCAGCGTTTATCTGGTAGATCGTACCATACCTATGCTGCCCGAGCATCTATGCAACTTCGTCTGCTCACTCCGTCCTGACGAGGAGAAACTTACCTACAGCGTCATCTTCAAGATGAATGAAAAGGCTGAGATTAAGGATTGGCACTTGGCCCACACCGTGATAAAGAGTAACCGACGCTTTACCTATGAGGAGGTACAGGAAGTGCTGGAGAACCATCACGAGGCAAGTGAGGAGGACTATAAGAACCCAGGCGATCACCATGCTCCACTAACCCCCGACGCTGAACCTGCAGAATCTTTTGCCAACGAACTAATCATCCTGAACCGCTTAGCTAAAGAGCTGCGCAGAAAGCGCTTTGCTGGCGGAGCTGTGGATTTTGACCGCTGCGAGGTCCGGTTTGAGATAGACGAGAAAGGAAAGCCCACCAGCGTATACTTTAAGGTAGCAAAGGATGCAAATAAACTGGTAGAGGAATTCATGCTGTTGGCCAACCGTACTGTTGCAGAAAGCATTGGCAAGGTTCCCAAGAACCAGAAACCGAAAGTACTACCCTATCGTATACATGAATCGCCCGACCCCGCGAAACTGATGAACCTATCGGACTTTGTCGGCAAGTTCGGTTATAAGCTCAAGACCAATGGTCACAAGAGCGAGATGAGCAAGAATCTGAACCGTATGCTGAACGAGGTGAAAGGCAAGAAGGAACAGAACATGATAGAGATGATTACCCTGCGTGCCATGATGAAGGCCAAATACAGCACGCACAATGTAGGGCACTATGGATTGGCGTTTGACTATTACACGCACTTCACCTCTCCTATCCGTCGTTATCCCGACCTAATGGTTCATCGCCTCCTTACAAAATATGCGCAAGGCGGACGCTCTGCCAATCAGGATAAGTACGAGGAGCTATGCGAGCACTGCAGCGAGATGGAACAGACTGCCGCTCAAGCCGAACGTTCCAGCATCAAATACAAACAGGTAGAATTTATGAGCGACCACATGGGTGAGACCTTCGAGGGAACCATCAGTGGCGTTACAGAATTCGGTATCTACGTCGAGGTAAACGAGAATAAATGCGAGGGCATGATTCCGCTGCGCGACCTGGACGATGACTACTACGAATTCGACGAGAAGAACTACCGCCTGCGCGGTCGCAGTCGTCACCATTGCTACAACTTAGGAGACCTCATAAAGATTCAGGTTGCAAGAGCCGATCTATATCGCAAGCAACTGGACTTTAAACTGGTGCGTTAAAAGGGTTTTTTACTCCTACACGTAAAAAAAATTACTGGTACACGTAGAAAATAATGTTTCTACACGTACCAGTATTTTTTATCTCGTGAATGATTTTTCTTATGAACGAGACTTCAGATTACTTCTTCTGATTCTTCTGGAATTCCTTAACTGCCTTCTCCATCATCTTCTGATACTCAGGCATGCTCTGCAGACGGGCAAAAGTAACGCTGCCGCACATACGACCGGCA
>Ga0310786_10008210_pt1 | contig 13454 bp, 7 predicted proteins | sample AusTroGonzalo_MG_FD_203881 | JGI IMG/M metagenome (GOLD analysis project Ga0310786, IMG submission 203881) | Bovine rumen microbial communities from tropical cattle in Woodstock, Queensland, Australia - Gonzalo_03 (v2) (version 2) | ecosystem: Host-associated > Mammals > Digestive system >... | reverse complement strand
TGATGTGCGCTTCCATAACATGGAAACCAATAACGACGCTACTACCGGACCATTGGTTATTATTGAACTGAAACGCGACGGCAATGTGTATAGTCCTGTTTTAGACATCCTGCGTGTACTGCGCATCAAGCCTTCCGGTTTTAGCAAATATTGCATAGGCAGTGTCATGACAAACAAGAACTTAAAGCACAACATCTTTAAACAGAAAATGGTGGTGCTTGGTAAGTTGGCAAGAACAAAAATTAACTAAAATAACTAACAGATAATATGGATTTCTTTAACGACATTAACTATCAACTGGGTAACCTTATAGGCTTGACGCTTTTTGACCCCCAGCACTTTATTTCATTGGTAATGCGCTTTGTCATCAACCTGGCGGTTGTGTGCATTATTGCTCGCGGCTTTTATTTCCCCCGCAGCCAACGTCGCGACTATATGTTTATCTTTATTCTCATGTCTGCCAGTATCTTCCTATTGGTAACTCTGATGGAGGGTGATGGCATGAACTTGGGTGCTGCAATGGGATTGTTTGCCATCTTTGGCATTATGCGTTTCCGTACAGAGGCTGTGCCTATCCGTGAGATGACATACCTCTTTATGCTCATTGCAGTTAGTGTCGTAAACGCATTAGGTAGAGCTGAATATCACCCCAAAGCCGACTATTGGGATGGATTTGGACTTGTGACCATCATCTTTGTCAACCTTGTATTTATAGGAATGGCATGGCTGTTTGAAAGCAGTAAATTGGTAAGCACTCTGTGCAGCAAATACATTAAGTACGATAATGTAGCTTTGATAGCACCAGACAAGCGTGAAGAACTGAAGGCTGATTTGGAGAAACGTACGGGCCTGAAGATTTTGCGTATCGAAGTTGGAATGATTGACTATCTGAAGGATAGTTGCCTCATTCGCATCTATTATGATGAGCCAAAGGATCGTGGCAATAGCATTGAAGGTGTAATGAAAATGCCCCGTTAAGACATGAAAAAGATTCTCCTAATACTGGCATTGTTGGCTCCCACCATGCTTAGAGCACAGTGGACAGATGAATATGGCACATGGGTGAGTGTAGGTGCAAAGAAGAACCTTGGCACTAAGTGGAGCCTTGGCTTAGAGGCTGAGTACCGTGCGCAGGAGGACTCCAGATGGGCAGTAGGCATTGACGCCGGCTACAAATTGAACAAAATTGTCAAGTTCGGAGTAGGATACACCTTATTGTATAACAGGAAGCCGGAAAAACTAAAGGGAGACCCCTTGATGGACGATGAATACACAAAAACTCCGGCATATTGCTATCCTCGCCATAGATTCATTGTCGAGGCAACGGCAGACAAACGATTCTGGAAATGGCTGCGCATCTCATTGCGTGAGCGCTATCAGCTAACTTATCGTCCTGAGAAGGATTACAACAAGATAGAATACAGCAAAGTTCCCATATTTGATGATGACTGGAATTACATAGGGGATGAATGGATGGAATACGTTACACCAAAATCCAAGACGTCCAAAACCACCCAGATGCTACGCAGCCGTCTGAAATTGGAAGTTGATAAGAAACATTGGAAGTTCTCCCCCTTCATCTCTGCAGAAGCCTGCAACAGCGTGCGTGTGGGTGATCACATGAGCATCGATAAGGTAAGGACTGCCATAGGAACAGGTTACAAGATTAACAAGAACCACGAGGTCTCGTTGGCTTACATCCTGACATACGTCTTTAACGACGAAGACGAACAAAGTGACAAGATACAATACAACAATAGAATCCATGCCGTAAGCGTGGGATATAACTTTAAATTCTGAAATAAATAAAACAAGGAATATGAATATGAAACATCTCTTAGCTGCCATCTTGTTGATGGCAAGCACCACAATGTGGGCCGATAAGTACAACTTTTTGACAATATCATCTACTGGTGAGGATTTTATCTCACTGCCTACTATTCAGAAAATCACTTTTGCTGATGGCAATTGCGTTGTCACAACTACAACGGGAGATTATACCTATCCGCTGAGCGAGATAAAGAAAATGTATTTCTCTGTTGATGATCCTACTGCAATTGAAGCTTTGCCTAATGAGGAAAAGAATTTACAGTACAAGGACGGTGTACTTAAAGTTGATGGCGACGGCATGTTGCGCATCTACGGCTCAAATGGTGCTTTGGTACAGATGGCTAACGTTAAGAAAGGTGCCAACATCAGCCTGAGCAACTTAAAGTCTGGCCTGTACATTGTTAACATGGGCGACAAGACCATTAAATTGACCAAATAAAAAACCATATTTATACATTTGTCAAGGTGAAGAATCTTCTTTCACTTCTTTTGCTTTTTACGGCATCTTCTGTAGCCTCTGCTCAGGAATATATGCGTATCTGGCAGAATGGAAGTAACACGAAGGTGCCTCTGTCAGAAGTTACCTACGCTGATAATGGTGCATCCTTTACGGCAGAAGGCAAAACATACCAGACCAGTCTGGTTGATAGTATCACGTTTGTTCATATCATCACCGTAACGTGGAGTGGCGCTCAAGCCACCATAGAAAAAGGAAACGTGGAGGGCGTAGATTGCACCGCAGAAGGTGGTGATGTGACGATTAACAGCACCAATACACATAATGAGTTGGAAATGGTGCTGCAAGGCTCCAGTACCAATGGCTCGTTTACATATACTGGTAGCTATAAGTGTAAGTTCTATCTGAATGATTTGCACCTTATCTCTCAGAGAGGTGCAGCATTGGATATCCTGTGCGGAAAGCGTGTTTCCCTAACACTAAACGAGGGTACCAACAACACCTTGGAAGATGCTGCCAATGGTCAGCAAAAAGCGGCTCTCTATTGCAAGGGACACTTGGAAATTGAGGGAAGTGGCAACCTTACCGTAACAGGTAATGCTCGCCATGGTATCTGTACCAAGGAATATCTGGAGTTGAAGAAATCAACAGGCAGTATTGTCGTAAACAGGGCTAAAGGCGATGGTATTCATGCTGGTCAGTACTTCCTGATGAAGGGCGGCTCAGTAACTGTTAGCGGTCAGCAGGGCGATGGTATCCAGACGGAGACCCTGACCCTTGATGACGATGTTACACCTAATCCCGACAAAGAGTTCAATGGTCAGGCTTTCATAAAGGGTGGTACCATTGATGTTACTGTTACGGGTGAGACCCGAAAAGCCATCAAATCGGACAACATGATGACCATTTCTGGTGGAACGTTTACTATTACAGCTTCAGGTGAAGGAAGCAAGGGTATCTCTGTTGGTAAGCACCTGCTTGTCAATGAAGATGATGGAACTACCCAAATACAGATTCGTGCTGAGGGCGGCGTTTACGAAGACGAGGATACGGAGGAAGAAACTCGTTGTATGGGAATCAAAGTAACCCAGAATATGGCTGTGACGGCAGGAAAGATTATGATATCCAATACTGGTTCCAAATCTCGTGGCATTAAAGTGGACGGATTGTATTACGTTGGCTCAGGTGCTACTGTAACAGCAAGGAATAATAAGGTTACCCCTACCGATACCATGCCACCAATGGACTAAGACATTCTGCGAAGGATTGGGACAATATTCCCATAATACATATATAAAAACCTAATGAAGATGAAACAAAAATTTCTATTTTTGCTTTGCCTTGTGTTGTCCCTTCTGACAGCAAAGGCAGAGGAGGATGTAAGTCAGGTGCCTTTGGCAGACCCCTATATCCTATTGGAGAACGGCAAGTACTATGCCTATGGTACGTACGATGCAAACGGCATCAGATGCTATTCTTCTAATGATCTGCGTACTTGGAAAGACGAGGGACTGGCACTGAACAAGACCAATACCACAGAACAGCAATGGTTTTGGGCACCCGAAGTGTATCACAAGAACGGGCATTACATTATGTACTTCTCGGCCAATGAACATCTGTATGCTGCTATAGCCGACTCACCCATGGGACCATTCAAGCAGGTGGGTTCTTATCAGATGGAAAAGCTGATAGGGAGCGAGAAGTGCATAGACTCGCATGTATTCTTTGACGACAACGGAAAGGCATACGTGTTCTTTGTCCGTTTCACCGACGGAAACTGTATCTGGCAGGCTGAGTTGGAGGACGATTTCATCACTCCGAAAGTTGGAACTATGCGTAAGTGCTTTGCTGTTTCGCAAGATTGGGAAGATAAAATGGGTCGTGTGAATGAGGGACCTAATGTGATTAAGGTTGGCAAGCGTTATTTCTTGACCTATTCGGGCAATGACTACCGGTCACAAGACTACGGTGTGGGCTTTGCTAGTACAACTAACATCGCTACAGGCCAATGGAGCAAATATGCTTCGAACCCCATTCTGTGTAGGGTAGAAGACTTGGTAGGTACTGGACACCACTCGCTTTTTTATGATAAAGAGGGTATCTTGCGGGTTGTCTTTCATGCTCACGAGTCAAAAGAGAAAGTGGGAACCAGGCTGATGTATATAGGAACAGTGAAGGCCAGTACTACACGTTTGTCTATGACTAAAGACCCAATCATACGGCCAAAACTATTTACAAAGGAGGATGGAATTGGAGAAGTGAAAAGTTATGGAACGAAAAGTAAAGAGTATGATAATTATACTTTTGATTTATCTGGCAGAAAAGTTACTTCACCATCCCCTAATCTTATATATATAAAGAATGGAAAGAAAGAACTGAGATAAAAAGAAAGCGAGGATTGCTCCTCGCTTTTCTTTTTATCTAAAGTCTAAAGTCTAAACTCTAAACAGAATTACCAGATATCTTCCGGTTCGCCAGGGTTGTCATATACTTCCTTGGCGCAGTACTCCAAATAGTCCATGTAGAAGAATCGGGTGGGGTCATCCATCACCGTCTTGAACTTAACATAGTACGTTTCATTTGGATCCATGGTTTGGCGGAACATGATTCGGCGTAAACAGATTTCAGAAGCACGCATAGTTGTCGTCGTACCTGGTGAACCTGCTACGTATTGCTGACAACCCTTCATGAAGTCGTTGTTACGCATTTGCTTGTCAACGGAAGCATTAAAGTCATTATCCTTTTCACTATCAGCCTGATAACCAATATCGCTTGGTACGTTGCCGGACTTTGTCTGTAGATAATGAGCACCTTGACGAAGGTCCAAAGGAATACCCATAGCAGCTAGGCGATCGACATCTTTTCCCCAATAGAACTGAGCCATACCACGCATGTTACCACCACACTGTTGACCAAAGCGCAATTCGTAGGTTCCGCGTACGGGTACAGGTGGAAGTTTCATAGTAACCTCATAGAGACCACGGATAGACATCTCGTCGCCTTGCATATTAGCCCAACCGTTGCCGCGACCAGTCCAGTAGAAGAATTTGGTGTCCTTTTCAATGATTACGTCATTAAGATACTGGTAACCAAGTTCTGCATCAGTTGGTATATATACATTCTTATGCTGTTCATCTGTCAACTTGGATATGCGGATGTCATTATTCATAAATTCGGGCCACATAGCAGTAACATTCCAACGAATACGGCTACGCATCATTTGAGTACGTGTATTGTCGCTATACCAGAGCAGTTCTTCGATGGGATAGATGATACCATTGCGGACATTATTTTCACCTTGTAGATTAGGCTCGCCAATAAGGATTCCGAGGTTCTGGGGTGAGCAGGATTTCTCGTGATAATCGCCATTACGGGTATTGTTAAGATTGGGGAAACGGTTTAGATAAACACCTTTACTTTCCTTACTTTCAAAAGTCTTTAGCAAGCGACGCTTACCCATTGTGGTGTAGAACTCAAAGATTGCAATGGTGGGAACCTTGGTGCTGGTGTTGTAGCCCTTTTCGTTGTAATGGTTCACTAAGCGGTCAGATGACAGACGCATAGGCAACATATGATAGGTAACAAACTGATTCAGCAGGTTATCTGTGCTCTTATAATTGTTGTCGCGATTTGCATCAGGGTAGATTCCCAACTTGTCTATGTAGTTGTAGATGTCATTAACAGTAATCTCCTCAATAGGCTTACCTATTTTCTGAGACCAGAATTCGTCTGTTTCTGCAAAAATGGTGTAGCCAAAATAACGGTGTTCTGGTGAATAGAAATCCTTTTCGCCTTCAGAACTATCATGCATCTTTTGTGGAATCATCTCTGTCTGATACTTGTACTCATAGACATCATCCTTGATTCGGTCAAGGGTATCCATTAAGCCACAGGCACGTATAAGTTTAGCCATTACCACATAGCCGCCCTTATTAGATTCTATCATGTTCTTAAGCAAAGATGCCATAGAGTCTCCACTGGGAGCTACAACTTGATGCATACTGTGTATTACACCGTTGATAGACAGAATGTCGCGGTTCTTACGGTCAATCATACAATCATTGATGAGTATGCTGTCAGGATCTTCCGTTTGCAGAACAACCAATTTTCTGTCGTTCATATTGGGAACTTCGATTTCAGCTGCAGAACCAACATTGGAAGTTGGGAGAGTGTTTATCTCAAAATAGCCATTCACATCTCCACCATCAATGATACTGTTGTAAACGATTACCTTGCGAATAGAGTCCAATCTGGCGCTATCAGTGAATGCATCCCATGAAGGCTCTGCAATAAGTTCCTTCTTTACCAATGAGTCTAAGTAAAGCTGAATGGCGTCATTGGTGGGCGCAAAAACGGTATAGTTACCGCGTGCTGACAATAACTGGTAGACCGTAGTCTTGGAAACAGGACTTACGGGAACCTGCTTTAGCAACTCAACATACTGGCTGTATTGTTCATGTTTTGATAAATAACCAGTAATAATTTCCTCCTTGAAAACATAACGTGCAGAAGTATCTACCTGCTCAGAGCAACTGGCCATAAATAGTGAGGTGACGGCCAGAACCAGGAACGTGATTTTTTTCATTGTATAAAAGTTCAAGTCTTTTTTTTAATTAACAAATATTCTACAAAGATAGCTTTTTTTTGCTTTCAGTCCAAATAAAATGACATTTTCTTGCTTATAACTATTGTTTTTAACGGATAATTAATCTATCCGATGCAGTAAATGATTGATATTCGGGTGCGTAAAGGCACTTGACAACGGTTGTCCCCATCTGGTAATTACCTGTGCGAGAAATCAGCCAGTCTTCCTCAATCACATAGGTGCCCTTTGGCATGCGGTCGAAGTAATATTCCGTACGATCGTCACGTATCTGTCTGTAATATCCCAACCCACTCTGATAACGGTAACCCGACAGGCTGGCATCAGGCTCAGCAGCTGCAGAACGAGGAGCCGTTAACTGCACAAACTCATAGTCGCGATCAGCCGTTATGGTATAACGTACGTGCAGGCGGTCTCCTATCTTGGGCTGAAGAGAAGAAACCTCCCTGCGAATATGGAACCCTTGCCAACTGTCCCTTACACTATCCAAGGGCATCTGATAGTTTGCATAAACGGCACCCCAAGAGAGACCTTTCTCGTGCTTCTCGACTCTCAGTTCCTTGGGAACAGAGACACTGAGGCTGTCACGCAGATAACCCACAGAGGTATGAGGCGTCACAAAGGTATGTGTTTTCTGTCCTTCGCGCAACTTCAACACATCGCTATTTCCCTTAGTCAACGGCTGCGAACCGTCCAGTAACAAAGCATAGACGGCATTAACGGTCTTAACAGGCTCGTCCCACTGCTGGGTACGCTTCTGCTGCAAGAGCCACTCGGTCATACCATTCAGCAACTGCTGCTCCTGAGGTTTCACCTCTTGGAAGGCTTCCATCACCTGAACATGCGTCTGCACCTTACGATTGATGCTGGTGAAGCTGCCACTAATATAAGAGATGTAATAGCCATCGGGGTGAGTAAGTTTCTTATCCAAACCTTCCAGATATCTTTCGGCCAACTTGTCCTTACAGTTTCGTTTCAGCACGATGGCAGCAAGAGCAGCTTCTTCTATGGTATATTCTCTTCCCTCTGAAGGTTGGAGAAGTTCAATGAGCAGTTTCTGGTCTTTCTTCTGCTCATCAGTAAGGACAACGTTTGTCAGACTAAGTATATAAAGGTAGCGAAGTCCGTAATTGGTTATCTGATAGTCCTTCTTGTCCTTAAGATCCTTCAGTTGCTTGTGAGCCACCTTGGCCAGATAATCCATTGCTTTTTTGAGCATACGGTCGGCCACAACGGTTGCAGCATCAGCAGCTACGCCTACATGACGCAAACGAGCCAACTGGTAGGCAACCTCGAAGGTTAGATAAGTGTTGGCACCCATACCAGGGAACCATACGAAGGCTCCATCAGAACGCTGGAGGGCAGAAAGGCTCGAGAGCAAAGACATACGGTAATCCTGCGAAATCATTCCATCGTAATGCAAAGAATCCACAAGTTCATCTGCATCAGGAACCTGGCGCAAGATATGCTGTGCCATACTGGTAGCATAATAAGCTGCCGAAGTACAGAGCACACACTTGCAATGCGGAGTAAACAAAGAAGGCAACGCCTTCAGTGCCAGCCATGCAGGACGAGCTGTATATTCAACCACCATATTACGGTTGGTAGCGCTAGGATGATTGTGGGCAAAGAGACTCTCCAAGTTAAACTTCGAAGTACCCTTTCCACTAACAAAGAAGGCGCGTGTCTCTGTAACATCCTCCAAATCAGAGAGGATAGGAAGCTGACGCTGTTCGCCATCGGAATAATCCGTCCCCTCAGCTACCCACTTAAACAGAAGGGCTGTATGATTGCTCAGAGAACCAACGGGGAAGGTATAAACCGTATCTCTGCTTGCTTCCAAACGGAACTGAACAGGGAAGCGGGCAAGTACCTTTTCTGTCTTGGCATCCATAATGATGCAATTAGCCTTTCCTTGTTGCAAGCGTTCAGACACATTACGGATACTGGCTGTAAAGGAAGCCTCATCGCCACTGCGCAGGAAGCGAGGCAGATACAACTCGGCCATCAACTCCTTCTGTGCCACAATGGTTTCATCTATCTGAGTGGTAAACAAATTCTTGTCGTGAGCAAATCCTGTAAGATGCCAACTGGTAAGACTCTCGGGCAATGTGAAGCTAATCTTCACCTCACCATTGGCATCGGTACGGAGCGTAGGACAGAAGAAAGCCAACTCCGAGAAAGCATCCCTCTTGGTTCCTCGCATCTCGTCCTCAGCCAATTCGGGATTATTCATATCCGCACCTGCAGTTTTCCCGTTTAATGCCTGATCTACCGACTCAAACGCTAACCCTTCAACTTCGGGAGCTGCAGCCATAACTGCAGCAGCAGAAACACTTCGGTTGGCTTTTGCCATCTTGGGCGGGAAGCGTTGGCAAGAACCAGAATACTCACGTTCTGGATAACCAAACCGACCGGAACGACTCAATGAGATATTTTTTGATGAAGATGGATAAAGAAAATATGCATGATTGAATTCGCTAAACTCCCAACTATATTTTGCCTTATAGCCAATTAACTCGAAACGGAAATCAACGAAGTGTTTATAAGGATACCAACCTCCAAGATAACTTAATGACGATATCCTGTGCATATAGTTCAACTCAAACCCTATCTTATGCTTCAGTATAGCATCCAGTGAGGCATCGTACATACTGAGCAGCACATTTGCATGAGCAGGTTTACCGTCGGGCTTACGCAAAGACAATCGCCATTCCTCCTGCTGACCAGGACGAAGACGGTCTCGGAAGGTTTCCCAATGTTTGGTCAGTTCCTTCTTGGGCAAAGCTAAATAAAGGTTGAACTTTTCCCCACTAAAATCTTTACCATTATATAAGTAGGCTTCTAACCTGACCCCATCTCCATATTCCTTTTTATAAGGTATTTCCCAAACGAAAGCCGTATCGCTCAGGCACATTAGGGTATCGAGTACAATCTTATCATGATGAAGCATAGTGAAATACATCCATACATCCTTTAAGGGTGTTCCTATCTGCACTTTGGCAGGACGACCGATGGCAAATGTATCACAAGGTGTGTACATAAACACATCCTCCTTACTAATCACGCGTGTGTCGGCAAGAGAGAACAGTTCTATCTTTTGCTCATAACGAGCTGTATCCTTGTCGTTCACATACTCGGCAACCACCTTATAAACACCAGAAGGCAATGTCTTCAGCTCTTCAGGTGTCACAGGTTTGTTGGCAGGAATCACCAAACGGGCTTTCTCTGTATCTTTACCCTCAAGGATACGGCACACAATATCGCCATCCACTTTAGCGCCTGTGCTGGAATAAAGGCCGAAAATCCAGGTGCGAAGATCATCTTTATCCTGTCGGTCAAGAACATTGCCGTTCAGCACATAAGGACGTGAACTCATTCTTACGGTAATATTGCCTTGTTCTGTCTCGCCTTGCTGGCTAAGAACATCAACATCAAGCGTTAGGCTGGCACCATAGCGGATGTCTTCCTGAATATACTCCAAAGGCAGACCTACTTTAAATCGCCCTTCGGCATCGGTATAAAGTGTGTCTTTCAACACTTTCTCTATTGCATCTCCTCTCCAACCCCAGAAGCCGGCATAGAAATTAGCTTTACCCGTTACACGGGCATTTACTACAGGTACGCCGCTATATGTAACGGCCTTACCCGTTAGGTAGATACTATCAGCAGGGAAAGATACAGCGGGTGCAGGATCCATCTCGACAGAGAAAGTTGGACGCCTGTATTCCTCAACTCGAACGCTGCTGTATGTACTGCCAACCCGAATCCTATAATTACCAGGTGCTGCATCCTTAGGTAAGGAAACTGAATCGCTGAGAACACCGAACTCGTCGGTCTTTATCCAACGCTCTGCCAGCTTATTTCCCTTTGTGTCAGAGAAGGTGAATAAACATTCTTGTCCTGCAACAATAGCGGTTTCCTTGCCCTTCTGAAGAAATGCGACGCCACCAATGTAAACGGTCTGACCTGGTCGGTAGATGCTACGGTCTGTGTAGATGCGCAGTTGATCCACCTCATCTTCTTCGGAGTCATAGACAAAGTAATTCTCTCTTAGCAATGCCATAGTAGAAAAACGGTCATTGCCCTTGCTTATGTCTGCCCAGATTTCGTCTCTTGAGATAGGAGCATTAAAGGTCACTTTTCCGCGTTCGTCGGTAATATATTCCGTATAGGACTTTCTGGCTTTGATATTCTGCTCAAGCATTACCTTGACAGAGACTCCTTGTTCTGGTTTCCCGCTTTTACCATCTACTACTACAATCTGTGTCTGTTTATTGGGCAATCCAATCCTAAGCGCACGTAACTTAGAGACATAGAAACGGCAAAGTTTCCGCTTTTCATCATAATATTTGTTGATACGACCTTTATTGATCGGCTCAATGACCATTCCATAATATCCGAAATCAGAAGGTGCCTGCATACGTAGCGTATCCTGCCAGGTCTCAAAATCGGAATGTGGAGCGAAAGTAAAGATTTCCTTCTTCACTTGCTTGCCAACGCGTAATACATGAGCAAAAACCCCATTCCAGTCTTCATCCTCGTCTTCTGAGAAATCATCAGGAAGCCGGTAGGTAATCAGCCTTACCCCACGCATATTCCTTCCGTTTTCTATCTCAACTTCAATCTCCTCCCCTGGATACATGCAGTTGGGTATGCCACAAGTCAAGAGAGGATCCTTCAATTCCTCTATCTCGTTCTTGATTCGGTTAGATTTTGGATATAGCTTCAGGCCTTCCTCCAAAATTTGGAGTTTCTCTTCGTCCTTGGCCTTTAAGTCTGAAAGTTCGCAATACACTTCGTCACAGAAAGGCAGATTATGATAATCCGCCTTGAGTTGCAACAGGTATTTCTCTTTTATCTCTTGATTCCACACTGCATCAAGCGAATCCATACACAAGCGGAAGGCTCCTTCTCTTAGCCCGTGATTCTCATAGAACTGGATAAGCGTAGCATAGGGAATTAGATTATAAGACTTGCGATTCTCATATCTGAAATCCCTATACATTGCTTTGAATACAACAGCAAGCATACTGCTATTGTACAATTTCTCATCCTTTCCTCTCTTTACAAGGGGCAGCCAATCCTTTGTAGGCGAATTGTGCAGGAGCTCCAAATCTTGCATCGCATAGTTGTACAACTGTACCGCGTATTGCTTATACTCCTCCCGTGTCCATTCTACTATACTATCAGGATGACTTGGTGTTTCCCGTTTCGCACTTAGTCCCACATGTGCATTTTGCATCAGTATATGAGCCAGCGTAGCACTATAGACGGCTTTGACCGCAGAATCCTTCTGTTCCTTGATTTCCTGCTTCAGCAACAGGACATCCGAAAAGAAAGAATCAGGAACCAGTTCTTCACGTTCCTTACACTCGGTAAGCAGAGACACCAACTTCTTGACATGGGTATTTTCACCAGCCCATGCCATTACAGGCAAAAAGAAAAGAATAAATAGGAAACGACGCATTATTATATGGATTAGAGATTAGGGAATAGGGATTAGGGAATAGGGATTAGAGGGGAAGGAAAAACAAGGTATCTACTCAAAACAAACCTATTCCCTATTCTCTAATCCCTAATCCAATTATTTTATTACAGCAGCGAAGCCACCGTTTCGAGCCATCTTGATGTGGAGTTTTGTGCTCTTGTTAACAGAGGCTTTCTCTTGACGGTAGTCCATAGCCATACGGTTGGCATTCACACCATCTACAAATGAAGTCATCTGCAGGTTCTTGCCCTCAGGAAGAACATTAAGTGTAACATCCAACTCGCGTTCTTTATCGTTGGTAATACCACCAATAAACCACTTCTGGCCCTTACGCTTAGCCATAACGATATATTGACCAGCTTCAGCGGCCAAGACGCGTGTCTCATCCCAGTTTACAGGAACGCTGGTCAGGAAATCACGGCAGTCGGGCCACTTATCATAACGACAGGGGTTGTCCATCAGCATCTGCAAGTTGCTTTCGAAGAGGACGAAGACTGCCATGTTGTATGCTTTGGTTCCAACACCGGCACAAATGGGACGGTTACCATGATGCCTTTCGGGCTGATAACAAAGCATAGAGCCGGGAGTGTAGTCCATGGGACCTACAGCATTACGTAGGAAGGGGAACCAAATGCTGTTCTTGGGTGTACAACTGCCATTATACTCCATACCACGAACACCCTCGTATGTCAAAATGTTGGGATAGCGATATTCCAAGCCGCTGGGATGGAAAGCTCCGTGGAAATCAACCATAATATGATGCTTAGCAGATTCTTCTGCTACACGATCGTAGAAATCAACCATCCATTGATCCTGACGGTCCATAAAGTCAATCTTAGTACCAACGATGCCCCACTCTTCGAATGTCTTGAACAGGTCCATGTGGTGCTCCACTGTCAGCCAAGGTAGCCAAACCCAGATACCAACATTCTTAGACTTTGCATAACGGATAAGTTCTGGCAGATTAACTTTTGGATTTGTGCGATAGGGATCACGGGTATCTAGAGCCCATCCCTCATCCATGATGATATAAGGCACACCATTACGAGAGGCAAAATCTACAAAGTACTTGT
>Ga0310786_10008209_pt1 | contig 13454 bp, 6 predicted proteins | sample AusTroGonzalo_MG_FD_203881 | JGI IMG/M metagenome (GOLD analysis project Ga0310786, IMG submission 203881) | Bovine rumen microbial communities from tropical cattle in Woodstock, Queensland, Australia - Gonzalo_03 (v2) (version 2) | ecosystem: Host-associated > Mammals > Digestive system >... | reverse complement strand
TCAATTACCGTGACTATTTCCCTGTAGTTGATGAGTGGGGCGAATATACGGGAGGCACATTCACTCTTGATATTGATGACCACGGCTGCTGTCTATTGGACGGTATCTATGATTTTGAGGTCAATATGCGCACCATGCAGTGCACTATCACTCTTAAGGGCAGTGCTGGGGTTGATGACATAATTCTGTCACCAGATTCAGGCAAGACGGTGAAACGTATTGTTGACGGACAACTTATCCTTTACCGTCAGGGTAAGGCATATAATATTATCGGTCAGGAGATTCAGCTCAAAAGATAAATCAACTTAAACATAAATCAATTATTAACCTGTTATGAAAAGATTATTTACATTAGCCATTCTGGCTACAGTCATGATTGCTCCGGCAACTGCACAGGAGCTGAGTAATTTCAACCGCGGACGTCAGCAGGTCAAATCACCTGAAATCAACGGTGACAAGGTGACTTTCCGTCTTAACGCCAACTATGCCACAATCGTCAACCTGCAGGGAAACTGGATGGAGAACGGCAGCGTGCCCATGCAGAAAGGCCAGAACGGTGTATGGGAAGTTACAATCGACACCCCGTCACCTGAGATTTACACCTATAACTTTGTGGTTGACGGCGTATCAGTGAATGACCCCCAGAACTATATGGTTCAGCGTGACGGAACCCGTTACCTTAACATGCTCATGGTTCCCGGTGAGCGTACCGAGAACTATTTTGAGGCAAACAAGCGCGGTACGGTGACATACCGCTGGTATGACAGTAAGATACTGGGCATAAACCGCCGCGTAACCGTTTATACTCCTTACGGATATGAGACCAGCGGCAAGAAATACCCTGTGCTCTACCTGCTTCATGGAGCCGGCGGCGATGAGGAGGCCTGGACATCAATGGGCCGCACCGCACAGATTCTTGACAACCTTATTGAGAAGGGTCTTGCTCAGCCCATGATTGTGGTTATGCCGAACGGCAATCCCGGACAGCAGGCAGCACAGACACTGGGCCTGCCTGAGAAACAGATTGACCGCCGTGATCCAGCAATGGCCGATGCCTATGTAAAGAGTCTCTGCACAGAAATCGTTCCTTTCATAGAGAAGAATTTCCGCGTAATAGCCAAACCTGAATCCCGCGCAATAGCCGGACTCTCAATGGGTGGAGGCCACACCATAACAGCCACAAACCTCTATCCCGCCATGTTTGACTGGATCTGCCCGCTCTCAGCTGCCGGCAGTTCAACCCCCGAGCAGATCACCGCGCTCAAGAAAGCAGGCGTAAAACTCTACTTCCTGGCCTGCGGTACAAGTGATTTCCTGTGGGAAACATCGGTAACACTTGACAAGACTATGACAGACTGCGGCCTGGAGCACACATTCTATAAGTCCGACGGCGGTCACGTATGGGCCAACTGGCGCCTGTACCTGAACACCTTTGCCCAGCTGCTCTTCAAATAATACCGATGACCAGAAAAGAAGAACTTGAACAGAACCCGGCCTTGCAGGATGAGCTGCGCCGTATGATGAGCGGCGGCCATTATGATGCCCATACTCCTGAGATGCGCGCCTGGCGTGATGAAGTCAAGAAACTCCTGCGCCGCCTTAACATCACTGAGTATCATGAGGATACTATGGCCGCCATCACACGTGAGCTGTTGCCCAACTGCGCTCCCGATATATTCGTAGAGCCACCGTTCCATTGTGACTACGGCAATCTCATTCATGCAGGTGAGGGGGTGTTCATCAACTTCGGCTGCACCATACTTGATGGCGGAGGAGTCTATATAGGAAAGGGAACCCTTATAGCTCCGGGAGTACACATCTATACCGCAGAGCATCCCATCAGTGCCGATGAGCGTGATGTGTGGGAGAACTGCCGTCCTGTCCACATAGGGGAGCGATGCTGGATAGGCGGCCATTCCACCATATGCCCGGGAGTCACCATCGGTGACCGCACGGTGATAGGAGCGGGGAGCGTAGTGATACGTGATATCCCCTCAGACTGCGTAGCTGCGGGTAATCCCTGCCGTGTAGTCAAGCATATAGGCTGAAAATCTTATTTATACAGGAACTCCTGAGGACCGGTTATATAGAGGTTGCCGAAGTTGGCTGAGTTCACAATATGCACATGTGAACCCAAGGTATGTCTGGCACAATACAGATACAGATCCCGATATGTTGTGGTGGGTGATTCAGTAAGGTGAGTGACCAGATTACGGCTGAACCTGTCACAGAGCCACACGCCGAACTCAGAGTTCCAGTTGTCAGCAAAAGACTGCTCATAGGTGCCGGAACTTGACATAGCCAACACTCCCGGAATACCCGTTAAAGGCAAGATAACGCTTTCAGAATAGCAAGGCTCGGTAAAAATGAGCATTTTGCGATAGCTGCCCTGCTGCTGCATCAGGCTTACAGTCTGGCGCATACGTTCTGCGGTCATTCCCTGTCCGGTGTCAGCATTGCGCCAAACCAGCTCATCGGCTCCGTTGCCTGCACGGTTTCGCCCATGTCCGCTCCAGAAAATCAGCACGTTCTGTCCCTCATCCACAGGCAGAACCACAGGTGTCCTGTCTGTCCTGACACCAAGCAGAATGTTGCAGACATCGGTGGGAGCGATGTCGGCGTTATCATAATCTATGGTGCAACCGCTCAACAGATTCCCGCCGTCATCCTGAGCGCGTATAACACCCTGCTCAGGATTCTTGGAGTCATAAGCCAAAGCCTTGTCCAGAATAAGAATGATATGATCATCGTCATAACCGGATTTCCTGAGCATCTGGTAGACACTCAGCACATCGGCCTGGTGACGGTAGTTGTTCCAGTTGTTGCTGCCCTGCACCAATACTGCGTACTGATCAGTGAGGGGCGGGTACTGAATGCCTGCATCCTTGTTCTCAACCTCACTGGCGAATGCTTGCTCCGGGTTCTCCACAAGCCAGCTCCATGCGGCTATCGTAGGATCTGTACGGTGTGAGCCGTCGCTGCTCAGATAGTTGCGGTGTTCTATCCTGCCGTTCTGTATCTGCCAGTGTACGTAGGTGGTATTGACCGACGATGTGTAACTCTCCCGGTCAAAACGGATATCACCCGAAGCACCTTTGAAATCCATCAGCTGTCCCTGTTCCAAGGCATTCAGATATACCTCCATTGAGGTAGTGTTCCATGCAGCGCCACTCAGCTGTTGCGGATGCGGGGTAGTTATGGCAATGATAGCCTGATTAAGGTCAGGCACTTCGGCATTGTGTTCCATGTAGCTTGCTGCGAATGCAGCGAGCATCAGTCCGTCATAGAACTTGCACTCGGCAAAGCTAGGAATAGTACCGAACTTCAACTCATAGCTCTTCTCAAATCCGGTAGTGGGGTCAGCGTATGGAGAGAAGCCCTGATAATATTGCAGTATGCCGACTGCTTCCGGCCCCAGGGCATCAAGGCTCTCCTGCGTCAGGTTGCTGAATGCAAAATAGATGCGTCCCCAACGCTCCAGCAGTTGAAGCATCTCTTCCTTTCCTTCCTCCATTAATGGCTCGTCTGGGTCCAGCTCCCACCACTCCATACGTAAACGGGCTATGTCGTAGAGCTGTCTGGTAGTCTCTATCACGCAGAAGTTGCCTATGTCAAAACTCCCGAAGCTGGGCAGTTTGCTCAACTCGTCATAATAGTCCCTCATGCGGCGGAGCAGGTCGGCATCATCGGTATATTGGTCGTTGTGGGAGAACGGTATGCCCAGTTCATGTGCCTGATATGGTCCCCAGTCAAAGAAAGTACGCCCATAGCTGTCACTAGGAGAGAACATCGCAGCAGGTGTGCTGTTATTCAGTTCATAATCCATACTCTTCACATAAGAGGCGTACATATTCATCAGCACTTCGCAGAATGTAATGTCGGTCTCGGTGAGCGACCACAAGAACGGCTCCTTGTTAGCTACACCCGCCGTACCCACAGCGAAACGGCGTATCACATCCTCACTGGTGGCCGTAGGTGCTATCACGGGCTTGTGAGTCTGTTGGCATTCAGGGGCAAACTCTGCCACAGCATCGTTGCCGAACGGACCTATCACAGCCATCACATCCTCTCTGCCGGCCAGCGTCTCGCCCAGTAGGCCCAGATCCTCAGTCAGTTCGTCATACCATTCCAGCTTGAGTTCTATGCATAGAGTATCGTGAAGCTGAGCCTGATGCAGGTTATCAAGGAACCACTGGGCAGTCCTTTCAAAACGGGTCCTGGTTGCTGTATCGGAACTAATAGGCGCCACCACAGCCACAGTCTTCTCAACCCATCGGCGTGACTGCTGATAGACAATGATGTCATCGCCCTGCTTACAGCCTGTGACCAGCACAAGCAGCAACATGATCGCTGCAGTCAAACTCTTACTTCTCATACTCTTGCTCCTTTTTAACAGCTTCTTCATGAATCTCCTGTTTCATTTCAGGTGTCAGGTTTGGTTGCGTCTCTCCAGTATATCCGGGAGGTACCCATGTATAAATCTCTCTTGCCGGGTTCAGGATCACCTCAGTATAACCGTCGGCCAGTCCGAGCGTGAGATGTTTGGGTAAAGCTCCATCATTAAGCCACTGACGTATGCTGTAAGCCACAGCACTGTCAATATGTTTCACTATGGAGTAGTTGAAGAAATAACTGTCATAATAGGTGTCGATGCCCACCATTAACATATCCTCCATTACAGAGTTTATCAGGCGGTAGAAAGTATTGGTAGCCCCGCCGCATACAGGTACTATTGTGTTGATACCGTCATTGTACCACTGGCGCAGCAGTCTCAGTGCTGTCGTATCTGCCACATTGAAACCAAACCGGCCGGGATCGTCAAGATAGGTTGTCGTCAGACGGTTCTGGCTGGCCTGCTTCTCAGTGAGCAGTTTCAGTCCGTCCTCAAATCCGTCAGTATAGCCCTTCACTGCTTCAATGACAGAGGGAGTCTGGCGGTTTGCGCCTATCAGCAATGTGTTGGTACGCTCCTTGGCAGCCTCAATCCTGCCACCCTCATACATCGCGCCATAATAGGTGACAAACAGCGTTGAGCCTTTGCCCTCAAGCGGAATGCGGGTCTCCAGGTATAGCAGGTCGGCATAAGGATTCGCTTCAAACCGATGATTGTTCTTGCGTATGAACTCATCATATCCCGGACTGGTGACAATGAACAGACGGCGCACGGTATCTGTGGCTGTTTCCATCTGCCTGAACATCAGCTCCAGATACTGAAGACCCTCCTGGTAAGTCTCAGGTGACAGCTGCATGGTGCGCAGCCCCAATTCCTGAGCTGCCATCTCCACCCCTTTGTAAATCAGGTCATTGTACGAGCGGTCGCCCAGCGCATAGGCGTCATAAATCACCGTCACCAATGGCACCGTGCTCGCTGCCTCCTCATTAGGGTCAGGCAGATAGACGGTGTTGCCCTGCTTGGTACAACCGGCAGTCAGCAGCAGCGGGGTGAGTATAAGGAGTAGCCTCCGCATGCCATTCAGAAGGCGCGGGTAGTGCCTGTAGCACCGTCGGTGGTCACCTCTGTATCGCGGTTTGGGTCTTCGGTTTCAGCATTACCGCCCCAGTTGATTGCCAGATCAGAGAATGTGCCGTCGGCGGCAACAGCCTTACCCTCATTCAGACGGCTGCTGATGCGTGTCAGATACTGTCCCAGATAATCAGGACCCAGCTCACCCTTCACCTCTTTCTTGTTTCCGGTAAAGGGAGAACCTATAGGATTCTGGTTCTGGTCCAGAACGGTAACAATCATCTGCCCCGAGGCCTCAACCTTATACTCCTCCTGAGTAGGCTGGCCCTTTAGAGCGGGCTGCACACAGAAACCGGCCTTGGCGGGCAGAGCGGTAAAACTCACGGTCTTGCGCCATGAGGTCTTGGTAACCACCTCCTGCGCCTGATTGCCGTTACTGTCCAAATAATATACAGTTACTGTGGCTGCATCAAGCAGATCCTGGCTCAGGCTGACCACATAATCAGCCTTGGCGCTCTTGGCCTTCAGTACCTCAGGTTTATCGTCGTCACATGAGGAAAGGCTGCTCAGGACCATCAGGCCCCCAAGCAGCATACCCATTATCTTGATATTCTTCATTGTCATTTTATTTGTTTAAAACCTTCTTACCATTTATAATCACAATACCCTCAGCATCGGCGTCAATGCGGCGTCCTGAGAGATCATATACGCGCTCGGTGCCGTCGGCATCGATAGTACGCAGCTGCTCAATACCTGTGGCATCCTCCAGTATCATGCCCACAGCGGCACGGGTGTTGTTGCGGCGCTGCAGCAGGAAACAACGGAATGCAGGTATGGTTACATCACGGTGAGCCTCAGAGTCTGAGAGCACCGGGTGCCACTTGGCATCATCGTTCAGTACATATGCACCCAGCTCTACAGCCTCAGCATTGCTGATATTCTTAAGGGTGCCGCGCATGGAGTAACCCACGGTTATCTGCTGCTGTCCCACAGAAGTCGGTTCATCACTCGAGGGCAGTGTTGCGTTTACCGTAGAGAGCAGTGCATCATTCTCCTCTGTCCATATCAGATAGGGCTGCATGGCCTCCATACGGCCCAGATGCTGTGCAAATATCAGCTCAGTTGAGCCACGGCCTGAGAGACGGTAAACCTTAGCTCCCTGAGGAATGTCAAGAGAGTAAGGCAGACATACAGTATAAGGAACATCGCTCTTGACCAGAACGCGAGTATTCTCCACATTCTGGGCATTCACTGCAAACGGTACAGTGTAGTCCTTACCGTCAACCAGACGGAAGTTCTGGGCCTTGAATCCTGTGGCGCTGTTCACGGCCACATTAACATCGGCAGTCTCACCGTACTCGGCAGGCATGTAAGCAATAGTGTTCTCACTTATGCCTAATGAGCGCACACCACCGTCAGCGGCAAGTACAGAAGCATATTCTGCACTTTGGCTCATATCCAAGTAGCGAAGTTCTGCGGCATTCTTGAATGCATCCTTGTCCACACTCTTGATGGTAGACGGCAGGGTTATGCTCTGCAAATTGGTGAGTTGAGACATTTCCGAAGCGTGCAGCGAGTCTATCTTAGTATACTGCAGTGCATCCAGCTGCCTGAGTCCGTCATGATGTCTGAACCAGCCTGTTATATCACTTATTTCTTGCAGTTCATCAACAGAGGCGGCAGCATGGACGGCGAATGCGGCAAATGACTCATCATCCTCAAACGGACCGTAACTGATGTTGTTGGTGCGATGCTCAGAACCGGTGTAGGCCGCATCAGCCACATATTCATCGTAGAGTGACGGACGCACATAGAAAGCATCGAATGTGGGGCTGTAGTTATTGCACATGTTCCGCCATATCCAGCTTTCGTTCTGCATCTCCAGCTTTTTCCTGGAGAGGATGTACATGCGTGTCATTGAGGCACAGTCATCAAATGCGCTCCAGACTAATTCCTCGCAATCGTCGCCAATCACCACACTCTCCAGACTCTCGCACTCCTGGAATGCACGCTCCTTGACTTTTTTCATGGTGCGCGGCAGGATCAGTGTCTTGAGCGAGTAGCACTTTCCGAATGCGAATCCCGGCAGCACATCATCCTCAAAATCCGTAAGGAACTTGATGGCCAGCTGCCATTGGGCGGCATCGGTCAGATAATTGGTAGGCTCAATATCGGCATCATACAGGTCTATGTATTCCAAATGACCAAGATAGTTGCGGCAGCCGCCAAACGGTGTGGTATTTTTCAGGTCAGTCATGAGATCATAGCCGGCCAGGTAGCGCAACACGGTAAAGTCAGCACCACCTATGGGGCCGTTCACCTTAATAGCATGGATGTTGGAGTAATCGCCTGTGATGGAGGTAATACCATATAACGGCATATCATGATCAGGTGCTTCATATGTGGCAACAAGTTTTGTTGTGGTCTTGAATCCCAGTTTCTCAGCCAGAGTATTGGGCTCAGTGAGCGTTATCTCCAATATGTCACTTCGGACATCATCATTCTCAGGCATGATATGGTCAGCATACTGCTCCCATTTCTCGCGATAACGCTTCACGTGAGTCTTGGGCACAATGATCTGGAAATCTGCAGGCAGGTCACGCAGGGCATCACGGTCAAGCACGGGCACAGAGTCTGCGCCTATGGTGATGGCGGCCAGTTTCTCGCAGCCTCTGAATGCATTGTAGCCTATGTGCTCCAGTGAGTTGGGCAGAGTGATACGCTCCAGAGCCTTGCAGTTCTCAAAGTCATAGTCAAGTTCGCGGATATTGCTGAACAGCTTGAACTCATCAAAATACTTAATGTCTCTGTTGCGGTAGAATATGTAACCGTCGCCGTCTTGATAGTTGCCACGCGGATTCTTGGTGGTCTCCAGCTTCAGGTACTCTGAAGGGAAGTAGAACCGGCGGGCAGCAAGGGCAATCATCACCTCATCATCCTCAAAGAGGGCCGTGATATTCTGGGAGCGTGAGGTCAGAACAGGGTCAGTCATATATTCACCCAACTGTGAATACTTGGTATATACTGTTCCTATGGGGCCCTCCCACGGGTCAGCGCTCTCACTGGTGGCATGATTGTCAGTCAGGAACACAAGTTCCTCTATACCCACCTTATTGTCCTCAATCAGATCACGTGTGTAACGTTCCAGTTTCTCACCTATGAACAGGCGGCGCAGGTTAGTAGCCTCCTCAAAGGCGTTTTCACCTATCTCAGTAACCGTTTCCGGCAGTATGAGAGTCTCTATTGCCTTACAGTTGTGGAACATGTATTCTCCTATCCAGTTCTCTTTCTCCAGATATTCATTTACACCCCACATGTTATATGAGTTCTCAGTGTCCTTGTCAATATGGGCATAGTGTAAATCCAGATAGCGCAGACGTCCGTCGGTAGGATCGCTGTCCCATGCATCGGACCCCATCATGTAACGCAGTACACCTATATCAAGACCGTTCAGATGTCCGCGGACGGTGAGTGAGTCATATTTCCAGTAGGGACCACCCACATAGCGCAGGCTGTTATCCTCCATGATCATGGTGAGTCCTAATAACTCAGCCAGTCTGCCCGGCTTGTCCACTTCCACCAGAGTCAGTTTACTGTTTTCGGTATCGCTCCTGATATACTGGGCCAGACTGGGCCATGCGGTCTTATAAGCATCGACTGCCTGGGCGGGCACATATATGCTGAAACCGCTATAACTGGTGAGGTCAAACACATTGCTGCCCAGAACGGCCGGTTTGGTACCCTCGAAGCGCACCGTCTTAAGTCCGCTGTACTGGAAGGCGCTGGCGTCAATCTTCTCCACAGAGGCCGGGATTGTTATCTCCTTCAGGCTGGAGCATCCGTAGAATGCCCAGCCGCCTATGGTCTTTATAGTCTGTGGCAGTTCAATGCCACTGAGGTTTGAGCAGTTCAAGAACCACGAGCCGCCCACATAATCAAGTCCTATCAGCTCAAAGCGCTTGAAATCAGGGAACGAGCGCAGGTCCGAGTTACCGGAGAACTTGCCGTTCAGGTAGCTGAACTCCTTGACGAGTGACAAATCAAGCCAGTCACCCCACTTGGATGCGTTGTTGTCATACCACGGGCGGGCCACATCATTGCGGTACTTTATGTCACTTAATGCGCTAACCACCTCAGGATCGTTAGGCATGAACAGACTGGGCAGGAAACGCTCCTTATACTTGACCCAGACGGTATCGGCAGTAAACAATTTCACTTGCCGGTCTGTCATCCTGAAACGCACCTTGGGTGAGTTCTCAAATACTCCATCGCCTAACTGCACCATATCGGGTGTGAGCGGATCGGCCTCGTTGATTCCGTCCGTGCGCAGATAGAGCAGGTCAACATACTCCAGGTTGGGGCAATCAGCAAAACAGGAGTCATTCAGTTTCATGGCAAGGTCCGTATACGCCTCACCTGTAAACAACCAGCCGGTCAGATCCCAGAATGAAACACTCTTGATATTCTCATTGCCGCGGAATGAATTCTTTAATGCATAGTCAAGTTTATAGTTATTCCATGAGCCTATGTCATTGAAGAATCCCAGAGCTCCGTTGTTATCCTTTATATACTCGTCATCAGGACCCAACGCAATGAGGTGTTCTATTGTACGGCCTGCTAACTGCTGCTCTTTCTTGTTGCCGCCTTCATAGTTATACGCATAATTTACTCCAAACTCTGTGTATGCGGGGCTGATGGTCACATCCGCCTTCTTGAAGAAGCGTCTGTACTGTGCCCAGGAGGGATTGTCCAGGAAATCCTGCCAGCGTTCCACAGGAACCAGGATGCTGAGCTGTGTGGAGTCACATCCGGCAAATATGTCATTTCCGCAGAGTATAAAGTTCTCAGGCCCCAGAGCTCGCTTGTCACCATTGGCAGTATACAGCCTGAGGTCAAATTCACGCATTGTGGTACAACCTGCAAAGGCTGAATCAGGAATGGTAATAAGCATTTCCGTTGTCTCATCGCTCTCCACACTGCTGTTTTCCCTGAATGTCACCCACCACAGATTCGTGTTGCCCCTGAATGCATTCTTTTCAATGGCCACCAGACGCGTATTCTTGGCGGGATTAATACAGATATCGGCTGCAGAATAGCCATCAGCGAACTTTTTTAAAGAAGTATGATAGATCAGTTCTTTGGATGGCGTGGTAATCAGCTGACCACCCACAAACCCCACCTGGTGCATGTTGGATATGATATTGTCTTTCATGCCCTGAACGTACTGGGCTTGGTTAAGTTCTCCCCATAAGGTCTGATAACCGCCCATACCGGCGCGTCCCACCGATCCTGAAATGGAGAGCAACTTGGTGTAATGATCAGCCACCTGGGGGATAAGCCCCTGAAGGTAAACCAGTGTGGATTTTGTGATAGCCTCCTGTTTGGCAATATCCAAGCCCAGGTCAATTGAATATTCCCACAGGAATTTGATCAATAACTGATTCATCCTCACTAATTCCTCTTTAGTTAGTTGCTTGATTGCCTCAGTAGTGATAATCTGACCAGCCTTAGAGATGAAACCTTTTTCGACCATTTCTTGGAAAGGCTTGGTGTATGAGCCGTTATTAAAGAATCCGCCAAGATATTTGAATAGGGAGGAGGAATTGAATAAGTTCCTTCCTGCCAGTTTTGACATTCCTTGGGTCAGAGCATCCTTTGTCATATTACCCGACATCGATGAAATTATTGTTCCTATTTCATTCTGAACTGCGGATTCTGCATGCATAAGATCACCGGCATGTACAATTGTTTGCATAGGACCGGAGGCAAAAGATTCATAGAGCATCAGCAGTTCAACGGCAATGATGGGAGCGTTCCACCATGAGAGTCCCTGTGTCACTACCTGGTCAGTTGTCATTATGCCTGATGCTGATGTGGAATAATAATAGGTCAAGCCGTTAACTTCAATGTCAGGCTTGGTGGAGGGGTTATAATCAGCTGATACCAACATGCCGGAATAACGGCTCCAGTTGGGGTCGTTCAGGAAATCAGCGTAACGGTCAGGAGATACAACTATGCGAACCTTTTCATGATTGGCACCCTCTTCATCAGGAAGGAGGTCATCGGCAGTTATCTCCAGATCACCGAAAATATCATTGCCCGGGATCACATTCTCGGGTCCCAGTATCAGCCAGCGGTCAGTGCCGTCCTGGGCGTAGTAGAACAGACGTATCTCCTTGAGGTTCTTGCAGCACTTGAAAGCACCGTTCTCAATCACCAGACGCAAATCTGAGTAAGAGTTCTCTGTGACGCCGTTGGTCTGCCAGAACTCCACCTCCCTGAGTTCATCGCAGTATGCAAAAGCACCTTTGCTTATGGCTATGGTCTTATAGTTATAATATGAGCCCGGGTCATTGTATATACGCAGCACGCCGTCATTTTTCTTAAGGTAGTCGGCATCGGCTCCATTAATGGTGGTGTACCATATATTGGCGTTGTCTTTAGTGCTGCTCTTGTCTGAGAGAAGCGTGGCGGCGTTGAAATCCAGGTAATCCGAGTTCCACAAACGGAGAGTCTTCATGATCTCCTCATGCTCTTCATTGGCATTCGAGTAAGGTTCATGGTTCTCGTTCCTCATGTAGCTGTAAACTGCACCGTTTAGAGTGATGTCATCGGAGGCATGCTCATATGTGGTTATGCGGTCGCGTACCTGCACCCATGTCTGACTGCCCAGATACTGCTGATAGAGGTCTTTGCCTACGCGTATCCACGCCTTGGGGGAGTTATTCAGTATGGAGCCCCAGATGCGCTGTACTGCTGTTGGCGGCAGTGTTTCCCAATGGTTGTCACCGCTGGTGGTCCATTGCATCATGTTTATCTCCTCCAGGTTCTCGCAGTCTGCAAATGCACAGTCACCTATGAAAAAGTTGAAGAAGGAGGTAGCCGGGTGTTTCACGGCGTCACAGTCCTGGAAATAGACACGCCTTACGCCAGACATATAGCGGAATGCATTATCGGCAATGCAGGCCAGGTGAGTGTGGCTGGTTCCGAATCCCACCAGGTCATTGAGGATATATACCTCACCGCTTGACGGGAAATCATCGGCATCAATACTGGCTGCAGTGATGTATTCATCGGGGCCACTCATGTACCAGCCGTCAACAAGCGTATATCCGTAATCCTCAGGTTTGTGGATATTGAGGTTGAAATAACGTGTGTAATTGCTTTCAGTAATGTATGTGTACTTGACACCCTTGTAGGTCTTTACATAGTCTTCTTTCGGCGCCCTGACAGATCTGCCGGAGATGCGGTCGCGTACCTGCTTCCATGTCTCACTTTCCAGATACTGCTGTAAGAGTTCGTTGCCTACGAATATATGCGCATTGGGAGAGTTGTTGAGCATGGAGCCCCAGATGCGCTTTACTACTGTTGGCGGCATTCCCTCCCAGCGGTTGTCGCCGGTTGTGACCCATTGTATCATGTTTATATCCTGCAGGTTCTCGCAGTCTGCAAAAGCGCAGTCACCGATAAAGAAGTTCCAATAGGTGTTAGCCTTATGTTTTAAGCCATCGCAGTCCTGAAAATAGATGCTTCTCACACCAGGCATGTAGCGGAATGCATTATCTGCAATGCATGCCAGGTGAGTGTGGCTTGTTCCGAATCCCACCAGGTCATTGAGGATATATACCTCGCCGCTTGACGGGAAATCATCGGCATCAATGCTGGCTGCAGTGATGTATGTATCAGGGCCATCCACATACCAGCCGTAGGAATTGAGCGTATAGCCGTAATCCTCAGGGGTGTGGACGCTTGTGTTGAAATAACTCTTGTAATTGTATTTGGTAATGTATGTGTACTTGATGCCTTTGTAGCGGTACACATAGTCATCCTGCGTTGCTTGAGTCGCGCGGTTGGTCGTCTTGGACTGAGTGTCAGCTCCGTCGGCAGCCCATGCGCCTGTGGCTGCTGTCATCAGCAAGAGTGCCAAGATTGTAAAAGTCCTTTTTAACATAAATAGAATATTAGTTGATTTAAAATTTTTGCACAATTT
>Ga0310786_10008208_pt1 | contig 13456 bp, 8 predicted proteins | sample AusTroGonzalo_MG_FD_203881 | JGI IMG/M metagenome (GOLD analysis project Ga0310786, IMG submission 203881) | Bovine rumen microbial communities from tropical cattle in Woodstock, Queensland, Australia - Gonzalo_03 (v2) (version 2) | ecosystem: Host-associated > Mammals > Digestive system >... | reverse complement strand
AAGGAGGCCACGGGCCACCGCAAGCCGGTGATCGTCAAGGTGGCCGCCGTCCACAATATCGCGGCCATCGCCAGCGGCATCGCCCGGTCCGGCGCGGACATCATCGCCATCGACGGCTTCCGGGGCGGCACCGGGGCGGCCCCCACCCGCATCCGGGATCATGTGGGCATCCCCATCGAGCTGGCCCTGGCGTCTGTGGACCAGCGCCTCCGGGACGAGGGCATCCGCAATAACGTGAGCCTGGTGGTAGGCGGGTCCATCCGCTCCAGCGCCGACGTGGTGAAGGCCGTTGCCCTGGGGGCGGACGCCTGCTATATCGCCACGGCGGCGGTGCTGGCCCTGGGCTGCCATCTCTGCCGCACCTGCCAGAGCGGCAAGTGCAACTGGGGCATCGCCACCCAGCGGCCGGATCTCACGAAGCGCCTCAACCCGGACGTCGGCTCTGAGCGCCTGGTGAACCTGCTGACCGCCTGGAAGCGGGAGATCATGGAGCTCATGGGGGGCATGGGCATCAACTCCATCGAGGCCCTCCGGGGCAACCGCCTCATGCTCCGGGGCGTGGGGCTGAACGAGACCGAACTGCGGATCCTGGGGATATCCCACGCGGGGGAATAACGTCAAATGAAATGGCGCTGCCATTTCATTTGAGAAGGCTGCGCTTCGCTCCCCGCACTCGCCGGGGCTCGCACAGTCCGCTTCGCGAAAGGTATTTTTGTCCGGAAATGAATTCCGGTCAAAAATGATCGGATTCGATTCGCGTCTGCGGACGCGAACTCTGCGAGGCTCGCGTTTGCGGGAGTTTGAGAAGGGAATGAACGATGAAACGAGTATACGTGAACGAACAGTGGTGCCTGGGGTGCCACCTCTGCGAATACAACTGCGCCTTCGCCAATTCCGGCGAAAGCGACATGGTGAAGGCGCTGAAGGGCAAGCCTATCCGCCCAAGGATCCGTGTGGAGGGGGACGACAGGATCACCTACGCCGTGTCCTGCCGCCACTGCCTGGATCCCCTCTGTATCCGCAGCTGCATTTCCGGAGCCCTGCATAGAGAGAACGGCGTGGTGTGCATCGACCATGACAAATGCGTGGGCTGCCTCACCTGCGTCCTGGTCTGCCCCTATGGGGCGGTGCAGGCAGGGCCCGACGGGGCGGCCATGAAGTGCGAGCTTTGTTTACATAATGCGTCCGGCGAACCGGCCTGCGCCGCCGGCTGTCCCAACCGGGCCATCGTCTATGAGGAAAGGGAGGAGGCCAAAGGGTGAAAAAGTATCTCATCATCGGCGGCAGCATCGCCGGCGTGAGCTGCGTGGAGGGCATCCGCAGCCGGGACGAAGAAGGGGAGATCACCCTCGTCACCGCCGAACCCTTCTCCAACTATGGGCGGCCCCTCATCTCCTACTATCTGGAGGGGAAGACGGATATCCCGCGCATGAGCTGGCGGGGCGAGGACTTTTATGAAAAGAATCGGGTGGACGTGCGCCATGCCGTAACGGCGGAAAAGCTGGAGCCGGAGGCGAAGCGGGTGATCCTCTCCACGGGGGAAGCCCTTCCTTACGACGAGCTCTGCCTCTGCCTGGGTTCCCATCCCTTCTCCCCCCGCTTCGAGGGGCTGGAGACGGTGGAAAACCGCTTTTTCTTCACCACCCTCAGCGACGCCCTGGCCCTGGAAAAGACCGTCACGAAGGCCAGCCGGGTGCTCATCGTGGGCGCGGGCTTCATCGGCCTGAAATGCGCCGAAGGGCTGCGTGACCGGGCCGGGAGCGTCACGGTCTGCGACCTGGCGGAGAGAGCCATGAGCGCCAATCTGGACGCGGACTGCGCCCCCATCCTGGAAAAGCATCTGGCGGAAAACGGCCTCCGCCTCATGCTGGGGGACACGGTGACGCGCTTTGAAGGGCAGACCGCCCACATGAAAAGCGGGAAGGACGTGGGCTTCGACGTGCTGGTGATCGCCATCGGGACGCGGCCCAATGTTTCCCTCCTGGCGGAGGCCGGGGGAAGCGTGGGAAAAGGCATCCTGGTGGGGGAGGGCATGGAGACCTCCCTGCCGGGCGTCTGGGCCGCCGGGGACTGCACGGAGAGCATGGATGTGAGTGCCGGCGCCCCGGGCCTGCTGGCGGTGCTGCCCAACGCTTCCCTCCAGGGTTTCTGCGCGGGGGCGAACATGGCCGGGGGCAGCGAGAAATTCGACAAGGGGATCAAGATGAACTCCATCGGCTTCTTCGGCCTCCACATCATGAGCGCCGGGACCTACACGGAGCCGGTTTATACGGAGCTGACGGACACGGGCTGCAAAAAGCTCTTTGCCAAGGACGGGGTGCTTACGGGCTTCATCCTCCTGGGGGACACCGCCAGAGCGGGCATCTACACCTCCCTCATCCGGGAGCGGACGCCCCTGGCGAGCATCGACTTCGAGGCCGTGAAAAGGGAACCGTCCCTGGTCCCCTTCGGGCGGGACTACCGGGCAAAGAAATTGGGAGGTGCGGTGTGATGAGGACCATCGACACGGCGGGAATGGACTTTACCGTGCTCAATGAGCTGCTGCGTTCCTCGGAGGGGGACGCGGAGCTCCTGAACTGCCTGGGCCAGCGCTTCATCGGCGCGGGCATGGGGAAGCGGAAGCTCTCCATCCACGGCATCCCCGGCAACGCCCTGGGAGCCTACCTCAACGGGGCGGAGATCAAGGTCTTCGGCAACGCCCAGGACGCCGTGGGGGACACCATGAACGCCGGGACCATCCTGGTCCACGGCAGCATCGGGGACACTGCGGGCTATGCCATGCGGGGCGGGAAGATCTATGTGCGGGGCAGCGCGGGCTACCGGGCGGGCATCCACATGAAGGAATACAGGGAGCATATCCCCGTCGTCATCATCGGCGGCCGGGCGGGCTCCTTCCTGGGAGAGTACCAGGCGGGCGGCCTCATCGTCGTCCTGGGCCTCCATGAGGACGGCAAGCCCATCGTGGGGAACTTCCCCTGCACGGGGATGCACGGGGGCAAGCTCTTCCTGCGCAGCCGTTGCGAGGATATCGCCTTCCCCAAACAGGTGACGGCCCGGACGGCGACGCCGGAGGACCTGGCGGAGATCGCCCCTTACCTTACGGAATACTGCGCCGCCTTCGGCCTGGATAAGGACGCGATCCTGTCTGCCCCCTTCACGGTGGTGACGCCGGACAGCGCTAACCCCTACCGTCAGATGTACGTGGCAAACTGAGAGGCGGACAGCATGGAAGAAAAGGTCCTGATCCTGGATTTCGGCGGGCAGTACGACCAGCTCATCGCCCGGCGGGTGCGGGAATGCCGCGTTTACTGTGAGGTCATGCCCTGGCAGACCCCCTTCAAGGAGATCGAAGCCTTTCGGCCCGCCGCCCTTATCTTCACCGGCGGGCCCCACAGCGTATATGCCCCCGGCGCGCCGGACGTGGATCCCGGCGTGTTCACTTTGGGCGTCCCCATCCTGGGCATCTGCTATGGCTGCCAGCTCCTGGCCGCCCGGCTGGGAGGCGAGGTGGTCCCCGCCCAGGAGAGCACGGCCAGGGAATACGGCAAGACGGATACGGTGTTTTCCCCGGACTGCCCCCTGTTCCGGGGGCTGCCGGAAGAGAGCGTCACCTGGATGAGCCATGGGGACTTCATCTCCCGGCTGCCCGCTTCCTTCCGGGCTGCGGCCCACAGCGCCGGCTGCCCTACTGCCGCCATCTGCGACGAGAGCAGGCGCTTTTACGGCGTCCAGTTCCATCCGGAGGTGCGCCATACGGTTTGCGGCGCGGCGATCCTGCGGAATTTCCTCTATGAGGTCTGCGGCCTGCACGGGACCTGGACCATGGGGAGCTACCGGGAGAAAGCCGCCGCGGACCTGCGGGAAAAGATCGGCAGTGGCCGGGTGCTCCTGGCCCTCTCCGGGGGCGTGGATTCCTCCGTCTGCGCCGCGCTTCTGGCGGAGGCGGTGGGGGCGCAGCTCACCTGCGTCTTTGTGGACCACGGCCTTCTCCGCAAAAATGAAGGGGACGAGGTGGCCTCCGTCTTTGCCGGGCGGGGCGCGAACTTTATCCGCGTGAATGCCGAAGAGCGTTTCCTGAAGAAACTGAGCAGGGTGCAGCAGCCGGAAAGCAAGCGCAAGCGCATCGGGGAGGAGTTCATCCGGGTCTTCGAGGAGGAGAGCCGGAAGCTGGGAAGAATGGACTATCTGGCCCAGGGCACCATCTACCCCGACGTGATCGAATCCGGCCTCGGCAGCGCGGCGGTGATCAAAAGCCACCACAACGTGGGGGGCCTCCCCGACACCGTGGATTTCCGGGAAATCGTGGAACCCCTGCGCATGCTGTTCAAGGATGAAGTGCGGCAGCTTGGCCGGGAACTGGGCCTGCCGGAAAGCCTGGTGAGCCGCCAGCCCTTCCCCGGCCCCGGCCTGGCCATCCGGATCGTCGGCCCGGTGACGAAGGAGAAGCTGGAAACGCTGCGGGAAGCGGACGCCATCTTCCGGGAGGAGCTGGAAAAGGCGGGCCTGGGGGCTTCCACCGCCCAGTATTTCGCGGTGCTCACCAATCTGCGCAGCGTGGGCGTCATGGGGGATGGGCGGAGCTACGACCGGGCCGTTGCCCTCCGGGCGGTGGAGACGGAGGATTTCATGACCGCCGACTGGGCCCGGCTCCCCTATGAAGTGCTGGACCGGGTGAGCGTCCGCATCGTCAACGAGGTGAGCGGCGTCAACCGGGTGCTGTACGACATCACCTCCAAGCCGCCCGCCACCGTGGAGTATGAATGAGATGAAAAAAGCGTATCTGGTTTTGCAGAACGGACAGGTTTTCCAGGGCTTCCGCTTCGGCGCGGAAGGGGAACGCCTGGGGGAGTTGGTGTTCACCACCGGCATGGGAGGCTATCTGGAGACCCTCACCGACCCCAGCTACTACGGGCAGATCGTAGTGCAGACCTTCCCCCTCATGGGGAATTACGGGGTCATCCCCGCGGACTTCGAGGGCGTCCCCCGCCTCCGGGCCTATGTGGTCCGGGAGTGGTGCCCCGCGCCTTCCAATTTCCGCTGCGAAGGGGATCTGGATGCCTTCCTGAAAGCACGGGCCATCCCCGGCCTCTGGGGGGTGGACACCCGGCTCCTCACCCGCATCCTGCGGGACGAGGGGGTCATGAACGCCCTGCTCTGCGACGAGGTTCCGGAAGACCTGGCCGCCATCGCTTCTTACCGGGTCACGGATGCCCTGGCGTCGGTGAGCTGCGGGGAAAAGAAGACCTATGCCCCGGAGGGACGGACGAAGTACCGGGTGGCCCTGATGGACTACGGCATGAAGGGGAATATCCTGCGGGAGCTCATCAGGCGCGGCTGCATGGTCACCGTCTGCCCCGCCTCCACGTCGGCGGAGGACATCCTGGCGGGCGGCTTCGACGGCCTCATGCTCTCTAACGGCCCCGGCGACCCGGCGGAGAACCTTTACCAGATCGCCCAGCTGCAAATGCTGCTGGGCCGTCTTCCCATTTTCGGCATCTGCCTGGGCCACCAGCTCGCCGCCCTGGCGGCGGGGGGCAGCACCTATAAGCTGCCTTTCGGCCACCGGGGGGTGAACCAGCCGGTGCGCGTCCCCGGCTCTCACCGGACTTATATCACCAGCCAGAACCACGGCTACGCCGTGGCCGAGGGCGTCCCCGGCGGGGAAGTGTCCTTCGTGAACGCTAACGACCTTTCCTGCGAGGGCATGGATTACCCCTCTCTGCGTGCCTTCACCGTGCAGTTCCACCCGGAAGCCTGCGCGGGGCCCAAGGATACCGGCTTCCTCTTTGACCGCTTTATCTCACTTATGGAAGGGGGCGACTGACCGTGCCCAGAGACGAGTCCATCCGCAAGGTGCTGGTTATCGGTTCCGGCCCCATCGTCATCGGCCAGGCGGCGGAATTCGATTACGCCGGGACCCAGGCCTGCCGCGTGCTGAAGGAGAGCGGGGTGCAGGTGGTGCTTGTGAACACCAACCCCGCCACCATCATGACGGACCAGAGCATGGCCGACGCCATCTACCTGGAACCCCTGAAGGTGGAGACCCTGGAGCGCATCATCGCCAGGGAGAGGCCCGACAGCCTCCTGGCGGGCCTGGGAGGCCAGACGGGCCTGACCCTGGCCATGGAGCTGGATAAGGCGGGCGTCCTCAGGAAATACGGCGTACGCCTCCTGGGCACCGACGCCGCGGCCATTTCGCGGGCGGAGGACCGGAAGCTCTTCAAGGAGGCCATGGAGGAGATCCATCAGCCCGTGGTGGAGTCCGAGGCCGTGGAAAGCGAGGAAGCAGCCCTGGAAGCAGCCGCGCGCATCGGCTATCCGGTGATCGTACGCCCGGCCTTCACCCTGGGGGGCGGGGGCGGCGGCACGGCCCACAACGCCGAGGAGATGCGCCTCATCGCCCACACGGGGCTGGAAGCTTCCCCCATCCGGCAGATTTTGGTGGAAAGGTCCATCGCCGGGTGGAAGGAGATCGAATTCGAGACCATGCGGGATTCTGCCGGCAACGTGATCGCTGTCTGCAGCATGGAAAACGTGGATCCCGTGGGGGTCCATACCGGGGACAGCGTGGTGGTGGCCCCCACCCTCACCCTGGCGGACCGGGAATACCAGATGCTCCGCTCTGCCTCCCTGGAGATCATCTCCCACCTTGGCATCGTGGGGGGCTGCAACGTGCAGCTGGCCCTGGACCCAAAGAGCTTTGAATACGCGGTGATCGAGGTCAACCCCCGCGTCTCCCGTTCCTCCGCCCTGGCCAGCAAGGCCACGGGCTACCCCATCGCCAAGATCACGGCGAAGATCGCCCTGGGCTACACCCTGGATGAGATCGCCAACGACATCACCGGCAAGACCTGCGCCTGCTTCGAGCCTGCCCTGGATTACGTGGTGGTGAAATTCCCCAAGTGGCCCTTTGATAAATTCGCCGATGCATCCCGCACCCTGGGGACCCAGATGAAGGCCACGGGGGAGGTCATGGCTATCGCGCCGAGCTTTGAAATGGCCCTCATGAAGGCCCTGCGGGGGGCCGAGATCGGCATGGACAGCCTGAACAAAGCGCCCGACGACCCTGCGCCCCTTCGGGAACGCCTGGGGCGGGTGGACGACCACCGGCTGTTCACCGCCTTTGAAGCCCTGAAGGCGGGCGTCAGCGTGGAGGAGATCCACGCCGTCACCGGCATCGACCCCTTCTTCATCCATAAGCTCCAAAACCTGGCGGCCTTTGAACTGGGCCTCGCCGGGGGCCTCACGGCGGAAGCCTACGGGGAAGGGAAGCGCCTGGGCTATACCGACGAAGCCCTGCTGCGCCTCAGCGGCGCGAAAGCCCTGCCCTGCGAAGCCAAAACCGCCGTCTACCGCATGGTGGATACCTGCGCCGCCGAGTTCGACGCGGAGACCCCCTATTTCTATTCCACCTTCGATGCTTATTGCGAATCCCGCGCTTTCCCGCGCTCCGGCAAGCCGGTGATCCTGGTGCTGGGCTCCGGCCCCATCCGCATCGGCCAGGGCATCGAATTCGACTATTCCTCCGTCCGCTGCGTCCATACCCTGAAGGAATTGGGCTATGAGGCGGTCATCGTCAACAATAACCCGGAGACCGTCTCCACGGACTACGACACCGCGGACCGGCTCTATTTCGAGCCCCTCACCCCGGAGGACGTGATGCACATCGTCGAAGCGGAAAAGCCCGTAGGGGTGGTGGTGGCCTTCGGCGGCCAGACCGCCATCCGCCTGGCGAAATTCCTGGACGCCGCAGGGGTACCCATCCTGGGCACCAGCGCAGCGAGCATCGACCTGGCGGAGGACCGGGAGCAGTTCGACGCCCTGCTGGAACGCTTCTCCATCCGCCGCCCCAGGGGCAAGGCCGTCCTCACTTTGGAGGAAGCCCTCGCCGCGGCGGAGGAGCTGGGCTATCCCGTGCTCCTGCGCCCCAGCTACGTCATCGGCGGGCAGAACATGGTCATCGCCCACACGGAGGAGGACGTGCGCATCTATATGGAGGTCATCCTCCGGGGAAAGATAGATAATCCCGTGCTGGTGGACCAGTATCTCATGGGAAAGGAGCTGGAGGTGGACGTGATCTCCGACGGGGAAAGCGTGCTCATCCCCGGCATCATGCAGCATATCGAGCGGTCCGGCGTCCACAGCGGGGATTCCATCGCCGTCTATCCTCCCTTTTCCATCGGGGACCGGCTGCTGAAAACCATCGTGGATTCTTCGGAAAAGCTGGCCCTGGCCCTGGGCACCAAGGGCCTGGTAAATATCCAGTATCTTATCTACCACGGGGAACTGTACGTCATTGAGCTGAACCCCCGCGCCTCCCGCACCGTGCCCTATATCTCCAAGGTGACGGGGGTTCCCATGGTGGACCTGGCCGCCAGGGTCATGGTGGGGCAAAGCCTCAAATCCCTGGGCTACGGTACGGGGCTGTACCGCCGCCCGCCCTACGTGGCGGTCAAGGTGCCTGTCTTCTCCTTTGAAAAGATCGCGGACGCCAACGCCGCCCTCAGCCCGGAGATGAAGTCCACCGGGGAGGTGCTGGGGGTAGGGAAGAACCTGCGGGAGGCCCTGTTCAAGGGCCTGATCTCCGCCGGTTATCATGTGGAGAAGCACAGCCGCAGCCAAGAGGAACGGGCTGCGGCAGACCTGGCGGGACAATGCCAGGCCAGCCACGGCGGGGTGCTCATCTCCGTCAACAAGCGGGATCAGCCGGAGATCGTGGACGTGGCCCGGCGGCTTTTGGAGCTGGGCTTCCGCCTCTACGCCACCGAGGGCACCGCCGCCGAGATCTCCCGCCTGGGGACCGAGGTGGAGGTGGTGGGCAAGCTGGGCCGGGACGGCCGGGTGATGAAGCTGCTGGAAACGGGGCAGATCGACTATGTCATCCTCACCGGAAGCGCGGAGAAGGCCTATATCCGGGATTTCATCCGCCTGAACCGGCGCTGCGTGCAGCTGGGCATCCCCTGCCTCACCAGCCTGGACACGGCGGAGGCCCTGGCGGATATCCTGGCCTCCCGCTACACCCTGGGCAACACGGAGCTGGTGGACATCTGCCATCTGCGCACAGAGCGGCAGAAGCTCCGCTTCTCCAAGCTGGAGACCTGCGGCAACGACTATATCTTTCTGGAAAACTTCGACGGGGCCGTTACCTGCCCGGAATCCCTCTGCGTCACCCTCTGCGACCGCCATACGGGAGTGGGGGCCGACGGCCTGGTGCTCATGGAGCACTCGGAAACTGCCCCGGCGAAAATGCGCATGTTCAATGCCGACGGCTCCGAGGGGGCCATGGCGGGCAACGCCCTCAGGTGCATGGCGAAGTATCTCCATGACCGTCGGCTGGCCTCCGGAGAGGAGATCGCCATCGAGACCCACGGCGGGGTCAAGACCCTGCGGGTCTACACCACCGACGGCCTGGTGACCTCCGCCAGCGCGGATATGGGCCGGGCCTCTTTCCGCATGGCGAAGGATCAGGTGGCCCTGCCGGGGGATACCTTCATCGACTATCCGGCTGTCGTCGCCGGGCAGGAAAGGCGCATCACCTGCGTGGATATGGGGAACCCCCACTGTGTGGTTTTCTGCGACCGGGTGGACGCGGTGGATATCCCGACCGTGGGGCCCCAGTTTGAAAACGATCCCATCTTTCCCCAGCGGATCAACACGGAGTTCATCCGGGTGGTGAACCGGCGCACCATCAAGATGCGGGTCTGGGAGCGGGGCAGCGGCGAGACCATGGCCTGCGGCACCGGGGCCTGCGCGGCAGCGGCGGCGGCGGTGAAAAACGGGATGTGCGACGAAGGGCAGGATATCTCCGTCCGCTGCAAGGGCGGGGAGCTCATCGTCCGCTACACCCCGGAGGGCGTCACCCTCACGGGGGACACCCGGCTGGTCTATACCGGCGAGACGGAATTCTGAGGAGGGAAAACCATGCACTTCACAAAAATGCAGGGCCTGGGCAACGATTATCTCTATGTCTACGGGGAACCCCAGGCCCCGGAAAGCCTGTCCATAAAGCTGTCGGACCGGCACTTCGGCCCCGGCTCCGACGGCATGATCTGGATATCCCCCTCCGCCCTGGCGGATTTCCGCATGCGCATCTTCAATGCCGACGGTTCGGAGGCGAAGATGTGCGGCAACGGCATCCGCTGCGTGGGGAAATACGTCTATGAAAAGGGCTACACGGACAAGACGAAGCTCACGGTGGAGACCCTCTCCGGGGTGAAGAACCTGGAGCTGCAGGTGGCCTACGGCAAGGTGCGCAGCGTCACGGTGGAGATGGGCCGGGCCGCGGTGAGCCCGGAAAGGACCGTCCTTGCCTGCGGCGAAGAAGTGCGCCTTACCCCCGTGGACGTGGGGAATCCCCACGCGGTGATCTTCACGGAGGACGCGGAAGCTTCCCCCCTGGAGACTCTGGGAAAAGCCATCGAACGCCACGAAGCCTTCCCCGGCGGCGTGAACGTGGAGTTCGTGCAGGTCCTTGGCCGCAGCCGCCTGCGGATGCGGGTCTGGGAGCGGGGCAGCGGCGTGACCCTGGCCTGCGGCACCGGGGCCTGCGCCAGCACGGCGGCAGCGGCGAAGCGCGGCCTCGTGGCCTATGGGGAACCCGTCAGCGTGGTGCTGGACGGGGGCACCCTCACCGTGACCGTGGAGCCTGACGGCCAGGTGAAAATGAGCGGAAGCGCCGAATTTGTATACGAGGGGGATACCGAGCTATGCTGACGCCAAACCGACATTATTCCGAATTGCAGGATTCCTATTTGTTTGCCCGCATCGCGGAAAAGACGAAGGCCTATCTGGAGGAAAACCCCGGCCAGAGGCTGCTGCGCATGGGCATCGGGGACGTGTCCCAGCCCCTCTGCCCGGCGGTGATCTCAGCCATGCATGCCGCGGTGGAGGACCAGGCGAAGAAGGAGACCTTTCACGGCTATCTCCCGGAGTGCGGCGCGCCTTTCCTGCGGGAGGCCATCGCCCGCCACTACGCTTCGCGAGGCGTCAGCCTCAGCCCGGAGGAGGTCTTCGTGTCCTCCGGCGCCAGCGACGAGCTGGGGCATATCCTGGACCTGTTCGACCCATCCAGCCCCGCTCTGATCCCGGAGCCCGCCTATCCCGCCTATGTGGACGCCAGCGTCCTGGCGGGACGAAGGATCTTCCGCCTGCCCACGGGCAGGGAGATGGGCTTCCTCCCCAGCCCGCCCAAGGCGGGGAAGGGAGATCTTGTCTATCTCTGCTCCCCCAACAACCCCACCGGCGCGGTGATGGACCGGCCGGAGCTGAAGGCCTGGGTGGACTGGGCGCGGGAAAAGGGCGCGGTGATCCTCTTCGACGCGGCATATGAAGCCTTCATCCGGGACCCTGCCATCCCCCACAGCATCTTTGAGATCGAGGAGGCGCGGGAGTGCGCCATCGAGATCTGCTCCCTGAGCAAGACCGCGGGCTTCACCGGCACCCGCCTGGGCTATACGGTCATCCCCAAGGAGCTGGAGCGGGGGGGAATGAACCTCAACGCCATGTGGGTGCGCAACCGCACCACCAAAAGTAACGGCGTCTCCTACATCCTCCAGCGGGGCGGGGAAGCCGTCTTCACCCCGGAGGGGCAGCGCCAGGTCCGTGAGACCCTGGTGATCTATCAGAAGAACGCGGCCCTGATGGCGAAGACCCTGGACCGGCTGGGCATCTGGTACACCGGCGGCCTGAACGCCCCGTATATCTGGATGGAGTGCCCCAGGGGCCTTTCCAGCTGGGAGTTTTTCGACCTTTTGCTGCATAAGATCCAGGTGGTGGGCACCCCCGGCGAGGGCTTCGGGGCTTCCGGCGAGGGCTATTTCCGCTTCTCCGCCTTCGGCAGCCCGGAGGACACGCGGGAGGCCATGGCGCGCCTGGAAGAATTGCTGAAATAAGTTGGACGGAGGAAAGAAGACATGTGCGGGATCGTTGGATTCACGGGGGCGCAGCAGGCGGCTCCCCTGCTGCTGGAAGGACTGAAAAGACTGGAATACCGGGGCTATGACTCGGCGGGCATCGCCGTCCTGGGGGACGGGGGCATCCGGGTGGAGAAGGTTAGCGGCAAGGTGCAGAGGCTATGTGAGAAGACCCAGGACGGCGCTGCTGTCCCCGGCAGCGCGGGCATCGGCCACACCCGCTGGGCCACCCACGGGGCCCCCACGGACCTGAACGCCCACCCCCATCTGAGTAACGACGGACGCTGGGCCGTGGTGCACAACGGCATCATCGAGAACTACGCCGCCCTCCGGGAAGAGCTGACCGCCAAGGGCTACCCCTTCCACAGCGAGACGGATACGGAGGTCATCGTCCACCTCCTGGAATACTACGATTCCGGCGACGTGAAGACCACGGTGATGAAGACCGTGGCCCGCCTGGAGGGGTCCTACGCCCTGGGCGTCCTCTGCGCGGACAAGCCGGGTACCCTCTTTGCCGTGCGGGAGGCCAGCCCCCTGATCCTGGGGGTGGGAGTAGGGGAGAACTACTTCGCCTCCGACGTGACGGCCCTGGTCTCCTATACGAAGAACGCCGTCTACCTGGACGACGGGGAATTCGCGGAGCTGACGCCGGAGGGCATCACCGTCTACGACTGCTCCGGGCGGAGGATGGAAAAGCCCATCAGCCGCATCACCTGGGACGTGGAGGCGGCGGAAAAGGGCGGCTATGAGCATTTCATGCTGAAAGAGATCATGGAGCAGCCCGCCGCCGTCCGGGCCGCCATCGCCCCCCGCCTCAAGGACGGGGAGGTGGTGCTGGAGGAATTCGACCTTTCCCCGGAGGAGCTGCGGAAATTCACCAAGATCGTCGTCACCGCCTGCGGCAGCGCCTATTACGCGGGCTGCGCCGCCCGCTACGCCCTGGAATCCCTCACAAGGATCCCCGTGGAGGCGGTGCTGGCCAGCGAGCTGCGCTATGCCGACCCCATCATCGACGAACACACCCTCCTCATCGTTATCAGCCAGTCCGGGGAGACGGCGGACACCATCGCCGCCATGAAGGAATGCCGCAGCCGGGGGGCCAAGGCCCTGGCCATCGTCAACGTGGTGGGCAGCACCATTGCCAAGACCGCCGACTGGACGCTCTACACCTGGGCGGGACCGGAGATCGCCGTGGCCACCACCAAGGGCTACACCACCCAGCTGGCGGTGCTCTTCCTTCTCAGCATGAGCATAGGGCGGAAGCTGGGGAGGCTGGACGACGACCGTTATGCCCATTTGCTTTACGACCTGCTGCGCCTGCCCAAGCTCATCCAGAACGCCATCGACCTGAACCACGCCCTCCCCGCCCTGGCGAAGAAATACCACGATTCCCCCTCCCTGTTCTTCATCGGGCGCAACACCGACTGGGCCTCCGCTCTGGAGGGGGCCCTGAAGATGAAGGAGATCTCCTATATCCACGCGGAGAGCTACGCCGCCGGGGAGCTGAAGCACGGCACCATCGCCCTCATCGAGGAGGGGACGCC
>Ga0310786_10008207_pt1 | contig 13458 bp, 10 predicted proteins | sample AusTroGonzalo_MG_FD_203881 | JGI IMG/M metagenome (GOLD analysis project Ga0310786, IMG submission 203881) | Bovine rumen microbial communities from tropical cattle in Woodstock, Queensland, Australia - Gonzalo_03 (v2) (version 2) | ecosystem: Host-associated > Mammals > Digestive system >... | reverse complement strand
AGGTGGTAGTCATCATCGGCGTAGCCCCCATGTTGTAGGTCATGAAATAGGAGTCGGCGGCGTTGCTGATGCTCATGGTGGTGAAGGCGATGATGAAGAAGAGCGCCAGCACCCGCAGCGGACGGTTACGAACCAACTCCATCCAGAGGTCGCTCACCTTAACATTGGCCGACTCGCTCCTGTCCATCACAATGCGCTCCTTGCTGCTGAAGAAGGTGACGATGAGCAAAACTAATCCCGTGAGGGCGAAGATGCTCATGGTGATAAACCATGCCCTACCAGCCTCAGGGGTGTTATAGACCGCCTCTATCTCACCCGTCTGTTCGTTGAGCACCTTGGGTGCAAACAAAGCCACTACCAGTGGTAGCGTCTTGATGATGAGTCCGGCGGTATTGGCCATCAGCATACGCACGCTGGTGAGGATGGTAATCTCGTTGGTGTCGCGCGTCAGCGAAGCACTCAATGCGCCGTACGGCACGTTGATCAGCGTGAAGCACATGCTCATGCCCACGTAGGTCACGTAGGCGTAAAGCAACGATCCGCTGAAGCCGTTCCAGAAACAGAGCATGGCGAACGTCGCCAACGGCAGACCGCCGATAAGCAGCCACGAGCGATACTTGCCCCAGGGCAGATGCGACTTATCGACAACGGCACCCACCATCGGGTCCCACAACACGTCGATGATGCGCACCACGAGGAACATGACCGCCACCACCCCAGCATCGAGGCCGAACACATTATTATAATAGAAGAGCAGCCAGATGCTGACCGTCTGGTAAATCAGGTTCTGGGCCAGTTCGCCCGAGTTGAACCCGATGCGCTCACCCCATGATAGCTTGTAATAGCCATTGTCGGCTGCCACATCCTTCATCATACCGTTCTCCGCCTATTTTGCCTGGATGTCGATCTTGGGTATGCGGCCGTCCTTCATGCGCTTAAACTCGCGGAAGGCGGTAGTGCGGCGGAAGCCGTTGCCACCGGAGGGGATACCGTCGTGATAGAAGAGATATGACTTGCCCTTGAAGTCGATGGTGCCGCCGTGGATAGTAAAGGAGCCGGGCGACTCGTCGGTGATACGGCCTTCGTAGTGCCACGGGCCGTGGATGCTCTTCGACGTGGAATAGGCCCAGTGTTCAGGCACGCCGCCTGCGGCATATTCCAAGAAATAGGTATCGCCGATCTTGTAGATCCACGGGGCTTCCTCGAAGCCGGTCTTCATCACCTTCTTGTGGAGCTGATAGTCCATCTTCAGGCATTTGGGACCGAACTGAGCCTCGTCGTCCAGCATCTCGCGCATGTCGCAGATACCGTTGTCGGCAAAGCTAGTGTCAATCGAGATCATGTCTTCGTTCAACTTGGCATACCAGCAGCCGTTGTTGCCCCAGAAGAGCCATGCCTGGCCGTCGTCGTCGATAAACACCGTGGGGTCGATGAATCCCCAGTTGCCTGGGATGAGCGGCTTGCCAATGGGGTCGGCCCAAGGGCCTTCAGGACGGTCGGCCACAGCCACGCCGATGCCGTGAATATGCTTGGCATCGTCCTCAGCGGCCACATACCAGTACCACTTGCCGTTGCGCTCGATGGCCTGCGAGGCCCAGGCATTGTCACCCTGCTTGGCCCATTTGAAGTGGGCGGTTGTCAGTACGATTCCGTGATCCGTCCAATGTTCCATGTCGGTGGTGGAAAACACCTGCCAGTCGGGCATACGGAAATAAGTAGCCGTGTCCAGGTCGTGGCCAGTGAACACATAGAGACGGTCGCCGGAGACCACGGGGGCCGGGTCTGGGTTGTACAGTCGGTTCGACACACGCATTTGCGCCTGCAAAGCGATAGCCAGCAACAATGTGATGGCTGCAAGAATTGTTCTTTTCATATTATTCTGCATATTCTGAAAGATTTGAATGATCTGCATCTTCTGAAAGATTTGAATCAGATTGCCTGCCATATTCCCTGAGACTCTCCAGAAGATCGAGACCGCCGTCCTTCTCGAAGAAGATGTTGGCTACACGCCACTCACCACCTTCTATCCGCATCAGCCAGCGCATGGGGACGCCCTTGATGGTGACGGCGTCCTTGACCAGGAACATCACCTCGGCCATGCCGTTCTGCAGAAGCTTAGTTTCAATACTGTCGGCACGGACCCAGCCTTCAAAACAGTCATAAATCCAAGGATCTAACGGACCCTCATCGCCAAAGTCAAAGAAGCCTCCGCACTCGCAGTCTCTGTCGACCTTCCATGCTTCCTCACGCACCTGCTGCCACTCCTTGGTACCGAAACGCTCATCGACAGTCTGAGCCTGAGGATTGTTCTCGTCGAAGTGCTCTCTTTGCTGGTTCCAGAAGTCATAGACAGCATTCACCTGTCTGACGACCGCCTCCACAGAATTCAGTGTGCCCGGCACTGGATTCAGCGTGTCTGGCACATCATCCACCTGTGTACTATCGGCATCCGAAGCCCCATTCTTTGTCTGGCCTCCGCAAGCAGAAAACATCAGCAAGGCGGAAAGCAATAAAACACATTTATTCATATCTGATAAACAATTCTAATTTAGTCCACTTCTGATTATCCCATCACCACATCGAGTACCATCATCAGGACGAAACCAATGGCGAAACCAATTGTGCTGAGATTGGAGTGCTGACCGTTGGAGGCTTCGGGGATGAGTTCCTCGACAACCACATAGAACATAGCACCTGCGGCAAAGGCAAGCATATACGGCAGGACGGGCGTCAACAGCGAGGCCAACAGCAGGACGGCGACAGCTCCGACTGGTTCAACGGCTCCACTCAATGAGCCGATGACGAATGACTTCCACCTGGAATTGCCCGCTGCACGCATGGGCATGGAAATGATGGCTCCCTCCGGCACGTTCTGTATGGCGATGCCTAATGCAACGGCAATGGCACTAGTCAGCGAGATATTTGAGATGCCACTCTCGGCTCCAGCAAAGACCACACCCACAGCCATACCTTCCGGCAGATTGTGGATGGTGACGGCCAGGGCAAGCATAGCAGTCTTGGATAGATGCGACCTCACACCCTCAGGCTTGTCAGTACCGATATGAAGGTGAGGTGTCAGCTCATCAATCAACAGGAGAAAACCCATACCTAACAGGAAACCGACGGCAGCCGGAAGGACCGACCAACGCCCAATGTCGGCTATCATCTCCATTGAGGGAATCAGTAGTGACCACACCGATGCTGCCACCATCACACCCGACGCAAAGCCCAAAAGTGTTTTCTGAAGCCTTGCTGACATCTCGTCGCGCATGAAGAATACAAAGGCCGAGCCGAGCATCGTGCCCAGCAGCGGAATCAATAGTCCTATGATTAATGTTGTCATCATCCGGTGCAAAGATACGAATAAGTGAGCAAAAAAACAAATATATTTGATATTTTCCGAATGAAAGAACAAAAATGCTTGCATGATTGGTCGAGTTGTGACGAAAAACAACATTACCACTCATCACATTTTTGCACAGTTTATCCCAAACATTTTGCAGATATCACAACTATTCGTACCTTTGCATCGTCAAATGATACAAAACAAAGTGATTAATATGGAAAAAGAAATGCGATTCTGTCAGAGCTGCGGAATGCCGCTTACTGACGAGATCCTCGGCACAAATGCCGATGGTAGTAAGAACAAAGATTATTGCATGTACTGTTACAAGGACGGAAAGTTCTTGCAGGAGTGCACGATGGACGAGATGATTGAGCATTGTGCTCAGTTTGTCAACGAGGTGAACAAAAGCCTCCCCCAGCCTATCACCAAGGAAGAGTATATCGGTCAGATGAAGATGTACTTCCCGCATCTGAAGCGCTGGCGTAAAGAATTGACGGTTTCCGACAACGAAGAAATGCCTGAAAGCCCGGCTTTATCTGGCGTTAAAGATCTTATTGCCCAAATGGCCGATACACTTCCCGTCACCTATATTTCATCTGTGGATGAAGAAGGTTTCCCTTGCACAAAGGCCATGTTGGCACCGCGTAAGCGTGAGGGAATCAAGACCTTCTATTTCACGACCAACACCTTCTCACTCCGCGTAGCCCATTACAAGGCTAATCCCAAGGCCAGTATCTATTTCTGCGATGCTGAAGGCTTCAAGGCCATGATGCTCCGAGGCACGATGGAGGTACTGAAGGATGCTGCCTCGAAGGAGAAGATCTGGCGCGACGGCGACACAGAGTACTACCCCGGTGGTGTGACTGATCCCAACTATTGTGTCTTGAAGTTCACCGCCAAAGATGGCCGTTTCTACAGCGATTATTATCCACGTAGTTTTATTTTATAGGATATGTGCACAAAAGCACTTATCATTATTGACAAATAGTTATGAAACCGAGAACGATTATTGGAATTCTATTGATTGTTGCCGGTGCTTGGAAACTGGCCAACCTATGGGGAATTATTGAGAACGATTGGCTTTGGCGCCAACCCTGGACGGCTTACATTGCTCCAGCTGCACTCATCTACTTAGGAGCTTTGGTGATAGTCAACAGCTATCGTCGCGACCCAGACCAGTGGTTGCAGCGCCCCCTGCCCATTGGTGAAGACGGCAAGCGCATCTGCTGCAGCGTGCATTATGGCGGCGATGAGTACATCTATCGTGGCGAACCATTCCACGGTGCCCGTCTCAACGCTTTCTGCGGTGGTATCCGCATGGACTTGCGAGATGCCACCATTACAGAGGATGAGGAGATCGAGATCCATACCTTCTGTGGCGGCATAGAACTCTATGTGCCTCAGACAGTGAATGTCGTGGTGAAGAGCCGTAGCTTCATTGGCGGCGTGGGCAATCATGCTACGAGAATTGTAGGCAAGGATGCCCACTGCCTCCACATTATTGCCAACAATTTCTTGGGCGGTGTAGATATCAAGAATTAGTGGTCTCGGCATAGCATCCGCTCCAGAGAATCACGCAGATGTCCTCGCAGGTGTATTCGCAGCATAGTAAAATATTGGGTGTAACTTCATTGTGGAGTTACACCCAACTTGTTGATATTCAAAAATTTCCAATTACTCCTCCACAGCAGCCTGTGCTGCGGCGAGACGTGCGATGGGCACACGGAACGGAGAGCAAGATGCGTAGTTCATGCCAACCTTGGCGCAGAACTTCACTGAGCTAGGCTCACCACCGTGCTCACCACAGATACCGCAGCGGAGCTCAGGACGTACCTCACGACCTTCCTTAACGGCAAACTTGATGAGACGACCTACACCAGTCTGGTCAAGCACCTGGAACGGGTCTACCTTCAGGATCTTCTTGTCGAGATATACAGGCAAGAACGATGCAATATCGTCGCGGCTGTAACCAAAGGTCATCTGAGTCAGGTCGTTCGTACCGAATGAGAAGTACTGAGCCTCTGAAGCAATCAGATCAGCAGTCAGGGCAGCACGTGGAATCTCGATCATCGTACCAATCTCGAACTCAACCTCAACACCGTACTCCTGGAATACCTCCTTAGCGGCATACTGGATAATATCCTTCTGCTGCTTCAGCTCTTTAACAGTACCAATCAGAGGAACCATAATCTCTGGCATCGGGTTCTTGCCCTCCTTCTTCAGTTCGCAGGCTGCAGAGAGGATAGCCTTGGTCTGCATAGCAGTGATCTCAGGGAATGTGATACCCAAACGGCAACCACGGTGACCAAGCATGGGGTTGTTCTCAGCGAGTGAGTCAACACGGCGCTTAATCTCATCCAAGCTTACACCCATCTCCTTAGCCATGGTCTCCTGACCAGCCAGATCGTGGGGAACGAACTCATGGAGAGGAGGATCAAGCAGACGGATGTTTACGGGCAGTCCGTCCATAGCCTCGAGGATGCCCTTGAAGTCAGCCTTCTGGTAAGGCAGCAGCTTGGCAAGAGCCTTCTCACGTCCGGCAACGCTGTCGGCCAGAATCATCTCACGCATAGCAACGATCTTCTGATCCTCGAAGAACATGTGCTCGGTACGAGTCAGACCGATACCCTTAGCACCAAAGGCGCGAGCCACCTGAGCATCGTGAGGAGTATCAGCGTTGGTACGAACCTGCAGCTTGGTGTACTTGTCGCAGAGATCCATCAGCTCCTTGAAGTCGCCGGAGAGCTCGGCAGCCTTCGTGGGCACCTCGCCAGCGTAAACCTGACCAGTGGTACCATTCAGAGAGATATAGTCACCTTCCTTATATACAATACCGTCAATCTCGACAGTCTTGTTGACATAGCTGACATTCAGAGCACCTACACCCGATACGCAGCATTTACCCATACCACGAGCCACCACGGCAGCGTGAGAGGTCATACCACCACGAGCAGTCAGGATACCCTCGGCAGCTGCCATACCGGCGAGGTCCTCAGGAGAGGTCTCGATACGTACGAGCACTACCTTATGTCCATTCTCGTGCCAATCCTTAGCATCGTCAGCGTGGAATACAATCTGACCGCAGGCAGCACCGGGAGATGCAGGCAAACCCTGAGCAATCACCTTGGCAGTAGCCAAAGCCTTCTTGTCGAAGATGGGGTGCAGCAGCTCATCGAGCTTCTGGGGCTCACAGCGCATGATAGCGGTCTTCTCGTCGATCATACCCTCGTGAAGCAGATCGATAGCGATCTTCACCATAGCGGCACCTGTACGCTTACCATTACGGGTCTGGAGGAACCAGAGCTTACCTTCCTGAACGGTGAACTCCATATCCTGCATGTCGTGATAGTGGTGCTCCAGCTTGTCCTGAATGCCATTCAGCTCGTTGTAGATCTCAGGCATAGCCTCCTCCATAGAAGGATACTTGGCCACGCGCTCATCCTCAGAGATGCCGGCACGCTCAGCCCAGCGCTGAGAACCGATCTTCGTAATCTGCTGCGGGGTACGGATACCAGCCACAACGTCCTCACCCTGTGCGTTAACCAGATACTCACCGTTGAACAGGTTCTCACCGTTAGCGGCGTCACGGCTGAAGCATACACCAGTAGCAGAGGTGTCACCCATGTTACCGAATACCATCGCCATCACTGATACAGCTGTACCCCACTCGTCGGGAATGCCTTCCATCTTACGATAAAGAATGGCGCGCTCGTTCATCCATGAACGGAACACGGCGCAGATGGCACCCCACAGCTGCTCGATAGGATCATTGGGGAAGTCCTTACCGGTACGCTCCTTGATAGCTTCTTTGAAGAGCTTCACCAGCTTCTTCAGCTCGTCGACGTTCAGATCCTTGTCGAGCTTCACGCCACGCTCTTCCTTCACCTTCTCAATGATTTCCTCGAACGGATCGATGTCGGTCTTGTTCACGGGCTTCATCTCAAGCACCACGTCACCGTACATCTGCACAAAACGACGATAAGAGTCGTACACGAAGTGAGGATTGTTGGTCTTCTTCACCATACCCTCAGCCACCTCGTCGTTCAGACCGAGGTTCAGGATGGTATCCATCATACCAGGCATAGAAGCACGGGCACCGGAACGAACTGAGACGAGCAGAGGATTCTCCTTGTCGCCGAATTTCGAGTTCATCAAACCCTCAATGTGCTTCACGGCAGCCATCACATCGTCGTTCAGCAATTCCATGATCTTCTGCTGACCAACCTGATAGTACTCGTTACAACAGTCTGTTGTGATTGTGAAACCTGGAGGAACGGGAACACCAATCAGGTTCATCTCTGCAAGGTTAGCACCCTTGCCACCAAGTTCCTCACGCATTTTTGCATTACCTTCGGCCTTACCATTACCGAAGAGGTAAACTCTCTTTTGGCTCATAAATCTGTTTCTTTATTGTTATTGAATGTTGTTTATAAATTGTTTTTATTTTAATTCCGCAAAATTAATAATATTCTCGCACATATACAAGAAAAATGCGCAAAAATTGTCATGCCTACGTTACATTTTTTGTTTTTTTGGCAAGGATTACACAGATTAACACAGATTTTTATTACCTTTGCATTCAAAATTGACGGATTATGACAAGAAAGAAAAAACCATTACCACTCCTTGAGAGTGTTACGATAGAGGCTGTAGCCGCCGAGGGAAAGTGTCTGTTTCATTGGGATGATCTGGTGGTATTTGTACCCTTCTGCGTGCCGGGCGACGTGTGCGACATACAGATTCGACGTAAAAAGCACTCCTACGCTGAGGGTGAAGTGGTACGCTTTATTAAATATAGTAATGTACGCGCGAAACCGTTTTGTTCTCATTTCGGTATCTGCGGAGGTTGTAAGTGGCAGAACCTGCCCTACGAGGAGCAACTGAAGTTCAAGCAGCAGCAGGTACAAGACCAATTGACGCGCATCGGAAAGATTGAACTGCCAGAGTTCCATCCCATCCTCGGCTCCGTGAAAACTCAGGCATACCGCAATAAACTGGATTTCGGTTGTGCAAACAAAAGATATTTGACTAAAGAGGAGATAGAGGAAGACAGAGGAAGATATGAGGAGATAGAGGACAATAATCTGAGTTTGAAAAATCGCCCGGCAATAGGGTTTCACATTACAGGGGCGTTCGACAAGATTTTGCCCATTGAGAAATGTTGGCTAATGGATGACCTCCACAACCAAATCCGCAACGAAATCCGCGATTATGCAATAGAACACGGACTATCGTTCTTCGATCTGCGTCAACAAATTGGACTGCTGAGAGATGTCATCATCCGCAATTCGAACACGGGTGAGTGGATGGTCATCGTACAATTCCACTATGACAGGAGCAGTCAGGAGTTAGCAGACAAGAGTGAGACTGAGGCCAAAGCCCTGCTACAGCATATAGCCGACAAATTTCAGAATATCAGCGCATTACTCTATCTTGACAACCAGAAGTGTAACGATACCATCGGTGATCAGGAGATTCTGGTCTTCAAAGGCAACGATCATATCTTCGAGTCAATGGAAGACCTGAAGTTCAAGGTGGGGCCGAAGTCGTTCTATCAGACCAACACCGAGCAAGCCTATCATCTCTACAGCGTGGTCCGCGAATTTGCATTCAGTAATCTCTCACCTCTTGCCTCTCACTCCTTACCTCTGATTTACGACCTCTATACAGGAACCGGCACTATTGCCAACTTCGTAGCCAAGAAAGCACGGAAGGTCATCGGTATTGAATATGTACCAGAAGCCATCGAGGATGCCAAGGTAAACTCCAAGATCAACGGCATCGAGAACACCCTGTTCTTTGCCGGCGACATGAAGGACATCCTGAACGAGGAATTCATCAACACATACGGTCGACCGGACGTCATTATCACCGACCCGCCACGTGCCGGTATGCACCCCGACGTGGTGAAGACCATCCTCAAGGCAGACCCAGTCCGCATCGTCTACGTCAGCTGCAATCCTGCCACTCAGGCCCGAGACCTGCAGCTCATGGACAGCCAGTATAAAGTGGTTACAGTACAGCCTGTAGACATGTTCCCACATACCCCACACGTGGAAAATGTGGTACTTCTGCAACGAAGATGATAAAAAAGGGGGTAAATATTTGGCAGTTTCAAAAACTTTTCGTATATTTGTCGCCACAAACTCCTAAAACAAATTTTTATGTTAAAGAAATCATTATTCCTCGCGGTGCTAATGGCAGGTTTCGTTGGTACTGCAAACGCAGAAGAACCTGAGTCAATGAACGCCGAAGTACAGGACGTTCAGGAAACCACTCAAGAGAAGAAGTCGACCATCGAGTTGCCTGCATGGGTGAAGAACATCAAGTTCAGCGGCTACGGCATGCTGCAGTATCAGTGGCAGGATCCTGAGGGCAACAAGTCCAACACCTTCAACCTGCGTCTGGCCCGTTTCATCCTTGACGGTAAGATCGGCGACTTCGACTGGCGCGCCCAGATCCAGGGCACCAATGCAACAGGGCCCGGACAGCCCACTGTACAACTCGTTGACCTCTATGCCGAATGGAGGAAATACCCAGAGTTCAAGATCCGTGCAGGACAGTTCAAGCGCTGCTTCACTTTCGAGAACCCCACCCACCCCATCACGCAAGGTTGGAGAGGCTATGCTGACGTGATCAACAAACTTTCAGCCTTCGGCGACCGTACAGGTGAGAAGTCGTCAGGTGGTCGTGACATCGGTATCCAGATTTCTGGTGACCTCTTCCCCAACGCCAATGGCCGCAAGTTGCTCCACTACCAGGTTGGTGTCTATAACGGTGAGGGTGTAAACCAAAAAGATATGGACAATCGCAAGGATATCATCGGCGGCATCTGGTTCATGCCTATCAAGGGTGTGCGCATTGGTGCCTTCGGATGGACTGGTAGCCGTGGCGGCATGCTTGACCCGACAACAGGTGAGAAAATCAGCATCGAAAAGAACCGTTACTGTCTCTCTGCCGAATACGACAAGGATGAGTACACCTTCCGTGCGGAATATATCCACAGCCAGGGTTGGGGTGCCAAGTCTCCCGGCAACAACACGCGTGAGATCTGTTATGAGAATGGTGACAAGGCTGATGGTTGGTATGTGTTCGGCATCGTACCCCTAATCAAATCGAAGCTCCACGCCAAGGCCCGCTATCAGAGTTACCGCAATCAGAAGAGCTGGGCAACATCAGTCAATCAAGTGGAGTGCGGTCTGAACTACTTCTTTACGAAGAACCTAGAACTCCATCTGGAGTATTCCCACGTGAACGACCGTAGTCTTGCCAAGCACAATTACAACCTATTGGACGTAGAACTCGACTTCCGCTTCTAACCCTTGCGGAAGCGTCGTGTCAGGGCTTGCCACAGATGAGTTTTACGACGCAGCACATGCACGGACAGACCGGCACTAAGCAAAACAAGAGTGAGCCCCGTTCCCCAATAGAGGAGTCCATCGGCTGTCAGCGTCAGCACATAGGCCAATAGTCCGAGCGACACCTGAACGATAGCATAACCATATACGGTTGCCGAAAAGCGGTAACCGTATTTTTTATACGCAAAGGCATTGACGAGCAGATACTCAAACAAATGAGCCAGGGCAATAGCGATACCCGTGCCTAGCAGTCCCCAATGCTCATAGCCGAACATCATCAGAAGGACAAACGCCACGAAATAGGATGTTTCCAGGAAAAGATATGCCAACGACCGTCCCCGGGCCAAGGTGATATAGGCCACTGGCAGCGTCAGCACCTTCATATACATTGCCAGCGCAGCCACCTGTGCCATACTCGTTACCGGCAGAAATTTCGGGCTGAAGAGTAGAGGCACCAATAGTGGCAGGGCGACAATCAGGAAGGCAAGCATCGGGGCAAGCAACAGCAACGACACCTCCATCTGACGGTTCACGCACTCGTTCGTAGCCACAATGTCATACTGTACGCCCGACAAACGAGGGAAATAGTCGCTTTCCATGGCCGAGAACACCATACCCGCATACGTGATGGTAATCATATAACCCACATTATAGAGTCCCAACACATCCAGATCGCCCGTCACATTGAGCCACGAACGGATCAGCATCTCAGAACTGCTTCCGATAATACCCGCCAGCGTAAAGGCCACACCCAGGCGAATCATCTCCATACCATCGCCAAGGATACCTCTGGCACCACGAAGCTGTAGCGGATAAAGCCGATAGGATTCCCTGACTGTGAGTAGCATTGTAACAAAGGCCATCATCACAATCACCGGCACAATGCCCGCCTCGCCGAAAAAGTAATAGACAGGTACAGAGATCAACAGGGCAGCCAACACAGAACACACCTGCACCAAGGCCAACGATTTCAGTCGCCGCCTACCCTTGAGGATAGCCGTCTCGCCACCAGTCACCGCCAGCATGGCTACGGCAGGTGACAGCAGAATGAAGTGCAGACTGTGATCGCCCCAGGAAAAGGTGGCACTGCTCAGGAACGGACCAATCGTGATACACACAAGCATACCCAGCAGCGCCGTCAGCATCGACCACGCTCGCACCACCTTTACAAAATGCAGTATCTGAGGATGATAATGGTCCTCAGCATAGTCCGAGAGATGACGCACAGCACTCATGGAGATACCGAAGTTCGTGGACTGCGAAACAAAAGTGACAGTGGTATTAAACAACGACACCAGTCCCATACCCGACGGTCCGAGCAACAGGGCAACCAACTTATTTCGCACAAGGCTCACTATCACATTGAGTCCCTGTACGCCACCAAAGATCCCTGTGTACTTCAACACATGCCCGTAGGCTCCTTTGTCGTGTTCGGTCATTCTATCTATATAACGTAACAGCGGGCATTTTATTTTATTCAGCCAATAATTTGGTCAATTCGTGAAAAACGTATAACTTTGCACACTGATATGAATCAACAGCCATTAGTCAGTTTTATCCTGACCGACTACAACCTGCCCACAGCACTGCTGTGCGAATGTATAGACAGCATCCTGCGGCTAAACCTCCAACCCTCGGAGCGGGAGATCATCGTCGTAGACGACGGTTCGGTGGACAGTCCGATGAACGACCTGCTCCAATACGGCGACGACATCATCTACGTGCGACAGAAGAACGGTGGTGTCAGCACTGCCCGTAACACGGGCATGGCCATGGCCAAAGGCCAATACATCCAGCTCATCGACGGTGACGACACACTCCTACAGGCCCCGTACGATCACTGCCTCGACATTATCCGTCAACATCAGGATGCCGACGTCGTGATGTTCGACTTCACCCATAACACTCAGGAAAGGCAGGCCGCTTTCGGAACGTCTGAAAAGAAAAGCGGTACCTCCCTGATGCGTACAAGGAATCTGCGCGGTTCAGCCTGCTGCTATCTCTTCCGGCAGGCAGTCAGAGGACAGCTCTCTTTCACCCCAGGCATTGAGTACGGCGAAGACGAAGAGTTCACGCCACAGTTGCTGATACGGGCTGAGACCGTCTATACCACCGAGGCCAAAGCCTACTTCTATCGTGAGCGTCAGACCTCGGCTGTCCACCAGCAAAATGCAGAGCGCACCAACAAACGGCTCGCAGACCACCTGACCGTGATCCGACGACTGAACGAGCTCGCCGACAGAAGGCCGCATGAAGAACGGCTGGCCTTGCAACGACGTGTGGCCCAGCTCGCGATGGACCAAATCTACAACACCATCATGGCAACTCGTTCAGCAGAGAAACTGGACAAGACGCTAGAAGAACTGAGACAGTGCGCCCTTTTCCCCCTGCCCGACAAAGACTACAGCACGAAGTACGTGTGGTTCCGTCGGATGACCAACAGCCGCTGGGGTCGTAAACTGTTGCTGACCACCCTGCCACTCATGAAAAAAGAACGATAATGGAAAACATCATATCAGTCGTCATCCTCACCTACAACCAGCAGGACACCATCGGACGGTCCATCGACTCCGTCCTGATGCAGAAGTGCCATGTGCGATACGAGATCATCATCGGCGAAGATGCATCGACGGACAACACACGTGCCATCTGTCAGGCATACGCCCAAAAATATCCCGACATTATACGACTCTTTTGCAACGAACGCAACAAAGGTATCACAGACAACTACTTTGACTGTCTGCTCCAGTGCCG
>Ga0310786_10008206_pt1 | contig 13458 bp, 32 predicted proteins | sample AusTroGonzalo_MG_FD_203881 | JGI IMG/M metagenome (GOLD analysis project Ga0310786, IMG submission 203881) | Bovine rumen microbial communities from tropical cattle in Woodstock, Queensland, Australia - Gonzalo_03 (v2) (version 2) | ecosystem: Host-associated > Mammals > Digestive system >... | reverse complement strand
GGCGCTCGACCTGAAGCTGGCCGAACGCGGGCTGTACGCGGATATAACCGTGCGCAAGACCAGCACACAGACGCGGATCCGCCTGACATACAAAACATAAAAAGGGACACACATGAAGATACTTAAATACGTGGTCGACGTCGCCGTAAGTGACGACGCCAACGTCGACATTCCGGGACTTGGGCATGCAATCGAGCTCATCCTGGCCGAGCAGATAAAGCAGGTGAAGGCCGCCGAGGTCCGCCCGGTCAAGGCCTGGGGCGTGGCCGCCCCGGCGCCGAACCGCGACGACACCACGACGTCCGGCTCCCACGGGCCGTCGACGGCCCGAACCGCGAACGGGGAGGAGCCGCGCAGGAAGCGCAAGTACGTCCGCAAGGCCGCGACCCGCGTGGACGACGTCACGCACGTCCCCGCCAAGAGGGGGCGGAAGCCCGCCTCCTGGGTCAAGGGCGCAGACGCGGGGACCGTGGTCGAACGGCGCGGAAACGTGCCAGCCGGGGCGAACGCCCGAGACGGGGAGGGCCTGTGACGACCGACGACCTGACGGCGGTAGAGCGGCACTCCAACGCCGTCGCCCACGAGCTTGGCGCGAGCATGCCGCCGGTCATGAAGCCCGCGGACTTCGACCGGATCGACATCGACGTCACGTACATCCCGAACGTGGACGTGCACGAGTTCATCGAGAAGCTGGCCATGTCCCTGCGCGGGCAGGGCTACGCGTGGGACGTCTGGGCCAACGGCCCCCTCGTCTCCGTGTCCGAAAAGGAGGAGGGGGAATGACGAAGTTCGACGAGACGGTCGTGCAGGGGTTCGTGAACTGGTCCCTGCGCACGCTGGGCACGACGTGCCTCAGCACCGGCACGCGCGCGGCGCTCGACCGGCGCGACCGCAGCCGCATAACGGTGGCGGCCCCCGACTGCGTCAAGCCGCGAGCGCTTGAGGCGGAGATGAACCGCCGCTTCCGGGTCATGGAGTCCAAGTACAGGGCAGCGTTCTCCGGACACGGACGCCGCATAACGGTGACTGCGCGATGATACAGCTGGTGATGAAGCCCGAGAAGGCCCCCGTGGTGAACCACGAGGGCCTCTACTCGGTGCGGATGAACGGCGAGCACCTCATGCACATAAGGGCGAAAAACGCCCAGCACGCGGAGAAGAAGCTCGCCTACTGCTTCAAGCGGGAACTTTCCGGCAAGACGCTCGACTTCAACCTGGAGGCCTTCACGGAAGGCGGCCTGCTGGAGGACGGGACAGGGGAAACAGAACAAACGGAACAAACGGAGGAAAAGGACAATGTTAGTGACAATGGCGGAAATGGCGCCGGTGGCGCGGGAACGGGACCTGCGGGTCAGCGCTGACTGCGGCGGCAAGTCGCTGGTGCGCGTCGACGTGTGCTCGGGGCGCGACCCCGACTCCAGTCGGCTGTTCAGCATCAAGTCGGCGACCAGGCTCGCGAGGTGCCTCCTCGGCGCGATCCCGTCTACGGAGGTCACGGCCGACGACGGCACGGTGTTCGTGCTCTGCCACGACTTCCGGAAGCCGGGGGTCAACGCGGAGGACGACACCTGGAAGCTCAGCATCCGGGAGAACAGCAAGCACACGCTGCGGGCCACGTTCGACATCGACCAGGCCACTGCGCTCGGATGGGCGTTCAGGGCCGCGGTCGTATCGGCAATGGAGGGATGACATGGACGTAAACAAAGACATGGTGGCATGCGGCAAGGCGGCGGCGGTGCTGCTTGTGCGCGCACGCGACCTCATAGACGCGATCCGGAAGGCCGGCTACCCCAACGGCAGCGCCAGCGCCACGAAGGAGCAGTGGGACGCCATCGACAGGAGGGTCGAGTCGTCGGTCGAGCTCCTTCTCGAGGCGGCGGAGGCGGCGGACGCGGAGATGCCCCGGGAGACCGTGGATTTCGCGAACCGCATGCCGCCGCTGGGGCTCGTGCCGGCGGCGCCGGCCCCTTCGCCGGCGCCGGACGTGGACTCGGTGTGGGTGCTCGCGTCCAATCGCCTGCTGCGGACCCACAGCGAAAAGCGGCTGGGCACCGACGACATAGGCGGCGTCGGAAGGGCGTACCTGTCGAAGGAGTCCGCGCTCGACGACCTGCGCGAGTTCCTGCGCCCGCTCGTCAACGAGGCGCACGACGAGGACGTCTGGCGCACCGCGAAGCGCACGGTCGACGACGTGCTCGACGAGATCATCACCGCGGGCACCGACGACACGTGGTCCTACAACGGCACGGAACAGTCGTTCGTCGTGACCTTGCACAGCCTGCGGCTGCAGGACAGGGCCGGCGATGAAGGCGGAAAGGCAGGCGCGCGGTGACGCGGCCACCCGCATGAGCAAGCTGTCGAGGTACGTGAACGGGTGCGTCGGGAAGAAGCGCTACTCGCGCCTGCGGGATGCCGAACGGTACGCCCGGTGGGTGGCGCGGAAGTTCGGGGACGTGCAGTCGCCGTACTTCTGCGAGGACTGCGGATACTGGCACCTCGGGCACAGCAAACAGAAAGGAACCAAGAAATGACGCTTAAATCAGGAGACAGGATATTCTTCGACGTGACCACGTCGCACATGACGCTACAGTTCGTGTCGCACGAGAATCTCGAGCGCAACAGCAACTGCGACCCGAACGGACGCCCGAGCGCAGCCGACACGGTGGTGCTGACCGGGGCGGACGTCGCGGTCCTGCTCGAGGAGCTCAGCTGCCTGGCGTACTCGAAGTCGGTCGTCGAGGAAGGCCGTCCCGGCACGTCGCGGCTGCGCGTCCTCACGGGTGCGAAGCTCCGGGGCAAGACCCGGCTCGTCGGCGACTACAACGAAGTCACCATGACGCAGGCGGAGCGGCTCATGCTCAGCGACGCCCTCAGGTCGCGCGTGTGGAGGCTCTACCAGTGAAGACGCGTATCTGGATGGTGTGCGAGGCGTTCGCCCTCACGGAGGACCACGCGACGATCCACGACTCGATGGCCGTGTGGGCCGCGCCGTGCGCCGACGATAAGACCGCGATGCGCAGGCTGCGCAAGGCTGTCCGCGAGCGCATCGCGGAGAACTACGAGGGCCTGGACAACGCCAAGGAACTCGTGCGGGACGACATGGCCGAGGTCATGTCCGGGCGAAAGGACGACGGCACCGGCATGGCGACGTTCGTCTATTCGACGGACGACCGCGAGATCGTCTGGCGGGTGTACCCGTGCGAGGTGGAGCCGGCCCGCACCGCCAAGGGGAGGAAAGCCAGATGAAAGTGTGGATGCTTGCCGAGACGATGGTCGTGGGCAAGGTCCTCGAAGTGCGGGCCATCCCGTGCGTCGACAGGCGGACCTGCATGCGCGAGCTGCACGCCTCCGTGCGGACGCGCATCGCCCGGCACTACGAGAACAGCAAGGACAAGGACCGGTGCGTGGCGCGCGACGTGGGCGAGATACTCGCCGACTGGACGCCGGACGGGGCGCGCGGCGCAAGGGCGTACGAGTTCAACGGCGTAGGGCGCTACATAAAGTGGCGGTGCTACCCGTGCTGGGTCTCCGGTTCGCCGGCCAAGCGGCGCTCGTGCCCCTTCTGCGGGAAGGAGCCCGTCGAGGAAGCCCTTTGCGAGGGGGTCGTCGTGCGGTGCACGAACCCCGACTGCCCGGTCCGGCCGTGCACCCGCCCGCAGGCCGACAGCGGACGCGCACACGCGGCGTGGAACGCCCGCGTAGACGCCAACAGCCCCCTGTCGATCGCCCGCAGCGACCGCATGGAGCCGAAGGCTCCGAAGAAAAGGAGGAGCGGCCATGCACACGTGTGACGGGTGCGCGTACAGCCTCCCCGACGGGGGGTGCTCCCGGGACTACGACCCGATCGAGCTGGAGCGGCTGGAGCGGGAGATGGAGAAGATCCGCGAGGAGTGGCACGCTCGGTTCCGCAAGGTCCTGGCGTTCTTCCGCAAGCTCATGTTCTGGCGCAGGGGGCGCGGGAAGTGACCGGAACGTACGTCGTGACCTCGACCGAGAAGCTGGTCTGCCAGATCGAGGTCGAGGCAACGTCCAAGAAGGACGCCCTGCGCAAGGCGGACGCGATCCTCACCCACGGGCGCTACGAGTGGAAGTCGCACGGGATAACCATGAAGGTAAAGAAAGCGGAGGGTCCAGATGACATGGGACGAACTTAACGAAGCACAGCGCGAGGAGGTGAAGCAGCGCATCCTCGACGAGCGGAACGGGAAGCGCGGCGAGGGCACGTCGTACCACGAGCTCGTGCAGGCCGTCAAGCTCATATCCGACGAGGAGGCGAGGAAGTGGGCGGCCGGGACGGAGTTCTCGCCGGACGACTTCTCGTGCTCGGCCGGCGTCTCGGGGACGGTCCACGAGGTCCGCGTCACGTGGCCGGTCAGCCGGAGCTACCGCATCTGGGCGAAGTCGCCCGAGGACGCGGTGCGCGAGATGCGGGAGCGGATCGACGCCGGGCAGGTCTGCGTCTGGACCGACGGCTTCACGGCCGACGACGGCGACGACTGCCCCTCGGTGGAAATAGTCAACAAGGAGGACAACTGATGGCACAGAACGTGTTCAACACGATATACTGCCCCGTGAAGGACGGGTTCGTGACGACGAAGAACGGCGAGAAGAACAAGTGCACGCACGTCAAGTGCGAGATCCACTACGAGCTCGGCGGGCACAGCTGGGGCACGGGACAGTACAATCCGCGCGGGTACTACCTGCACGTGACGCCGGTGAGCCGCGACGAGCACTTCGAGAGCTTCACCGCCTTCACCGGCGCGAAGTTCCTGCTCGTGGAGTGCGCGCGCAAGAGCTCGAACAAGGAGACCTTCGCCAAGGTCATGTACGAGAAGACGGTCAGGGCAGCCGTCGAACAGCTGTTCAAGACGGACAACATAGACATGCACGAACTGCCCTACCCGCCCGAGAAGGCGATCGACAGATGCGGAGCCGTACTATGAGAACGGCAGAGGTAGAGGTATACTCGTTCAACGAGCTCTCGGACGAGGCGAAGGCGCGAGCCCTCGCCAAGTGGCACGAGACCGAGGAACACCACTGGGGCGGCGAGGTCCGCAAGACGCTCGCGGCGTTCGAGAAGGAGTTCGGGGTAAACGTCAAGTCCTGGCAGTACAGTCCATACGACCACCGCTTCACCCTGGACCTGTCCCGCATCGACGACGACGTGCTCGCCCTCAGGGGCAACCGCGCCAGGGCCTGGTTCTGGAACAACCACGCCCACATACTGCTGACCCCCACGCGCCACTATTGGACGCACGACAAGGACGGAAAGCTGTTCAGGGCCGTATCCGCCGACAGCCGCGTGTACCAGTCGAAGGTCTTCTACGACCGCGTGTACGACGGGACGTGCCCGTTCACGGGCGTGTGCTTCGACAACGATGCCGTGGACCCGATGGCGTACTTCTGCTTCGGGACGGTCTGGGACGCCGAGAAGAAGACACGGCGCCAGTCGACGGTCCGCACGATCGCGGCCGACGACCGCAACACGGTCAGGAGCGTGCTGCGCGACTGCGTGGAGTCTCTCTTCCTGGCTGCCGAGAACGACTGGCGCGCCCAGGAAAGCGAGGAGTACTTCGCGGACTTCTGCGCGGCGAACGAGTGGGAGTTCACGGAGGACGGGACCCGGTGGCTGCGCAAGGAGGCAACGACACGCACGGCAAGTGCGTAGAAAGGAAGGCAATGAAGGTAGGAGTGCTTACGCGCGTGGAGCGCGAGACGTCCGACGGGGACGTCGAGAAGCCGGCAGTGCGGGTGTTCCCGACCAAGGCCGCGGCCAAGGACGCGATGATCGCGGACTTCTGCAAGGTCAAGGAGGAGCGGTACCCGCACGAGGACTCGCGGTTCGACGAGTCCTGCGACGAGGACGAGGCGTGCATCGTCGGGACGGACGACTCCGTAGTGCAGTGGTTCGTGTCCGAGCCGGAGGTGGAGCCGTGACGGTCGTCGCGGCCGCCACGGCCGAGGTGCGGGAAACAACAGTATAAGGAGAAAAAACATGGCAGCCATACCACAGATACCGGACGACGGCGAGACCGCCGAACGCGCCGAAAACGCCGAAAACACAAACCACCTCGGCGAAAGCCCGAGCCCGGACACGCTCGAGCAGATCGAGCGCGCCGCGAACGCCGCGGCGTACCTCTCCCTGAAGAAGGAGGTCCACAGGGCGATAAACCGGCGGGCGTACAAGCTCGACTACAAGACGGTGTACTCGCTGATCGGCGACGGCCCGTTCATCCTCGCGGGCGGGGCCGTGTGCGGCGACAAGGTCAGCGACTTCGACCTTTACGCGGTCGCGGGCCACGAGTTCGACCTGGACGCGATAGAGCTGAAGGCCGAGGGGCTCGACGTGAAGACGCTGGCGAGGACCAAGAACGCGCTGACCGTGGAGCTGCCCAACCGCCAGGTGGTCCAGTTCTGCCGGTACCGCAGGCCGTCGCTGGAGGAGCTGGTGAAGTCGTTCGACTTCACGCACATCCAGGCCGGCATCACGTTCCCCGGCTACGGGGACGGCCCCAGCGCTGGCGACGCGTACTGCACCGAGGGCTTCCTCGCGGCGGCGCTCACCGGCAGCACCAAGTACGTGGCGAGCGAATACCCGTTCTCGTCCATCGTGCGGGTTGGGAAGTACCTCGCCCGCGGCAGGCTCACCCGCGTCGGCGCGGCGAAGGCGGTGGCGAAGGCCATGGCCGACTTCCTGCGGCGCGGGTTCAAGGACTACGCCGACTTCAAGGACCAGCTCGACGCGATCGACCTCTCCCTGGAGGACTGCAGGGAGGCCTCCGAGCTGTACGCGGCCGCGGACAGCCGCAGGCTCATAGGCGCCACGGAGGGGGCGTAGCCGTGTCCGCGCACGACGACGGCCTCCCGCCGGGGGCCGTAACGACGAAGTCGGTCACAGTCCGGATCCTCCCGAACGGCAGGGTCGCGACGCAGGTGCGGTTCTCCGTAGTCAGCGCCGGCGGCCACCGCTGGGCCGTGTGTGGGACGAACTACAACCCGGTCGAGGGGAGGTTCAACGCGTTCAAGCACATCGTGTTCATGACGCGGGTCCGGACGAAGCGGCAGGCGGCCATCCTGTGCCGCATGCACTTCCCCAAGCGCTGGAACTGGTACCTGATCGACCCCGAGTTCGTCAGGAAAAAGGCGAAGGAGGCCGGCATCCGGGTCAGGTTCGTGGACTACACCAAGGAGGAGGCGAAGAAATGAAGAAAGGCTGTTTGAAGGAAGTCACCGGCAAGACCGTCAAGGGCTGGTACGAGTGGCTCCTGAAGGAAGACCAGGGCTGCTGCTCCGTGTACTTCGCCGGCAACGACAAATACCGCTATTGTGTGTGCATGGGCTGGCACGACAGCGGCACGGGCGAAAACGGCAAGCAGCAGTGGGTCGTCGCCTGGAAGATCGGGCGCCAGACCCACAACAACTGCATGCAGTGCGACTTCGACGTCGACTTCGAGATGCCGTACGTCTCGGAGGCGGAGGCCGCGGCCAACCCGGAGCTCTGCGCAGGAGACGTCGACGACACGCTCGAGATCGTCTCGGCCAGGAAGCGGACGACGATCTACCGGGAGACGAAGTTCAGCGCACCCGACGGCTACCGCAGCTGGGAGGCGCTCGCGACGCAGATCCGCAAGACCGCCCGCCGCGTGTGGCAGGACTGGCGGAAGGAGGCCGAATGAACGGCATACAGTGCAACGAGGACTGGCGCAAGTGCGGGCATTGCCGGGTGAACTCGTACTCGCCCGGGGAGGACTACCCCCGGTGCGACAAGGCCGGGCTCGGCCGCACCCTCGTCGGAGGCGACATGTGCCCGAACGCGCCGTGGCCCGCGCCCGGCGAAGGGAGCACGGCCGTGAAACCCCGCGCCGCCATGACCCGGCGCGAGCAGTACGACAACTACAACGACCACGTGAGGCTTAACCTGGCGCAGCGCGCCGAGTTCGAGGCCGCCGTCCTGGCGCTGGTCGACGTGCTCAGCCGCGCCGGCGTGACCTGGGCGGACGAGCCCGGCTGCAAGCCCATGTCGGACGTGAACCGCATCGAGATCATGTTCCGCGGGAACGGGGACTTCCGCGTCGGGGACGCCGTGATAGGCAGCGCGGAGATGTGCGGGGTGCACCTGTGCCTCGAGCCAAAACCAGAGGAGGAAAACGACAATGGCTAAGAAAGACGGCAAGAAGTGGTTCTACGTCGATATAACGACGACGTCGAACATGCGCATCGCCGTCCGGGCTGAAGACGCGGAAGCCGCCAAGGACGCAGCCACCCTGGCCGTGGACACCGGGGTGCTGAACCCGACGGATACCGCCAAGTACAGGTACGGGAGCTCAACCGACTCGTACTGGTGCACCGAAGGCGACGGGCCGAAGCGCCCGCCGAAGTCGATGCACCGGCTCGACGGACCAAGGAGGACGACATGAAAGGGCAAAAAGACGACAAGAAGTGGTTCTACGTCGACATCGACTGCCACACGCACATGCGCGTGGCGATAAAGACCCACACGGAGGAGCAGGCCAAACAGGATGCCGAGAAGCTCGTGCAGCTGGAGCGCATCGACCTCAACGACGCGGCCGACTACGCGTACGGCACGGACCAGATGACGGTCAAGGCGACGCAGGAGGACCAGCGTCCGCCGAAGCGGATGCTCAAGTTCAAGGAAGTGGCGTGGGACACGCTGGAGAGAGTGCAATGAGGAGGCAACACAATGGCAAATACCAAACAGGCGAAGAAGACACCGAACGCGGACGGGATCGACCCGAAGCTGCTGCGCCAGTTCAAGCGCTGGGCGAAGAGTCTGCTCAAGGTCAACCCCGGCTACGTGAAGGAGCCGCGCCGGCTGCGCGACTACGTGCAGGGGCCAAACTGGGACGCCGCGCACTGGGAATATGCCCACTACAAGGAGCGTATTGAGCTGTACGGCCCGGAGCTGCTCGGTATGTTCGAGCGTCTCCGCGCAGGCAAGACCGACGAGGACCTCGCCGAGTACAGGTCGCTCCTGAAGGCGGCGGGAATAGAGGAGGCGAAATGAGCGGGAAAAAGGGAAAGCCGGTGCGGAAGCTCACGCGGCTGGAGGAGTTCCGGGCCGTCTGGGGCGACAGGAACCCGGCGGGGGATCCGGCGAGGGATCCGGCGCGCCTCAACGAGCTGACCGAGCCGGGCTACTGCGGCGCGCTCACCGTGCGCGAACTCGCGGCGGTGGCGGCGGTCGACCCCGTGAACTACCCGCAGGGGCTGGACACGCCGATCTGCGTCGGGGACGCGCGGTGTTCCTGCACGAGCGTGGTGTGCATAGGGCCGGGCGGCATCGGGGGCAAGTACCTCAACATAAGGAGCGGCACGCCGCGGAAGGGGACGCGAGGTGAAATCACGGCAGAGCAGGTAGCCACTATTCTGCACGAGGTATTCATGTATCTCACGCAGGGTAACCACGACTTCACCGTACAGGCAGGCGACGTGGTCATAAAATGCACAGAGGAAGGAGACGCGAAGTGAACAAGTTCATCTGCACGTTCGGGTGCGGCACGCCGCTCGCCGCGTGCGTACAGCCGGTGTCTGCGGAGACCGACGAGGACGCCCGGCGCGCCATGCGCTACTTCTACGCCGACAAGTGGGCGTTTTGCTACAGGATCGGCGACTGCCAGCTCAAGCTGCAGCAGTTCGTCATGCTGCCGACGATCGAGGTGCGCGGCGACGACATCTACGTCACCCGGGTGGAGGGCCTGCCCGCCGCGGCGAGTGCCGCGGACGCCAAGCCGAAGTTCAACTACAAGGTGCGCGTGACGAGGATGCTCAACACCTGGGTCGAGGTCGAGGCCGCGAACCAGGACGAGGCCGAGTCCAAGGCGTACGACGCGGTAGTCGGGAAGGCGAAGGACGACCCGTGCTGGTCCGACGACGATGACGCGCAGGTCGAGGACGACACGCACGTCATGGTCGACGGCGAGTGGATGCGGGCGCGGTTCGTCCCGGAGAAGCTCGGCGGCGAAGGCGTACCCGAGCACGACCCGGAGGACGACTGATGGCCGAGGAGCTGTACGAGGCGGGCGACATGTTCTGCGGAGCCGGCGGGTACACCACCGGCTCCGTGGAGGCCCTCGTCGCAGCCAACGTGCCGTACGAGTACTGGGCGGTAAACCACTGGGACAGGGCCGTCGCGACGATGAAGCTCAACCACCCGAGGATCCACACCTTCGAGCAGGACCTCACCGTCGTGATCCCGTCCGAGGTCATCCCCGGGCGGCACCTCCACCACCTGCACGCATCCCCGTCGTGCACGCACCACTCGAGGGCGTGCGGCGGACGGCCGCGCAGCAGGCAGCTGAGGGCGCAGCCGAACATCGTCCTCGACTGGGTGGACGACGTCGACGTGGACCGCCTGTCGGTCGAGAACGTCCCCGAGTTCACGAGCTGGGGCCCGCTCGACGACGAGTTCAAGCCGATCAAGGCCCAGAAGGGCGAGCTCTTCAAGTGCTGGCTGAAGTCGCTGGAGGCCCGCAACTACGAGGTCGAGTGGAGGATCGTCAACTGCGCCGACTTCGGCGACGCGACCTCCCGCCGCAGGTTCTTCCTCAAGGCTGTCAAGAAGGGCCGCGGGAAGATCGTATGGCCGGAGCCGACGTTCTCGCAGGACGGGATCCTGCTCCCCCGCTGGCGCGCCGTCAAGGAGTGCCTCGACTTCTCCGACACGGGGAGGAGCATCTTCAACCGCAAGCGGCCGCTCGCGAAGAACACCCTCGAGCGCATTGCGGTCGGCGCCCAGCGCTACTGGGGCGTGGACATCCGCCCGTTCATCGTGCGGATGAACCGGAACTGCTACGCGGAGAGCATCGACGACCCGTGCTCGGCGATCACGACCTCAGGGGCGCACCACATGCTGTGCACGCCGATCGTAGTCGACCACTGCAACAACGGGGGCTGCCAGGACGGAAGCCTGCCGCTCGGGACGCAGATGACGCACGACCGGTACTCGCTCGTGACGCCGCTCATCCTCGGGCAGCACAACGGCTCGCCCGCGAAGCCCGTCACGGACCCCTGCCCGACGATCACGACGACGTCGCGCGGGATAAGGCTGGTCACGCCGCTCATCCTCGGGCAGCAGGGAGGGGCGGCGTGCCGTCCCGTCACCGAGCCGTGCCCGACCGTGGCGTGCGGCGGGTTCATCCGCAGCGTGTACCCCATGCTGGCCGACGGGCGCATCGTGGACATCCACATCAGGATGCTCCGGCCCGACGAGCTCGCGAGGGTGCACTCGTTCCCGGAGGACTACGTGATAACCGGCAACCGCACCGAGAAGGTGAAGCAGATCGGAAACTCGGTCCCCGTCATGACGGCGAGGGCCATGATGGCCGCGGACCTCCGCGCGGAGGGCTTCGCGGCGTAACGACGAAAGGAGGGCAAATGGTACACTGGTTCAAGCGGCTGTTCGCCTCCGCAGAGGTAGACGGAATCACGTTCTACTCCTACCGCGGACTGGCCAAGTACCTAGACGACAGGAAGCGACATGCCGAGGACGAACGCAAGGAAAAGCACGGGTACCGGCGATACCGCTTCCTCGGATTCGGGAGCAGCGAGTACAGCCGCACCGTGAGCATACTGCAGGAGCAGGGCGTGACGGACTGGGAACTGCACGGCAGGGCGTGCTGGCAGTGGTCTATCGAATACTGGGCGAAGCGCCCCGTTGTCACCCGCACGGGAGAAAAGAGGTGAAAGGATGGGCCGTATGACCCCAGACTCGACTGATGAACTCGCCGCGTGGGCGCGCGAGAACCTGACAGACGCGAAGTACGCCGAGGACAAGGACAGGTACCTGCCCTTGCACCACGACGAGACCTGCGGGATCGCGTGGGCGCGGGAAAAGCTCATCGCACACCTCAAGGAGATACACGATGGCACAGAAGAAAAAGCCGAAGTTCACGACAGTTAGCGGGATACCCTGCTGGGCCGCCTCGTACCTCGAGGACGCCGACTCGAGCGGGCTCGACGACGAGGACAAGAAGCTGGTCAACGACTACGAGAAGAAGCTCCTGCAGGAGGGGCTGAGGCTCGTGGCCCCGATCGAGGGCACCCGCAACGAGTTCAACCGGTACCCGGCGTTCGGGCTCGCATGCGACACGGAGGACTGGTCCGCCGAGGTCATGCCGCCCGACAGGATCGTGTTCCGGAAGTACTGGAACATGCACGACCGCAGGTGGGAGCCGGTCGCGTTCCTCCCGGACGTGCCGGCCAACCCCGGGCGCGTCATGTCGTACGAGCACACGGGCCAGCACTCCGAGGCCAGCCTCGACTGGTACCGCTCGACAAGTCCGTGCCCGGAGGGCGAGTACGCCTGGCTGCTCGACGAGATGGTCCAGCACTACGGGTACAGGCCGAAGATCATGAAAAAGCTCATACTCAGGAGGGACTGATGACGCTGCAGGAAGTAATCGCCAGAGCCGACCCGATATCGCTCGGCCGTGTCGTCTGCATCAGCATAAACGGCGAGGAGGCGGTGCCGGTCCGCTCCGTCGCCGTAGACGTGGACGAAAACCTGGTACACCGGATCATCCTCACAAACACGGAAGGAGAGAACAATGGCTAAGGACAAGGGAATACCGCTGTCGCCCAAGCACGGGCTCAACCCGTCGATGGTGACATGCTTCTGGTGCGGGAAGACGATGGGCGTGGCTCTCGTCGGCAGGATCCGCAAGGACGGGGACAACGATGCGGAGGCGCCGCGCGAGGCGTGCTTCGACCTCAACCCGTGCGAAGAATGCAAGAAGAAGTTCGCCAAGGGGGTGCTTGCCATAGAGGTCGTGCCGGACGGCTCGAAGTTCGGCGGCAACAAGCGCTTCGCGCTCCCCGTGAAGGGCGGGGAGCCGATGTGGCCGACCGGGCGCTGGGTGGTCGTAAGGCCCGAGGCCATGAAAGTCCACAACAAGGCCGGAGACAGGGTCCTCGTCAGCCCCGAAGTCATGGACCGGCTACTCGCGCTGATCGAGGGGAAGAAGGAGAAGGCGAAATGACGCTCGCAGAGGCCATCGAGCTCCTGCGCGACCACTGGAGCGGGGACGTCCGGACCGACGGGCGCGCGGTGAAGGTCGCCGTCGGCGGCATGACGGGGGACCTCACGCGCGCCGAGTGGCGCTACGGCGACCTCGTCCTCATCGCCGACAGGCCCGACGACGGGACGCCGGAGGAGTCGCCGGAGGAGTCGCTGGACGGGCTCGCGCTGACGCCGCCGCCCATGGCGATGAAGGAGTTCACCGTCGCACGGAGCGGGCAGGATGGTTAAGCACCACAGGTCCACCGGCGCCCCGCGCCACTTCCGGAAGAACCAGCAGAAGCACTACTGGCATCCAGACTACAGCGACCGGAGGTGCGACACCTGCGACTTCCGGGGCCGGGCGAGCGGAGACCGGAAGCGCGGGTACTCGCGGGGGACTGCGTGCTTCAACAAGAAGTCCAGGCACTACATGCAGCTCGT
>Ga0310786_10008204_pt1 | contig 13461 bp, 4 predicted proteins | sample AusTroGonzalo_MG_FD_203881 | JGI IMG/M metagenome (GOLD analysis project Ga0310786, IMG submission 203881) | Bovine rumen microbial communities from tropical cattle in Woodstock, Queensland, Australia - Gonzalo_03 (v2) (version 2) | ecosystem: Host-associated > Mammals > Digestive system >... | reverse complement strand
TTGTAAAGCCAGCCAGATTCTTTATGGAATAGATGTCGATATACACGCTCGCGTACTCGGGCGGCAGACTCGCGAACACGTTGCTGATCAACCCAGTCTTCCCATATCGACGAGGGGCTATAAGAGTGACATTGCGGTCATTCTCGATGGCCGCAATCAGTTTCTTCGTCTCGTCGACACGGTCACAGAAATAGTCCGCCCCAGCGTATCCCGCCGTAAGGAAAGGATTTTTCAGTTTCATGCGCGTATTATACCACGCCCCATCCGTCATGGCAAAAGTTTTGTGACAAAACTTTTGCCATGACGATTTATGGCTTTTTGGAGGCTTGTGCCGTGCGTACGAGCGCTTTTAGCATGTTGCGTCCAAGTTCGCGCGCTGCCGGAAACGAATAGACGCCGCCGCAGAGCGAGTATCCGAATTCGCAGCAGGTGGCGAGATAGCAGTTGGGCAGGGTCCGTACCCATGGATCGGCCGACATGAATCCAGCCGCCCATTGCTTCTCCATCGTCACCGCATACCCTTTCCCCGCAAATATGTCATACTTCCCGTCGTATACGAGGGCGCCGCCCTTCTGGGTCTCTTTCCAGTTCCGGCGAAACGCGTTCCAATGCGCGTTCAGGCGCTCGTCGCGGCAGCCGAACGAGAACACCTGATCCTGTTCCGGGCAGTGCGGCAGGCTGCGCACATGTGGCGAATGCATGTCAATGAACACGATCTGCTTGCCCTCGGAATCCTTGACCAGCAGCTCCTTCAGCGCGCGAACCGACGTATAGAGGCCTTTCAGGTAATCGCGGTTGTGGTCGTAGGGACGACGGTTTTTACCCTGGTCGCCGTTCTCCACGCCGTCCTTGTCCATGAACGGAACGAACACGCAATCGGCGTTGTCGCGCAACCATTCCCCTTCCGGCGTCCCAGAGAGGATCGCCTCGATCACACCCTCCATCGGCGCGTTCGCGCTCGTCTCGCACGCATGGTGGCGCGCCGTGAACGCGAAGAGCCACTTCGCGTCCTTGCGGCAGGGGATGCGGACAAGCTCCGTGTCGCGCGTGCCGCTCTGCGACTTGCAGAGCACGCCGCATTCCACGCCCTTACCGCGCCATTTCGCCATGAACGCATCCCAGTCCTTCTGCGAGTAAGGGATGGATACCGCGAAGCGCGTTTCGTTCTCGTCTGGACCGAACGTGTATTCAAACGCGTTCGCCGGCTCGTGGCGCGTGCCATCCGGACGGAGCCAGTTCCAAGACCTTCCTCCGTCCTTGCTGATGGCCGGTCCGAGCGAGGAGATGTACTGCCACTTGTCGTCAGGCAACATGAAATGAATCTTCCGCCCGGCCGCGCCGCGCATGGTGAAGTCCCAGTGGAACCACCTGCCCTGCGTGTCGCGCAGGTCGGGCGCAATGCGCACGACGCCATTCGCCTCGTCGATCCCGCAGACCTTCACGTTCCCGCCCGGATAGTCAGAGCGGATGGTGATTTCTCCAAACGCCGCACACGTCGCCGCCAACACGCCAGCGACAGCAATCAGCACATTCTTCATACGACACTCCTGACCTCAGATGTTATTCCGCACGGACGCGGAAGAAGGCGTTGCTGGTAGAAGTCGGAAGTAAGTAGATGGTATTGGGGGCGCGTCCGGATCCAGACGGGACGGAGAGAACGTTCACCGCCGTATCGGAATCTGGGGTGAAGAATTCTCGGGGGGTCCAGTCTTTGGCCGTGAGACTGGTCGCCTCCTCCACCATGTAGGAGCGTCCGCCGATGGCGTCAAAGGTGAGGGCCATGGGGGACGGGGCGGTCGCGCGGGAGCGCGACCCTCCCGAAGTGGAAAGCAAGTCGGCTCCGGTCGCGCGGGAGCGCGCCCCTCCCGCATGCGTGAACGCAGTGATCCGAAGCACGTCTTGGGGATCATACGGATTGGTGCCGGCCAGTGCCTCGGCGATGGTGGAGACGCCGTCGCCGTCATAGTCCTTGTGCGGGTCGAACGACTCGTTCGGGCGCCAGTAGTCGCTTTCTTCCCACTGGGCCTCGAGCTGGGCGTATAGCGAATCGTCGATGCCGTCGCCGTTGGCGTCCGCGCCGAGAACGATGTCGACCTCGCGGACGCCGCCCGGCACGCCCGCCGCCGCATCGACCACCACGCCGCGCCAGACCTTGCCGAGGTCATCCTTCACCGTGATGTCGATGGCCGCGTTCGTGACGGCATATCCGTCCACCACGCTCGTTGCCATCGGAATCCGCAGCGCGTAGTTGCGGCGGGAATCTTCGCGGAAGAACGTCTCCGTCTTGGCGAGCAGGGTGCCGTCCGCGTTCGACGCCTCGATTGTCGCCGCCCGATCCGCGCCGAAGGCGTCGTGCTTGGCGTCCATCACCCGCCCGATGAAGGTGTAGGGGCTGCACACGGAGGTGGCCGCCTGCGCCAAGAATGGCGTAGCGCTGAACAGAACTATGTAACAAATGCCTTTCATGGCTGCCTCCTCAGTTTCCACTCGTGGAGTAGGTCTTCAATCCTATCTTGATGTCCTTCACGCCCGCGAAGTCGAGCTTGCCGTCGCGGTCGGAGTCGACGCCGTTGATGAACGCCGAGAGCGCGGTCTCGCGATCGGCGCCGAGCGAGCCGGCGGGGATGATCAGCAGCCACTTCGTGTTCCACGCGGAGCGGCCCACGAGGCGCGTGCAGTCGAGCGAGTCATCGCTAGGATCCTTGCCCGCGTCATCGTAGTAGGCGCGGAACGACGGATGCTTCCTGATCCGCGCGCCGAGGTCGTTGCCGCCCGTGTTGCCGTCGTAGAGCGGCGTCCAGTCCGGGTCGTCCAGCTGCGTGGAGCCGATGGCGTACGGGGCGGGGATGGTCTGGTCCACCACCTTCCACGACAGGATCCGGTCCCTGTCGCCGACGGCGCGCATCCGGTCCTCGCCCATGGGGACGAGGTAGGCGGTCGGCGTCTTCGCGAGCTCGCCGTCGTCGTAGCGCTCGAAGTGGATGCCCGCCGAGGCGATGTGCGTGGCGTAGTACGTCGCGTCTAGAGCCGAGTCGCCTCCGACGAGCTCCTTGCCGAAGAAGTTGTAGCCGTGCGCGATGAGGGACGAGAACGGGATCACGAGTCCTGGCTCCTTCGCGACCGTCGAGCCGGCAAGCGGCTGGCAGTAGTGGCGGAACGCGGGCAGCGCGTTCAGGTCGTCGACGACGTACTTCCTCAGCTCCGTCTTCCACGCCTTGTCGCCGCCATCCTCGTCGTAGATGCGGAAGCAGTCGTGGCGGAGCGAGAACCAGGTGGCGTACTGCTGCGGGTTGTTGATGCCGAGGCGCGGCTTGAGGACGAGCCAGTTCGCGTCCATTTCCGCAAGAATGGCGGCGAGGCCGCCGTCGCCCTTCGCGCCGTCGGAGCAGACGATCGGCTCGCCGTCGTCGTCAAACTCGCCGAGAGTCCGCGCGCCGACGACACGGGCGATGAATCTGTCGCCGCTCTTGGGATCGGACGAGAGGAGCCCTGTCTCGTAGTCGTACGCCTGCGCGGCAAGGTAGGCGTACTTCTGCGCGAGGTCGAACTGCGCCGAGTAGCGCGAGAGCGCATTGTTCTGCTGAAGACGGAAGAACATCTCGTTGTACCGGGCCTTGGTGAGCGTGTCCGTGGCCTGCTGGCGGACGAGCGTGCGCGTGTCGATCACGCGCTCCGCCTCCGCGATGACCGTCTCGACGGCGGCCTGGGCAGCCTGGAGCTCGATGAACGCCGAGCGGATGTCGCCCACGGCGGAGTTGACGTTCTCGGCGGCGGCCAGCATGCGCTGGTAGTAGTCGTCGTAGGTGTCGACGTAGTCGTTCGCGGTCTCCATCGCCTCGATGGCGACCTCCAGCCCCGTGGACACGCCGTCGTTGGCCACCAGGTCGTTCTTGGCGGCGACAAGCGCCGCGTTCAGGGTCGTCTGCGACGCGGTCGTCGCCGGCGCCGCCGCCGCATTCGCCACGGCCTGCGGGTCCACGTTGACGGTCATTCCCGCGCCTGTGATGGACGGCACGCTTCTGATTACTCTGCTCGCCACGTCGCCCTGCAGCTTCAACGCCGACTCGAGCGTGTTGACGAGTATCTTGTCTGCCGTGCTCTTCCAGTTCTGCACCGTCTCCCAGCCGAAGTACACCTCCTTGAGGACCTTCAGCGCATGGTCGCGCGAGAACTTCGACCAGATCGTAGTGTTCTCATAGTCGAACTGCTTGATGGCGATGTCCCAAGCGTCAAGCGCCGACTTGTAGTTGGCGTAGGCGGCCAGCAGCTCGCCAAGCGCGTCCTGTATCTGCCCCTGCGCACGCCGCTTGCCGGTGATGCGCGACGGCTTGACGATGATGCCCGACGCCGTCCTTTCGTACTCAAAGGTGATCTGGCCCGTCTTGTTGTAGAAGTTGTACATCTTCACGACGCCACCGCCACCACCGCCGATGTAGTCCTTGACGGCGAACTTGTAGACGTTCGTCGTGATCGACTTGATGTCCTCATTCGCGCTCAGCCCGCACGTCGCGGGATCCATCCACATGTAGTTCACGAGGTCAGGTCCGTCGTAGCCCTGCGGGTAGGTGCCGCCCGGCCCGATGTCGCCCTCGTAGGGATAGCCGAAGTATTCGATCAGCTGGTTCTTCGTCTCGAGCTCCATCGTGTCTAGGAGCGAGTCGTGCGCCACATGCGACTCCTGCAGAAGCCGCAGGCGCGACGCGGCGAACTGCGCCTTGTCGAGCGACTTCTTGGCGTTTGCGAGGGCCGTGCCCGCGCGCTCGCGGATCTGCTCGTAGTGCGTCTTAGCGTCGTCGCCCTCGCCGACCGGCGTGATGTCGAAGGGAATCGCGCCCTTTGCGAGGCCGAGCGGGTTCAGGCCCGCGTCCATCAGATCGACCTTCTTCTGGATGGCAGGGATCATGTTGGCGAGTGAGTCCAGCTCGGCCACGGTCGAGCGGTCGATGCGCTTCAACCCCTCGTCCGTGAAGGCGATCGCAACGCCGCTTGCGGCGGCCTCGATCCACCCGCCGCCTTCTACCTTCCAGAGGATCGTGTTGTCCGTCTCGTCGGCGAGCGTGTCCGTCTCGGCAGGCGAGATCGTCCGCAGGTAAAGCCCCAGTCCGTCCGCCTTCGGGCTGACGTACTCGCGCTTGGCGGCGAGCTCCTGCGGCGTCCGCGCCACCTCCTCCCACACGCGCACCTCGCCGATTTCGCCGGCGTATCCGTATCCGAGATCCACCCACTCCGCGCGCAGGCCGATGTCGAAGCCGACGTCCTTCTCCGCAAGTGTCGCGCCGGACGCGTCGATGAGCCGCGCCACAGCTGTCCCTCCCGCGCACGTAAGCGAGACAAGCGTGTTCGTGCCTGCCGGTACCGTGCCGATATCCGTGCGAACCACGTCCCCGATGGGCTCGTAGTCGGTCACGATGTCCTCGAAGTCGTACCGCGCGCCGATCTCCGCTCCGTCGTCCACGTATGTGCGGATGCAGTACCAGCCGTCCCAGTCGGGCGGATTGTCTAGCGCATCCTCCGTCAGCTTGAAGCCCTCCGGGAACCCCGTCGGCGCCCCGCTGCCGAGGAAGCCGCACATCAGCACGGTCTGCCCGTTCGTGACAGCGATCTCGGTGTAGGGCAAATCCTTGCTCGCGACCTCGTACACGTTCGTGTACAGCCAACAGGTTATGTTGTTCGTCGTGGTCGTGAGCAGCATGTCCTGCCGCGCCACGGAGACATTGCCGCCGACTCCGAGGAAGACCGCGATCGCCTGCGAGTTGTCGCCCATCATGATCGGCGCAGCGAGCTCTTCGCCGGTTCCTTCGTCCGGAACGATCTGGAACTCCACCGTCCACATGCCGTTCGTCCGGAGCGAGGGCCCGTTGCCCTCTTCAAGCTCCATCCAGATGCCTTCCTCCCCCTCGCCGGAGAACTTGTAGCGGAAATACCTGCCGCCGTCCGGCGCCTCTTCGAGGAGAGCGTTCGCGACGGCCCAGTTGCAGAGCGCCCCGAACCCGCCGCGCGAGGCCCACTCGCCGTAGCCGAAGTTGCGCGTGGGGTCGGTGTCGAGGTAGCCCGCGCCCGTGGCTCCACCGTTGTCGCGGTACGCCTTGCGCGCCGTGCGGTCCACCGTCTCCGCCGCGACCTTGGCAACGTTGTACGCGGACTTGGCGAACTGCGCCTCGTCGTAGTAGTCCACGTTCACCACCGCGTCCGCCACCGTCATCTCGCCCATCGCCGGCGCGCCCCACGAGAAGTAGGGGTTGCGCAGGAGACGGTAGTAGCCGGAGAGCGCGGAGAGGTAGTGGCCGTAGGCGTCGCCGTGGCCCTGCGGATACATGTCCGCCGCGTCGTCCTCGTCAATGACGCCCTTGTCGTTGCCGCTGATGTCGTAGTTGACGGCGTACGCCACCTCGCCGGCGGTGATGCCCTTCGTGAAGTTCCACACGAGGCGGTTGTAGTACGGCGAGATGCGCGTGGAGGGCGCGTTGTCGCCGCTGCGTCCCCGCAGGAGGGCAAGCTCCTCGTCGAGGAGCGTCGGCACCTGGTTGTCGAAGGCGAAGAGCGTGGAGGAGAGCGCGCCGTAGTCGAGCTCGAAGCCGGTCATCGCAGTCGTGTCGAAGTTCGAGCCGAAGCCGATCGTCGGGTTGAGCGCGTCCGTCCACGCCTCGTCGCCGAGGACGTTGTAGAGGTCCGCGAGGCGGCAGACGGCGAGCTGCAGCTGCTTGTTCGCGTCCGCATCGTCGATGCCCACCTGGAGCGACATGGACTCGGCCTTGGAGAGCAGCGTCTCGTACAGCTGGATCAGCCCCACACTCGCGAGGTTGTCCTGGTTCAGCGCCACGTCGCCCTCATACGGCTTGCCGGCCTGGCGCACCATCGAGACGGCCGTCTCCGCCTGGTTCTCCACCAGGTCGCACATCCGCTGCGCGAACGGGGTCACGTTGTTGAGGACGCGCTGTACCCACCCCTCCGCGAGCGCGGGCGGATCGGTCCATGCGCTCCACTCGTAGCCCATGGCGGCGTAGGAGGGCGAGTTCGGGGACGCGGCGCGGTAGCGCATCGCGTAGTACGTATTCACCATGTTCGCGAGCGTGTCGCCCTGGGCGCCGATCACGAAACGAGTAAGGCCGTTCGTCGGCGCGAACTTCTGCTCGTACTTGCCGTCGAAGTCCTTGGGCACCGTGCCGTCGGTGTTCGGACGGCACTTGCGCCACTCGAATATGTAGTCCTCCGGCTGTCCGGCGAACGCCTCGGCGTAGATCACGGAGAGCTGCTGCGAGAGGAGGTTCAGCGGATCCTCGCGCGTAACGACGCGACCCGTGTAGTATTTCGGCACCACCTTCACGACGTGCATCGAGATCGGATCGCCCGCGCTCACGCCCATGAGCTCGTTCGTCGAATCGTTCTCGATGAGCGTCACGTAGTTCGTCGCGCCCATCGTGAAGAGCGCGTAGTGATCGCGCGGCTCGTAGTTGATCCGATCCTCCACGGTGGAGACGGCGGCGTGCTTGCTCGGCTTCACGCATTTGCTTGCAAGATTCGCGATGGCCGATCCCCACAGGCGCCTGCCCGCCGCCGACGCCGTCTCGGCCACGGCCGCGGCAAGCGCGGCGCGTTCCTCGTCGTTGAGAACGTTCACGTAGAGAAGCGAAACGCCGGACGAGCTGTTCTCCCGTTCGCCGACGAGCTTCAGGCAGCTTCCGATGGGCGCGGTCGTGTCGATGTAGAACCGCTTGGAGATGCTGGGCGGCAGCTCGTTGAAAGTCCACTGGCCCTTCCTAAGCGTGGCGTTGCCGCCTGCGCCCTGCTTGATGCCCATGTCCGCGATCATGGTCGCCACGTCGGCGTAGTCTGACGATTTGAATCCAGACGTCTGCGCCACCGTGGGATCGAACAGCACCGCCGTCGCGTCGCGCTCCGCGTCCGTCGCCGGCCACACCACGCCCATGGACGCGGCGTTCCACACCTCCGGCAGGCCCGAGGCGGCGACGGTGAGCGTCCGCCCGATCTCCATCTCCGGCACGTCGTCCGGCCAGGCGACGCGCCACGTCCACGCGGCAGGCTGCTCGGCCAGCACCGTGATGCTTTCAGGGCTGCGGCCGAGGAGCGTGAGCCACGGCACGCTCTCCCCCGTCTTCGGCCACATCTTCTGCGAAAGCGACGGGAACGCGAAGCCGTCCTGCATCCTGTACCACATCCGCATCGTGGCCGTTCCCGCAGCGCGCGCCCAGAGCTGCCCCTTGCGGTCGCGGAACGCCGGCGCGTTCGTGCTCGGCTCGTCCCACGTGTCCTCTGGGCACCACGGGTCGTCGAGGAAATCAATCGGGTGCGGACCCGGAAACGCCTTGCCCGCCACGCAGTCTGCGGCCAGCTCCGGATAGACGCTGTTCGTCACGGCCACGTCGAACCACTGCATAGCCTTCCGGCCGTCCCTCACGTACTCCACCAGCACGCCGGGGGCGGACGACCTCTCCTGATTGAGGTCGGCGCGGAGCGCCCAGGCCACGTGACCGCCCGAACCGGCCATCACCAGAGCGTGCTCCTCGTTCGGATTGTAGCCGATCTCCGATGAGTCGTTCTGGAAGTACACCTTCGGCGTCGTGTCGGCGTCCGCCGCTATCACGCCCGTCCCGGCGGCGGGCGGTCCGTCCACGTCCTCCAGGCACTTCCTGACCCTGATGACCGATTCCAGCGTCTTCTCCGTAATCGTGCGCACGTCTGTGGCCGTCACGTTGAGGTCGACGCCTTCGACGAAGCTGTAGCACCCCTTCACGCGGTTCTCCAGCCCGGTATGGACCTTGTGCATCTCCGCCGCGATCTCGGCGGCGTCAAACACCTTGTTCCAAAGCAGAAGTTCGCCAACGCTCGCACCCCTGCACGACGCACCTTCGCCCAGACCGCCGATTGCGGCCGTGCACGGCTGCGAACAGAAATCCCCCGTCAATGCGTCGAGTGACCCTGCGGAAGTGCCGTTGACGAAGACCTGGATGGAGTCCGAGAAGCAGAGCGCGACGTGCGTCCATGCGTTGGACGCCCCCGCGGGGAGAGGCGCACGGCAGACGAGCCCCCCCAAGCCGAGAGTGCGGACGACGATATCGCCTTCCGCCGCCATGTTGACCTCAAGCGTGTACCCGGTTTCGCTGCGCAGCGTGAAGACCGACCGTTCGCCGCCGAGCGCCGTCCAGTCGCCCGGCTTCAGCCAGAACATCGCAGTGCCGCCGTCCACCGCGTCGAAGTACATGCGCGTCGCCAGCTCCGCGCGCGATTCCTCGGAATCGAGGCGGAGGCCCATGTTGTGCGAATAGATTGACATGCCCGCGCTGCCCAGCTGGGAGGCGATCACGATGTCGGGCATCTCCTCGGGTTTCGGCCAGCGTATGGAATAGACCTGCGGGAGCGTCGGGATGGTCAGCGGCTTCGCCATGTCCTCTTCCTGGATGGTCGTGTTCCACCAGACCTCAAGGGCCGGCTGTTGACCGTTGGCTGTTGGCAGCGCCGAGACGGCGTAGATCACGGAGGCGTAGGTGTTGGTGTCGCCGCCCGACGAGGTGACGACATTCGTTGAAGCGCCTCCGGTCGAATCCACCTTCGGATCTGAATAGAGGTTCGGATTCCACACCGGCGCGCTCGCGGCACGGTAGATGTAGCCGGGGCTGTCCACGTCACACGCTGGCGAGAAGCCCGGCGCCGTGCCGGCCGCGCTGCCGCCGCGCAGGCGCAGCTCGCGGCCCACGCTGATCTCCTCGGACGCGAGCGTGAAGTAGTTGGTGTTGGTGCGCAGCACGGAGTGGATCGGCACGAACCACACGTTGTCGTCCGCCGTCAGCCGGAGGAGCGAATAGCCTTCGCCGACGGTATTGAACGTTCCGTCGGATGCAACGGCGCGGGCATGCCCTTCCGGCTCCTGGTAGTCCATCAGCTTTCCCGTATAGTCGCTCGGCACGTAGACGGGCCGGCCTGCGTTGGCCGCACCGCCGCGCACGAACACGGTCGCGTCCTTCGGCCAGTCGCATGCGTACTGGTCGAGCTCGAACGGCCACTGCACCTCCATCTCGTCCGTCTCCATCCAGTAGACCTCCATGTTCCAGCGGCAGTCTGTCGTGGGACGGAGTGGATAGACGTTCCCCTTCTTCGGGCTGTAGGAGTAGCTACCCTGATGCTGGTAGTAGTACTCCCCCCGGTTGTCGGTGGGAGACACGTACGTGGGCCTGGCGCGCAGGCCCGACGTGTCGTAGCCGCGCCCGTCCGGCTTCAGCGCGCGCCCGATCTGCCCCTTGAGGACGTTCACCTGTGGGCGGCACACCTCCACGGCCTGCACGTGCAGGAGCCGGTCGTAGGTGCCCGAATCATAGTAGGCCATCACCACCTGGCCCTGCAGCTGCCCGAACGCGAAGAGCATCTTCGTGGACGGGTCGAGGTGGAGTCCGCTCACGATCTTGTTTGTGATCACCTGGTCGACGCCGGCGGCGGAGTTGGTGACCGTACCGCGCTGGATGTTCAGGATGTTCGCGTCGCCGAAGAACTTGACGAACTTGCCGGTGAGGTCGATGCCCGGGCTGTTGTAGGGGTAGTCGGTCCAGTAGATGCGCCGGGGGCGACCGGAACAGCAGAGCGAGACGGCGTACGTCATTTCGCGGCGCGAACCGTCCGCCAGGATCCACGTGAACCGCTGCGTGCCGCCGCGCGCGGCGAACAGCCGGTAGAGGTCCTCGTCGAAGATGAAGCTGGCCTGCGCCTCGGGGTCGGACATGTACTGTGCGTAGGTCGACGCCCAGTCGACGCCCTCCGGCGGCTCGATCTGGTCCGCGAGGTAGTAGTCCGGCTTGGCGCGCTCGACCGGGAAGCCGGCCTCGGCGGACACGAGCTCCACACGCGGCTTGTCCAGGACGGTCACCACCGACGTCGCGTTCGCCTCCGTCGCCGCCACGGACATTCCCACGTAGTAGGCGTTGGTGGCCAGCCATTCGTTGTCCGCAGGATCGCTCGAGTTGACGAGTTCGGGCGCGCCTGGGATGTCCAGCACATAGGTCGCGGTCTCGGCCTGCGCCGTCCCGAAGGCGGCGCAGGCCAACAGCAACACTCTGATTCCGTTTCTCATGCGTATCCCGAATTTACTTTACGCGCATGATGAAGCAGAGCGTGTAGTAGGGCGGGCGGTTCTCGTGCGGCAAGCCATCGCCTGTTTTCCCGGAGTTGCCGACGTCTCTCTCCCCACGCTGTTCCTTGTAGCCGCTGTACGTCAGCACCTCGGCGCTGCTGTTGTGCGACGCCACGTATCCCGCAGTCTGGGAAGACACCGAGTGCGTGTGTTCCGGCATCTCCGAGGAGGTCAGCGTGTGCGTCTTCTCGCCGCCCGTCTTGCCGACACTGGAGTAGTCGCCGTCTCCCGGATTGTAGCCCACGATGAACTTGCCGCGCAGGTCGGGCGTGGCCTTACCGTTCACCGTGTCCCCATTGCAAAGCGCCCACCCGTCGGGAATGTCGTCAACGGAGCCGCTCCACATGATGATGCCGCCCACGGGTATCGTGCCATATCCGGTGAAGGAGTTCGCCCGGATCGTGCCTGCGGACGATACGTCGCCGTTCACAGACGCGCTCGCAACAGTCATCGCCGGCATGTTCACCGCGCCCGTCACCGTCATCCCGCCGCTGAACGTCGCCAGTCCCGCGACCGAGAAGTCGCCGCTCGCCGCCGTCACGTCCGCCGCGTGCATCGCGTACGGCACGGCGAGCAGCGCCTGGCGCGGAGATATCTCGCCAGAGGTCGTGTCAACCGTCAGCCCGATGTAGAGCGTCGTGTTAGCGTTGTTGGCCAGGACGGCCGCGAGCGGCGTGTTCGGCGTGCCCGTGATCGGATCGCCGTCATCGGAGATGGACGTGTTGAAGAGGCCGTTGGCGTTGAGCAGCACGTTGCGCTTCCGAGCCCAAACGGGCGTGCCGCCCGCAGCCTGGGTGTAGAGGCGGAACTCCACCGTCTGGTTGCCCGTGAGGGGAGCCCCCCCCACGTTCTTGATGGCGCCCTGGTAGGTGAACGCCGCGCCTGCCGCGAAGCCGGGGAGGTGCGCGCTTGCGACCGCGAACGCCACAATGCCAATTTTTGCGAGTGTATTCATGTTGTTGTTTCCTTTACTGCAAAACTATTTCCGTCAGGGGGGTGACGCGCGTGAACGACATGTCACCCACGAGCGTGATCGGCCCCTGCCGCATGAGGTTGGTGAGCGTCCACCTAGCGGAACCGACTTTCGTGTTCTCAGGATTCCATGCGGCCTCGCCGCCGTTCAGGTCGAGATGAATGTCGATCCTGTTCCCCACGGAGAACGTCTCGGGTTTCACGTCGCTCTTGTAGTTCTTGAAGTCGTCGCCGCTCGGTGCGGGTGTCGCGAAGTCCCACTTCAGTCCGTCGTGCTGCGGATGGAGCGGATGCCTCAGAAGGCTCGTCGCGCCGCCGCCCGACACCGTGAACTCAAACGTGACGGAGTCGCCCAGGGAGGAGCCGGAGGACGCCTCGACGACTGGCAGCTCCGTCGGCAGGCACACCGCGCTGATGCGCATCGTCTGGCTCGCCGCCACCGGGATCTGAGCCGTGCCGGCGTAGAGGCGGTAGACATACGTGCCGTCGGCCAAGGTCTCGCCCGCCGTGACCACGCGTTGCAGAAGCCGCATCGTGCCGTTCGCGTCGATGTGGATCGGCAAACGCAGCTTCACCGTGCCGCCGGTCTTCGTCTCGACCGACGAGCCGGGCAAACGGATGCGGTCAAACGCCACGTCCGCCACCCACAGGCCACCCGACCACGTCCTGTTTGCGATGCCGCCGGACGTCTCGCCGACAATCGGCGCGTTGACGCGCATCTTCGACCCGCCGTCGACGTCCGTCACGCGCAGGAGCGCGCCGAACTTCCGGCCCTTCGCGCCCGTGTCGAACGACGAGCGGTCGAGTCCGAGCTCCAGCTCCCATTTCTCGCCGGAGACTAGGTACTTCTGGGCAATAGGCGCGCCGGCAGGCCCGATCGGTGCCCACGTCGCGTTAGTGGACACCGCCGCCGCGTCGCGGACGTGGATCGCGCTCCGGGGCAGCTCCAGGTCGCCGTAGGACGCCGACGTCTCGAGCGCGACCGCCACAGTGCGTCCCTCCTCGCCGTCGTTGCGGACAACCAGCGTGGCCTTCGACGACTCGCTCCCGAAGTCGAGTCCGTTCATCGGCGACACGTTCAAGACACCCGACCAGTCGCTCTGGACATCCGACGCGACGAGCAGCACATCGCCATCCGAGACCTTCGTGGACGAATAGACCTCCGTGATGCTCGGCGCCTTGTCTAGGTTCCGACCGGAGAACTTGAAGCATCCGCCATTGAGGAGATTGCCGTCAAAGCCGTTGAAGTAGTCTTGGGGGCTCACTCTCTCGCCGTCCTGGAGCGAGAACCCGACGAAGTTGTAGACCTCGTTCGTGTTCGTGATGTGCCACGTGATGCGCGGCGCAGCCGG
>Ga0310786_10008203_pt1 | contig 13462 bp, 14 predicted proteins | sample AusTroGonzalo_MG_FD_203881 | JGI IMG/M metagenome (GOLD analysis project Ga0310786, IMG submission 203881) | Bovine rumen microbial communities from tropical cattle in Woodstock, Queensland, Australia - Gonzalo_03 (v2) (version 2) | ecosystem: Host-associated > Mammals > Digestive system >... | reverse complement strand
TCGGGCGTTCGAGTCGCCTCATCCCGACAGTAAAAGCAAGGTGGTCGAGTCTTCGGCCACCTTTTTTTATTTAATGATTTCTTGATTCCAAGCCCCATAGCCAGAAAAGGGCGAATGTCGTTCTCGTTCCCCGCTATAATTGGCATTTCTGCGGTTTCCCTCATTGGGAGAAATAACAGATAATGGGAAATTAGGGCTTTGATCTGTAAGCGGAGATAGGGCAGGCTGGAAATGTTTAGGTCATTATTTGCTTATTTCTTTTTTTTTTCATACCTTTGCACCCACAAACGAAAACAATGATAGAGCTTTGACGAGCTTATAATGAGATGACTGTATGCAGTGGACAGACAGAATCCGTCAGATAAAGATTATATTGGTCGTCGCGGCTATTGTAATAGCTGTGGTGTCGTTGTTGGTGTCTCACTTCTTAGTGCGTGACCTCCAGCGTGAGGAGCGTGCAAAGATGGAGACATGGGCTGAGGCGCTGCAGGCACTGAACAATGCCGATGAGACGACAGACCTCACACTTGTGCTGAACGTGATGCAGTCGAACAATACGATCCCCGTCATTGTATTGAGCAGCGAAGGCGGCATAGACGACTTTCGGAATATTGATGATACGGTTACCATTAGTGACTATGCGCGTAGAATGGAGCAGGCAGGTGATACAATTCGTGTCGGCTCGCAGCTGGTTTGCTACGATGAGTCGACCATGCTGAAGCGCCTGACGCAATGGCCTTACGTGCAGCTGGGAATTGTGATGATCTTCGTGGTGGTGGCCATTTTTGCCTTGCTGTCGTCGAAAAAGGCAGAGCAAAATAAGGTTTGGGTAGGATTGTCGAAGGAGACGGCTCACCAGCTGGGAACGCCTATTTCGAGTTTGATGGCGTGGGTTGAGATTCTGAAGGAAAACTATCCGCAGGACGAGTTGATACCTGAGATGGATAAGGACGTGAAGCGGCTGGAGCTTATAGCTGAGCGCTTCTCGAAGATAGGTTCTTTGCCCGAGCCAGTGGAGGCTTCGATGAACGAGGTGCTGGCCCACGTGGTCGACTACATGGATCGTCGAACGTCAAAGAAAGTGGAGATGGTGCGTCGGCTGCCAGACCACGACGTAGTGGTAAAAATGAATGCCTCGCTCTTTGAGTGGGTTATTGAGAACCTATGCAAGAACGCAGTCGACGCGATGGAGGGATCTGGGCGTATTGAACTGACGCTCATGGAAGAGGCGGATCGTGTGGTTATTGAGGTGGCTGATAACGGTAAGGGAATTCGCAAGAAGGATTTGAACAGCGTATTTACGCCTGGTTTTACCACGAAAAAACGCGGTTGGGGTCTTGGTCTGTCTCTTGCCAAGCGTATAGTCGAGGAATATCACAAAGGTCGTATTTTTGTGAAATCGTCTGAAGTCGGGAAGGGTACAATCTTCCGCATTGAGTTGAAAAAGTAAAAAAAAGAGGGAAATATTTGGCTATTTCCCCAAATCTTCGTACCTTTGCAGCCCAAAAGTGTGTTTATGTGTAGTTTAGAGCGTTTTAAGATAGACCTGAAAGGGCTGACAGAGGAGGTTACAACCTTCGAATTTGAGCTTGGGAAAGACTATTTTAACGCCCTTGATGAGACGGAAGTGGAAAACGGAGCATTGCATGTGTCGCTGTCTATACGCAAGGCATCCGGCTTTTTTGAACTCCAATTCCATACCGTTGGTACAGTAGACATACCGTGCGACCGCTGTCTCGACCTGATGGAGCAGCCTATAGAGACTGATAACCGTTTGGTGGCGAAGTTCGGAAGCACAAACTCAGAGGATGATGAGACCGTGATTGTGGACGAGGACGAAGGAATACTCGACACGTCATGGTACATTTATGAGTTTATAGCATTGGCCATACCCATCCAGCATGTGCACGCAACTGGTAAGTGCAATCCTGCTATGACGAAGGCTCTGGAAGAGCTGTCAGCCGACCGAAGCGGCGATGAGGAGTCCAGCCAGACTATCGACCCCCGCTGGGAAAAACTGAAGAATTTAAACATTTAAGAATTAAAGTTTAATTGAATTATGGCACATCCTAAAAGAAGACAATCAAAGACTCGTACCCTCAAGCGTCGTACTCATGACAAGGCAGTAGCTCCTACGCTGGCAGTATGCCCCAATTGTGGTGCTTACTATGTGTATCACACAGTATGCCCCACTTGTGGTTACTACCGTGGTAAGGTCGCTATCAAGAAAGAGGACGAAGTAGCTGAATAATGAGCAGAATCAACGCGATTATCACGGGCGTTGGCGGCTACGTGCCTGACTATGTCCTCACCAATGAGGAATTGTCACGTATGGTTGACACCAACGATGAGTGGATTATGACGCGTGTGGGCATCAAAGAACGCCGCATACTGGTCGAGGAAGGTCTGGGCACCAGCTATATGGCTCGTAAGGCTGCCAAGCAGCTTCTTCATAAGACAGGCGTTGACCCTGACACGATAGATGTACTCATCGTTGCAACTTCAACTGCTGACTACAAGTTCCCGTCGACTGCAAGCATCGTGGTAGGAAAAATAGGACTGAGAAATGCCTATGCGTTCGATTTCTGGGGGGCCTGCTGCGGTTTCCTTTACGCTCTTGACCAGGCAGCAATGATGATCCAGAGTGGTAGGGTGAAGAAGGTTATCGTCATTGGTGCCGACAAGATGTCGTCGGTAACGGACTATAAAGATCGTCAGACGTGTCCGCTCTTCGGAGATGGAGCAGCCGCTGTTTTAGTGGAGGCAACCGAGGAAGACAACATCGGTGTGATGGATTCCTATTTCCGTTGTGACGGTAATGGCCTTCCATTCCTGCATCTAAAAGCAGGCGGCTCGGTCAGCCCTCCCAGTCACTTTACGGTCGACCACCGTCTGCACTACCTCTATCAGGAGGGTCGCACGGTGTTCCGCTATGCGGTGACGAATATGAGCGACGATTGCGCATTGATAGCTGAGCGTAACGGACTGAACAAGGACAATATCGATTGGATAGTTCCGCATCAAGCCAATATGCGTATTATTGAGGCTGTGGCTAAACGTTTGGACTTGTCGATGGATCAGGTGATTGTGAACATAGAGCGTTACGGAAACACCTCTGCTGCCACCATCCCGCTGGCACTTTGGGACTATGAGCCTAAGCTGAAGAAAGGCGATAAAATGATATTTACCGCCTTCGGTGCTGGCTTTGTTCACGGTGCAAGTTACTACAAGTGGGCCTATGACGGAAATAAAGATGCATAAAGCTGGATTCGTAAATATCGTTGGCAATCCCAACGTAGGTAAGAGTACGCTCATGAACCAATTGGTTGGTGAGCGTATTTCGATTGCTACCTTCAAGGCGCAGACTACGCGTCACCGTATTATGGGCATCGTCAATACACCCGACATGCAGATTGTCTTTTCAGATACGCCTGGCGTGTTGAAGCCTAATTACAAGCTGCAGGAGTCGATGCTCGCCTTCTCGGAGTCGGCGCTGACCGATGCCGACGTGCTGCTCTACGTCACCGACGTGGTGGAGAACCCCGAGAAGAATATGGACTTCCTGGAGAAGGTGCAGAAGATGACCATTCCAGTACTGCTGCTTATCAACAAAATTGATGAGAGTGACCAGAAAACGCTTGGCGATATTGTGGAGAAATGGCACTCGCTGCTACCCAAGGCAGAGATTCTTCCCATCTCGGCAAAGAACAAGTTCGGGACGGATATATTACTGAAGCGAATTCAGGAACTGTTGCCCGAAAGTCCTGCGTTTTTCGACAAAGACCAACTGACCGACAAGCCGGCCCGCTTCTTCGTGTCGGAAATTATCAGGGAAAAGATTCTGCTGTATTACGACAAAGAAATTCCATACTCCGTGGAAGTCGTCGTTGAGCGCTTTAAGGAAGATGATCGTCAGATACATATCAATGCTGTCATCTATGTGGAACGTGATTCACAGAAGGGCATTATCATTGGCCATCAGGGCGTGGCACTGAAAAAGGTGTCTACCGAAGCCCGCAAACAGTTGGAGAAGTTCTTCGATAAACACATCTTCTTGGAGGTATTTGTCAAGGTAGACAAGGACTGGCGCTCGTCGAAGCGCGAACTGGATAATTTTGGCTATAACCCGGATTAAGCGCTTCGCTAAAGAATAAAGAACAAAGAAGAAAGGAGTAGATTTATGAGAAAACTAATGGTTTTGGTTGCCATGCTGATGATGACTGTCATAGCGTCGGCACAACATGAAGAGGGCGACTTGATGGTGCAGCCCAAGGTAGGCTTGAACATTGCTACACTTAGCGATGCCGACAAGGCCATTACTGACCTGCATTTCGGCATTGAGGCTGAGTATATGGTTGCTGAAAACTTTAGTCTGGGACTTGGTGCCATTCTGTCGAACCAGGGTGCCAAGTACGACTATTACGAACTTAATGCCAATGGCGAGGATAGTAGAAATAAGTACACGGTTGACTTGGACTATGTTCATGTGCCCATCCTTGCCAGCTACTATGTGCTGCCAGGACTGGCCGTGAAAGCCGGTGTGCAGCCTGGCTTCAAAATGCGGGCCAAGGCTAAAATTGACGATAGAACCATTGACCTGGACGAGTTGTACAAAATGGGCAGCCAGTTGATAGGTGAGGATATCAAGGTTAACACCTTTGACCTTTCCATCCCCGTAGGTGTTTCCTATGAATATCGGAACTTCGTGGTTGATGCCCGCTATAATTGGGGACTTCTCAAGATCATGAATGTGGGTGACGCCTTCTACAACCGGTGTTTCATGCTGTCGTTAGGCTATAAATTCCAATTAGGCGATTAAAGGGGGATATTTATGGGAAATTTAGTAGCTATTGTTGGACGTCCGAATGTCGGCAAGTCCACATTATTTAACAGGCTGACCAACTCGCGTCAGGCTATTGTCAGCGACGAGGCTGGTACGACGCGCGACCGTCAGTATGGCAAGTGCGAATGGTGTGGCCGTGAGTTCTCAGTTGTTGATACTGGTGGCTGGGTAGTCAACTCTGACGATATCTTCGAGGAGGAAATCCGCAAGCAAGTCATCGTAGCCACCGAGGAGGCCGATCTGGTACTTTTCCTGTGTGATATCAAGAATGGCGTGACAGACTGGGACATGGACGTGGCCCAGATTCTTAGGCGTACGAAGTTGCCGGTTATTCTGGTGGCTAACAAGGCTGACGATGGCAAGGACCTCTACTATCAGTACGACTTCTACAAGTTGGGGCTGGACGAACCTTACTGCATCAGCGCAGCTACGGGCAGTGGTACTGGCGACCTGCTGGACAAAGTGCTGGAGCTGTTGCCTGAAAAGGCGAAGGACGATACCGAGGACGGCATTCCCCGTTTTGCTGTAGTGGGACGTCCAAATGCCGGCAAGTCGAGCATCATCAATGCCTTTATCGGCGAAGACCGCCATATTGTGACGGAGATTGCGGGCACTACTCGTGATAGTATTTATACCCGGTACGACAAGTTCGGCTTCGACTTCTACTTGGTAGATACCGCTGGTATCCGCCGCAAGAACAAGGTGTCGGAGGATTTGGAGTTTTACTCGGTTATGCGCTCTATCCGCGCCATCGAGAACAGCGACGTCTGTATTCTGATGATCGATGCCACCCGTGGTATCGAGGCGCAGGATATGAACATATTCCAGCTAATTCAGAAGAACAACAAATCGTTGGTGGTGGTAGTCAACAAGTGGGACTTGGTGGAGGACAAGTCGCAGGAAGTGATCAAAACCTTCGAGAATGCCATCCGCGAGCGCATGGCTCCGTTTGTGGACTTCCCCATTATCTTTGCCTCGGCCCTGACCAAGCAGCGTATCTTCAAGGTGCTGGAGACAGCCAAGGATGTCTATTTGAACCGCAAGGTGCGCATCGGTACTACCAAGCTGAACGAGGTAATGTTGCCGCTGATTGAGGCCACGCCGCCGCCTTCAGTCAAGGGAAAGTACATCAAGATCAAGTACGTCTCGCAGGTGCCCGATACGCAGATTCCCACCTTCGTGTTCTATGCCAACCTGCCGCAATATGTCAAGGAGCCTTACAAACGCTTCCTGGAAAATAAGATTCGCGAGAACTGGACGCTGACAGGTTCGCCTATCAACGTGTTTATCCGGCAGAAATAAGCGGTGCTTTGTTGCGGCGCTTTGCGCCTAAAATATAAAGAATAAAGAACAAAGAATAATGAGAGGAAAGATAAATCTGCAGAAGTATCAGAGGAAGATTCGCTGTGCAACAGCTTTTCTTTTTATTCTTTATTCTTTATTCTTTAGCATACAGTGTGCTAAGGTGTCGCCTGAAGAACGGGCAGCCTTGGCGGCCAAGGGCTATTATACCCATCTTGTGAAAGGTGAATATGAGCAGTTCTTAGAGGGTAAGGCTGGTGGTGACTCGTTGCCTGATGCCTATCGTGAGCAACTGTTGACGGGGTATAAGCAGTTTATGGCACAGCAGCAGACGGCCCATCGGGGCATTCGGGAAGTTCAAGTGTCGACGGCCCGTAAAGACACTTTGGCTGATTATGTCAGTGTGATGCTTATCCTGTGCTATGGTGACAGTACGAACGAAGAAATTGTTGTCCCCATGGTTGAGCACAACGGTTGCTGGCGAATGAAATAAGATTCTTCGTAGTCTTTTCCCGACTTTGTTTCTACTTTTTTATATCTTGATACCGTTAGCCAATACGGCCTCACGCATCTTCTTTTGCAGGTTGCTCGCAAAGATAAAATCAGTCAGCCGGGTATTCTTCGACTCCATGATGTCATGGCTGATGCCCTGCCACTCCTTGCTTCCTTCGAAGATAAAGATAATGTTTTCGCCAATGCCCATGACGGAGTTCATGTCGTGGGTGTTAATGATGGTGGTCATGCCGAATTCCTGTGTGATACCGTGTAGAAGGTCGTCGATGATGAGCGAGGTCTTCGGGTCGAGACCAGAGTTAGGCTCGTCACAGAACAAGTATTTCGGGTTCAAAACAATAGCGCGGGCAATAGCTACGCGCTTTTGCATACCACCGCTGATTTCGCCAGGGAACTTCTTTTCGGCTCCTACTAGGTTGACACGATCCAGACACTCCATGGCCCGCTTCTCTCGCTCCCGTAACGTCATTGTTGAGAACATGTCGAGCGGGAACATCACATTTTCCAATACGTTGAGCGAGTCGAACAATGCCGCACTCTGGAAAATCATGCCCATTTCGCGGCGCATCATGATTTTCTCTTTTTTCGACATGGCCACGAAGTTGCGCCCGTCGTAGAGCACTTCTCCACTTGTAGGCTCCAACAGACCGACGAGGTTCTTCATCAGCACCGTCTTTCCGCTACCGCTTTGGCCGATAATAAGGTTGGTCTTGCCGTCCTCGAACACGGTGCTGATATTCTTCAGTACCTCTCTGCCGTCAAATGACTTAAATAGGTTCTTAACTTCAATCATGAGAGCAACTGTGTTAGGAAAACGTCGGAGAAAAGAATCAATACGCTCGAAGTTACGACGGCATCAGTAGATGCCTTACCCACCTCAACAGAACCGCCTTCGACCGTATAACCACAGTAGGCAGGCACGCTCGAGATGATGAAAGCAAAGAACTGGCTCTTGATGATGGACATCCACATAAACCATGGAATGAAGGAATGTTGGAGTCCCAATGTAAGATCGTCAGGGGGCATGATATGGCCGATATAGGCTGTTGCATAGGCACCGACAATCCCCATTGCAGAAGAGAAGATGACCAGGAACGGCATGATAGTAAGCAGTCCGAGAATCTTCGGCAGAATGAGGTAACAGGCGGAATTGACTCCCATGATGTCGAGAGCATCAATTTGTTGCGTCACACGCATGGTTCCTAACTCCGATGCGATGTTCGATCCCACCTTTCCAGCAAGTATTAGACACATGATACTGCTCGAGAACTCCAACAGCATAATCTCACGCGTCGTATAGCCAGCTACCCAGCGTGGCATCCAGGGCGATTCAATGTTTACCTTCATCTGGATACAGATGACAGCACCGATAAAGAAGGATATCAATAGCACAATACCGATGGAATTGACACCCAACTGGGCCATTTCCTTGACGTATTGCTTCCAGAACATACGCATGCGCTCTGGTATTGAAAATGTTCGCCCCATCAGTATGATGTAGCGACCGAAGGTAGTCAGCCATTTCTGTAGTAGCATCTTTTTTCCTCTGTTTTGCCTGCAAAGGTACGAAATAATTAAGAATTCTTTGCAAGCAAAGCGAATTTTATTTGGGCGTACAATTGAAAAAGGAGTTTTTTTATTACCTTTGCACCCAAAATAGAGAATTATGGAAGAAGAGAGCATTGTATTGCGTGCTGAGGGACTTGTCAAGCGATACGGCAAACGTACGGTTGTCAACGACGTGAACTTCGATGTGCGTCAGGGCGAGATTGTTGGACTTCTCGGCCCGAACGGTGCTGGTAAGACTACGTCGTTCTATATGACGACTGGCCTGATAGTTCCAAACGGCGGTCATATCTACTTGGGTGATCAGGAAGTGACGGACTTCCCTGTTTACAAGCGTGCCCGTGCTGGTATTGGTTATTTGGCACAGGAGGCCTCGGTGTTCCGTAAAATGTCTGTTGAGAATAATATCCTCAGTGTCTTGGAGATGACTGGTAAACCTCGTGAGTACCAGCTTAACAAATTAGAGGAACTGATAAAGGAGTTCCGTCTGCAGAAGGTGCGCAAGAACCTGGGCGACCAACTCTCGGGTGGAGAGCGCCGTCGTACGGAGATTGCCCGTTGCCTGGCTATTGAGCCCAAATTCATCATGCTCGACGAACCGTTTGCCGGTGTCGACCCCATTGCTGTAGAGGATATCCAGCATATCGTATGGCGACTGAAGTACCGTAACATCGGTATCCTCATTACTGACCATAACGTACATGAGACGTTAAATATCACCGACCGTGCCTATCTGCTGTTCGAGGGACGCATCCTGTTTAAGGGTAAGCCTGAGGAACTGGCGGAAAATCCGATTGTGAAAGAAAAATACCTCGGATCTAATTTCGTATTACAGAAAAAAGACTTTCAATTGCTCGACGAGGAGAAACGCAGGAAAGAGGCAGAGGAGGAGTCGCTGCGGTGAGCGAGACGCAGAATGGCTGCAAAATGATAATAAATAATAAATAATTTGGCGATTCGCTCAAATTTGAGTACCTTTGCACCTCCATTTTAGACTATAATTATAAATAAGGTATAAAAAAGACAATGAACATTACATTTGAAGCTCCCGACAAAATTAATGGTTTGCTGACCATCACTGTCGAGAAAGAGGATTATCAGGAGAAGGTCGAGAAGACCTTGAAAGACTATCGTAAGCGTGCACAGGTACCCGGATTCCGTCCCGGTATGGTGCCTATGGGTATGATTAAGAAGCAGTATGGCACGGCCGTGAAGGTCGAAGAAGTCAACCGCCTGTTGGGTGAGAAACTGATGGAATATATCCGCGAGAACAATATCCAGATGTTAGGCGAGCCCATGGCCAGTGAGAAGCAGGAACCTCAGGACTTGGAGAAGGATGGCCCGTTCACCTTCATGTTCGACATTGCTGTTGCTCCTGAGTTCAAGGCAGAGTTGAGTGGCCGCGATAAAATAGACTTCTATACCATCGATGTTGATGACAAGCTCGTCGACCAGCAGGTGCAGATGTATGCCTCTCAGGCTGGTGAGTTCGTCAAGGGCGAGGTGTTTGGCGGTAATGATACGCTGACTGGTGACCTTCGCCAGCTCGACGATAATGGTAATACCCTTGAGGGCGGCATCACCACAGAGGGTGGCATGATTATGCCTGCCTATATCAAGGATGAAGACCAGAAGAAACTCTTCGACGGTTGCAAGCCCGGCGACATCATTACTTTCAATCCCAAGAAGGCCTATCCTGACAACGATGCCGAAGTTGCAGCCCTGCTGAAGGTTGACAAGGATCAGGTGAAGAACTTGACCAGCGACTTCAGCTATCAGGTGATTGAGATTCGTCATTTCCAGCCAGCCGAAGTGAATCAGGCATTGTTTGACCGCGTTTTCGGCGAGGGCGCAGTTAAGAACGAGAAGGAATTCCGTGAGAAGATTGCCGAAGGCTTGAAGGTTCAGCTCGTACAGAATAGTGACTACAAGTTCTTCCTCGATGTACGTGCTCACTTGGAGAAGAAGGTAGGCAAGCTGGAGTTTCCTGAGACGCTGCTGAAGCGTGTGATGCTGAATAATAACAAGGATAAGGGCGAAGACTTCGTCGAAAAGAATTTCGAGGGAAGCATCAAAGAACTGAAATGGCACCTTATCAAGGAGAAACTGGTTGCTGCCAACGAGATTAAAGTTGAGGAGACCGACTTGAAGGCTGTTGCCAAGGAGGCAGTTCGCCAGCAGTTCATTCAGTATGGCATGTCCAATGTCCCCGAAGATGTGCTGGAAAACTATGCTGCTGAGCAGTTGAAGAAGCGCGAGAATCTTGACAATTATGTTGACCGTGCTGTTGACGAGAAGTTGGTTGAAAAGCTCAAGACGGTGGTAAAATTGAATGAAAAGACCGTCTCTTTGGACGAATTCAACAAGATGTTGCAGGAAAAATAAGCGTTTTTTGCTTTTTTAGCAAAAAAATATTTGGAATTCTGACGGGTTATCGACTTTTTTCCTTATCTTTGTATCTCGCATTGGTAGGAGAAGGGTCGATAACCTTTTTTTCTGCCTTAAATATAGGAAAACTATGAACGATTTCAGAAAATATGCAACGAAGCATTTAGGAATGGACGGCCTCGTACTCGATGACGTGATGAAGGTACAGTCCCAGTATTTAAACCCTTACATTCTGGAGGAACGCCAGCTCAATGTGACGCAGATGGATGTCTTCAGTCGATTGATGATGGACCGCATCATCTTCCTCGGCACTCAGATTGACGACTACACAGCGAACACACTGCAGGCACAGTTGCTCTACCTTGACTCGGTTGACTCGGGTAAGGATATCAGCATCTACATCAATTCGCCGGGCGGTAGCGTGACTGCGGGGCTGGGTATCTATGATACTATGCAGTTCATTACCTCGGATGTCGCTACTATCTGTACTGGTATGGCTGCTTCCATGGGGGCCGTGCTGCTTGTTGCAGGTACGGAGGGTAAGCGCTCTGCACTACCTCATAGTCGCGTGATGATTCACCAACCTTTAGGTGGCGTACAGGGTCAGGCTTCGGATATCGAGATTGAGGCCAAGGAGATCTTAAAGTTCAAGAAGGAGTTGTATACGATTATCTCTGACCATTCGCATACCCCCTATGATAAGGTCTATGCTGACTCTGACCGTAACTACTGGATGACGGCAGAAGAGGCCAAGGAGTATGGAATGATTGATGAAGTGCTGATAAGGAAGAAGTAATAACGAATGAAGAAGACATGTAGCTTCTGTGGAAGAAGCGATAGAGAGGTAAAACTGCTTATTTCAGGCCTTAATGGGTATATCTGCGAGAGCTGTGCTCAACAGGCTTATCAGATAGTCAAGGAGAATGAGGCCCAGCACAGCAAGTCGCAGGCTGCCGGGAAATCAAAATTGACAATACCCAAGCCCCGCGAAATTAAAGAATACTTGGACCAATATGTGATAGGCCAGGATGAGGCTAAGCGTTATCTGTCGGTAGCCGTCTACAACCACTATAAGCGACTGCAGCAACCGCAGGATGACAATGGGGTGGAGATTGAAAAGTCGAACATCATCATGGTGGGCTCCACCGGAACCGGTAAGACTCTGCTGGCACGAACGATAGCCCGTCTGCTTGACGTGCCCTTCACCATTGTTGATGCTACGGTACTCACTGAGGCCGGCTATGTTGGTGAGGACGTAGAGAGCATTCTGACACGCCTACTGCAAGTGGCCGACTACAATGTGGAGGCAGCCCAGCGCGGTATTGTCTTTGTCGACGAGATAGACAAGATTGCCCGTAAATCGGATAACCCAAGCATTACGCGTGATGTCAGTGGTGAGGGTGTTCAGCAGGGACTGCTGAAGTTATTGGAAGGAACGAATGTCAACGTGCCGCCTAAGGGTGGACGTAAGCATCCTGACCAGGATTATATTCAGGTGGATACACGTAACATCCTTTTCATCTGTGGTGGAGCATTCGATGGTATAGAGCGAAAGATTGCCCAAAGATTGAATACCCATACTGTGGGGTATAATTCGGTTCAGAATGTCCGTAAAATTGATAAGGAAGATATGATGAAGTATGTGGCTCCTCAGGACTTGAAATCGTTTGGACTGATACCCGAGATTATCGGCCGTCTGCCAGTGCTTACCTATTTGAACCCCTTGGACCGTGCCGCTCTGGAGCGGATTCTGACAGAACCGAAGAATTCTATTATTAAGCAGTATAAAAAACTGTTTGAGATGGATGGCATAGAGCTTAATTTCGACGAGGATGCCCTTGGACTGATGGTCGATAAGGCTGTGGAATATAAACTGGGTGCTCGTGGACTACGTTCTATTGTTGAGAATATTATGATGGATGCGATGTTCGACATTCCGTCTCGGAAAGTAAAGAAATTTAATGTAACACGAGCCTATGCTCAAGAACAACTTGACAAGTCGCACTTGCAAGTCAGTTGAAAAGGAGGACAATTGAAAGAAGGAAGCCTATATGACAAAAAAGACCAATCTTACTGAAGCCCTGAAGAAGTACTTCGGCTTCGACACGTTTAAGGGAGACCAGCAGGCCATCGTGCAAAATTTGCTCGACGGTAAGGATACGTTTGTGCTCATGCCTACTGGTGGCGGTAAGTCACTATGCTACCAATTGCCATCGTTGTTGATGGATGGTGTTGCCATCGTCATCTCACCTTTGATAGCCTTGATGAAAAACCAGGTGGATGTCATCTCACAGATGAGCGAACACGAAGGTACGGCCCACTATCTGAATTCTTCGCTGAACAAGGCAGCCATTGACCAGGTAAAGGCCGATGTTCGTGCGGGAATCACCAAACTGCTATATGTGGCACCTGAGTCGCTGACTAAGGAGGATAATGTAGAGTTTTTGAAGTCGGTGAAGATATCATTTTATGCCATTGACGAAGCTCATTGTATTTCGGAATGGGGACATGATTTCCGTCCTGAGTACCGTCGTATTCGTCCTATCGTCAATGAGATTGGTCTGGCGCCTATCATTGCGTTGACGGCAACGGCTACGGACAAGGTGCGGACGGATATCAAGAAGAATCTGGGCATCATGGATGCTACGGAGTTCAAGTCGTCGTTCAACCGTCCGAACCTGTATTATGAGGTCCGACCGAAGACGAAGGATATTGACAAGGATATTATTAAGTTTATTAAGCAACACCCTGGAAAGAGTGGTATCATCTACTGCTTGTCGAGAAAGAAGGTTGAGGAATTGGCTGAGATTTTGCGTGCCAACGAGATCAAGGCGCTGGCCTATCATGCAG
>Ga0310786_10008201_pt1 | contig 13464 bp, 19 predicted proteins | sample AusTroGonzalo_MG_FD_203881 | JGI IMG/M metagenome (GOLD analysis project Ga0310786, IMG submission 203881) | Bovine rumen microbial communities from tropical cattle in Woodstock, Queensland, Australia - Gonzalo_03 (v2) (version 2) | ecosystem: Host-associated > Mammals > Digestive system >... | reverse complement strand
AATCAGTACTAAGACGCGCCGCAAGTGAACATAATTTTAAAATTATTGCATTTGGTTCAGAAAACATGGATCATATTCATTTAGTGATTGAGACTAGACCAACACAGAATGTATCCACATTGGTTCAGTTAATGAAACAATATACTAGATATCATGTTTGGAAAAAGCATGCTCCATACCTAAGGCAATTCTATTGGAGAAATAATTACTTGTGGAGTTCTGGGTATTTTTGTTCCTCTTTGGGTAATGTTTCAAAAGATATAGTTTTAGAATACGTTGCCAAGCAACAGTATTAATATCTTGTCAATTCATCTGTCGTTGCTAAAGAACGGCAGTTTTCTTGATAATATTGATAAACGGGGACGGGTCTTCTTCCACCCATCCCCACTTAGCACTATCCCTAAAAATTGCATCAAGAAGTTCCTGAGAAACCATATTGTCAAAAATACAAGACATAAACCACTCCAATCAAATCGGTTCAACCTCAACACTAACGGCACTAGAAAGATACGGACGGGAAACCTTAATACGAACGACGGGTACACCGTTCACCGAGACCTTTGCAGAGGCGCGGAGTTTGATGCTTGCAAAATGGCGAATCAAGCAAAGACGCGCGAAATCGGCAGGGGTTGTCGTAGATTCATACCCACTAGCGACGATAATCTTGGGGGAAGTGTTACCAAGGTCAAGAGAGCAAACCATCTTTTCCATTTTGAATCCTTGTAAATGAACCTCACACTTCTAATATTACTTAAACAGTTGGAAATGTTCAAATAAACAGTGCAATTAATTGATCCAAGTCAAACTACCAAGGAAGCCGACCTTCTTTAGCGTACTTCTTAGTAAGTTTCTGCGCATATCTGTCGAGAGCGTCGTACATTTCTGCAATGCCGTCCCGAAGGATGTAGACAAACAGAGACTCAGACTTAATCGCCTTCTGCGTTCCAAAACTCTGAATCCCAAACAGATCATTCACGAAGTCTTGCATATAGAACTGAGTCGTGATAGGCAGACTGTAATTATGACCGCTTTCAAACTGAATCATGCGATGAACATATCGAGTAAGCGGAGACGCACGCCGCCCTACAGTCCTGCGAAGTTTTCCATTTTTCAGAAGAAGTTCTTTCTCGATTTCACCGCTGTCAATAAGTTCACGGATTTTATCCTTGGCAATAGCGATCTTTTCCTGACGAGTAAAAGAAGAATAAACTGAAGTTTTTAACATTTTATTGCTCCCGACATTGTCTTTACATCGTAAGAATACACCATCCACCAAATAATGTCAACCAAAGTTTTGACTTTAATCAAACATTACGACAACTCCGTAATCATTGGTACATCTAATTTTGATAGACCTATAAAGGGTTCTCTTTGCAGTCTTTTGCTTTGTCATTTCAACAAGTTTATTCACAACCTTTGAGAACCTCTTTTCATATTCATCAAAGTTGCTAGAATATACCAATAATGATGTAAGTTTGTTCTTATCTGAGAACTGAATAGTGGATTGCTTTCCGAGAATATAGCAATAAATCGCATACCCATAGATGGATGAGTCAAGATCAAAATCGTCTCCCTCTCCGAAAGTGATTTCAGAAAACCCACCAAGTTTAGTAGCCATTCTTTTACCTTTATGGCGGTTTTCTGTCTTAAGTTTCGAATAAGAAAGTTCATCCATTACAGGTTGTTCTTTTGGAGCAACAGGCTCTTTTGGAGCAAGTTCTTCATCGGGAACAATTGTAATATACACCTCTTCCTTCTTAGGAGGTTCAGCAAAGTCCAAAAGGGCAGAGGATGCCTTTGAAACAGTCTTTTTCCTTGCAACCATTACTTTTCCTTAAACCCATTAAGAAGCAAAGCCGTGGCAAACTCTCCAGCCCTCTTCTTATAAGCATTACATTGAGAAATCACATTCTTTGTAATTTTTTCCGACGGATATCTCTCAGGTCTGCTGTTATCGATAAAATCCGCCATCTTAACCACTGTGGCTATTTTGTTTTCAAGGATTTTGCTATAGTATTCCTTACGGTTGTATGGAGTGCTATGAGTACAGAGTTTAACGATTTCTGTAGCCTCTTTTCCAATCAATTCCTCAAGTTCCTCAACTGTGGTATCAGTATCTTCCAACAGATCGTGACACAACCCTGCAAAATAGGCAGTTGAAATAGAGTACTGAGGAAGATCATTTAGCCTTTGTGCAATGGTTAAAGCGTTCTTCGCGACATCCAAACAATGCACGATATATGGATTCCCAGCCTTATCAACGACACCCTTGAACTTTTCTTCTAGGAAGTCCATCAATTTAACAGAAAAATACATATTCACTCTAAATTCCATACGTTTCTTCGTACTTCGCTCTGAGTTTTGCGAATTCTTCAACCCACTTATCAACATCCTGAGTCAGTACATAGGTCTTTTCGTCGTTGTAATTGAAGAACAGAACCAACTTCTCGATATCGACATTATAGATTTCTTTCATCATGACGGCATAGGCGGCGGTCTGCATCCAATACCCTTCCGTGTACTTCATCCCCTTGAACTTCTTCGTAGTCTTCCAATCGCAAATGGCAAGTTTCCCATAATACCGTGCAACAAGGTCAACACGTCCTGCTACCCTGAGAGCGTCAGAATAGAGAGCATATTCTATACACTGAATGTCAGAGATGTGAGGAACGATTTCAGAACAGATCTTCGGATAGACCTTCTCAAACCCCTTAATGATCGTTGGATCGGTCTGAACACTCTCTAGAAGAGTCTTTTCCATCAAAGAATGGAAAGCCGTACCTTTCGTTGATGCCTCCAAAGAAATACGATTTGCTTCCTCTTCCCCAACACGTTCGCGCCATTTCTTGATAGCATCCATAGAATGCAGTCTTGTAACGCTCGTAACAGACGGATATTCATTTCCATCTGGGGTAGTGTAGAAGCGACAACCGTGTTTTTGGACAGACTCTAGTTTAATTTCTTTAAGCATTTGGCAATATTACCTCGTATTAGTAATGGAATTATACCATCGATAAACGATTTAGTCAACAAAAAGGCGAACCGAAGTTCGCCAAAGGGTCTATCTCAAAATTTATCTCTTCAGAAGAGTCACTTTCGTTCGGAGATGGGGGCGCATGAATTCACTCCACAGAGCGGCGGGGAACGTAACCACATTGACTTTACCCTTCGTCGTAACAAACCCTGCGTTCAGATGAGTGCCTTGAACAATTGCGATTTCCTTGAAGATACCCGTAATGTCTCCACCCTCATTCTTAACGTCGTTCAAAACCCTCACGATTTCACCAATAGCAAGAGCCTCTGCATACTTGCGAATCTTTGCCTCATTTTCATAAGCAAGGAAAACGTCAGCACCATACTTACTCATGGTGTATTCATGAGCATCTCGAACCCACACTTCTTTTGAAGTCCCAAAACCCTTCACTTTGACAGGATACTTCAGTTTTTCAGCATCTTCAAACGTGCTCTTAATGGTGTGGAAATAGTCAATATGACGTTCAATGAGAACCTTCTTAAACTTCAACTCAATTTCATCAAAAACAGCCTTCTCAACGGTGTTCGCTGTGTTGATGAACTTCATCTTGACTTTCTTAGGATCAAGATTTTCGGTCTTCTGTTCCTTCTTCATCTCCTTTGCTTTTGCTCTTGCAACGGAGGTCTCAACCGTGTTTACGTAGTACTGAAGTTTCCTATCGTTGAGATTCTTTGTCGTAAAGAACGTAATGAGCGGAGTCTTCTTAATATCGTCAGGCGACTCAATGTTGTCAAGGAAAATGTTATCTTCTGAAGCCTCTTTCGTCTTCAAAGCCTTTGCCTTAATGGAGTAGCGCAGATAGTAATGCAGAGAACCCCTAAAGAACGGATCATTCTTAACCCTCGGAATGAATGTCTTGCTAACAAGAGCAAAGGGAACTGCGCGAAGTTTCACGGAAACTTCAATATCGTCATCTTCATATAGCCGTTCGAAAATAGCGATTTCCCCGTTGTTTAGAATAGAGGTCTTGGAAGGAACTTTCCACTTGGAAATTTCCTTGGCAACCATCTTTCTCCCAGCGAAAGCCTTCATAAAGATAGTGTCAAGATAGACGAAGTCACAAGACTTATAAGAATTTTCTCCAACACTCTTATACAGTTCTGTGATTTCCTTAATCTTTTCCTTCTTTATCTCATTCTCTTTTTGGAAATCATTCTCCATTTCCTGAAAACTTCTCATCGGATCACCATTTTCTCTAAAAATTGCCTACATTGCTATGATAGCACACTGCGGACGGTTTTGTTTGACTTTTATCAAATATTTAAATGATAGTACAGTTTGATTACCATCATGACAGCAGAAATCGCAATAACTGCCCTCATCAACATATCAACAATCATCACGCATAACAAAACCAAGGTAAGGAAAATTGAGTATATGCGTTTTGCAATACCGACGTTCTTTGAAGAAGTGAACCATACGGTATTGATGTATTTCTCTAGCAGAAGTGAGATTGGAATGTACAGAAGATAGAAAACTAGCCAAATCCCAAGTGATCCTAGAAAAACATATTCCGAAATCTCAATAACGTCCCACAGCGTTTCTATGTTCGCTCCCATAAAATTCTCCTATAAATCACGATAACTATACATGAAGTCTTGTCATTTGTCAAGACCAAATAAATAATTGAAAAGGTCTAAATTTAGGACAAAAATCACATGGAAAAGATTGAGGAACTTGCCTCTTTGCTTCGTAAGATTTCCCCGTCGGATGAAACTCCAACGGAAACGACAGAAGATCCTGTCAAGAACATTTCCGCTGTTCTTCGCAGTATCAATGCTGATGAAGCACAAAGAGCAAAAGAAAACACGGATGGGTCTGCCGTTCCTGAAGAGGGTTGGTGGGATTATGTACTTAAGCGTATTTCGGGTGAACCATGCACGTACGATTGGAGAACGATTTCTCTAGCCGATATGGGACATCTTGAAGTGTTGCCAGCGTCAAACAAAACGTCAAAACTTAAGATTTACACAAAGTTTAAGAAGTCGGGACAGTTGTTTGAAGAAACAGAGGGTGACGATTTCTTTGATTCTATGACTCCCGAAGATCTTGAAGCCTTGGAAAAAGAATTCCAAAAGATTGAAAAGGAAGTTACTTCCCCCGACTTCAACGAATTCGAGGCACAAGAGGACGAAGAGGATGAAGACATCAATCAGTACCTTGATGCTAACGACAATCCGTTTGCCTCTCTAGAAGACGTTATCGCAAACATTGATCTTACCGACTGTGAAAACACAGATAACACTGATGTAGATCCTAACGATCTTGTAAATGATTGCGAAGACGATCTATTTGCTCTCATGACACCTGAAGAGGAAGATCTTTATAGAACGGCGTTCGATTATGCCAATGCTTGCAACACATTGGATTGCATTGATGACTCTTTGAAGGAAAGTCATACACCTTCTGAATATGTAACACTTATCAAAGAAGAAGTTTGCACTAAGAAGGCAATTAAGTCCATTGAAGACAGTGAACTTTCTGAAGCCGCAAAGGTCAAGACTATGGGTCAGAAGATGCGCGAATGGATTAAGCGCAGAATGATCTTCAAGCGTCTCCGTGGTAAGATCGTTGCTGGAATGAAGCGCTCTCGTAATAAACTCATGACACGTGATAAGATCGTCAAGGCCGCTACAAAACGCGCAATCAACACATTTGTTCAGAAGTTCTCAAAGATGAGCATGGCTGATTACCGTAAGCAAGGCTTCCAATTCCGTGAAAAGATTAAGAAGCGCATCAACAGTCCTGCCGTTAAGCGTAAGATTAAGATTCTTGCAAAGAAACTTATTCGCGTTGTGAGAGAACAGGATAGAGCAAAGAAACTGAACAAAGCCCAAAAACAAGAAGGCTAAACAAAAACCCCAAAGATTTAACTCTTTGGGGTTATTTTTAGAACTTGGTAAGGTTGCCTTTTGACCGTCTGTCAATGGTCATATTCTCGGAAATCTTGCTCATTACCTCTCGGAAACCTTCGTCGGGTTTCTTCATCTTAAGATCCTGAACACCACCGAATCCGACCAATGATGGAACAGAAGAAATATGAGGGTTTTCCTTTAGGTATGCCTCCTTCTCGGAAATGGACATTTTCTTCTCGAAAATTTCCCCCGTATTTTCATTTCTAAAATCGTAAACAGGCATTTTTACTCCGCCTTAGGCTCATCCTTCTTCGTTTCGACCTCTACCTTTTCGACGGGAGTTTCCTTCTCCTTTTCCTTTGCTTCGCTAAGTTGCTTGTTGCCCTGCATAAGAACGGCGTTCACAATATCAAAAGAGTCATACATCGGGAGGGTCTTAATGATGGTGAGAATGTAGTTGAACTCATCCACGGTAAGTTCAATCGCGAGTTTGTCAGTCGGCTTTACTTCGCCAATTCCTTCGATCTGAGACTTGAGATGTCCAAGAATCCCCATAACCTCTGAGAACATAGCAAAACGATTCAACATCGTAATGATAACGTTCCACTGCATAATAACAAGTTCGATCTTAATCTTCATTTAAAGTTTCCTTTATCGATAATGTGGTATTTAAGGCGATTCTTTCGAGAACCGCCTGTAAGATTAATCATGAATGATTTTTAGACCATAAGCGACTGCGGCTTCGTGCTCCAAGCGACAACCACGCGCCTCTTGCCACCCATCCATGAAATACACGCCATCAGCCTTTGAAAGAATCTGAAAACTCGCACCAAGAAACCACAGAGCGGTATTGCCATCAGTCGGAGACTTATCAGTAACAAAAGAATCCATTTCCTCAAGTCCAATCGCCTTAAGTTCTGCTACAACCCTAGCACGTTCGGCATAGATCTGTTCCTGAGACTTTCCCCTCATGGGCTGACTAATAAAAATCTTCATAAATTTCCTCCCTTAAGAAGCCTCATCAACAGTCAGAGCGACTGCATACTTAATCGGGTACTCCGTATTTTCTGCGCTCAGAATACGTCCATTGATAACAGAGCAGTGATACGTCCCAGGAATCATCTCAAGACGCTTATGCGCAACGCTTACATCAAAATCAGCGCCATCGTAATCATGCAGAATGATTTCAAAGGTATTCTTATCACTCTTGCTCTTGTCATACCCAACGAGTTTGACAACACCATTTCCACCAATGAAACGGATTTCCTTCATTGTTCCACTGAGAACACCAACACACCGATTCATACGATTGAACAGTTTTTCGGAAAGAGTGAACTCCGCGTCAGGCTCAGGGAACTTACGAAGTACCTGAACGTCATCAATAATGCCTGGCTCACAATACCAAAAATGCTGAATGCCGTCTTCCTTGTCCTGAGACGAAATGATGACTTCATGTTCCTTGAATTCGAGGTCAGGGTCTTTGAAAAGACCATCAACAACCGTAAGAAACTTCGTCAGATCATAGATCGCAAAATCACAAGGAAGCGTTTCTGCAATCGTAGCAATTGCAAACTGAGTGTTACCCTGATCCTTCGTACGAATGGTATTACCCTTTTCCGTCTTGAAGTTGGGGTTGATCTTGGCGAAATTCTTAAGAACGTTAATAGTTTCAGCCGAAAGTTTCATAAAAATTTTCTCCTTTAGAGATGTGAAAATCAGATTAAATCGGAATCGTTTTCCGTGCTACCACCAGTATAATACATTTTTCGGATTTTGTCAATCTCTTCGTCTGAAAAAAGTTTGACAACCTCTCTAGCCTTCTCATTGCTGTAGTTGTAGTGCTTCATGATGACAGCAACGTTTGGATCTTTGATCTCTTTTCCCCACTTGGTAAACCTCTTTCCCTTATCCACAATGTCAAGATAGAAGAGATAATGGGTTTCCGCAGGGCAATCATTAAGCCATCGATTCGCCTCATTGGCAATCATTATCGTATCATGATAATACGAAAAAGCCTTGTTGACCAAGAAAGCGGAATAGTCTTTCTTGGTGTATCCTTTCGTCTTGAAAAGGTTCTCTTTCGTGGAATTGATAGCGTTAACGAATTCAAAAGGATTAACAGCCATGATTTATTCCTTGAAAGTACACCCTGACATGATCTCCGTCAAATATGCGGCGAGGTTGATTTCCTGATCCGCAACAAAAGCGCTCTTATACTGATACTCAGCCGTTGTCAGAATAAGTTGGGGAACAGACTGAGGAACGAGAAGGTCAAAAGCACGATCATAAAAATGTCTGAACACCTTAGCATAATCGACATTCTTGTTCTCTCCCACCCACAGACGCATATTCTTGAAGTTCTTTTCCTTCAAAGCCTTTTCCAAAGCACTGAAATTGTTTTGCCCAATGCTGACGAAAATACCTTCATCGATCCTACCGCTTGCGGCGTACCTCTGAAGTTCATTGATCACGCGTCTCCAATCAGGGAAATGCTTGCTGATCAACTTAGCGACAACGGTCTTATCATACTCAATGCCTTCATTTTCAAGAATCGTGCAAACGCGCTTAAACATCGCCATGCAAAGACGATTCTTGTTATCCGTTGCTTCTGAGAAGTTAAAGTCAATAACGGTACAACGCGAAACAATAGGAGGGAGCAACTTATTGATGTAGTTGCATGTAAAAATGAACCGAACAGACTTGCTGAACTGTTCAATAAACCCTCGAAGTGCAGGCTGAAGACTCTGTGGATTGGTATAGTCCGCCTCATCAAGAATCACGCACTTCATGTTTCCCGTAAAGGAAACCGTTGTCGCAAAAGCGGTAATCTTATCACGGAGAACATCAATGCCGTTTTCCAAAGAAGCATTAATGAAAAGAGTATCATACCCCAATTCAGACGCAATTGCCCTAGCAGTAGATGTCTTTCCACTCCCTGGAGTAGAACTTGCAAAGATCAAATTTGGGATATCCTTGTTTTCAACAAACGCCTTCAGGATGGTCTTGTTGCGCTCAGGGATAATGCAGTCTTCAATGGTTCTCGGACGGTACTTTTCAACCCAAAGTTTTTCCTCTACAGGCATCAATTTCTCCTTTTCTGTCTTTTTGACCGTCTTGATTGCTCAGGACGGTCTTTTTCTTTAAACCTACTTGTTCTGATAAGAGCCATTATACATGAAAACCGACTCCGCGTCAACACAAATATACTGAGCAATTCGCGAGTGCTTTTCAATTATTGCCTTATTGCAATTAACGCTCATACCACAGACCATAGAACCCTCATAGCCTGAATCGTACAGGGCGCTGTGGACAATCACACCATTTCGGATCAAAGAACTACGAGGAATCGTCCACCCTGCCTCGTTTTCCCCAACCGTGATCTTATGATCCAAAACCACGCGGTAGTAGCCTCTATCCAAGACGTATGCCTCGGTCTTCTTCCCGTCGTTGAAGTCAAGTTCAACCATCTGAGGAAGAACCTCTGTTTCCGCGCAATGCGTCTTGCCGTTTTCACCAATAGCAAAAACGCCATCCTTGCTGTCAATCTTAAAGATCTGCCCCACACGGAGGTCAACTGCATTAGGCTGAATGCACTTCTCATCAAGGTTTGTGATAGAAGTCTGCCCTGTCTCGAAAGGGGTTTCCACAAAACCCAAAACGTCACGTACATGTCGCATCGAAGGAATCATTTTATCTCCTTTTATCCAATTCCCAAAATGTTTTTGTTGATATTAACCATATCCTTCTTCAGATCGGTTTCAGAATCGTTATTATACACGATATAGTCAGCAAAGAAATCATCAATGTCTTGAGATAGATCATAATTGTACGCATCAAACTGCGTTACCGCTCTCTTGACCTTAATGATTTTAGCGCCATTCTTCTGACACCACTTAAGTTCTTCCTTGAAACGAAGATCACTAATGATGATGAGGATGTTTTCGTTCGGATTGTCGTTCTTAATTCGATCAATCTTGTACTCTACATCTTCAATAAACCGCGAAGGGTTCACTCCCCTGAGTTGAAGACCAAGGTTGCGAATGATATCCTTCCCGTAAACCTCTTTCTTGTTATGAAGAGTGATAATTCCTCTCTTGAAAGCCTCATAATCCCCGTAGGTTTTGAGACCAAAAATTGGCATGGTAATTTCCTTGATTGGGTCTCCAAAGGACAACTTCCTTACCATGATGTTGTTGTTTGCGTTCAATTCAAACAGCGCAGAAGCAACGGTGTCTTTGCCAGACCCCCTTGCTCCACAAATTGCCACAATTTTAATCATTTTTTGTTTACCTATGTTTTGTTCATCGAAAGAAATGCTCCTAAAACATTCCTTAAGACTATTTTAGTAATCAATTATGCTCACCGCGATTTCGAAGTTCGTTGACAATTTTTTCGTGCTCTGCCTTGAACTTAAGGTAAATCTTCTTATGCTTCTTACGTTCATTATAGAAAGTTTCACAAAGCGTCGGAATAATTCCTCGCTTTTCCTTCCTAAACATATATCCTGAAGCCGCAAGACTCACATCTTCTGCCTTGGCATAACTCGTATCAGCCCTCTTATTAACAAGATCATCAATTGATACATTAAGTCTGTATGGCTTTCCAAAAGAATCCGTCCACAGAGTCTCTGGGGAAATGTTGTATTGCATCAGAAGGTGAGGATACAGACTGTTCAAGTCAAACGACTCACAAAATTCATGCTTCCCAACCAACGGAGGCTTCACATAAGCACCCTCAAACTTTCCGTTTTTCTCATGTCTCTTATGGATAGGAATGACAATACCCCGTCTCCACTGATAATTGTAGATAACGAAATCCCACGTCTTGACAGGCATGAAAGCGTCATCGAAATTCTCATGAGCCTTGTAAGCAATAGCAATACACAAGTCAATCAGTTTTCTCTTCTTATCGATCTTGTCAACAAGTTCCACGTCTCGGATGTTATATTCAATGAACGTTTGATGACACATCTGAATGATCTTCTCATTCAGAGCCTCATACTCTTCCCTCTTGGACGGATCGTGCTTAATCTGCGTACGACGATAAGCAAGTTTACGGATTTCGTGCGCATCATCGGACGGCTTGGTCTTCACATCGAACACACCCGTATAGAAGTCCTTAAAAGATCCTCCCGTCGGGTTCTCAACCTTCTTAATCCCTACTTCCTTTTCTGCAATCGCATCGAGTTTATAAGACTCTTCAACGGATGTAGAACCAAACTTCTTATAGAGTTTCAGATAGTCAATGTTGGAAATGCCAACCCAATTGCATTCGAGCACCTCATTCTTGGTCTTCAGATCCTTCTTCTTTGTGATCTTGATTTCCCCAAACGGCGAAAGCCCCTTCATCCAATCATTACCAAGAATCTTCTTAGTTCTATTGGCAAGATAGACATTATCGAACGTTGACGTGTTCCATCCGCTCATAATGTCAGGAGTGTTTTCGTGCCACCACGTAATAAAATTCCTGAGAAGATCTGCCTCATCCTTGCAATGGAAGTACGTCACATCTTCGCGGTTATTCTCAAACGGGAAAACACCCCAAGTGAAAATGTGACTGTCGTTAACATCCTTGACCGTAATCAAAGTAACCTTTTCATTAGCAAGAGACGGATCGGGGAATCCTCCAATGTAATGATATGGATGGTTCTCGTAAGAAGTCCATTCCCCTGTTTCAGGATTCTTTGCTTCCCACTTTTCCCGAGACGGAATTGCCTCAAACTCAGCAATCGTCATCGTCTTGTATTCAACTTCCTGTTCAAAGAAGGCATCATCACGCTTCTTCAGACGAATGTCAACCAAGGTATCATCAGGAACGTTTCTGTGCCCAACCTCGGTTTCAATATCGTAGTTGTAAATCTTCAGTTTACGCAGATCAACATGGACGTTTTCAGGGAAAAACTCGCACATGTACTGTGACTCGTAGATATTGCGAGGCGCAGTATAGACGTTTTCGATATCCCTATAGACCTCACCCTCTTTTCCCTTCGAGATTGAGGTATTTTCCTTCAGGAATGTATTGCAGTCTTTGATGTTGTTAAACGTCAAAGCCGTCATAGGAGAATCGTCAATCATCTCCTTAAACTTGTTAAGGCTGACCGACTTAATCAGCCCCATTTTTTGCCAAGGGCTGTAGTTAAACGTATTCTTAACCCAAACGGTCGGAGAAAAATCAACCTCTTCTGTGACTCTCTCGCCGTTTTCATCAATACCCCTAACGAACAACTTAGAACCCTTGTTATACACAAACGTATAGATCTTAATACTCAAATCACCCTCCATCAATTGTCAAACGCAATCAGAATAACGCTATAGTCCTTATCAACATGACCTTCATCAAAATTCTGCTTACGCTTGAACTCTTCCATCTTCAATGCACACTTTGCATAATTATACACCATCTTAAGAATCTTGTAAACATTCGTCATCTCAAACCGCAAATCTTGGTTTTCTGAGGTAATTGTGATAGCAGAAATTGCATCTTTGATTTGCTTGATAAGAGCCTTAAGATTCTTCATTGTGATAAACGTGTGTGAATGAAGATCATTGCTTTCGTAATAGTCTTTGAGTGTAAACCTATCCTGTACAGAATGAAGTTCATTGCTATCGTAGTCTTTAAGTGTAAACCGTTCCTTTACACTAAAATCTCTATAAGAATCAATCCACGGAATCCGTTCCTTTGGAAATCGTCCAAAAATTTCACGCGATAGTTCAGGGATTGGGCCTTCACTCCTAACACCCCTAGCAAGAGTACCGAAGGTGTCATAATTTCGAAAATATGGGAATTCCATTGATTCGAATCCGCCATAACCATTCGAAACACAAAAGAGAACCTCGTTGGTGTAATCGCCCGTTTCTTCGTCACGAGAAATCAGCCACATATGAATGTCGCAACCCATCTATACCTCCACATCGTAATTTTAGACAAGAGCATTATACCACAACTTCTAGAAAAAGCAAAGCCCCCAAAATGGGGGCTTCTTATAGCAAAAATCTAATCAATCTTAACCGTTATCTTCTTCGGATTCTTCTTCATTTGCTTCCAAGACTGTAGTTATTGGAATCGGGTATACCGTCAAAGTATATCTTATTGCGGTTAAAGTCATTTGACTATCGATTTCAAAATCAGCGGCGGTTGGATAATACATCCACATACCACTATTTCCTTGACTCAGCAAATTATCAAATTCTTCTTCTGTTATCTTTAAGAAAAAACTTGCTAGACCATTCTCTCGATGAAAACTTGATCGCTTAATTGAATAAAAGTATAACTGATTCGAACCAATTTTAGTAAATGAACTATTTGAAGTTTTTCCACTAGTTAAATCACACCTTAGTAATCTGCATTTATTATTTTCGTCAGGTGAATCTTTCTTTTTAAACAAATTGTTCATTGAAACATAAATTTGCTTAGTTTGAGCGTTTTTATCCCAAACCATCTCATTTACATTTACAATGCGCTTTAATATAAGATCGTAAAACTCATTATGCTTACAAGCATCAAGTTTAACGCAAGGATGAACAGTACGCTTGAAAGAAGTTGATATTAATGGATCATCTTGAACCAAATAGCAGA
>Ga0310786_10008200_pt1 | contig 13464 bp, 1 predicted proteins | sample AusTroGonzalo_MG_FD_203881 | JGI IMG/M metagenome (GOLD analysis project Ga0310786, IMG submission 203881) | Bovine rumen microbial communities from tropical cattle in Woodstock, Queensland, Australia - Gonzalo_03 (v2) (version 2) | ecosystem: Host-associated > Mammals > Digestive system >... | reverse complement strand
GTGGCATGAACTCACTCTATTTCTATGGTACCTCTACCACATATTGCTATGCGGCTACCCCTCGTTTCGAAGACGACGTGCAGATGGATAGTCTGTTGGTTACTTTCCAAGCTAGAAAATCCACGGAAAGCTATTTTATTGAAGTCGGTATCATGACCGATCCTAACGATTATTCCACCTTCCAATTGCTTGGCAGCTTCACTCCTAGTGAAATTAACAACTGGGAGATGGCCGAGGTTAAAACGAACAACTATACCGGCGACGGTCGCTATGTGGCGTTCCGCATCCCGAGTTGGATCACTTCCTATATGTGGGTGGATGACGTCATGATTGACTTTATCCCGCAATGTCAGCATGTGGAGAACCTCGAAGCTACGAACATTACGGCAAATGAAGCCACCATATCTTGGACTCCTGGTGGTGACGAAACCGAATGGATGATTGTCTATGCTCTTGCTGGCACGATCAACCCGGCTATCCTGGAGGATGCTGATTTTACACCTGTGTACAGTGATTCTGTGGTCTTGACCGACCTTACCAGTAATACTCAATACGATGTGTTTGTGAAAGCATCTTGCAGCAACGGTGAGAGCAGCGTTGTGATGTCCACCACGTTCTACACGGCTTGTACGCCTTTTGAAACACTGCCGTATTCAATGGATTTCGACAACTATACGCATACGACTAATAGTTCTACAGGTAATAATAATGTTCCGAATTGTTGGGATTATCGCAACACGGGCACATCCTATTCAGCTTATCCGTATGTCTATTATAGCTCTTCATACGCTCATTCTGGTAACTATTCCCTTGCTTTCTACACCTATACCAGTTCAACGTATTCAGACCAGTATGCTTTCTTGCCTGAAATCGATCTTTCTGCACTCTCGTTTGAGAATATCGCATTAGAGTTCTTCATGAGAGCATACTCCACTTCTTATACCTTCCAGTTGATTGTAGGTATCACAGAAGGTACGGATATCTCCACCTTTGAGGCTATTGACACCCTTACCATGTCCTCCACCTCTTATGCATTCAAGAGTGTTGAGTTCGCGGGCTACACCGGAACGGGTAACCGTATCGTGTTGTTGGCTAAGAAACCTGCTTCTGGATACAATTATGGTAACTTGGATGACATTTCATTGGTGTCCAACACTTGTCCTCGTCCTGATGGTTTATCGGTTTCCGATCACGATGCTAGTAGTGTGACTTTGCAATGGACAGAAGTTGGCAGTGCAACGAGCTGGAACATCGAATATGGTCTTGGCGGCTTTGCTCACGGTCAAGGTACCACGGTCGAAGTGACAAACAATCCTTATACTATAACGGGTCTGGAAAGCGGTACACAGTATGAATTTTATGTGCAATCCGTTTGCGGTCCTGATGACATCAGTGGCTGGGCTCTGAATAGTGTTGAGGTGAATACGGATATGGTAGCTGTGGATCTGCCGTATGCAACTGATTTTGAAGAAGGCTCTGACGCAGCTTGGATGATGGTGAGCGGCGGTGCTACGAACAAATGGCGTATCGGTCCTGGCGCAGGCACAGATAATAAGCTCTTTGTGTCCAACAGCCCTACCTCCTTCTCATACGCAATTTCATCTGCATCTAGTGTCTATGCACAGAAACTGTTCACGATGGGTATGGAAGATTCCGTATGTGTCAGCTTCGATGTGAATGTGGGTGGTGAATCATCATACGACTATATCAAAGTCCTTCTCATACCTACTACCGAGACTATTGCTTCCGGTGCATTTAGTTCTCGTCTCACCGAAGGTCATCTTGGCAATTACACTTCTACCTTGTATGCCTTCAATTTCTTGCCTTACGATGCTCAATCTACAGGTAGCTTGTCTGCAACTTATCCTTGCATTTTCAATCTTACTGGAAATCAGACTGTGCACATTGAAGGCAAATTGCTCAATCCTGCCCCTGGTGCTGAAGCTTATTTGGTGTTCTACTGGAACAACGATGCAAGCAGTGGTACAGCTCCTGGCGCTATCATTGATAATATTTCCGTCAGAGCTGACTCATCTTCATTGCACTCATGTACGCGTCCCGGTCAGTTGAGCGTGGACAATATCACAACCTCCAGCGCTACTATTTCTTGGATTTCCAATGCTCCTGAATTCACTCTTTATTACAAACTGTCAACCAGCAATACTTACGATTCTATACCCAATATTACACAAAACACTTATACTCTGACCAACCTTATGGCAGGTGTTGAATATGATTTCTATGTGTTAGGTATATGTAGCGATGGTGAAGAGTTGGCAAGTAGTGTGTTGTCGTTCCCCACACAATGTGGAGCCATTATAATTCCTTATACTCAGAATTTTGACAATCAGACTACTGGTTCTGGAACACTCCCGCAATGCTGGAGCCGCAATAGTACTTATAACGCTACCACTCCTTACATAAGCACTTCTTATCACAACAGTGGCAATGCTTCTCTGTATTTCTACTGTTCTACAGCTACTGACAATATGGTCGTGCTTCCTCCTGTGGATCCTACTGTTAACCCGGTGAATACCTTGCAACTCTCCTTCGTGTCAAGAGCGACCTCGCTCGCTCCTCCGCATTTTGTTGTAGGTGTGATGACCGATCCTAACGATGCGACCACCTTCGTGGGTGTAGATACCATTACTCATACAGTAGCTACTCAATTTGAGTCGTTTGAAGTTCCTCTCTCCAGCTATTCTGGTACGGGTACTTATGTGGCAATATACTACTATTGTTCAGGAACTGCAACTTCTTGTTATGTTGACGATGTTGTTCTTGAAGAAATGCCTTCTTGTCCTAAACCGATTCATTTGGCGGCTATGTCAGCCACAACATCGACGATTGCCCTCACTTGGGAATCCTTCGGTGCTACTTCCTGGGAGATTGCTTACGGTGCTCCCGGCTTCGATCCGGATGCTGCCACCGCCAATGTTGTGACGGCTAACACCAACCCGTTCACGGTTTCTAATTTGAGCACTGCTACTTCGTATGAATTCTATGTACGTGCTATTTGTTCAAATGCTGAAAGCAGCCCATGGAGCGCTTCTCTGATAGCCGCAACGACCTGTGATGTGATCTCCACATTCCCGTACACGGAAGGCTTTGAGGCCGGTGGCAGCATGCCTGCATGTTGGAGTCAAGAGTATGTCTCAGGTTCTCTTGATTGGCAGTTCCAAAACGGTGGTCATAGCAGTTCCGCTATCAATGCTGCTCATAGTGGTAGCTACAATGCTTACCTCTTCACCACTTCGGATTATACGACTAAATTGGTTTCTCCGATTTTCGACCTCAGCAATATGACGGAAACATACGTGACCTTCTGGCACGCTCAACCCGCGTGGACTTCCGACCAAGATCAGTTGACGGTTTATTATCGTACCTCTCCTACAGCTCAATGGACTCAATTGGAACAATACACCACTTCTCTGACTGCTTGGACCTTTGATTCCATTGCTTTGCCGAATCCTTCTGCTACCTACCAACTTGCTTTCGAAGGCTATGCTACGTATGGTTATGGAGTTGATTTGGACGACATCACTGTGAATGGTGTTAGCTCTGGTCCTGTCATCACCAACCCGACAGTTGCCACCAACGCTGCAACTGGAATCGGACAAACGGCTGCTACTTTGAACGCTGTCATCACCAATCCTGACAACGTGACCATCACGGCTAAGGGCTTCGAGTGGAAGACTACCACTGGCGGCACTTACACGCAAATTGCAGGTACGGGCACGGGCAACGACTTCACCGCTAACCTCACAGGTTTGACAGCTGGCACTAACTACACCTTCAAGGCTTTCATCACCTTCAACGGTACCACCGTTTATGGCGACGAACTGACCTTCACAACGCAGCAACAAGGTCAACCGACCGAACCTTCTGCAACCACGGCAGACGCCACCAACGTTACCTACAACTCTGCTACGTTGAACGGTTCTATCGCTAACCCTGACAACGTGACCATCACGGCTCAAGGTTTCGAATGGAAGGCTACCGGTGCTGCTACTTACACCACGGTGAACGCTACGGGCGCTACGATGACCTACAACCTCACGGGTCTCAACGCTAGCACGGGTTACACCTACCGTGCATTCGTGACCACCGCTAACGGTACGCATTATGGTCAAGACAAGACCTTCACGACAGGAGCAGAACCTGTTGAACCTTGTGACGTTCCTACTGGTTTGACCGCTACAGATATTCAGTCTGAGAGCATCACTATTTCTTGGGACAATGCAGCTGTGTTAAGATGGAACGTTCAGTACAGTGCACAGGGCGGCACGTTGTCTTCCGCTACTGCTACCACGAACTCCTACACGATCACCAACCTCACTCCGGAAACCACCTATCAGATTCAGGTGCAGGCTGTCTGCGAAGAAGACAACATGAGCGATTGGTCGCAAGCTATTACTGCTACCACGTTAGTGGGCATCAACAGCTACTTAGAGAACAACGTGACCCTCTACCCGAATCCTGCTAAGGAATTCGTCGATGTCCGCGTTGACGGCGATATCAACGTCATCGGCATGGAGGTTTACGATGTCTATGGTAAACTGATTAACACGGTCAACGTAATCGACAACATGACCCATATCAATGTTTCAGGTCTTGCCAACGGCATGTATTTCGTGCGCGTGACGACCGAACAGGGCATGGTGACGAAACGTTTCGTGAAAAAATAGTTTAGAGTTTAAGGTTTAAGGTTTAAGGTTTAGAGATTACCCTTAAACTCTAAACCCTAAACCCTCAACCTTAAATCAAACAAAGGCCGTCCGGCAGTTTTTTCGGGCGGCCTTTTTGAAATATAAGAACATTTATAAAAGAACAAGAAAATATGAAAAAACATTTATGGATTTTGACAATGCTGCTCGGGATATGCATTGCTCAGTTACAGGCACAGGTGACACTACTCGAAGAACATTTTGAAGATGGTATCCCTGCGACTTGGACGCTGATAGATGCCGATGGCGATAACAAAAACTGGCAAACGCCGACGTATGTCGTTGACCCTCTATATGGTAACGCTCATACGGGTTTCGGTTATGCTTTTTCGACATCGAATAATGCTGGAGCACAAGGCCCCGACAACTGGCTGGTGACACCACCCCTCACATTGGGAAGTACTAGTACACTGACTTTTTATAGAAGGCCGTTCCCTAGTCCTCCGCAAGATCATTATGGCGTATATATTTCTACTACATCTCCTACGGATCTCACCTCTTTCACGCTTTTGTATGAAGAGACTCCCACTGCGCAAACTAACTCATGGGAAAGTCGCTTAGTGGATTTGAGCGGCTATTCTGGTACGGTCTATATCGCTTTCCGCCATTACAATACCACTAATCAACGGTTGATTGCTCTGGATGACATTACGGTGACCACTATCGCGACGACTTCCACTATCGTGACTTTTCCTACGGTGTTGTCGTTTGAAGATGCCGTGATGGGTGTTGCTACGCAGCCGCAGCAGCTAACGGTCGCGGCTTACAATATTACGACCGGTCTTACGGCCACGACAGCGGCTCCGTTTGAAGTCTCCTCCGACAATATTAACTATTCTGCAACTGCTACGCTGGCCGATACGGGCGGTGTGCTGTATGTGAGATACTTCCCTACGGATGAAGGAACCGACAACGGTACTTTGACGATTACCGACGGTATGGCCTCACAGACGGTCCTTCTGTTGGGTTCTAATCAGGACTGCAGCTACATTACCTTGCCTTATTCACAGAACTTCGACAGTATCGAAACTAGTACAATGCCAGCTTGTTGGCAGCGAATCAATACGTATTATAATTATGGTCTGCACTACCCAAATGCGTCTGAAAATAATCCCTATAGTGGCGTAAATTCTTTGGAATTTGAAAATGATTTCATTCATGGAACGCCTACTTATGTGATTTTACCTTTGATGCCTCAAACAATTAACAATTTGCAAATCTCTTTCTGGAGTCGCAGAGGCGGTGCTTCAGCCGGCACCTTAAGCGTCGGCTATATGAACGATTTGACGAACACCAACAGCTTCGTCCCTGTATGGAGCACATCTGGTGCAACAGCCCCCTACCAATACGAACCTATTTCGGTGAGTTTCCAAAATGTGATGGCTGATCTTTCTCAAGACAATTACATCGTGTTTAAATACCAAGCAACAGCTTACTATTCATGGTATGTGGATGATATTTTGGTGGAAGAGATTTCCTCTTGTCCTAAGCCCAGTGACTTGACGGCGAGTATGATGACGAGCCATACGGCTACACTCTCATGGACGGGTTTTGCCGATAGTTATGTGGTGTATTACAGACCTGTTACGACTACGGAATGGGATTCGGTCTTGAATGTTACGCTTGTGGATGACGATTTTGTGTTGGATAATTTGCTCGCCAACACCACCTACGAATGGTATGTGGCTTCCGTCTGTCCAAACGGTAGTTTGGCAGCCAGCATGGGCATTTCCACTTTCACGACGGATTGCGAGATCTTTACGGCTCCTTTCGCTGAGGATTTCAACGCCCAAAACGACATGCCGGATTGCTGGAGCAGAATGACGGGCTGGGCCAGCGAGGTCTTTGCGGGCTATTTTGCCACACCTACTTCCTCCTACTGGGGATTTGGCAGACAATATGTCTTTGGTCAATACCACCCCGTTTTGAATATTTACGGTTCTAGCTGTATGCATTGGCTGGTGTCTCCTGCCATCGATTTGAGTACGCTGACGAACCCTGTCCTCACTTTCGACTTGGCTTTGACGCTCTATGCCAGCGCAGATGCTGCTAACCCTCATGACCAACTAGATGACAAGTTCATGGTGGTTGTCTCCACGGACAATGGCGCAACTTGGAGTGCCGCCAATGCCACGGTTTGGAGTAATGACGGCTTAGGCGACTATGAATTTAACCAGATTCCCGCAGCGGGACAAGAGGTTACTATCCCTTTGTCTGCTTATGCTAACCAAACGGTGAGAATCGCCTTTTATGGCGAGTCAACGGTGAGTGGCAACGGCGATAATGACCTCCATATTGACAATGTAATGGTGATTCAGGGCTCCTCCTGCACCAAACCGACCCAATTGGTGGTGACAAACGTGGAAAGCAACTCGGTTACTTTGGGATGGACGGAGATGGGCGATGCCACTTCTTGGAACATCAAGTATGGTCCTGTCGGATTCGATGTTGAAGACAGCACTGCAATGATGGTTACGGCCAATACCAATCCGTTCACGGTGACGAACCTCGCGACAGGTGTTCCTTACGAATTCTACGTGCAGGCTGCTTGTAGCAACGAACCGAGTCTGTGGGCCGGTCCTATTGCTGCTACCCCCGGTTCCTATAATATGCCTGCAAACGGCTCCGATACTGTATATACCTGTGCTATGGCTGTCTACGATAATGGTGGTTTGAATGGCGATTACAACAGTACTTGTAACGGAGTTGTGGTGGTTTATCCCGTAATTGAGGGTAACTATATCACGGTTTCGGGCTCTTACAATACGGAGGAAAACTTCGACTACCTCCGTGTTTACGATGGCGTAGGTACGAATGGAATGCTGTTGGGCGAATATTCTGGCACGGGCAATGTCCCTGTGCTGGTTGCCTCCGTCGGTCCGCTGACACTTCAATTTACTTCCGATAATGCGTTGCAGAAAAGTGGATTTGAGTTGCTTGTGAGTTGTACCGATTGTGCGCCTCCTGCCAACGTTGCAATCTCTAACCTGGCCGCTACCACTGCACAACTGGATTGGGATGACAACGGTGCCATGGTTTGGATGGTGGAATACAAGGGGGAAAACGACACGGCTTGGCAGACCATGACTACTTCCGACACAACGATTACTTTGGAAGACTTGAATCCGTTGACTACATACACGGTGCAAGTCTCTTCTGAATGCGGAACTGGATTTTCTGATCCCGTTGTTCTTACCTTCTCTACGCCAATGCATGTTGCTGCTTTGCCTTACAGCACCGATTTCAATGCAACCTCCGACCGGAACTGGACGTTTAATAATGGTCTGTGCACGAACCATTGGACGATAGGAAGCCTCAATGACAGTGTCAGTGCGTTGTTTGTTACGTCCAACAATACCAGTGCCACTTATGACAGCTATTCTTTCAGCGTGGTTTCTGCCGAGAAGCTGTTCACGGTGGGACAAACGGGTGAGATTAACATCAGTTTCGATGTGCAAGTTGGTGGTGAAGGTACTTTTGACTATCTCAAGGTCTTCTTCGCCCCGGCAAATGTTAACTATCCGGCATCTTTGTATAATGTCGCGTATGCGGCTTCTGACTATTCAGAATATGCCGTTGATTTCACGGACTACTTGCAATATTCCGGAAGCGGCAGTATTCCTTATATGTTCAATTTGACCAATGGCAATACGGTTCACGTGATGGTTTCCATGCCGAATCCTAACCCGAACCCGACGGCCACTTCTACGGGTAAGTTGGTGTTCTTGTGGAGGAACGATCAATCCAGCGGTACTTCTTATAGTGCAAGTATCTACAACGTTTCTGTGACGGCTGCTACTTGTTCCACCCCCGCCAACCTGACTGTCTCTAATGTCAGCAGCAATACCGCTGATATTACCTGGACTTCAGAAGCTTCTGCCTGGAATTTGGAATACAAGGAAGCAGATGCCACTAACTGGACTTCTGTTACGGTGACGGGTACGCCTTCTTACCAGTTGACTGGATTGTCCACAGGTACGGCCTACAATTTGCGTGTGCAGGCTGTTTGTGGTGCTACCGAGGTCTCCTATTGGAAGAACGTCTCCTTTGCTACGCTTTGCGATGTCATCAACACGTTCCCCTACACGGAAGGTTTCGAGCATGATGGCGCTATGCCGGATTGCTGGGATCAGGATCATCTGACGGGTATGGTGAATTGGACGGCGCATAGCGGTAACAACGGTTCTTCTGGCATGAACGCAGCTCATAGTGGTGACTACAATGCTTATTACTTTAACACTAGCAATGTCACGACAAAGCTCATCACTCCGCCTTTCGACCTTACGAGTTTGACCAATCCGTATGTTACCTATTGGTATTCACAAGCTTCTTGGGGTAGTGATATTGATAATTTGAAAGTCTATTATCGTACCTCTACGTCTGACGAATGGCATCTTTTGGCTCAGTATTTTGCCCCCATCCCAGTATGGACGATGGATTCCTTGTCGTTGCCTACGCCGTCAGCTTCCTACCAATTGGCTTTTGAAGGGAATGCCAACTATGGTTACGGTATCACCTTGGATGACATCACCATTGATGGTGCTGTTGTAGTGCTGACCGAACCGACGGCAACTACCGCTGCTGCCACCAATGTGGAGCAGACGAGCGCAACGCTTAACGGCTCTATCAGTAATCCTGACAACGTGACGATTACCGCTCAGGGCTTCGAATGGAAGACCAGCGTTGGTGGTACTTACGCAGCTGTGAACGTCCCGGGCGTTGTGATGACCTATAACCTCACTGGTTTGACGGCCAGCACGGAATACACTTACCGCGCATTCGTGACCACGGCCAACGGTACATACTACGGTGATGAAGTGACCTTCACGACGTCAGAAGAGCAAGGAAATCCGTGCGAAACCCCGACGGGATTGGACCAACTTATATCTGCAAAAGAAATTGGTGCAATTACGGTTTCTTGGATTGATAATGCTGGTGCAACGCAATGGAATTTAGATTATCGTCCACTTAACGGTACCACATGGATTACGGAGTCTGTTTCCACCTATCCTACGTACACCATTCCAAATCTGGTGAATGGCGATCAGTATGAAGTTCGTGTACAGGCTGTGTGTGCTGAGGATAACCTAAGTGAATGGTCTTCGATTCTCATTGCTACTGCCACCAATAGCGGTATAGAGAACTACATGGAGAACAGCGTGACCCTGTACCCGAACCCTGCCAAGGAATTCGTCGATGTTCGCATTGACGGCGACGTGAACGTCATCGGTATGGAGGTTTACGATGTTTACGGAAAGGTTGTTCGCACCGTTGTAGGGGCGAATAATGATTCGCCTATCCAAATCAATGTCTCCGATTTGTCCGCGGGCATGTATTTCGTGCGCGTGACGACCGAACAGGGCATGGTGACGAAACGGTTTGTGAAAAAATAGTTTAGAGTTTAAGGTTTAGAGATTACCCTTAAACTCTAAACCCTAAACCCTCAACCTTAAATCTAACAAAGGCCGTCCGGCAGTTCTTTCGGGCGGCCTTTTTGAAATATAAGAACAATTACAAAAACACAAGAAAATATGAAACAACATTTATGGATTTTGGCAATGCTGTTGTGTGTGTGCATTGCTCCGGTGCGGGCGCAGATCACTGTGCTCAGTGAAAGCTTCGAGAACGGTATCCCGGCAACTTGGACGATAATAGATGCTGATGGCGATTCACACAATTGGTCAGCTCCATCATATTATGATGATCCTCTATATGGTGCTGCTCACACAGGTACAGGTTATGCGTTCTCATTTTCGTATTATGAATATGAAACACTCGCGCCAGACAACTGGTTGGTGACGCCTCCCATTGAGTTGAGCGGGACCAGTACATTGTATTTCTATAGAACGGTGTATCCCACTCTTCCGGATGATCACTATGGCGTCTATATTTCTACGACTTCTCCTACCGATTTGTCCTCGTTTACACCTCTGTTTGAGGAGACCCCCTTTGTGGAAACGTCTGATTGGATGATGCGTTCGGTGGATTTGAGCGCTTATTCAGACAGCACGGTTTATATCGCATTCCGCCATTTTAACTCTACAGACCAGTACTTCATCGCACTGGATGACATCACAGTGACTACTACCACTGCGAATCCGGTCATTACGGTTGCTCCTGCGCAGCTGTGGTTTGACAATGCGGTTATGGGTGCTGCCACACAGGCACAACAGTTGACCGTCGATGCCTTTAACCTCTCGGATAGTATTGTGGCCACGACTGCCGTTCCATTTGAGATTTCCACTGACAATATCAACTATTCTGCGACCGCCACATTGCCCAACACGGGTGGAGAGCTGTTTGTCAGATATTTCCCGACGAATTCAGGTGCAGATACAGGTGCCGTGACTTTTGTCAGTGGTACGACAACGCAAATAGCTGTGCTTGAGGGCTCGAGTATAGATTGTAGCTATATAACTCTGCCGTATGCGGAAAATTTTGACAGTGTTACGCCTAGCACCTTGCCAAACTGTTGGCAACGGGTTAATCCGTATGAGAACAATGGCATGGTGTTTCCAGCTGCTTCAATGATGAATCCCCACGGTGGAGAAGGAAACTCTTTGGAGTTCGAAAATGATAACACCGCGGGAGTGCCTACATACGTAGTTTTGCCTCGGATGCCTCAGAACTTGAATAATCTGCAAATTTCCTTTTGGTCTCGTCGCGAAAATGTTGCTTCAGGCACGCTTAGCGTGGGTTATATGACAGAACCTTCGAATGCCAATACGTTTGTTCCAGTTTGGAACACATCGGGGTCGTCTGCCGCTTCAGACTACGAACCGATAGTGGTTAGTTTCGAAAATGTGCAGGTCAATCCTTCGCAAGATTATTTCATCGCTTTTAAATACCAATCCAATGTTTACTGGTATTGGTACGTGGATGATGTGGTGGTGGAAGAACTTCCCAGTTGTCCCAAACCTAATCATCTGACGGTAAGCCATGTGACGAACCATGCGGCTACCCTTTCTTGGAACGGTAACGCCAACAACTATGTGCTGTATTATAAAACTTCAACGGCTGCCGATTGGGACTCCATTGCCAATGTCGCTCTTAATGACGGCGTTTATGTGCTTAATAATCTGGTCGCCAGTACTTCATACCAATGGTATGTGGCTGCTGTATGTCCTGATGGCACATTGTCGAGCAGTCTGGACGTCTCCTCTTTCACGACGGATTGCGACCCATACATTGCTCCTTTTGTTGAGAATTTTAACGACGATTCCGCACTGCCTGCTTGTTGGAAAGTGTTGAAAGGATTAGCTAGTGAAGTGTTCGCTGGCGCAGCTACTACGGAGGTGAACGGCTATTGGGGCTTCCTTAGACAGAATGTCTTCGGAATGTATCATCCCGTTCTGAATGTTTACGGCTCCACTTGCAAATATTGGTTAGTGACTCCGGCTATCGATTTGAGTGCGCTGACGAATCCCAGCCTTACTTTCGATCTGGCTTTGACCAATTACAATAGCACTACTCCCGCTAACCCTCATAATCAAGCTGATGACAAGTTCATGGTGATTATCTCTACGGACAATGGCGCTACTTGGAGTGCTGCCAACGCTACAGTTTGGAGTAATGACGGTTTGGGCGATTATGTATTTAACCAAATCTCAGCTGTTGGACAAGAGGTCACGATTTCTTTGGCCAATTATGCCAACCAAACGATAAAAATCGCCTTCTATGCCGAATCTACTGAGAGCGGTAACGGGGATAATGACATTCATGTGGACAATGTGAGTGTTATGGAGGCTACTTCTTGCGCCAAACCGATGCAACTTGCCGTGACCGATGAGGATATGAATTCCGTTACATTGTCTTGGGCGGAAATGGGAAATGCCACATCTTGGAATATCCAATATGGTCCGGCAGGCTTCAACCCTGGAGACAGTAACGCGACGGTTGTTCTTGCCACTACCAACCCCTTCACGGTGAGTGGACTTACCGCAACGGTTTCCTACGGATTTTACGTGCAGGCTAACTGTGGCGACGAGTTGAGTCCGTGGGTCGGTCCTGTGACCGCTATGCCCGGCTCATATAATATGGCTACGTCTGGAACAGATACTGTAATCTCTTGTGGTATGATGGTTTACGACAATGGTGGTATGAACTCCGATTACGCTAACTATTGTAACGGCACGTTGATAATTTATCCAGAGACAGAAGGAAGCTTGGTTTCTGTTTCGGGTTATTACGATGTAGAAGAAGACTACGATTTCCTTCGCATCTACGACGGTGTGGGTACAAATGGTGTATTGCTGGGCGAATTTACGGGTATAGGTTATGTACATGATTTGGTCGCTACCAATGGCCCGCTGACGATTCGCTTTACCTCTGACAATGCAATGCAAAGTAGTGGTTTTGAGTTGCTTGTGAGTTGCGTATCTTGTGCGCCTCCGGTGAACGTGACGGTTTCCGAACTGAATTCCACCAGTGCTGAGCTGACTTGGTCCGACAACGGTGCTGCTTCCTGGATGGTGGAATACAAGGGTGAAACAGACACCGCTTGGGAGACACAGGTCGTTACCGACACGGTAGTTATGTTGACGGGTTTGGATATGGTGACTTTGTATGAAGTGCATGTCAGTACTAACTGTGAAGGGGAGTATTCCTCTCCTGCCATCATCACCTTCCATACGACGATGGATGCTGCTAATTTGCCATACAGTACCGATTTCAGTGCAAATGCAGACCAGAACTGGATGCTCAACAATGGCGGGTGCACCAACCGTTGGACGATAGG
>Ga0310786_10008199_pt1 | contig 13465 bp, 5 predicted proteins | sample AusTroGonzalo_MG_FD_203881 | JGI IMG/M metagenome (GOLD analysis project Ga0310786, IMG submission 203881) | Bovine rumen microbial communities from tropical cattle in Woodstock, Queensland, Australia - Gonzalo_03 (v2) (version 2) | ecosystem: Host-associated > Mammals > Digestive system >... | reverse complement strand
GTTACAGGTTTACTTGCATGGCTGTGGCTCCCAGTGCTCCCAAGATGGCGGAAAGCACTGCAATGATAATCTTTCCTATTTTCTGCCAATTGATGTTCTTCATGACTTATGTTCCTTTCTTGTTTTTAAGGGTTCGTGTTTTCTCCATTGTTCTCGTCGTTCTGTGCGGCGTTCTCTTCCTTCTTACGGTCACTGACGTCAGTGGGCAGTTCCTGTACTTTGGCACCCTGCAATAGCGTCTTGATGCGCTTGTTGCTGCTGATGTCCTTGACCGTGTCCGGCTGGAAGATGATGTGGATGTTCTTCAGGTTCTCTGTGATGTTGAAGCTCTTGGCATCGTCGGCAGGCTTTGTGCTGATGCCCACCTTGAAGGCACCTAGATAGTCGAGCTTGATGCGCTTGCCGTCCTGCAGTTCCTTTTTGATGACACGTGCCAGTGCATGCAGCACGGCCAGCGTGTCGGTGTCAGTTACGGTGCATCGGTCGGTAATCAGCTCCGCCAGTTGCTCGGTGGTGATGGTTTTGGTGATGCTTGCCTTGGCGTACCACTTTCCATAGAAGTCGCTCTTTTTGTTGTTGTTCTGATACAAACGATAATCGATAGGCATAATTGTGTTTCCTTTCTTTTTTGGTGTTAGACTAATAATGTTTTTACTCACGTTGTGATCTTCTTTTTGCATCCGGATAGCTTTCGTTGAATCACATTGCAAAGGTACAACATTTTTCGGGCTTTGTCAAGCATTATCGCGATACATGTTGCGATACAATTTGCAAGTCGCTGAAATGATGCCTGTTTCGCGAAGACATATACCCTCGTCGAGTGAAGATATATGTCCTTGTCGTGTAAAGACATATATCCTCGTTGCACAATGATATATATCCTCGTTGAGTAAAGACATATGTCTTTGTTGAGCAAAGAGGTACTCTTTGCGCTGGAATAACATAGTCTTTCCTCAGCAAGGAGTACCTCTTTCCTTGACAAATAACGGCTCTTTCCTTGACAAGGAGTACGTCAAATCCTGTAAGCAGTAAACTGTAAATAATATGTACGCGTACCTTTTTTGTTTTCACGGACCTATTTTTGTACCAGAAATGTGCAAAGTTAAATAACTATTTTCGCATAAACTAAAAACAGAGTCCTTCATCACCCTCCCTTGAATTGATATAAATCAAGGCAATTTTCTGCGAATTAACATAATTTTTGTTTTTTTTGACGGTTCTTTGCAAATTTGTTTATACATTTGCATGATAAATGTGGGTATTCGAGCACCTTTCGCAGACAGATGTCTATACCTTGGCTATATTAAAAATCAGAAACTAAAAACTTAAAACATAAAGCTTATGAAACGTATAAGACTATTTTGGCTTATGCTCATGCTATTGGTGAGCACGGCATTCTCGCCTGTTATGGCGCAAGAAACGCTGACTATCAACGAAGGAACTACAACTAACCAGTATGTTCCATTTAATCTTTATTGGACAGATAATGCTAATACTGGCAGTCAGTTCATTATTCCTGCTTCCAATTTGACATCGATGTCGGGTTGTACCATTACAAAACTCAAATTCCATTCGACCAAGTCGTCCTTCACTTATACTGGTAAAATAGATGTGTATATGAATGAAGTGGCGGGGACGACATGTAGCTCTACATTTAATGTGAGTGGACATACCAAGGTTTATGCTGCGAAAGCATTTACCATCAGTAGCTACTACATGGAGTTAACACTTGATGATGAAGGATATGAATATAGTGGTGGAAACCTTATGATTAGTTTTAAGGTGAACACCACAGGGAATTGTGGATCAAGTAGTGATAAATGGTATGGAAAGAGTGCCTCTAGTAACGCTGCAGGCTATCAATATTCTTCTAATTCAGGAACTGCTAGTTTCCTGCCAGAGATTACTTTTACCTATAAAGAAGCAAGTTCTTCTGGCGTTCGTAAGCCGAAGAATCTTGCCACCTCCAATGTCCAAACAAATTCGGCAACGATTTCTTGGGGGGCTGTGAGTGGTGTTGACGGATATGAGTTGAGTTGGAGCACTACACCGAATGCTCCGGATAACGGTACTATTGTTACCGGAATTACCAATACAAGCTATAATCTTACGGGTTTGACGGCTGGTACCACCTATTATGTATATGTACGCGCGAAGAAAGACGCCGAATACAGTGACTGGAGTTCTGTGCTGGAGTTTGCTCCGGCTACCCTTACGCTCAATGGGGATATAACATCCACCGGTCAATATGTACCTTTCTATGGTGGCAATTTATCTTCATATTACTCCTATAGCCAGTTTATACTTCCCTATGCGTCGCTTTCAAGTATTGCCGGTGGGGATATCGGCAAACTGACTTTCTATAGTTCGCAATCTGACGTATCGTGGGGTGACGCCACGTTCGATGTCTATCTGGAGGAAACCAGCAGTACAAACTATAGTAGCACTAGTCCAAATTCCAACAGTAGTATGACAAAGGTTTATTCTGGAAGTCTTGCTGTTGTAAATGGCAAAATGGAAATAGAGCTTCCTAGTCCTTTCCACTATACTGGTGGTAGTAATAAAAACCTTCGCGTAGAGGTACGTCAGACAAATAAAGGATCTAATGGCGTAGTCAATTGGTACTACGCTTCCTCGGGTACCAACAGCAACAACTGCATTTACGCGCAAAGCCAATCATCAGCTACATCTACCAGTGGTGGTAATAAGATAACGGCTTATCCCAAGATTACCTTTACTTACAATCCCGTTGCCGCGCCAAAGAATCTTACGCTTAGCAGTATCGTCAATACGGGAGCTACGGTTACCTGGACGGCTGGAGGTACAGAATCTGAGTGGGAACTGAGCTACAGCACCACGAAGGGCGATCCCGACAACGGTACGAAGGTCACTGGCCTAACGTCCCGTACACATACGTTAACAGGCCTTACGCCAGGAACGACGTATTATGTATATGCCCGCGCCAAAAAGAATGGTGAATATAGTCTGTGGAGTGCCGCATTGGAGTTTGCCCCGGCAACCCTTGCGCTCAATGATAATATTACAGCCACCAATCAATATGTTCCTTTCTACGGTGGAAATTCATCTTCATATTTCTATTTTAGTCAGTTTATACTCCCCTATGCATCGCTTTCAAATATGGCCGGCGGGGATATCAGTAAACTAACCTTCTATAGTTCGGAATCTAACGTTTCGTGGGGTAACGCCACGTACGATGTCTATCTGGAGGAAACCAGTAATACAAACTATAGTAGCACTAGTGCAAATTCCAACAGTAGTATGACCAAGGTTTATTCCGGAGGTGTTGCTATTGTAAATGGCAAAATGGAGATAGAGCTTTCTAATCCTTTCCACTATACTGGCGGAAGCAATAAGAACCTTCGCGTAGAGGTTCGTCAGACAAATAAGGGAACCAATGGTGTTGTCACTTGGTATTGTGCTTCGTCGGGTACCAACAGTAACAACTGTGTTTATGGTTCAAATTCCAGCAGTTCTACCAACACCAGTGGTACAAGGATAACGGCATATCCCAAGATGACCTTTGGCTTCAATTCCATTGCCAGACCGAAGAATGTTACGGCCAGCAATATCACAAAGAATGGCGCAACCATCTCTTGGACGAAAGTTGGTACTGAAACCGAGTGGGAACTGAGCTATGGCACCACTCCCAATGCTGACAACGGCACCAAGGTGACAGGGTTGACATCCAGTTCCTATGCACTTGCCAATCTTACGCCAGGAACGACGTATTATGTATATGTCCGTGCGAAGAAGAACGGTGAGTATAGTCTGTGGAGTGCAGTTTGTGATTTTGCACCTTCAACGTTGACGCTGAATGGCAGCACTACGAGTACGACGACATATGCTCCTATCTACGGAAGTCCAGGCTCCAGCTATTATGCCTTCAGCCAGTTTATCGTTCCCAAGGCATCGCTTGCGGATATCAAGGGTGGTTCCATCGGCAAACTGACTTTCTATAGTTCGCAATCTGACGTGTCGTGGGGTAATGCCACGTACGATGTCTATCTGGAGGAAACCAGCAGTACAAGTTATACTAGCAATTCTGCGAGTTCCAATAGTAGTATGACCAAGGTTTATTCCGGTAGTCTCGCAGTTGTGAATGGTAAGATGAACGTGGAGTTCTTGGCTCCGTTTAACTATACTGGCAACAACAACCTTCGGATAGAGTTCCGACAGAAGACCTTAGGCACCAATGGTTCTGTCAATTGGTATTATTCTTCGTCGGGTACTAGCAACAACTGTGTGTATAATACTGGTACAACCAACGTTTCTAATACCAGTGGTACAAGGACAACGGCTTATCCCAAGATGACCTTTACCTTCAATCCCGTTGCCACTCCGAAAAATCTTGTGGTAAGCAGTCTTACTAATACGGGAGCAACGCTCACTTGGACGGCAGGCGGTAGTGAAACCGAGTGGGAGCTTAGCTACACTACTACGAAGGGTGATCCCGACAATGGTGTCAAGGTCAGTGGTCTGACGTCCAATAGCTGCACGCTCACCAGTCTCACGGCAGGTTCATCGTATTATGCGTACGTTCGTGCCAAGAAAGATGGTGACTATAGTATGTGGAGTCCTGTCTGTGAGTTTGCACCTTCGACGTTGACGCTGAACGAAAGCGCTACGAGCACGAGTAGTTATGTTCCTTTCTATGCTAACAATGCTGGTAGCAGATACAGTTATAGCCAGTTTATCATTCCCAAGGAATTGATTTCTGGATTGTCTGGTGATATCAGCAGACTTACCTTCTATAGCCCGACAACATCCTTGTCATGGGGTAATGCCACGTATGATGTATATTTAGAGGAGACCAGCACTTCAAGCTACAGTAGTGTCCAAGCTACTTCCAATGCAAACTTTACCAAGGTTTATTCCGGAAGTCTTGCCATCGAAAACGGTAAGATGGTTATTGAATTCTCTAATCCTTTTACCTATAATGGCAGTAATAACCTCCGCGTAGAAGTTCGCCAGAAGACACTGGGAACTGATGGTACTGTCACATGGTACTGGTCTTCGGCAGGATTAAATTCTAATAACTGCGTTTACGGTTACAGCAAAACATCTGCTACAGATGTCAGTGGTACAGGTTCAGCTACCAAGCTGTTGCCCAAAATGACTATTGCCTTTAATACCATTGTCAGGCCAAAGAATCTTGCGTATAGCGAGCTGACCAATAAGGGAGCAACGCTTACTTGGACGGCAGGTAAGGACGAGACCGAATGGGAACTGAGCTATGGCACTACCGCTAATCCGGATAACGGAACCAAGGTCACAGGACTGAGCGTATGTACTTATGCCCTGTCTAATCTTGAACCAGGTACTACATATTATGTATATGTTCGTGCCAAGAAAGACGGTGACTATAGTATGTGGTCCAATGTCTGTGAGTTCACACCTGCTACAGTGACGCTGAACGACGGCACTACAACTACAAATACATATATGCCTTTCAGCGCAAGTAATGCTGGTAATGGTTACAATTATGGCCAGTTTATTATTCCTAAGAGTATGCTTGCCGATATAACAGGTAAGGAAATCAACAAGATGATTTTCTATAGCCAGCAGACAGACGTTTCATGGGGAAATGCCAAGTTCGATGTATATCTGAGTGAGACCAGCAGTTCTACTTTCAGTAGCAATACTTTGTTGAGCAATAGTAATTTCACGAAGGTCTATTCCAATGGAAGTCTTGCTGTTGTAAATGGTAAGATGGTCGTTGATTTCACTGACAATTTTGTCTATACAGGCAACAATAATCTGATCGTTGAATTCCGCCAGATTGTGACGGGAACCAACGGTACTACTAATTGGTACTTTAATTCATCGGCTGTGTCAGGTCTTAACTGCGTTTACATGTACAGTGCTGGCAATTCTACGGCTACTGCTGCCAATGGACGTACAAACGGCATTCCCAAGATTACTTTTGGTTATGAGGCAAATGCTTCCGAAATCCAGCAGGATGGCTTTACCCTCCAGATGAATGAAGACCAGGATGCTTTTGTTGTGACGCATTACGATGTTTCTTCTACAACACCGACCGTTCCGTCTGTTGTGAATTATGAGGATCAGGACTATCCTGTAACCGTCATCGTTGCCGATGCATTGAAGAATCATACCTCTATTACTGAAATAACTATCCCGTCGAGCATCACCGAGATTCAGGCAGGCGCCTTTGCAGGATGCACAGGTATGGAGTATGTTTACTTTGAGAGCACGACGCCACCGACTTGGAGCGATGCCAATACCGGCTCGGAGTTCAACACACCAGAGGGTACGGTACTGATGGTGCCGGCTGCAGCTGTTGATGCTTACAAGAGCGCCTATCCGGCATGGAGTAGTCGCATATTCTCTACGAAGCCCATTATTCAGGATGGCTTTATCTATCAAGTCAATGGCAGTGAAGCTACCATCATTGGCTACGGTGGTTCAGTATCAGAACTGACCATTCCTGCCACTATCACAGATGACGACCAGACCTATCAGGTGACAGCCATTGCCGATGGCGTATTTGCCGGAAAGACGGGTATTGGTATTGTGAACTTTGCTGCAACGACGCCTCCTGCATGGCCTGACGGCGCAGTAGGCAATGAGTTCGGAACAACTTCTTCCACCTATTTCTTTGTGCCTACAGGATGTGATGAAAGCTACCGAACGGCTTATCCGGCATGGACAGACAACATTCTGGCAGGAAAACGTTTTGTGGTGGGTGATTTCACGTATCTTGGTGATGGCAATAATGCCAAGATCATCAGTTATACGGGAACGGCCACAGAAGTGATTATCCCTGCTACCGTTTCAGACGGTATCAAGACCTATACGGTGAATGAAATCGTAAACGGAGTGTTCGCTGGTCAGTCAACTGTTAAGAAGGCTTTCTTTATGAGCGGTAATCCGCCGACGTGGGCTGACGGAACTGTTGGCAGCGAATTCGGTGGAACGTCGAATACGAAGATCTATGTCTCTCCCGATGCCCTCGCAAACTATAAGGCACGCTATACCGCCTGGAATGCTGCATCGGCCGTTGAATCTACGGATGCTTTGTTCAACTTCACCTTTGATTCCGAGACGATGACGGCAACGGTAATAAGTAGTAAGGAAAGCTCCCCGAATAGCCTGATTATCCCTGCTTCAGCGAAGAATCCGGATGACGGTCTGACTTATACGGTGACTGTCGTTGGTGGAAGCGCGTTCAGTGGAAAATCAGCGGTTACGAAGCTGGTGATTCCATCAACTATTACTACGATAAATAGTTACGCGTTCCGTGGATGTTCATTTACGGAGGTGACCATTCCTGCATCTGTGACCAATATCGTCAATGATGCATTCTATAACTGTCTCAGTGTAGGCAAGGTGTACTTTGAAGGTGTTAATCCTCCCACATGGGGTGATGCCACAGAGGGTGATGACTTCACTAGAGCTTATGGTGGCACCAAGCTCTATGTACCTGCAGAGTCCTTAGGAAAATACAAGTCTGCCTATACGGCATGGGCTAATTACATCTATGGTGGAGTGGTAACCGCTGAGGAAACTGTCACCATTGGCAAGTTGACCTATAAACTGTATTCATTTAGCGATGGCAGACATACGGCTACTGTCACTGCGAACACCTTCTCATCGGGTGAGATCGGCACTGTTCCTTCAACCGTGGAACATGATGGCGTGTCCTATACGGTAACAGCATTAGGCAATGAGTCATTAAGGACGGATGCGTTGACCGTTAACTTGCCTGAAACACTGACAGATATTGGTGAGAGTTGTATCGGAGGTTATAATATGACCACCATCACTATCCCAAGTAATGTGGAGTCCATGGGCAAATGGGCTATCTACAATTCATCTTTGAAGACGATCTGCTTCAAGAGCCCGACTCCTCCGGATTATGCGAAGTATAACAACAATGCTTCCTATAATGTAGGCTTGAATGATCTGGAAACGGTCTATGTTCCTGTAGGCTCTGCCGATGCCTATAAGGAGGCGTTTCCGCTGTGGGCATCAAAGATAGTTGAGGGTACTATACCGCTCATGGCATCTGTTGACCACTTCAAGTTCGAGCTGATGCCTGGTGAGAATGGTGGAGAGAATACCGCTACGCTTATCGGAATAGACAGTGAGATACAAAACGATGACCTTGTGATACCTAATACGGTCACAGTCGATGGCGTGGAGTATAAGGTCAGGACGATTGGTGATGGTGAAAATGCAATCTTCTACCGTAATCAAAAGGTGACGATTCCCGAGAACGTAACGACGATTGCCTCCAAGGCCTTCTATAATTGTGGAACAACATCTGGAATACGTGAAGTTGTCTTTGCAGGAAACTCGCAGCTGACAGCGATCGGTGAGAGTGCATTCGAGGGTTGTAACTATCTTAACAAGATAACCATTCCTGAGAATGTGGTCACGATTGGAGATGCAGCCTTCAAGAATTGTTTTAACATCAACGATTTTGCCATTGCAAGTAATAAGCTGAAGACCATTGGAGCTGAAGCTTTCTACTCTGCTGGCAATTTAGACAACTTCAAGCTGATACTCCCGGCTTCATTGGAAACCGTAGGCGATAATGCCTTCCACAACTTCAAAACGAGGTACGTGATGTTCAAGGGTGCTGTTCCTCCGACGTACGGAACCACTATGACAGAGAATGACTATAACAGCGAGTTCCTCTCGGGCTTTGAGATTGTTGTCTTAGAAGATGCTCTTGAGGCTTACCAGACTGCTCCGACGCCATGGGGTGACTACTGGTTTGGTAAGATACGTGCACTCACGCTTGCTGAGATTCCGTTCAACGGTCCTGTTTATGTCAATGACGTGGAGTATGTCGGTCCGTATTATCGTGGTGTGAATGTCGGCGAAGTGATGTTCTATACAGATGAACTTCCTGCCGCCGGTGATGTCCGCATACCTAAGTCGTTCGTATGCCCGGATGATAATGAGACCTATCTTGTGACGGTATTGGGTAAGGTTCCCGCTGGCGCGATATCTATTGACATGAGCGACAACAACTACCTGACGTCGTTCCTTAACAAGGATGTGTTTCGCGAGTGCCGCCACCAGCTGAAGTCCGTCAACTTTGCCAACTGTACGAGCCTGACGCTTGACAACTTCTCTGCACCGGCTGACGAAGACGACTACAGCGTGCTGAATACTTCGGACGAAGAATTTGGAATAGTCGGCAATTCTGATAGTTGGACTATTGACGAAATTGACGTGACCGACTCGCTGATATATTGGAAGTCTTATACTGACAATGGTCTGGGAGGTCATGGAGTTTGGACTACAACCAAAGAAGAGTATGACGATGCGGCAATTGTTGCTGTTACTGCGGAGGGAGATACTATTTATGATCCCAGACGTTATGAAGAAGGTTATTGGTTCTATAGATGGAACTATAAATGGTACGTCACGAACTACAGGATTCACCACTTCTACCATAATGTTAGCGAAGCAGAAAGAAACGAGCGTAAGAGTACTTATCAAGCAAGAGGCTTTGAGGAATATGAAGAGTGGAAGACTGGTAGCGTCGCATTGGAGTCTGTCGATTTCTCCGGCTGTACGAGCCTGACACATGTTCCTGGTGGATTCCTGCAGCACAATCCGAAACTGAGGAATGTCAGCTTCAAGGGCTGTACGAACCTCAGTACCGTGGGTAACTGTATAATGGCTTATTGCGACAGCCTGAAGGTTATAGACTTCTCCGACTGTACAAGCCTAACAGAGAACTCGTTCCCCATAGAGTATGTTGGGGCTGCTTCTTCCTGGTTGTTTGGTGATAGTTACATAGGAAGACCATATCCGTGGCTGACAGGCCAGGGCGTTTCTCAGAACCATAGAATGCAGAAGGTTGACTTCTCTGGCTGTACTGGCTTCACGACGCTTCCCAACGGTCTGTTCTTCTGTAAAGCTGATACAGTACTCTTTGATGGCTGTACGGGACTTGTCTCGATGGAGAAGGATACGGAATTTGAGAATTATAATTATTCGAATGTCTATGGTGTGAATGTCTTTGGTAACGGAGATGAACCTGCGTACCTCTCCTTTAAGGACTGTACGAGTCTGACGACCATCGGCAGGGCATACTTCCAGATGGATCAGATGGGTAACTACATGAAGAGTGTTGACTTCAGCGGTTGTACGAACCTGAGGGAGTTTGAGGCCTATGCTTTCAACTATCGTACTCATCTTGAGTCCGTCAATCTGGACGGCTGTACGAACCTGGAGGTCATCGGTGACACGGCATTTGCATATTGTCAGTCGCTGAGTGAGATTGACCTGACGGTCAGCGAGAACCTGAGATTGATTGGTAAACGTGCTTTCTACTCGAATGCTCCGGGTATGCCGTTGGAAGCTATCGATATTCGCGGTACGAACCTCTTAATTGATGATGAAGCCTTCATGTTCTGTACCACCAGACTGGTGAATCTCCGTCAGGGCGTGGTAAGACTTGGAGACAGAGCATTCTCATACCAGCATAACGTGGAGCACATCAACCTGCCCAATACTACGCTGAAGAGAATCGGTGAGGGCTTCATGTACGCCAGCCCGAAGCTGCAGTCGCTGATAATTCCGGCTTCTGTGGATAGTATCGGCGGTGCCTTCCTGTGGGGTTGTGAGGGATTGCGCAATGTCTATCTGCTCGGTAAGCCCGCTGCACTTCACAGCCTATCTGAAACAGGCTACCAGAAGAGTTTTGGCGGCGGTTCGGCCATCCTTGCAGGATGTCAGATTGATGATAAATACAATGCTGTTCACGACTGCACGTTCTGGGTGGCTTCGCCCTACCAGTATTGTCAGTATGTAAGACGTGATTTCAATGGTAATGAAAGTTATCAATATGACTGTAGCGACGATGCTATCAGTAGGATGGGAGCATGGGAGTACCCGACACCCACTGACCCCAAGATTGGTACGATCTATGATACCGTTGATGGCCGCCTTTATGATGAAAAATGGGTTTGGCGCCAGCTTGACAGACGTTACACGCTTGTTACAGAACTTGCGCAAAGTGAGCATGCTGCCCTCGGAGTTAATCGACGTCAGTACAACAACCGTTACAACGACTGGCATCTAGATCCAGATACGGATAACGTCAATATTATCCATACTCCGTTTACAGTACCTGATAAGCGTAAACTAACGGCCAACAAGTGGGCAACCATCTGCTTCCCGTTTGCTGGTCAGGCTTCGTACCAGCAATACCTACAGGAACTTTTCGGAGAAGATGCACCTAGCGTAATCATTGCCGAGTACGTCAAAGCTCATAATAACCGGACGTATGAGGACGGCCTCTATCACCTGACATTCCGCCGTGTGCGTTGGAATCAGCTGAGGAGTAACTATCCATATGTCATCTACTCACCGAAGGATGTGACTATCGATATGTTGAACGGTCAGCAGATGACGAATGCGAACTGGACGGCAGACATCTCGCAGACATGGGAGGTTGATAACGAGCTGGGTACCAATGTCACCATGATCGGTAACTACATCAACCCGATGTATCTGCGTTCGAACGTCTATTTCCTGCAATCGTATGTCAAGGATGGACAATCTACGATGCGCTTTGTGAAGACGGCAGAGTGGGGTACGTCATGGGTTCCAGAGTATCGTTGCTACTTCGAGGTTACCAAGGGTGCCGGCAGTGTGGTAACAAAGAGTGCAATGGGTTGCTACGTGCCTGATGAACCTGACGACGAGGCTACGCAGATAGACAACGTGGTCATCGAAGTGGAGGATTCTGAGCAACATGTCATAGAGGGAATCTATACACTCAACGGCGTGAAACTCGGAACAACCGACGTGAAGGATCTTCCACGCGGAATCTATATCGTCAATGGTAAGAAAGTCGTGATTAAGTGAAAGAAGTAAGAGCCTGCCTACGCCTCTGGGCGTGGGCAGGCTTGAGCTCCCTCAATGAAAAAACTAAATAATAACAACGACAATGAAAAAGAATTATTTACAACCTCAGTTGGAGGTGATCTTGACATATCCGGAACGTGTACTAATGGCCAGCGGTAGCACCACTGGAGACGACGAAGGGGTCGGCGGAACGGTAACGGACTACGATGGTGAGGGAGGTACGCCTGGCGGAAACTTCGATCCGTCAACGCCAGGAACCGGTGGTGCTGACGCACCCCGTTGGCATGGCTTTAACGAGGACGAGGATTATATACCGTAAATTACCCACAATGTTTTTATAGGTTGCAATCTATATACATAGGAGTATTGCAACCAAAAACGCCCGACAGACCGTGATGGTTAGTCGGGCGTTTTTTATTGTTGTCTGTATGTTTACTTTTGCTTCATGTCGAAGCCGACGCGGATGCCGTCGTAGTTCTTGCTGATCTCGCCGAACTTTTTGTAGGTGTCGTCATTGCTGAGGGCAGCCATTGTCTGCAGGACGGTGAGCAGTTTCTTGGATTCGAAGAGCAGTGCAATGCCGCCGTATTCACGCTTGGCGTAGCAGTTGACGTCGAAGAGCAGCCCCTTCAGTGTGATTTTGGCGTTCTCCTCATCAAAGGTGTATTTGCCGCTGAACTTCTTGCCACCCACGCAGACGGTGTAGTTGTTGTTGGCGTCGAAGACGGCGTAGGTATTGGTGACCGAGATGCCCACCTTGTCGTAGTAAGGCTTGATCTCGTTCTCAATCTTGGTGGCAGCTACCTCACCTCCGGCCTTCGCCAGCAGGTTCTCGCTGGTGAATGCTACGCCAGGTCCGTTGTAGTTCCATGTGCCGATTAGTCCCTTTGCCGTTACCTTATCTAATCCGATGACACTGGTGAATACGTTGGCTACGGTGCCGCCGCTGAAGACGGTCCCGAGAATGGAATTGCCACAAGCTACGAATGTTGTTGCCACGGCCAGAATGCCGATGGCTACTGATAATGTTTTAAGCTTTTTCATTGTTCTATAGGTTTATTTGGCGGCAAAGATACAAATTAATTGAGAATTATGAATTATGAATTAATAATTATTTGTACCTTTGCGTCGAAATAAAGAGAATCATGCGAGTAAAAACCATATTTAACATACTGGTGTTGCTGTTGTTACTGCCACTCGGGGCTTTCGGACAGGCCTCCCAGCGTGTGGTGAACGACCACGGCAAACAGGCTATCCGTGCCGATCAGGATGTGCGTATCAGCATGCCCGAACATGTGAAAGTGAAGAAGAAGTGTTTCATCGTGATGTCGAAGAAGGACTTTTACCTTTACGTCTATGAGGCGCAAGGTCCTGACACGGTGTTGGTGGCACGCTACGATGCCTGTTTCTCGCTGAAGAAGGGGCAGAAGCAGCGCAAGGGCGACATGAAGACCCCTCACTGCACGTTCAAGAATCCGTTTAAGATTACGCAGATTGTGGATGCCTCGAAGTGGAAGCACGACTTCGGCGACGGTCGTGGCAGTATCCTGAGCTACGGCCATTGGTTCATGCGCCTGCAGACACCAGG